>Ga0126381_100007927_pt1 | contig 11854 bp, 7 predicted proteins | sample PanSoiMetPlot_28_FD_96465 | JGI IMG/M metagenome (GOLD analysis project Ga0126381, IMG submission 96465) | Tropical forest soil microbial communities from Panama - MetaG Plot_28 | ecosystem: Environmental > Terrestrial > Soil > Tropical forest > Bulk soil | place: Panama | collected 2016-02-17
CGGGGACCGGGGACGGGTCCACGAACACGTGCCGGTGGTCGAACGCCGCGATCAGCTTCAGGTGCCGGGACAGCAGCATGCCGTTGCCGAACACGTCCCCCGACATGTCGCCGATGCCCACCGCGGTGAAGTCGTCCACCTCGGGATTGACGCCCAGCGACGCGAAGTGGCACTTCACCGACTCCCACGCGCCGCGGGCGGTGATGCCCATCTTCTTGTGGTCGTACCCCTCGGACCCGCCGGAGGCGAACGCGTCGCCCAGCCAGAAGCCGTACCGGGCGGCGATCTCGTTGGCGTAGTCGGAGAACGTCGCGGTGCCCTTGTCCGCGGCCACCACCAGGTACGGGTCGTCCTCGTCCCGCCGGATCAGGTCGCGCGGCGGCACGATATCGACAGCGTTGGTTCCGGGGGGGACGACCCCCCCGCGCCCCCCCGAAGCTTCGCTGGCAACGATGTTGTCGGTCACGTCGAGCATCGCGCCGATGAACGTCTGGTAGCAGGCCAGCACCTCGGCCTGGTAGGCCTCGCGGTCCGCCGGGTCGGGCAGCCGCTTGCAGACGAAGCCGCCCTTCGATCCGGACGGGACGATGACCGCGTTCTTGACCTCCTGGGCCTTGACCAGCCCGAGCACCTCGGTGCGGAAGTCCTCTTGCCGGTCGGACCAGCGCAGCCCGCCGCGCGCGACCCGGCCGAACCGCAGGTGCACGGCCTCGAACCGCGGGGAGTACACGTAGATCTCGAACTTGGGCCGCGGCTCGACCAGGCCGGGCACCTGACCCGGATCGATCTTGAGCACCAGGTATTCAGACCCGTGCGACTGATAGTAGTTTGTCCGCAACGTAGCGTCGATCAACGCCAGGTAGGAGCGCAGGATGCGGTCGTGGTCCAGGACCTGGACCTCGTCCAGCTGACCGCGCAGCTCTTCGGTGATCGCCTCGCAGCGCTCGGTGACGCCGCCTTGCCGACCGGGATCGAACCTGGACTCGAACAGCCGGACCAGCAGCCGGGTGATCGCCGCGTTGGACCGCAGCACCCGCTGCACGTACTCCTCGCTGAACCGCATCCCGGCCTGCCGCAGGTAGCGCGCGGCCCCCCGCAGCAGGGTCACCTCGCGCCAGGTCAGGCCCGCGCCGAGGACCAGGGCGTTGAACCCGTCATCTTCGGTCTGACCGTGCCACAGCGCGGTCAGCGCCTCCTCGAAGATCTCGGTCCGCGCGCCCCCGAATGCCGCGGCTCCCGATGCACGCAGGCCAAATTCGTAAATCCAGAACGGCTGGTGTGTCACCGCGCAGGTGAACTCATACGGATGCTCGTCCATGACCTCCAGCCCCATGTGCTGGAGCTGAGGCAGCACTCCGGACAGCGTGATCGGCGTGTCAACGCGGTACACGCGCAGTGCCTGCCGTCCGTCCTCGCTGGCCAGCCGCACGGCGAACTCGGTGCCCTGCTCGCGTAGCGTGCTGATCGTGCGCAGGTCACCCAGCGCGTCGCTGGCGGACACGTCGGCCTTGTAGGTTTCCGGTATGTTGTCCAGGTACTCGTCCAGCAGCGTGCGGGCCTGATCCTCGCCGAGCACCCGGATCGCTTCCGAGGCCAGGTCCTCGTCCCAGGAGCGGACCGCGGCCGCGACCTGCCGCTCCAGCGCGGCCGCCTGCGCGGCGGTCGGCTCGGGCAGCGGGTGCCCGCGCTCGCCGCGGATCACCACGTGCAGCCGGGCCAGCGCCGACTCCCCCACCATCGCGCTGTAGTCCACCGAGATCCCTTGCAGACCCTCGCGCAGGATGTCCTGGATCTTCAGCCGTACCGGGGTGGTGTAACGGTCTCGCGGCAGGTACACCAGGCAGGACATATACCGGCCGTAGGAGTCACGGCGCAGGAACAGCCTGGTCTGGCGGCGCTCGCGCAGCCGGAGCACGCCGAGCGCGATCGGGGTCAGCTCCGCGGCGGGGATCTCCAGCAGTTCCTCGCGCGGGTAGGTCTCCAGGATCTCGATCAGGTCCTTGCCGTCGTGGCTGTCCGGCGACAGCCCGGCGTCGGCGAGCACCTGGGTCATCTTCTCGCGCACCACCGGGATCTGCGCGATGGGTTCGGCCAGCGCGGTATAGGTGTAGAGGCCGAGGAAGCGCCACTCGCCGGCGACCCTTCCTCCGGTCGCGCTGCCCGCCGGGTCCAGCTTCTTGACCGACACGTAGTCCAGGTAGTTGGCCCGGTACACGGTCGAGCGCGAGTTGGCCTTCGCGAGCACCAGCCGGTCGGTCGGATCCACGGCCCTGGCCTGGGCCTCGGGCGGCAGCACGAGCTGAGAGCCCTTGCTGTCGTGCCGCAAGATGCCCAGGCCGCTGCCGGGCACCGCGCGCAGCCCGACCCCGTCCTGCCCCCTGATCAGGTCGTACTCCCGGTAACCCAGGAAGGTGAAGTGCCGGTCGGCCAGCCATTTCAGCAGCTCGGCCGCTTCGGCGGCGGCTGGCTCGGCGGCCATGCTCTGGGACAGCCGCACGGCCGTCGAGCGCATCCGCGGCTGGTCTTCCACCGCCACCCGGACGTCCTCGAGCACATGCCGCAGGTCCGCGGCGAGCCGCTCGGTGCTTATCCGGTCACCGGGCCGCCGGATCTCGACGTGGATCCAGGATTCGGTGAGCTCACCGGGCTCGCTGGTCCCCGGGGCCTCGCCATTGGCGATCCCGCGTATCCGCAGCATCGTGCCCGCCACGTCACGGCGCACCAGGAGCAGCGGATGGAAGATCACCTCGATGTCGGCGCGGTGCCGGTTCAGTTCCGTGGTCACCGAGTCGACCAGGTACTGCATGTCGTCGGTCACGATGTCGACGATGATCGGACCCGCCTCGGCGGGCTCGCTGACCCGGACCAGCGCGCGTCCCTGCGGCCGGGCCAGGCCGGTCACGGCGTGCTGGCGGGCCACCGCCGCCAGCGTGCCGGCCGAGGGCAGGTCCTCGGTGTCGACCCGCCGGTAGTAAGCCTGCAGGTAGCCGGCCACGTCCCCGACGGCCCGGTCAAGGTCATCGCCGCCGTTCCACAGCTTCCCGGCGTCAGCGAGCAGTTCTTCCCTGGCCTCGTCCGTCATGAGCGTCCACTCCTTCGTGTCCACCATCGACCCGATATAAATCAGCACCCCGCGACTTTGTCACCTCATTGTGACGAAGTCGTTTCCCTATGTAAGATCTTGAAGTACCCGAGAACCTCCGGGTTCGCCAGCGCGTTGGGATCCACGGCGGCCTTGGGATCGGCGCCCAGCAGGATCTTGCGCACCGGGACCTCGAGCTTCTTCCCCGACAGCGTGCGCGGAATCCCCGGCACCTGATGAACCTCCTCTGGGACGTGGCGCGGCGACAGCTGCGTCCGCAGAGCCGCGCGCAGCCGGGCGATCAGGTCCTCGTCGAGCTCGTGGCCCGGCGCGGGCACCACGTACAAGATCAGCCGGCCCTCTGTGCCTAGCCTCCCGGTGTCAACCACCAGGCTATCGCCCACCTCAGGAAAGGCCTCGACCACGCGGTAGAACTCGCTGGTCCCCATGCGCACGCCGCCGCGGTTCAGGGTCGCGTCGCTGCGACCGTAGATGACGCAGCCGCCGTCAGGCAAGATCTCGATCCAGTCGCCGTGCCGCCACACGCCCGGGTATGTGTCGAAGTAGCTCTCCCGGTACCGCACGTCGCCCGGGTCGTTCCAGAAGCCGACCGGCATCGACGGCATCGGCTGGGTGAGCACGAGCTCCCCGACCTCCCCGGTCAGCGGCTTGCCTTCGGGGTCAAACGCCTCCACCCGGGCGCCCAGGCAGCGGCCGGAAATCACCCCGGCCCGCACCGGCAGCAGCGGGCAAGGACCGACGAACCCGGTGCACAGGTCCGTGCCGCCGGAGAACGAGCCGAGCAGCAGATCCGGTTTGACCTCGTCATAGACCCAGCCGAAGGCCTCGGGCGGCAACGGCGATCCGGTCGAGCCGATCGCGCGCAGCGCGGACAGGTCGTGCTCCGTGCCCGGATGCAGCCCGGCCTTCATGCTGGCCAGCAGGTACGGCGCACCCACGCCCAGATACGTGACGCCGTGCTCGGCGGCCAGCCGCCACAGCCGGTCCGGCCCCGGATAGGTGGCGCTGCCGTCGTACAGCACGATCGTGGTGCCGCTCAGCAGGCCGCCGGCCAGGTAGTTCCACATCATCCAGCCGGTGGTGGTGTACCAGCTGAACACGTCACCGGGCTTGAGATCTTGGTGCAGGGCCTGCGCCTTGAGGTGCTCGAGCACGATCCCGCCGTGCCCGTGCATGATCGGCTTCGGCAGGCCGGTCGTCCCGGAGGAGTACACCACCCACAGCGGATGGGAGAACGGCACCTCCTCGAACTCCGGTAGCCGGTCCCCGTTCCCGGCGCGCCCGAGGTCGTCCCAGGCCGGGGTGCCGACGGTGATGACCGCGGCCAGGCCGGGCAGCGCGGCGACCACGTCGCGGACCATCCCGGCGCGGCTGAACTCCTTGCCGTTGTACGCGTAGCGGTCGCAGGCGATCAGCACCTTGGGCTCGATCTGCGCGAACCGGTCGATCACGCTGCTGGCGCCGAAGTCCGGTGAGCACGACGACCAGATCGCGCCGATGCTCGCCGTGGCCAGCAGGCCGATGACCGCCTCAGGCACGTTGGGCAGCAGGGCCGCGACCCGGTCCCCCTGGCCGACACCCAGCCCGCGCAGGCCTTTCGCCACCCTCGCGACCTGCTCCGCGAGTTGAGCGTAGGTCAGGCGACCAGCCGCCGACCGTTCTGATGTAAAGATGAGGGCGGTGCGGTCCGGATCGGTCCACGCGGTGCGCAGCGCGTTACGGGCGTAATTGAGGGTGGCACCGGGGAACCATCGCACGTCCGGCATAGTCTCGCCGGTCAGCACCGGGGCGTCGCCGCGGTCGCCGAGAACCTCGAAGTAATCCCAGATCGTGGACCAGAACCCGGCCGGATCGGTCACCGACCAGTCCCATAGCCGCGGGTAGTCGTCCAGGCCCCGGCCGAGCCAGGACATGTACCGGCTGATCCGGGCGTGGCGCCTGACCGTGTCGTCGGGCTCCCACAGCGTCCGCCCGTACCCCTGCGCCGTCATAAGATAAGCATCCTGCCAGGTTAAAAGCTCCGCAACGCTCCCGCCCCACGTTCAACTAGCTCGCGATGCGGTGGGCGGGGCCAGCACCGCGCGTAGCAGAGCCTGGGTATCGGTGAGATCGGGGAGGACGGCCGTGGGGCCCGCCGCCTGCAGCTCGGCGGCGGTCGCGCGGCCGCTGGCCACGGCGATCGACCGGGCCCCGCCGATCTGGGCCGCCTCCACGTCACGGGGCGAATCCGCGATGTAGACGGTGCTGTCATCGTCGAAGTCCGCCCCGTACTTCTCGCTCGCGCGCTGCTTGGTGACCTGGAGCAGCGTGCCGCGAGGGTAGGCTTCGGTGCCGAAGCCGCCCACCTCGAGGTCAACGAAGCGGTCCAGGTTGAACGCGGTGAGCTTGAGCATCGCGTTGGGCTTGCTGCTGCCGGTGAGCACCGACTGGACCGCCTTGTCCAGGCCCTGGATGGCTTGGAGCGCGTCGGCGGCGCCCGGCATCAGCTGGCCGTGGGTGCTCAGGTCGCCGCCGCGGACCTGCATCGCCTTGGCCAGCTCGATGCTGAACGGCTCGAGCAGCCGCTCGGCGGCGCCGCTCATGTCCGCACCGTTCAGCGCCAGGGCCTCGAAGAACACCTCGGACTCGGACCGGCCCGCCATCTGCGGCAGGTGGACCAGCGGGCGATCCGCCACCTTGGCGAACGCCTCGGCGTAGGCCGCCCGGGTGACCCGGGCCACGTCGACCAGCGTCAGGTCGACGTTCCACAACACCAGCAGCGTGTACATCATCCCATGTGAGGGTAGCGGTAGTCGGCCGGCGGTACGAAGACTTCCTTGATCGTGCGGGCCGAAACCCAGCGGATCAGGTTGAATACCGAGCCGGCCTTGTCGTCGGTGCCGCTGGCGCGGGCGCCGCCGAACGGCTGCTGGCCGACCACCGCGCCGGTCGGCTTGTCGTTGATGTAGAGGTTCCCGGCCGAATAGCGCAGCACGTCGGTGGCCTGACTGATGGCGTACCGGTCGGTGGCGAGGATCGAGCCGGTGAGCGCGTAAGGGACGGCGTCCGCCGCCTGGCGCAGGGTCTGCTCGTACTCGCCATCGGGGTAAACGTGCACGGCGAGGATCGGGCCGAAGTATTCGGTGGTGAAGATCTCATCGGCCGGATCGCTGCCCTGCAGGACCGTCGGCCTGACGAAGAAGCCCTCGGTGTCGTCCGCGGTGCCGCCGGCCAGGACCTCGATCGAACTGGTGGCCCCGGCCCGGTCCAGCGCGGCCCGGTGCTTGGCGAAGGCCCGGTCGTCGATGACCGCGCCCATGAACAGCGACAGGTCCTCGGTGACGTTGCCCATCGTCAGGTTGGCCACCTGGTCAAGGAAATGCTGTTTGTGCCGCGCCCAGAAGGACGAGGGCAGGTACGCGCGGGAAGCGGCGGAGCACTTCTGACCCTGGTACTCGAAGGCGCCGCGGATCAAGGTGGTGAGGACCGCGGCCGCTTCCGCCTCCGCGGACGGGTGGACGATCACGAAGTCCTTGCCGCCGGTTTCACCGACCAGCCGTGGATAGTTGCGGTACCTGGTGACGTTCTCGCCGACCGTGCGCCACAGGTGCTGGAAGGTCCTCGTCGATCCGGTGAAGTGGATGCCAGCCAGGTCGGGGTGGGTCAGCGCCACGTTGGACACCGCCGCACCGTCCCCGGTGACCAGGTTGATCACGCCCTGGGGCAGCCCGGCGGCTTCCAGCAGGCGCATCGTGTAGTGCGCGGCGAGCTGCTGGGTGGGTGACGGCTTCCACACCACCACGTTGCCGAGCAGCGCCGGGGCGGTCGGCAGGTTGCCGGCGATCGCGGTGAAGTTGAACGGCGTGATGGCCAGCACGAAGCCCTCGAGCGGGCGGAACTCCATCCGGTTCCAGGTACCCGGGCCCGAATCCGGCTGCTCGGTGTAGAGCTTCCTGGCGTAGGCCACGTTGAACCTGAGAAAATCGATCAGCTCGCAGGCGGAATCGATCTCGGCCTGGAACGGCGACTTGGACTGGCCGAGCATGGTCGCGGCGTTCAGCGTGGCGCGCCAGGTGGTGCTCAGCAGTTCGGCCGCCTTGAGGAAGATAGCCGCCCGGTCGTCGAAGCTGAGGCTTCGCCACTGGGGCGCCGCCTGCTTGGCCGCGTGGATGGCTTCGGCCACGTCGACGTCGGTAGCGTTGTTGAGCTGCCCGAGGACGTGGCGGCGGCTGTGCGGCTGGACGACGTCGATGGTGCTGCCCGACGCCATCTTCTGCTGGCCATTGACGGTCATGGTCAGCTCGGTTCGCTGACCAGCGAGTTCCTTGATCTTGCTCTCCAGCGCGGCCCGTTCGGGGCTGCCGGGTGCATACTGCCTGACCGGCTCGTTCGCCGGGAACGGCACCCGGGAGACGGCGTCCATGACGGCCATAACGATTGCTCCCAGTTTGTCGGCTTCGTTGACTCTATCCTTGCATGATCGGGACTCGCCGGATGATCATGCCCGGGAGACCCCCGTCTCATTCCGCCCTCCCGCTCCGGGACCCGGGCCCGCGGCCAGGTTCCGGGTCGCGGCGCCGGCGCCGCTCAGAGTCCGTGTCCCGCTCCGTGTCCGGGTCGAATCCGGGTCGGGTCCGGCTGCGGCTGGCGTCGGGCGGCGGGTACATAAGCCGCGCCCGGCCGCCCGGCCCTCGACCGGCGCGTACATAAGCCGCGAACCGGGCGTCAGCCTAGACGCTGCGATCATTGTGGATCGTTGGGCTCGGTTTTCCGAGCCTTTCGATCCACGATCGTTCCCGCCCGCCCCGCAGGCTCAGCGGACGCCCGGTTTGCCCCGTTCCGCAGCCCGATTCACGGAGCCGGGCCAGCGGCGCCGCGGACGCACCGGGGCCTGTGGCCCACCGCCCCCGGAAGAACGTGGGCTGTGGGCCACCACCCCCGGTCACGCGGGTGGCGGGCCACCGTGCCCGGTCACGTGGGCGACCACCCCCGGGTCACTCGGGTGATGGGCCACCGTGCCCGGTCACGCGGGTGGTCAGGGGATTTCGCGGACTAGGTGCGGGAGTTCCTGGGTGGCGTACCAGCCGAGTTCGTGGCCCTCGGCCTGGTCGACCTCGAAGGCGGCGTCGTCATCACCGGCGTCGGCCGCGGGTAGGGCCGCGATGGCGGCTCGGATGTCCTGGGCGGCTTGCTCGTCGTCAACGTGGGCGGAGACCAGCTTGGCCAGGGCGACCGGGGCGGCCACTATCACCGCCGCCGGCTCCGCGTCCTGGTCCACACCGGGCCAGGTGACCTGGTCGTCGCTGAGCTCGCCGGCCAGGACCACGCGGCGCGGCGGGGCCAGCGGATCGGCGGCCAGCAGCCGGAGCGAGGAACGGGCCGCCGCGGTGAGCGCGACGTACTCGAGTTCCTCCTGGTCGCCGCTCGCATATGCCTCCCGCAGCGCGGGCGTTACGGCATAGCCGGATCGCTGGTCGATGTGGCCCGCGCGCAAGAACCCGGCCAGGTCCGGGAGCGTCGACGGCAGGAACACTCGCATAGGGGTCAGAGCCTACCGGGGCGCGAGGCGGGCCGTCCGCCCGCAGGCCGACAGAGTCTGTCACAGTTCATGACGAGTTTTCGCGCACGCTTCTCACGCCTACCGCGGCGACCACCGTGGCGATCGCCTCCTCGAGCGGAACGTGCTCCCAGAGCCTGATGACCGTCCAGCCGGCCAGCGTCAGCGCGGTGTTGTTCAGCTGGTCCCGCTCGACGTTCCTGAGCAGCTTCGGCGACCAGTACCACTCGTTGTTCTTCGGCTTGGAGCCGTGCTCCGGGCAGGCGTGCCAGAAGCAGCCGTCCACGAAGACCGCGACCTTCCTGGCGGTGAACACGATATCCGGCCGCACCCGCCTGCCGTCATGCAGATCTAGCCGGTAGTCCTTGCGATAGCGGTAGCCGCGGCTGTGCAGGGCACGGCGCAGAGCGAGTTCGGGCTTGGTGTCCGTCCGCCGGTTAGCGCGCATGTTCGCCGCCCGGCCTTCACTGGCGGGATGCGGGTAGTCCGGCACCGCATTAGTGTGCCATTCAGCGCGCGGCGGCCGGGCGGAGTTGCACCCCAAGGATCCGTTCCAGTTCGGTAGCCGTGGCGGCCGGCTCACAGTGATGCACGCCGGTCATGCCGCAGGCGATCGCGGCGGCGACGTTGGTCTCGATATCGTCGATGAACACGCACTCCCGCGGCTCAAGGCCGAGCGAAGCCGCCGCGTGCCGGAAGATCTCCGGCTCGGGCTTGCGCATGCCGACCTCGCCGGAGATCACCACGGCGTCGAACAGCCCCGGGAAGTCGGCCCGCGGGTACTCATCCGCTCCCCACGAGTTGGACAGCAACGCGGTGCCGAAGCCCGCCTCGCGCAGCGTACGGATCATCTCGTACATGGCCGGCACGGGCGCGCTCGCGGCGAACATCCGCTTGAGCAGGCCGGCCGCGACGATCGGTCCGCCGGTGGTACTCAGCAGCCGATCAGCGAGGGTGTTTTCGAACTCCGCGATCGAGCACTCGCCGCGTTCCAGCGCGTGTACCGGGTTCTGGCCGCCGTCAGCCGGGTCGTACGCCCCGAACACCCACGGCCGCATGACGGCCGTGTAGCTGTCCCAGTCGATGCCATCGGCCGCGATCCAGGCCTGCACCGTCGTGAGGATGGGAGTGGTCAGCACACCACCCCAGTCGATGATGACCCCGCGCAATTCCGTACCGTTCATCACGATAACGATGCTAAGCCGGAGTTACACACGACGGAAAATCCCGTCGGTACGGCGAATGAACGGTATGTGAGCAGCCCGGATGCGACGATGCCCGGGCCGCACCGCCGGTCGACAGCCCCCGGAATGTCAGTGGTGCGCGATACAACAGGGCCATGCACTCGCCACCCACCCCCGATCTCGCGGTATCCGCCGAGCTCCAGGCCCGGCTGGCCGCGGTCCCTGACGCCGCCCCGCCCTACGACTGCCAGGCTCACGGCCTGGCCTGCCAGCCGCATGCTGACCCGCCCGAGGCCGACCTTCGCGATCCCGTCGCGGTGGCCGTCACGGCTGCCTGCGACGGCCCAGGCTCCGGTAACACGGACCCGGCGCTCGCATGGCCCAGGCAGTTCGCTCAGGCGATTGTCGAGACGGTGGCGGGCACCCGCCCGTTCCGCCAGGTCATGCCCTCGACCACGGAGCGTGTCCAGGCTCGGATCCGGCAGCTCATCCCGCTGTTCCGGACCGAGACCGGGGCCCGGATCCGGCGTATCCTCGCCTCGCGGACCAACCCGGACGTAGTCGAGGTGACGGCTGTGGCCGGGTTCGGGCCGCGGACCCGCGCGCTCGCGCTGCGGTTCGAGCAGATACCCGCCCGCCCGGCCGCGCCTGGCCTGCCGCCTAAACCGGCCCGCTGGCTGTGCACCGACATCGAGACCGCCTGAGCCACGGCCCGAGGGTGAGCCACGGCCCGAGCGCGCCTTTACGCGTCGGGGCGCATCCGCGGGTCGCCGTGGCACCGCTTGTACTTGCGGCCGGAGCCGCACGGGCACGGGTCGTTGCGCCCGACGTGGTCGAAGTCGTCGCCACCGGACGGGCCGTGACTGGTGGTCTGCACGTGCGACCCGCCGCCGTCGACCGACGGTCCCGAGTACTGCATCTGCTGGGTCCGCCGGGGCGCGAGTCCGGCCGGTACCGGCGCGCCCGGGACGCCTGGCGCGCCACCGCCAGGCCCGGCGGGCCCGCCAGGCCCCGCTGGCCTAGCATGCGCACCGCCCTGCCGCTGGCCCGCTCCTCGAGCTGCCTGCTGGCCTGCTCGCCCTGCCTGCTGGCCTGCTCGCCCTGCCGGCTGGCCCGCTCGGCCTGCTTGCTGGCCCGCTCGGCCCGCGGGTTGAGCCGCCTGGCCCGCGCGACCAGGTGCCGCCGCGGCGCGGGAGCCGCCCGCGGTCTGCGGCGGGCCCTGCGGCAGGCCGGCCGCACCACCCGGGCCGGCCGCGCCAGCCGGACCGGCGGCACCACCCTGGCCGATTGCCCCAGGCGGACCGGCCGGGCCGGCGCCGCCGAAGGCGGGGGGCGCCTGGCCGTCAGTGGCCTCTTCGACGATCGGGTTCTCCTGGAACTGCACCTGGGCGTTGAACAGCAGGCCGACGGACTCCTCCTTGATCCCCTCCATCATGGAGTTGAACATGTCGTAGCCCTCGCGCTGGTACTCCACCAGCGGATCGCGCTGCCCGTAACCGCGCAGCCCGATGCCGTCACGCAGGTAGTCCATCTCGTACAGGTGCTCGCGCCACTTGCGGTCAAGGACCGACAGCACCACCCGGCGCTCAAGCTCGCGCATGATCTCCGACCCGTACTCGGTCTCACGGCGCTCGTACGCGGCGTGCGCGTCGGCCCGGATCAACTCGCTCATGAGCTCGCCGGAGAGCCCCGCCTTATCGCCGCCGGCCTCGTCGATCACGTCCTGGACCGAAATGCTGATCGGATACAGCTGACGGAACGCCTGCCACAGCTTCTCCAGGTCCCACTCTTCCGGGTACCCGTCGGCGGTCGCCCCGGTCACGTAGCCCTCGGCGACCTCGTCGATCATGCCATCGATCTGCTCACGCAGGTCGGCACCCTCGAGGACCCGGCGCCGTTCTCCGTAGATGACCTGGCGCTGCCGGTTCAGCACGTCGTCGTACTTGAGCACGTCTTTGCGGATCTCGAAGTTCTGCTGCTCGACCTGGGTCTGCGCCGACCTGATCGTCCGGGTGACGAGCTTGGACTCGA
>Ga0126381_100007928_pt1 | contig 11853 bp, 10 predicted proteins | sample PanSoiMetPlot_28_FD_96465 | JGI IMG/M metagenome (GOLD analysis project Ga0126381, IMG submission 96465) | Tropical forest soil microbial communities from Panama - MetaG Plot_28 | ecosystem: Environmental > Terrestrial > Soil > Tropical forest > Bulk soil | place: Panama | collected 2016-02-17
ATCCCATCCAAGGCACTCCTTATTTTTCCGAGGTGGCTGACCGGGTGGAGAGCCCGAGCGACTGGCGGAACTCCTCGGATCGCGAATTCAAGATTCGCGGACGGCATTCTCGGCGCTATTACAGCCTGGCAGATCGCCTGCTCAGAACCGAAGTGGAACTAGAACGTATGCGACAGTCTGGCAACGCCGACGCGCTGGCCATCACCACCATGCAGGTGAGCATCGCTGAGTTTCGCGCCGATTTGAAGGCATGTGCCTCGGAAGTGGAGGCCTGAGCTTAATGAGATACGGTTCTCTCGAATTTGGTGCCAGCCCCTTTGACGGCGTCGCCGAAACCTATGACGAGGTGTTCACCCAATCTCCCATTGGACAGGCGCAGCGGGCGGCGGTCTGGGTAGAACTAGAGAGAGCGTTTCATCCCGGAGATCGCATTCTGGAGATTGGTTGCGGCACTGGTGTCGATGCCTGCTTTCTGGCCGAGCGCGGTGTCAGTGTACTCGGCTGCGACGCTTCGCCGGCCATGATAGAGGTAGCCAGGCATCGGGTACACCAACGTGCGGCATACTTTGCCGGGGCCTCGGTCGAGTTGAGTATCTGGCCGGCGGAGCGCATCGCCACTCTCGCACCCAATGAAGATTTCGATGGCGCGTTTTCCAACTTTGGCGCGCTCAATTGCGTTCAGGATGTGCGCCGCTTTGCGCGCGCACTGGCGAGTTGTGTCAAGCCCCAAGCGAAGGTTCTGCTTTGTGTCATGGGACCTTGTTGCTTATGGGAAATAGCCTGGTTCCTTGCACATGGCCTGCCGCGACGAGCGCTGAGGAGATTTCGACCAAGCGGCGTGACCGCGGAGTTCGCCGACGGCAGCAAAGTGCAAGTGTACTATCCCGGGGTTGCGACCCTGGCGCGAAGATTTGCGCCCGAATTCCGCCTGCGTGCGGTCAAGGGAGTCGGCATTTTCGTACCACCCTCTTATACGTCCTCCTTCGTCGCTGGGCACCCAAGCATCATAAAGTTTGCCGAACGTTCGGATCTCCTGCTCGCCCACTGCCCGGGACTGCGAGTTCTTGGCGACCACATACTCCTCACCTTCGAGCGGACATCCTGATGAACGAGTACGGTCGGGCACCCCGCGCCGGAGCCAAGCCTGTTCGCATTCAAGTTCAGTGTCCTGCCTGTGGTGAGTGCCTGGGGCGGCCGGTCGAAGAGGCAACCGTTTGCCTCAGGGGTGGCTTCAAGGTTAAGAAAGCGGGCGGAATCTATCGCGCTGTATATTTTGCGAAAACGCTCCTGAAGATCGCTGCCGAACCGACCGGCGGCGCAGACATTCTCGATGTCGGTGCGGGTAATGGCTGGTCGAATTATGGCCTGGCCCTCAAAGAGCACCACCCCATCGCGCTCGATCGCGTCGACAAGTCGGGCGATGGACTTCGGGCCGCGCAGCAATATTTTTCCTGTCCCCTTCAGTCCTCCCCACGTTTTCAGCCAGAAATGGACCGTTTACCGTTCGCCAATCGGCAGTATGATACCGGTTTCACTATTCCCTCGACTACGAGGTCACGTGGCCCGAGGCGATGCACTGTCCGGGGTACCTGGTGATCGCAGACTTTCCTTTCTGTCGGCGAGCGGAGAGCGGCGAGCCGATGTTGGCGGAGCAGAAGGGAAATTTCTGCCGCCAATTCGGGTTCGCCTCCGACCGCCTGTTTAGCAAGGACCATCTCATACCCGAGATTCTCTCTAATGTCGCGCGGCGCTTGTCCTTGACCTGGAATCTACCCAAGCCGTGGTGCGGGGCTAGTTGGGCACTGCGTCGGTTGAAGGCATGGGCTCTCAGGCGATGCCAACCCTCAAAGTTCCACCTGCTATGGGCGAAGGTTGAGCGATGAGATCCGTGCCGTCCATAACGTCGGCGGAGACGCAAGAAGTCCTCAGCGTACCCATCGTGGTCATCGCTTTGCACGAGGGATGTAACTGCCGGTGCGTGATGTGTGACATCTGGAAGATTCAATCTCCGCGGGAACTTGCCTTTGAACACCTCACTAGGCAACTTGACTCCTTCGAAAGGCTGGGCGTGCGCTGGGTGGCACTGACCGGGGGCGAACCGCAGCGTCATGAGCACTTTGTTGACTTCACAACTGCACTTCGGACACGAGGGATCCGCATCAGCTTACTTACCGCCGGCGTATTGTTGGAATCCGACGCGCTGCTGGTTGCCGAGGCGGTGGATGATGTCATTGTCTCACTTGACGGCCCGCCGGAGATCCATGATCGCATCCGCCGAGTGCCGGAAGCTTTCAATAAGCTGGGGCGGGGAACGCGTGCCCTGAAGCAAATGAAGCCCGGCATTGTTGTCGCTGGACGCTGTACTGTGCAGCGCGCCAATTACAGCGCACTGTGCCGCACAGCGGAGTGTGCAAAGGAGCTGGGGCTCGCTTCCATCTCCTTTCTCGCTGCCGACGTGAGTTCTACCGCCTTTAACCGCCCTCTTAGCCGGAGCGCCTCACGGCAAAACGCGGTTGCCCTGGACGCAAGCCAGGTCGACGGTCTCGAGCATGAAATTGAACGCCTGATCCGAGAGCACGGCAACGGCGGTTTTGTGCTCGAAAGCCCCGATAAACTGCGGCGCATCGTCCTCCATTTTCGCGCCCACCTGGGACAAGCGCCCGCCATTGCCCCGCGTTGCAATGCACCGTGGGTTTCGGCCGTTATCGAAGCCGGAGGAGAAGTTCGGCCGTGCTTCTTTCACCCTGCAATTGGGAGTATCCACGAGATGACATTTGCCGAGGTTATCAACAGCCCGCAAGCGCTTCGCTTTCGCTCCAATCTCGATATTGCGACCAATCCCGTTTGCCGGCGCTGCGTGTGCTCGCTGTTTTTGCCCGCGCGCCAGCCCGCCGCGAATGTGAGCGATCGGCTGGCTTCTGCGCATCCGAACGAGCTGAAAACCATGGTAGCTTCAGATCTGCATTTCAGAGGAAAAGCACTATGAACCGAACTGCTCGGAAGTATGTACTACTACTGGCTCTGACTTCTTTGGGACTCCCTCGCTTCGCGCTGTGCGCGGACTCTGCAGCGCCCGCCTTGTCAACCGCCACCGCAGTTGCGCCTGCCGATCTGGGCATCGCCTTTGTAAGCGGTTCAACTTCGCAGCTTCTGGTACGGAAAGAGGGCAAAACATACCTTGTGGATTTAGCCGCGCACACCGTCCACGAAGCCGACGCCGCCGCGAGCCCGACCCCGGAAAACGCCAGCTCCTCGAAGCAGAACAGCCAGCAAGCTCAGGCAACGGCGCCGCCCCCGGCCCAAGGCAAGGTCAATAGCAACGTTTATGAGCCGGGTGACGATCTGGTTTTCAGTGTTCCCACCGGACGCAGGTTGGATCGCCACGGCTTCTATATCAACTTCACCCATCGATTCCCCTATTCCGCTGCATTCTCAGGCCCGGCACGAGGAGCAATCCTCGACGGTCTCGATGATTTTAGCATTTCCTCGTTCGGTTTCCGGTTTGGCATAACCTCCAAGCTATCGCTCGCAGCTTACCGTGCCCCAAGCCTTATCGGACGACCTATCGAACTGATGGTTGCCTACAATTTGCTGGATGAACATGATCATCAGCCATTTAATGCGGCGGTGCGGTTTTCCATTGACGGACAGAACAATTTCGAACGAAATTTCACCGAGAATTTCGAACTGATCGTATCGAAGAGTGTTACCCATCGGGTGCAGCTCTACGCCGTTCCGACCGTCTCGATTCACAATCGTCCTCTGGTTTTCCGAATCAATGAGGTAACCGATCCGCCTCCGTTTCAATCCTGTGGAGCTACGCTGGCGGCCGGCGCTCGCCCCAGCCTTAGGGTTCATCCTTGCGCCAATACCATGTCTTTGGGGTTGGCCGTTGCGGTCGACGTGCGTCCGACTGTAGCTTTGGTGGCAGAAACCATTCCCACTCTGGCCAACGGCTCCGAATTAGGAATTCACCGCCCCGCGTACTCGTTCGGAATACAAAAAAAGATCTGGCGTCATGCTTTCACCTTTGGGTTTACGAACAGCCCCGGTACAAACGTCTCCCAGCGCGCCGGCACTCGGGCAACCTTCCTGAACGATCCCGCTGCCGACAAGCCATCCGGTATGTTTGTGGGATTCGATTTGAGCCGGCAGACATACTAGAAGAACTGGCAACCGCACACTAGAGCCGCAAGCATGGATACGACCCTCGCACGAAGTAACCGGATCATCTCTGAGCATCCTCGGTTCACGCGAGCCGGGTTGCTGGGTTCCGTTTCTGTTTATCTGTATCTCACACTGTTTCTCTTGCCTCGGACACCGGTCTTGCTTAGCGGTGACCAGCTGTTGTTTTGGGACGGTCAACGAATCTTGCACGGAGAACTGCCGTACCGTGATGTCTTTCAGTTCACGCCAACCGGAACTAACCTGGTTTACTTCGGACGCATTTAGGACCTTTAGATCATGTTGTAGCCGAAATTCCGGCCGGCAAGTGTGCGATTCAGCCAGCCGCATATGAAAAGCTCGGTTGGCTGCTCGAGCGCACTGCCGTAGGTGACTTTGTATTCGAACCGAATTGGCCGGGCACCTACATCCCCCTCGGTCTACGGAACCCGGTTTCCCTCGACACTTTGGCGACGACGCTGAATCCAGAGTGGGACCAACATGCGGTTGAGCAGCTCAAGGCTGAAACCGGTGCGTTACATGTTCTGGTCGTTCGATGCGAATTGCGCCGCTGCGCTGGTTTCTCCATTCAAGCTATGGCAACGTGCACACCTTTGCCGATGGGAAAAAAGGGTGTCGGCGCATGCTGAGTAGGCAATAACCAGTGTAGAGCGGCGTTTGGCACGGTCGCGGTGAACCGAGCATCTGCTTTGGCGGCAAGCACCAACCCAGGGGTCCGCGGATTCTCGGCTACCTCCGGCAGCAGCCTGTTAGAATCACTGATGAACCCGCTGTTCATCATGGATTCCCGCTTTATCCGCAATTTCGCCATTATTGCCCACATCGACCACGGCAAGTCTACCTTGGCCGATCGTTTGCTGGAGCTTACCGGGGCGCTTACCGCTCGTGAGATGCAGGCCCAGGTGCTCGACTCGATGGATCTCGAGCGGGAACGCGGCATTACCATCAAGGCCCATGCCGTTCGCATGATGCACACGGCGCAGGACGGAGAGAGCTATCAGCTGAACCTGATTGACACGCCCGGCCATGTGGACTTTTCCTACGAGGTTTCTCGCTCCCTGGCCTCCTGTGAGGGCGCTCTGCTGGTCGTCGATGCCTCCCAAGGAGTAGAGGCGCAGACCCTAGCCAACTCCTATCTGGCCATCAATCATGGTCTGGAAATCATTCCCTTAATCAATAAGATTGACCTGCCCAGCGCTGACGTCGCACGTACCAAAGAGATGATCGAAGGCGCGGTCGGGCTGGACGCGGCGAACGCCCTGCTGATCAGTGCCAAAACCGGACAGGGGGTGCCGGATGTGCTTGAAGCCATCGTCAAGCGCATTCCTCCCCCAAAAGGCAACCCCGAGCGGCGTCTGCAGGCGTTGATCTTCGATTCCTGGTTTGATCCCTATCGTGGGGTAATCGTGTTGACACGGGTCTTCGAAGGCACTCTAAGCAAAGGCGAGAAAATTCGTTTGTGGTCGAACGGGCGGGTCTTCGATGTGGAGACCCTGGGTGTGCTGACTCCGAAACCGGTTGAGGTTGACCAGCTGCATGCCGGAGAGGTTGGCTTTCTGATCGCCAATATCAAGAACGTGGCCGACACTAAAATTGGCGACACGGTGACCGAGGACGCTCATCCTGCACTTGAGCCGCTGCCAGGCTTTGAAGACATTAAACCCATGGTCTTCGCCGGCCTTTACACGGTGGACGCACACGAGCATACGCAATTGCGCGAAGCCCTGGAGAAGCTTCGCCTAAACGATGCATCGTTTTTTTTTGAGCCGGAAAGCTCGGCTGCGCTCGGTTTTGGGTTCCGGTGCGGTTTTCTTGGTCTGCTACACATGGAGATCATCCAGGAAAGGCTGGAGCGCGAGTTTGGGCTCGATCTGATCACTACCGCTCCCGGGGTTCGCTATAAGATCACGAAAACCGACGGCGAGCAGATTGAAGTCGACAATCCATCGCGGTGGCCAAACACCAGTGAGATCGCGAAGGTTGAGGAACCGCTCATTCTTGCCACCATTCTGACAAACGAAGAATACGTGGGCGCCATTCTCGCTCTGGTCGAAGAAAAACGTGGGCGCCAGAAAAGTTTTGAATACGTGAGTTCAACCCGCGTAATGTTGCAATACGAGCTCCCGCTCAATGAGATCGTCCTTGATTTCTATGACCGTCTCAAATCGGTATCCCGAGGCTACGCGTCTCTCGATTACCACCTGGCTGGTTACTGGGAGTCCCCCATGGTTAAACTGGACATTCTCGTGGCAGGCGACCCAGTCGACGCACTTTCTACCATCGTACACCGCGATTTTGCCTACGAACGAGGCAAGGCGCTGGCTTCGAAAATGCGCGAGTTGATCCCCCGGCAAATGTTTGAGGTCGCTATTCAAGCGGCGATCGGGGGCAAGATCATTGCCCGCGAGACAGTAGCCGCGATGCGCAAGAATGTGCTTGCCAAATGCTACGGTGGCGACATCACCCGAAAGCGCAAGTTGCTCGAGAAGCAAAAGGAAGGCAAAAAACGCATGAAGCGCATCGGGCGCGTGGACATTCCTCAAGAGGCGTTTCTGGCGGTACTGCGAGTGGGGGAAGGGGACTAATTCTTGCACGCACGGCAACAACAACTGGTGAACGCCATTCAGCGAATCGAACAAGGGGATGGTGCGAGGGCGCAGGACATCGGGCCCCTTTTTGCCATTCATGTCGCGCATCCTGTCGCCCTTCGCAAATTCCCCCCGATCTGATACAAGTACAGAGATATCCTCTCCATCTGAATGGCCCAAGATTTTTTGTTTGACGCGCGAGAACCGAGGCCTGAGACCGCATTAAGAAATCCAACCTGATGGGTTTCCAAGCCATGGACGAACCGCTGTACCTGCTCAGGTCTGGGGTATTCGATCGGGCCCAAAAAATTCGATGCGGCCAGGATTTCTAAGTCTTAGTGCAAAGCCAGAGCCGGGAATGCCCCGAAGAAGTAATCCCAGGTTTCGTTCTCCGTAGAAACGCCACTTGATTTTGAATCCCTGAAGACGAACCATTGGACGAACAAGCGAAGAAGCACCAAGAAGCGACCTCGAGCGGGAGTACAAGCTAGGCGGAAGACCAACGACGAGGATGAAAGTCCCGAATAGGGAGGCAGGAGGTTGGCAAGAGCTTGAGCGATTCACGGCCTCCCTAGAAAGTGACATGCTTTTTACAAACCGGAGACATCGAATCGGGTAATTCTCTCGAAAATTCTTGATCATACGCTTTGTGAGTGGGTGAGTTAGTGACGTAGAAGCGTCGCATCTCGAGCCTAGACGGCAGGAGATTTTCCTTTCTGTTGTTTTATATCTACATTTGAGCAGATTACAGGCTGCCCCAAAAAAGTTCGGAGTTGGAAATGTTTGGCGTGCTTCTGCAGTTCTAGCATGTACGCAGATGACCGTGAGCCTCTGAAGTCCTGCGAGAGGCGCTTGCGAGACAAGTAGCAACGCGAATGATTGACATCATCAGCCGTGTTCGTTGTTTGTTAAAGTCGTGGTTACTAGGTCCAGTAGGCTTCCGGCAACACTATAACATCGGGTTGCGGGATCCGCAGGCAGAGGTCAGTGTCTGGTTACACGGACCTGATGGGCCCCAGGATGTTACCTACCAACATGTGATCGCCTGCGCTCACCCTCTCACCATTGGGATTGGGCTGGACCGGATTGCTGTCACAGAGCAGAAGCGACTCTCGCTGCAGTTCCGTGAGCGCAATGGAAAACACGAAGTCTTGGGGGAGATTGGTCTCCGACTGCGAGACCGCATTGCCGTCGGAAGCGGCCAACTGTACTTATTTGAAGTCCGAGACAGCCGAAACTACTGTCTAAGAAGCGTGCAAAGGTGGAGATACGGCCTGCGCTGTGAATATGTACGCTGGTCTTCTGGGAGACCCGGCAATTCTAGTCAAATTCGTCCGACAAGGCTTGAAACACGGAGCATATCGACCTTTTATATTTGTCCTCGCCCAATTGTTCTAGTGAGCGTGATGAATGGAAAGGTTTGCAACATCTTCCCGATGGATCTCATTGGGCCGATCGGCGTCGAGGCCTTCTGCCTTGCCCTTCACAATACCAGCACGGCCCTACCGCTCCTGGAACGCTCGCGTACAATTGCATTGAGCAGTATCCCCATTGAGCAAAGATCTCTGGTGTACGCCCTCGGCAAAAACCACAGCAGCCCCCCCTTCTCGAAAGATCAGATTCCGTTCGACACCGTGACTTCGTCGAGGTTCGGCTTACCGGTTCCGCGTTTCTCATCGCGAGTCAGGGAGATGCAGGTCGTGACCATTCGGCCGCTGGGTAGTCACAAACTGTTTGTTTGTAACACACTTGAAGACCGGGCTTATGCTTCAGGGCTGCAGCTGTTTGTGATTCACGGAATCTATCAATTCTGGAGGCAACGGGCTTTTCGAGACCGCGTTGAGCCTTCCAATCGGGAATGAGTGTTCGCGCTCGGATTTAACCTGGGCGCGCGTGTGTTCCCCCAAAGATCAATTTCCGCAGGCTCTTCGATGACGCTAGGATGTCGCATCTATCTTCTTTTTGAAAAGCTGAGAATCCAGAAGGCTCTGCGCCGAGTTCCATCCGCAAAACGTCCGTTAAAGCGTTTGCTGCGGCGACTGTTGCCCAACCGACCCATTTGGGTACGGGTGCGGTCTGGTCTCGGCGAAGGCCTTTGGATGCGGCTCAACTTGCGCAAGGAAGTGGGGCTTTGGCTTGGCCAACATGAGCCAACGCTCCAAGCCTGCCTAATTGCAATGATTCAACCGGGCGTCGTTCTCTACGACGTTGGAGCACACGTCGGCAGTCTTGCTCTGGGACTGGCACGCGCCATTGGACCTTCTGGGCGGATTGTCGCGTTCGAGGCCGATCCCGACAACGCCGGAACGTTGATGGAAAACCGAGACCGGAACGGGTTACAAAGGACATTGGACATCGTGCCTTCGGCGGTCTGGTCTAATTCGTCTAAGGTCATCTGGTTTCGCCAAGGTGGAGAAAAAAGGTCGCACGGAGGAGTCGAGGCGGCGGGACTTCGTCCGGTGCTCGGCAGTGGAGAACTCATTGGCGTTCCAGCGATCAGCTTGGACGACTTTATTGCGAGTGGCGGACCTATCCCGCGATTGGTCAAAATCGACGTCGAGGGAGGGGAGTACGAAGTACTCCGGGGCGGTGAGCAGCTCTTTTCTACCCAGCAGCCCCTGATCGTTGCCGAAGTTCACCATAAGTGTGCGGAAAAACAGATTCGAGCATGGCTCAAGAAGATTGGCTATTCATCTCGATGGATTGCTCCTCCTGAGCAGTATCCCTGTTGCGTATTTGCATGGGCAGAAGGAGCTTCGGAAGGAACGGACTGGGTATGCAAATTACCGTCGTCGGGGAGTTGAAATCAGGCGTTGATCGGCACCCTTTTGGGTCCCTAAATTCGAGCTCGGGTGGCGCAAGGAGACGCTCGTGGCGCTACGCACCGTTTGAGTGGTCTCAGTCGTGCAGAGGGCCTGTGTCATTGCATCCCTTTAATATCCATCCCGCCGAACAAATCCTCGCCGATCGGAACTGGTAAGGAATTCGCACAAGAGATCCGCAGTCGCGACGCAACGATCTCTGCACATTTCGCAATCTCGCCGTGCGACACTCATTTCCCTGGAATCATTCAGGATTTCAATCGGATTCGATAGGGAAGACCGAGCACGCAGGCGACCAACTGAGGTTGGTTCGTCAGTTGGTCGTATTTGATCTGTCGGTCCGACGAAGCGACTTAATGGGCTGACCTCGTTCGGAGTCGCGAATGAGCTCAGCAAGTCGACGTTGCCGGGTGTCGTCCCGCTTGGCGCTGATCACATAGTACGTAGCCGTACGGCGGTACCAGGGCGGCCGCGCCTGAAAATATTCCCAAGCCGTTTTGTTCGCCTGAAACTGCCGTTCGTACGCGGGGTTTAGTTTTGGGTTCTGGCGCTGCTCATAGGCATAAATTGCAGTCTTATCCTGCCGTCGAGCTTCGAAGGCCTCCATTCCCGCCGGCTGCATCAATCCCAGCCGACGCAGTTCGGCCACGCGGCGAACATTCACCGCGCTCCAGGTGCTCGAAGCTTTGCGCGGAGTGAAGCGGATGGCGTAGCTGACTTCGTCAACGGAGTTACGAACTCCGTCAATCCAACCGTAACAAAGAGCTGCATCAACCGATTGTGGCCAGGTGATGGTCGGCTTGCCCGAAGCCTTCTTATAGAAGCCTACAATCACCTCTTGCTTAGTCTTATGATTCTTTTCCAGCCAAGCGCGAAAATCGGCCGGAGAACGAAAAAATATGGGCTCGGAATTCGTCCGCCGATTCACCTTCTTTGGCCTTCAATATTCGGACGGCAGGTTTTGCTTCCGCTACTTAGAGCCTGCGGTTACTGAGAACACCGGCCGAACGCAGTGCACCTTTCAGGCGTTCGGTCATACGGGCGGCAAATTGGAAATCTAAGAGAGCTTCTATCTGTCGGCTGAAAGTGCGGCCGTAGCGGTACCACCAGGGCTTCTTCATGCCTGGTAGGCGCTCGGCGGCGACGTATTTGACGCGCACCATTTCCTCCACACCGAAACGGCCATGCGTGGAGCCGATACCGCTCGCCTTCACGCCTCCGTGCGGCGCCTCACTGATGCCGTAACTTGAAACCACATCATTGATCAGCACGCTTCCGGCAGCCAGGCGGCGCGCCAAGACTTCGGCACGGCCTCGGTCCCTCGTCCAAATGCTCGCACTAAGCCCATAATCCGAGTCATTGGCCAGAGCGATGGCTTCCTCTTCTTCGTCAAACGCCATGATGGGCAGCACCGGACCAAACGTCTCCTCGCGCATGATGCGCATCGAGTGGTTGACATTCACGAGCACCGTAGGTGCATAGAAGTTTGGCCCTAGTTCCCTTAAGCGGCGTCCGCCAGTTAGTACTTGCGCCCCGGCGGCTCTGGCCTCTTCTACCTGTCGCTCCACAATCTGCAGCTGGCGTTCATGAATCATAGGGCCCAGGTCGGTCTCGGGATCCATTCCGTTGCCCACGCGAAGCTGCTCGGTCTTGCGCACGCAGGCTTCAACAAAGGATGGCAAAATCGCGCGCTGCACGTAGCAACGTTCGGTGGAGAGGCAGGCCTGTCCGGCGTTGACAAATGCGCCCCACACCGCGCCGCTTGAAGCGACATCGATATCGGCATCCTTCAGAACCAGCATCGGGTCTTTACCACCCAACTCCAAAATCAAGGGAAGAAAACGCCGGGCTGCTCGCTCGCCGATAACTCTCCCGGTAGCGGCGCTTCCCGTAAATATCAATTTGTCAATCTCGGAATCTGCTACCGCTTTACCGGTCGCGCCGTTGCCCACAACAACTTGAAAGGCATGTGGAGGAATTCCGGCAGCATGAACCAACTCAGCGAGTTCGAAAGCTACCAGCGAGGTTAGCTCCGATGGCTTTAGCACTACCGCGTTCCCGGCCACCAGCGCGGCCAGCCCCTGGGTCGCGGGAATGGAGAATGGGTAGTTCCAGGGAGAGATGATGCCAATCACGCCGTAAGGCTCGCGGAGGAGATGGCCAACCTTCGGCTTCATCGCCAAATTACCGTGCCTCACAGGTTCGATTCGTAAAATCCCATAAGCATTCTCGATGAGGAAGCGAACGGCATCAAGAAC
>Ga0126381_100007929_pt1 | contig 11852 bp, 6 predicted proteins | sample PanSoiMetPlot_28_FD_96465 | JGI IMG/M metagenome (GOLD analysis project Ga0126381, IMG submission 96465) | Tropical forest soil microbial communities from Panama - MetaG Plot_28 | ecosystem: Environmental > Terrestrial > Soil > Tropical forest > Bulk soil | place: Panama | collected 2016-02-17
GGAGACGGTCGACTATCTCAGCGTCGGCCTGGGGGTCCTGGTGAACCTGTACAACCCGGAGCGGATCGTCATCGGCGGCTGGGTGGGACTGCGGCTGATGGAGTCGCTGGCGGTGCGGATCCACGCGGCGGTCAAGCGGGTCTGCCTGGACCGGCCGGGCGGCCAGTTCGAGCTGGCCGCCGCCGAGCTCGGCGGTGATTCGGTGTCGCTGGGCGCGGCGCTGCTGCCGATCGAGGCGCTGATCGGCCGGAACCCCTGAGCGTGCAGGTCAGGCTCCTGGGATCGGACGGGCAGTCGCTGCCCGGCACCACCCCGGCCACCGCCTGACGGTGCCGGGGGAGCCGTGTATCGGTGCATATGCGAACGAGCACGGCCACTGCGACCTGGCACTTGAGGCCTTCACTCGGGCGGCCGGTTACGGCCCTGCCGACGCGGGACGGCTGCGTGCGGTCGCGGCTGTCCAGGCGCTCGGGCAAGGGGACGCAGCCCGGGCCGGGCAACTGGTGCGGCAGGTCGGAGATGATGGGGACGAGCGACTGCTCCTGTCGGTCGCGCGAGCTGCCATGGCTGACCACGAGGAGGGTTCTGATGCCGAATCGCCGGCTAGGAGCCGTAGTGTCTGCGGGTGCGGCTGTAACCGCGGTACAACTCGCGGAACGCGCGGTACTGCTGGTCGTAGCGGGACCTGCTGGCGCGGTCCGGCTGATAGCTCGCAGCGATTGGGACGAGATTGGGCACCTTGTCCCAGGACAGCTCGCCAATGCTGATCGCGGCGATCATGGCGGCACCGCGCGCGTTCGCGAGCACTGGCTGCTCGGCCTGCCTGATCGTGCAGCCGAGGATGTCGGCGAGTGTCTGGCACCATAGCGCGGAATTCGCGCCGCCGCCGATGAAGGTGAGCTCGTCGAACCCGCCGTCGAGCTCCCGCCGGGCGAAGCGCTCCACCGCCTCCTTCATCCACCGCGTGTTCAGCGCGATCCCCTCGAAGACCGCACGGGCCAGGTCGGCGCGGGTGGTGCGGAGCGAGATGTTGAACCACCCGCCTCGCACGTCCGGGTCGTCGACCGGAGTGCGCTCTCCGTTCAGCCACGGCGCGAAGATCACCCCGTTGCTGCCCGGCGGCGCGCTCACCGCCAGGGCGTTGAGCCGGTCCAGCGCATCGGGCGGCGCGGGGTGGGCGTCAAGCATGCCGTCCTGGGCGTACACCACGTTATCGACCAGCCAGTCCACCGCCTTGCCCGCGACGTCCTGGATGGTGGCGATCCAGTACCGCCCCGGTACCACCGCGGGCAGCGAGGCGATGTTGTGCAGCACGTCGGTCCGCTTGAACGGCACGTGGCAACTGAGCCAGGCCGAGGTGCCGATGTAGAGGTGGCCGCGGTAGTCCTGTACGGCGCCCGCCCCCATCGCGGCTGCGGTGGTGTCACCGGTTCCTGTCGCCACGCGCACGCTCACCGGCAGCCCGAGCTCGCTGGCAACGTCGGCCCGGAGCGTACCCACGATCGATCCAGGGCGGACGAGCGCGGGCAGCCGGGCGAGATCGAAGCCGCACCGCCGCGCCAGGCTGGCGTCGTACCGCACCGCGGTGACGTCGCGGTTGTCTGTGCACCAGCGCAGCACGGCGGTATCCCACCCGGCCACCGCCTGACCGGTGAGCCGCATCGTGAGGTACTCGGGCACATCGAGCAGGTAAGCGGCGGCGGCCCAGACGTCTGGCTCATGGCGGCGCAGCCACTGCGCCTGCCCTACCGGGTCCTTGCCTGTCCTGGTCGGCGCGCCGCCGGTCTTGCGCAGCCACTCCTGGAGCGCTCGCACGTTGTAGCCCACGCCCGGCACGCTCAGCCCGCCGCCGGTCAGCGCCCGCGCGTAGTCCGCCCCGCGGCTGTCCATCCAGATCAGGGCGTTGCGCAGGTGCCGCCCCTTGCTGTCGACCGGTACCAGCCCGCCCCACTGCGTGCTGACGCAGATCGCCGCGATGTCCTCGACCGGCACCAGGCCACGCGTGGACAGCCGCCGCGTCGCGGTGACGAGGGCCCGCCACCAGTCGTCCGGGTCCTGCTCGGCCCCGCCGCCGGGCAGCAGCAGGGTCGCCGTCTTCTCCGCCTCATGGCCGAGGATCTCGCCCCGCACGCTGGCGAGCGCGACCTTCACGCCGCCGGTGCCGAGGTCGACGCCGATCACGTACCGGCCACCCGGCTCAGGCCCGCTCATGTCACCTGAGCGTGGCCGCGGCGAGCGTGCCAGGACTCGTAGTGGTCGAGCACGGTCTCGGGCACCGGGCGGTAGGCGAGCCCGAGCTCGTCGACGCTGCGATGGTTGTCAACCGCGAAGCTGATGCCGAGGTGCTTGGCGATGTAGTCGGGGGTGAGCCCGAAACGCGGCCCGAGGACGCGCACGGCGGCGTCAGGCACGCGGTGCCTGGGGATGAGCACCCGGCGCGGGTACCTGCTCCGGATGATCGTGGCCATCTCGTGGATCGACACCATCTCGGGCCTGGCCAGGATGTAGCGGCCGGACGCGGCCGGGTTCTCCGCCGCCCTGATGTGCGCCTCCGCCGCGTCGCGCACGTCGACGAAGGTGAAGCTGAAGCGCGGCGCGCCGTAGCAGAAGTACCCCGCCATGAGCTCGTTCATCAGGAACAGGCTGCCGGAGTCCGATGCCGGGGTGAGCGAGGGCCCCAGGATCAGGCCCGGGTTGACCGTCACCATCGACCAGCGGTCCTGCGCCCCGGCCAGTTCCCACGCGGCCTGCTCGGCCACCGTCTTCGCATAGTGGTAAGGGTTGTTCTCCGGGGTGCTCGTGGTGTTGAAGTGCTCCTCGGTAAGGGTCTCGTTCTTCATGTCCAGCACGTCGGCGTAATCGCCGAAGATGGCGCCGACGGTCGAGGTGAGCACGAGTCGCTGCACGCTCGGCGCCCGGCCGATGCCCGCGATGATGTTCCTGGTGCCCTCCACCGCCGGCTTGATCACGTCCCTGCCGGTGTTCTTGATCTGCTCGGGGAGCAGGAACGGGCTGGCCACGTGGAACACGTACCGGCAGCCGTCGATGGCGGCATCGAACGAGCCGGGGCGCAGCAGGTCGGCCTCGAAGAGCTCAAGGCGCCCCTCGCAGGCGCCGCCCAGTCGGCGCAGCGGCTCGACTTTCGCCGCGCTCGCCAGGCTGCGCACGCTCGCCCTGACCGTGTACCCGCGGTCGAGCAGCTGGCTGACGAGGTGGGTGGCGACGAAGCCGCTGCCGCCGGTGACCAGCACTGTCTCGGTCATGAGACCGGTCCTCTCGCTGGGGCGGGGTCCTGAAGCGCCCGGTCCGGCACCGCGCCAGGCAGGCGCAGGGCGACGGCGATGCCAGGCAATGCCGTCGCTGCCATGACGAGCAGTGCCACGTCCGGGCTGCCCACCACCGCCTGGACCAGGAGCACGAGTACCACGCCGCCGAGGTTGCCAGCCAGCAGCAGCGCGCCCACCGCGGTGCCGGCCCTGGCGGGCCCGACGTGGACCTCCGACCACTCAAGCGTCACCGGCAGGCAGGCGAGCAGCACGAACCCCTCGACGGCCAGGGCCACCCAGAACGCCACGGGCGCGTGCACCAGCGCGAGCAGTGCGAAGACGACGGCCGTGGTCACGACCGCCACGAGCAGCATGCCACGGCGCCAGTCGCGAGCGGTGGCGATGCCGGGCAGCACGGCGGCACCGGCGATGCCCGCCACGGTGGTGAGCGCGATGAGCGGGCCGCTGAGCCCGCCGTGGCCGAACTTGGTGAGGATCGAGTCGAGCCAGGTGGCGATGGCGTTGAAGATGCCAACGCCGATGAAGAGCAGCCCGGCGAGCTTCCATAGCAGCCGGTCGTGGCGTAGCCAGCTCAGCGACTCGTGCGGCGGCGCCTGGACGGGGAAGGCGGCGGGCAGCCGGAGGGCCGCCACCACGGCCACCGCGACCGCGACCGTCATCGCCGCGTGCACGGTGAGCAACAGCGTCAGCCCGCCCGCGCTGACCAGCGGCCCGCTGGTCAGCGCGGCCGCGAGGATGCCCACGAACTGTGCCGCGCTCGCCACCGAGATCGCCGCCGTGCGCTCCCTTTCGGGGAAGTAGCGCGCCGCGACCTTGGTGCTCGCATTGAGCACGAGCGGCTGCCCGGCGGAGACGACGAGTTGCCCGGCGAGCAGCCAGCCGAAGGAGTGGGTGTCGACGACGCGCAGCAGCGCCCCCGCGGAGGTGAGCACCGCACCCGCGGTGAGCGCAGCCCCGAAATGCCGGTCGAGCCAGCGCCCCGCGGGGATCGCGAGGAGGACGAAGAGCAGCGGGTTCACCACCGCCAGGTCGCCGACCGCGCCCTGGGAGACGTGCAGCGCCGCGCTGGTCTGGTCGGTGACCGCCGCGAACGTCAGCCACAGCAGCTGCGTGCAGGCGACAAGCAGGCCGAATGCGACCAGGACCGTCCAGCGGCTGGCCCTTACCGGCCAGGCCGCCGGGACCTCAGCACTCATGGACGCCTGCCAGGACCGCCCGACCGCACCGCCGCGTAGCAAGCGCCGCCACGTCACACCCCCTCAACGAGCGTGAACACCTGTTCAAAACGAGCCAGGGCGTCATCGATCACCGCGTCGGTGTCGGCCATGGACGTGTACATCCGCGACCCGGCCAGGGTGATGAGCCCGTGCGCGGCATACGCGGCGCCCATGCGCTCCATGAGCTCCTTGCGCGCCTTGTTCTCGCGCAGCAGCTTCACCGGGTGACGCATGTCGAGCAGCATCACGCCGCTGCACTCCAGGTGGACGATCGAGCCCTGGTTGTAGGCCACGTATGGCAGCCCGTACCTGTCGATGAGCCGCTGCAGCCCCTTCGTCAGCCGGTCGCCCGCCCGGCCGGCGATGACCGGGGCGTTGGTCCTCGCCATCTCCTCGATGGCGAAGTAGCCGGCCGCGCAGGACAGCGGGTTGGCCGACAGCGTGCCCCCGACCTGGATGTGCGCGCCGCTCTTGCCGTCAAGGCCGGAGCCGAAGACCGCCATGATGTCGGCTCGCCCGCCGACCCCGCCGGCCATCGGGTAGCCGCCGGAGACGGCCTTGCCGAGCGCCGTCAGGTCGGGTTTCACCCCGAAGTACCCGGCGGCGCCGCCCATGCCAACCCTGAACCCGGTGACCACCTCGTCGAAGATCAGCAGCGCTCCGAACTCGTCGCACAGCTCGCGGACCCTCGTGTTGAAGTCCCGCGGCGCCGGCCTGGTGCCGGACTCGGGACCGAGCGGCTCCACCACGATCGCCGCCGTGCCGCCGAGCGCGCGGTTCTCCACCAGCTTGCGGCGGAGCGCGCCGACATTGTGCGGGAACGCCTCGCGGGTCTGGCTGGTGGCGCCGAACGGGATGCCCTTGGCGTTCATCCGGTAGGTGCCGGGCACCCGCAGGCCGTAGACCAGCGTGTCGGACCAGCCGTGGTAGGCACCGCCCACCTTGATCACGATGTTCTTGCCGGTGAAGGCCCTGGCTGCGCGGACCGCCGCCATCACCGCCTCGGTGCCCGAGCCGAGCGAGCGGTACATCTCGATGTGCGGCATGAAGCGGTTGATCGCCTCCGCCAGTTTGAGCTCGTACTCGTGGAACAGGCCGGTGACCGGGCCGGATTCGGCGATCACCGCGGCGACCCGCTCTTTCACCGGGGCGTAGTTGCTGCCCAGGATGGTCGGGCCGCCCGCCTGGAGGAAGTCGATGTAGGTGTTGCCGTCGCGGTCGGTCAGGTACGGGCCGTCCGCCCGGTCGATCGCTAGCGGGAACGGGTAGTTGAAGGCGAGGTTGTGCTGCACGCCGCCGGGGATGCGCGCCTTCGCCCGGTCGGTCAGCTCCTTGCTCGCGGTGCACTTGTGCTCGAAGTAGCCGAGGACGTCGAGCAGCGCGTCGTGCCTGATCCCGCGGACCGGCTGATCAACGAGCGCCTTGAGCCGGCGCATGATGCCCGGCACGTCCGGGTACTCGCTGATCGCGTAGCCGGCGGACGCGGCCAGGTCGGCCTGGCTCGCCTGGCTGGCCGCCCTGGCCACCCCGGCTTGGCCGTCCGGGGAGGCCACCGCGACGGCATCGGCGCTAGGCAGCTCGTCCGTCGCCGGCACCCGCAGCGGCGGCATTCCACGGGTGATCTGCGCGGCGATCCGCTTCTCGTCGGAGCGCAGCTTGCTAAGGGCTATTTCACGGATCGCGTCGGGGACCGTGTAGACCTTCCCCGCTTCGGTGGTGAGCGCGATCAGGTAGGCAATCGAGACCTTCTCAAGCAGTGCCATGTTGAACACCGCGCGGTCGGGATCGGTGCCGAGGGCGACGATGCCGTGGTTGGCGAGGATGAACGCGTTCGAGCCGCTCGCCATCTTCCTCCGCACGTTCCTGGCCAGGAAGCTGGTGCCCGCGGGGGCGTAGTCGATGATGTCGACGCCGCGGCCGAGGAAACGGACCTGCTCGTCGGTCAGCGCCGGGATCGGCTTGCGCAGGAACGCCAGGGCCGAGGCGTACGGCTGATGGGTGTGCACGATCGCGTGCACGTCGGGACGCTCGCGGTAGATGGTGGCGTGCATGCCGCACTCAATCGACGGCGCCAGCCCGGAGCCGCCAGTCCCCGGCACCTGCTTGCCCGCGAAGTCGACGATGACGATGTCCTCGGGGCGCATCCGGGCGTAGTCATAGTTGCTCGGCGTCACGGCGTAACGGTCGTGGCCCGGCACGCGCACCGAGGCGTTGCCCTCGGTCGCCTTCAGGTAACCGCGCTCGAGCAGCGTGCGGCACATCTCCACGACGTGCTGGCGGGATCGAAGGTGCTCCATGGTCCCTCCACCTGGAAGCTGTGCCCATCGGGCAGCGAGCGTCGCACTCATTCTCCAGCTAGCACCGGACGCGAGTCTACTGACCATGGAGAGCGATTTACTCGCCAGTAATTAGCACGTCGTGATAAAAAGAGGGATGGACGCTCCCGCCGCCACCGCTACCCCGTGGGGCAGGCTGCCCGCGGACGTGGCGTCGGCACTGCGCCCGGTGCTCAGCCAGACGGCACGTGAGGTCTCCGCCGAGGTAACGGCGTCGGTTCCCGCGTTCGGCGCGATCGGCGGCACCGCCAAGTTCAGCCGGGACCTGGACGAGGCTGTGCGGGCCGGGCTTCATCGGTTCGTCGACCTGGTCGCCACGGGCGAGGAGGCGCTTACCCCGGTCGTCAGGGAGCTGTTCACCGGGCTTGGTGCGGCGGAGGCGCGTGATGGCCGCGGCCCGGAGATCCTGCTCTCGGCGCTGCGCATCTCCTCGCGGCTCCTGCTGCGCGCGACCGTGGACGCGGTTGGCCGCTCCCGCCCCGTCGGGGTGCGGGAGGTCGTGGATCTGTCCGATGCCATCACCGGGTTCATCGACGAGCTGGCGTCGGCCTGCACCGACGGGTACGCCAGGCAGGTGCGGGACGACGCCGGGGAGAGCGACCGGCGCCGCCGGCACCTGGCCGAGTTGCTGCTGCGCGGCGGTGTCGCCTGGCCGATCGTCGCCCAGGCCAGTGCCGCGATCGGCTGGCCGCCGCCGGGCCGGATCACCGCGGTGCTTGTGCCCGGGACCGAGGCCCGCGCGGCCCGGTTCCGCTTCGGCGCCGACGGGGTGCTGGCCGAGCGGGGCGAGGAGACGGTGCTCTTGCTGCGGCAGATCCCGGCCAGGACCGAGTTGGCCGAGGCGCTGCACGGCCGCCGCGCGGTGGTCGGGCCTACCCTTGGCTGGCAGCAAGTGCCCACCGCGGTCCAGCTGGCGGAGCTCACCACGCGGCCCGCGGCGGGCGAGGCCCCGGCCTTCGCCGACGATTACCTCGCCGACCTGGCCCTGCGCGGCCAGCCCGCTGCGCTGGCTGTGCTGGCGCAGCGCCGGCTGGCCGGACTGAGCGGACTGCGACCAGCGCAGCGCGAGACACTGCTCCGCACCCTGCACAGCTGGCTGTGGCACTGGGGCTCGCGCCCGGAGGTCGCGGCCGGGCTGTTCGTGCACCCGCAGACGGTCAGCTACCGCATCGCCCAGTTGCGCCACCTCCTCGACGTTGACCTGGATGACCCCCAGGTCCGCTTCGAGCTGCTGCTCGCCGTGAGCAACGAGACTGGCGGCCATCTCTCCGGCTAACGCGGGCCGGTGCTCACGGCCTGTTCGCGTTGGCGGCGTCAACCGGGGACCGCGCCGGGGTTCACGGACGGGCGAGGCGCGCTGCCGATTCCGCGCGCTTTGCCGTTTCAGGTTCCGGTGGGTGGCTGAGTGCAGCTCAGCTGTTTCTGTGTGGCCCGGCCTTGCGGGATGGCTGGCCGTTCGGAACACCGGCGGGCTGGATGGGCGTCCGGGGGGCTGGTAGTCGGGGTCGGGGTCGATGGTGAGCTCGCAGAGGAGCTCGCTAGTGGCGGCATTGATGACGCGGACGTGCAGGTCCTGGATGAGCATCAGGAGGGGGGTGCGGGCGTGGGCCGCTCCGACTCCGATGTGGTGGAGGCGGACGGCGTAGGCGGTGGCGGGGGTGGCCCGGTGCGGCGGGGAGCGGTGCGGGCGGCGGGCGGCTGACGACATCCTTGTTCCGGCGGGGCCGCGGCGGAGGACTGGCGCGGGTCCAGGAGCATCCAGCGGGGCGGGGAAGGGAAAGTTCGAACGAGCCAACGAGCGCCAGGGCGGGCCAGACGCTGACCAGCGCGCCAACCGGGCTGTGGCCCAGGCCGTGCGCCAGGTTGGCACCGACGGTGGCCACGATGCCAGCGGCCAGCCACTGGGGCATGGCTCTTACTCCTGCGGAGGGCTACTATTCGGATCGGGAGAGAAAATGGCAAGCAGGCGGCGTCGGCTTGACCCTGTGGGGCCGTTTGGCAATCCGGACGGGTCACGAGCCGATATCGAGGACGTGATTAGCGAGTTCGTTGATTTCGGCGGCAATCCGGCGTATGGCCACCTCGCGACCCGCGCGAACGACTCGATGGTGCGGGTCATCGTGGGGAAGCTCGGGGCTGGCAAGACGGTCTACCTGCGGCGGCTTCAGGATTTCCAGGCGCATCAGGACTCTGTCTACGCCGATGTGCCGCAGCAGAGCTTGCCGAAGACCGAAGTTATAGTGAAGGCGTGCCAGTGGTTCTCGGACCGCGTCCTGGTCGAGAAGTGGATGCAGATCTGGGAACGCGCGATCATGCGGTCGCTGGCCTCACACCTGCTGCGTCATCCCGAGTTGCGTCAGCAGTTGCGCGACGAGCAGGCCGAAGAGATCGAGAACTCGTACGCGCGGCTGCTTGAAGACTTCCGCCGACCGCGGTCTATCTACAGCCATGTGCGCGACATCATCAATCAACGGCAGACTGCTCATCAGCTGTCTACGTACCTCGATGATCCGCTCTGGGACGACCTCGAGGATCTGTTGGGCGAGGTTGTCCGCCACTGTAAGCCAATCTATTTCTACCTTGACGCAGTGGACGAGGAGTTCAGCCACGCCCCGATGTACTGGCTAAAGTGTCAGGAGGGGTTGTTCTATCAGGTCATGCGGCTGCTACGCGACCAGAAGCTGGGCGGCCGCTTGCATGTCGTTGTCTGCATCCGCGACATCGTCATGTCGTCGGTGTACAGGTCAGAACATGCCCCGCGGTACTACAACGAACCGCACATACGCGTCTTGACCTGGGACCGTGCCTCGCTGCTTTATCTACTTGGGCATAAGCTGAGGCGGCTGCCGCCGCAACTACTGATGCGACGCGCCACCGACGGCTCCCCCACGATCCGCGACTGGCTCGGGGTCAACGGCGACTGGTTGGGAGTCGATGGAGATGGAACAATCGAGGACTACCTGCTCGGCCACACGAGGCTGATCCCGCGTGATATCATCTCGCTGGGCAATGAATTGAGCGAGGAGGTCTTGCGCCAGAAGCAGGCTGGTCGCGAGGGCCTGCCTGCAGCGGCTCTCCAAGGGGTGGTTCAACGGTGTGCCAAGCGGTTCGGTGATTCCCAACTCGCCCAGTGCGCCAACCAGATCTCGTCGGACTTGATGCCGAAGAACGCCGCGCTGCAGGACTACTCCGAGTTGTTCACCAGTACCCAGGCTTATATCAGCGGGGTGCAGGAGGAAGTTCGCTCCTTCGTCCGGATGATGGGCGTTGACCGATTCTCGCGTGGGGACCTCGCGACACTGCAGGAAGTGGCGGATCTGCACTTCGAGAAGGCGACGGACCTGGCCTCCGTACTTTGGCAGAACGGCCTGCTCGGATACGTAGACGAATCCGGACAGCGCCGGTTCTACTCCATGAGCGACGTCGAGCAGTTTCACTTTCCGCCGGACGCAGGCACTTACGTGCTGCATCCGTGCCTGGTGTACTCCGTCGGGGGAATCCAGCACGTGCGGGATGACTCCCGCGCTGGCACCGGAGTTAGGCGCCGCACTCACCGATTCCCATCTTCTGAGCGGAATGATCTTTCTGAGGCATCGGCCGCTGCACCGCGCTCTGGCGGCAGCCAAGCGTTCCCGGAACCTGCTCCGGGAGAGGTACGATCCGCGGCAGGGCTTGCGGCAAAGGCTGCTGACTACGCTGTCGGCGACATCGTCGAAGGCCGCTTCGAGATTCTCCAAAAGCTCGGGGAGGGCGGATTTTCGAAGGTCTATCGCGTGCGCGATGAAGTTGAGAGTAAGGAGCGAGCGCTAAAGCTTTTCGACAGCGCCGCCGGGTATGAGGCGGTGCGTCGCGAGATCGGCGCCCTGCGGGAGATCCATCATCCCAACGTGGTGGAGGTCTTCTGGGCCGGCCAGAGCAACGTAGGTGACTGGTATCTCATTACTGAGTTCATTGACGGGGAGTCACTGGATCAATTCGTCACCGGAAAGAAAAACCTTCGTGACCGGGAGGCAATAGACGTTACACTCGATCTGCTCGAGGCGCTCGTTGCTTTTCATCCTGATGCGGAGGGCAGGGGCCTGATCCATCGTGACATAAAACCGCGCAACGTTATGCTTACCCGCACAGGAGCGAAACTGCTTGACTTCAACATCGCCTCCCGGGTCGGCGACCCCGTGCATACACAGTCTGGCACACCGCCCTATCAGCCGCCCGACGTCGATCTAACTAGCTGGGACGTTTCCACGGACTTGTTCGCCGTCGGCGTCCTGCTCTACCAACTGCTCTGCAATGGCAACCACCCATATGCGAATGCGATGCCGATGGTCGACGGACTTGTGATCGACCCCAGAACGTTTCGCTCCGACCTCGGCCCTGACCTTGCAGAATTCCTCATCAAGGCATGCGCGCCAGCCTGCCGTGGCCGCTTCGCAGCGGCTGCCGAAATGCAGCTCGCCTTGCGTAGTATCCGTGCTCACCTTTGAGCGTTCGGGGCCTGTCCCGGTGGAGCGGTGCTGGCAGCTGATCGCCAACGTGACCGGCGCAGCCGTTCGGCCGGGTTCGTCCATTCGCGCCTGCGGCAGGCGGCATCCCTGGCCGCGGAGGTGGCGCAATTGATCCGCGTCCTGATCACCGCCGCCGCGGTCGCCGGGTTCGGCGAGACCACGCTGCGGTCCGGCCCGGCCGGCGGATGCAGGAAGTACGTCTCCGGCGCCTTCACCGAGGGGTACTCGCCTTCTGGCGGTGCGTCCACAGCCTGGACTCCATGCAAGACGCCGGCATGCTCCCGGCATTCGCTGGGATCGTGGTCTCAGACCGGTACCAGAACTACTTCCATCCCAGGTGGAAGCACATCGCCGGGAACCAGGCGCGACCGCCAGCGCAGGCATGTTGCACATTCTAAGGACGTCGGCTCATCATCGATAGATGGCCACTCTCATTGAACGCCTCGCACAGGCTGCCTACGAAGCCCACCGTGCCTCCCTTCCCACATATCTCCCGCCGTGGGAAGA
>Ga0126381_100007931_pt1 | contig 11851 bp, 9 predicted proteins | sample PanSoiMetPlot_28_FD_96465 | JGI IMG/M metagenome (GOLD analysis project Ga0126381, IMG submission 96465) | Tropical forest soil microbial communities from Panama - MetaG Plot_28 | ecosystem: Environmental > Terrestrial > Soil > Tropical forest > Bulk soil | place: Panama | collected 2016-02-17
CGCGCAGGTCGCGAGCCGAAGGCGGCTTGGCGGGCGGCGCGGGATCGGCCTTCGGAGCGATAGGTGCGGCAGCGCTGGCGTCAGCGGGGGCTGTCGTGGTCTGTGCGAGACAGAAGCGGGGCGCAAGGCCAGAGCTGAAGGCGAGCGCGGCGGAAAGGGCCAGGACGTGCGACGTGCGAAGACTCATGCTTCGGTACGGTCTCCGTTGAGAGTGGTGAGGAGCGCTTCGAGGTTGGTGGCGCAGACTTCGGGCTCGTGCTCCATCAGCTGGTCGAAGGAGAAGTTGCCGGTGGCGACTGCAATGGTGGGGAGTCCATTAGCGCGGGCGGCGGAGATGTCGAACGGCGTATCCCCGACGACGCAGACAGTGGCGTCGGGTCCTGCGTGCTGGTGGGCGAGGCGGATGGCGTGGGCGATCATGTCGGAGCGGACATCGTAGTTGTCGCTGAAGCCTCCGAAGGTGAACCAGTGGCGGAGGCCAAGCACCTCGATCTTGATCCAGCCGATCAATTCGAGGTTGCCGGTGGCGACGCCGAGGGCGGCCCTCTTGCTTTGCAGGTAGGCGAGTGTCTGATCGACGCCGGGCATCATGACTAGCTTCATGTCGGCGCGGCGAGCTGCGACATCGCGGCGCATAGTCTCGAGGACGTTCTCGAGATGTGGCTGCCACGCAGTCTCCTCGAGTTGTGCCAGGCGGAAGGCGTCGCGGAGGATGCCGGGGTCGGTGTTTCCGCTGAGCGTCACCCCATCGAGGGTGAGCTCATGACCCATGACGGATCGCACGCTCGAATAAAAAGACTCGAAGTGGATCCGGTCTCGGCTGCGGCATAGCGTGCCGTCGATATCGAAGAGATAGGCGCCTTGCTCGTCCCAGTGGAAGCCTTCGCGTAGGAAGACGCGGCTCTCCTGAACAGCTGCCACGGAGGCAGCTGGGACGGCGGTGGACTGCGAAGGTGGAGGATTCACTTGTGGTTTGTCCTTGCACCTAGATTAAAGCAGGGAAGGACGCCCCAGCGAGGTGATCTCCTAGCGCGCTGCCCGAGTTGCTTCAAGAACAGGACGTTCGCTACGGGGCGGACGCTTGAGGTTGACGCGAATTTGCGAAGGATTGAGCTCGAGCTCCGCCATGGTTCGACTGAGCGTATTGCGATGCATACCGAGCTCTTTTGCGGCTTTGCACTGGTTTCCCCTGTGATGCGCAAGGACTTCCATGAGGAAGCGCCTCTTGAATTCGCGCACGGCTTCTGTGTAGGTAATTCCTCCGGCGTGCATTTGAGTCACAAGGTTATCCAGTTCACGTTTCACAAAATTCCTCTTTCCTACGCCCGGGTCTACCCGAGTCGGTTTTGTCTGACAACAACAGGAACCCAAGGGGAACCAGCTTGCGGACTTGCAGCGGCGGAAGGTCTCAACCACGTAGGCTGAGAGTTCCGTAATATCACGACGCCTTGGCGGATACGTTCTCCCAACTCGTAAGGCGTGATGATCGAGGCCTGGTGTGCCGCGCTGAGAAAGTACGGCGCCAAGCGGGATTGTTTGAACCACGTGGCCTGGGGCATGAAGGCAGCAATGACCAGAACTGCCAGTGTGACCAGGGCACAACCTTTGACGAAGCCGAAGAGAGCGCCGATGAATCTGTCAGCCCATCCCAGCCCAATGGAGTGAACCGACCAGCGAATGACCCGGCCCAGGATTCCGGCCAGGATCATGACGAACAGAGCGATGCAAAGGAACGACAGCGCCTCCGCGGCGGGCCATGAGTGAATCCATCGACCAACCCATGGCAATAATTTCTGGTAATTCCAGCTTGCGATCAGCAGGCCGGCGATTACCCCTGCGAGTGAGAATACCTCCACAAAGAATCCATTTTTTGCAGCAGCCAACACAGAAACGATTAAGAAAACGAGGATGAGCCAATCGATTACTGCCATCCGACTGCCTACAGCGTGAGGGACTTCCCCGCAAGAAGGCGGAAGGCCTCAAGGTACTTCTGTTGTGTCCGTGCCACTACGTCGGAGGGCAGGGCTGGAGCGGGCGCCTGCTTGTTCCAGCGAATGCTTTCAAGGTAGTCGCGTACGTATTGTTTGTCGAAGGATGCCTGCTGTTGTCCCGGCTGATATCCGTCCATCGGCCAGTAGCGTGATGAGTCGGGGGTGAGCACCTCATCGGCCAGTATGACGCCTTCTGCGTGCATTCCAAATTCAAATTTTGTGTCAGCGAGGATGAGGCCGCGCTGTTCGGCATATGTCGAGGCTTTGGTGTAAATGTCGAGGCTGAGATTACGGAGCCGATCGGCACTCTGCGCGCCGACACGGGCAGCCATTTCGTCGAAGGAAATATTCAGATCGTGCTCGCCGTCCTGACTCTTCGTTGCGGGAGTGAAGATGGGCTCGGGCAGCTTGTCGGATTCACACAGACCGGAGGGAAGCGGAATTCCGCAGACGGCTCCGCTGGCGCGATAGTCTTTCCATCCAGAACCGGCGAGATAGCCGCGCACTACGCATTCAACAGGGAACATCTGCGCCCGCCTCACCAGCATGGAGCGGCCGTCCAGCTCCTCTTTGTACTGACGCAACTCGGAGGGGTATTCGCTCATGTTCGCGGTGATGAGGTGGTTAGGAACGATCTCCCTGAGGAAGTCGAACCAGAAGAGCGACATCTGGGTAAGGATTTTGCCTTTGCCAGGGATGCCGGTGGCGAGGACGTGGTCGAAAGCCGAGATGCGATCGGTGGCGACGAGGAGGAGCGATTCGCCGACCGAGTAGAGGTCGCGCACCTTACCGCGCGCGTAGAGAGTGAGATCGCTGAACTCGGTTTCGAGGATTACTGCCAAAGGGAGGCCTTCCTGCGTGGTCTGAAATCCGATTCTGAAGAGGTCACGGCGCTTTGTCAACGCAGTGTAAACGTACCATTAACGCGCTATTTTTGTGTCCTGTCACGCGCAATTGCGGCTGTCAAGAAGAAAGCGCTGGGAGTCACCAAAGAATTGCGCGCGAGGAATTATTACCAATGTGATCCTTGACGAAAGCAGCGAACAGGAGCAGGGCGCAGGAAACAGGGAGTTAGTCATTACGGGTTAGCGCACAGAAACAAAATCAGGCGGTGGCGCGACGTTGATCTGTTCCGCGTTCCTGTCCTCCGATGCGGACGCTGACGATCTTCGAGACGCCCGGCTCCTGCATGGTGACGCCATAGATGAGATCGGCGGCGGTCATCATGCGCTTGGAGTGGGTGACCATGACGAACTGGGTGTCGGAGGCCATGCTCTTCAGCATGTCGGCGAGACGGCCCACATTGGTCTCGTCGAGCGGTGCATCAACTTCGTCGAGTACGCAGAAGGGGCTGGGCTGGTACTGGAAGATGCCGACCAGCAGCGACAACGCAGTGAGTGCTTTTTCGCCACCGGAGAGCAGCAGCACATTCTGCAGTTTCTTCCCGGGGGGCTGCGAGATGATGTCGATGCCGCTGTCGATGGCGTTCTCTTCGTCGGTGAGGCGCATGAAGGCTTGGCCGCCTCCGAAGAGGCGCGAGAATGTCGCGCTGAAGTTCTCGTTGATACGCACGAAGGCTTCGTCGAACTTGGAGCGGGAGATCTGATCGATTTCCTTAATGCTTGCCTGGGTGTTTTCGATGGAGTCGAGGAGGTCGGTGCGCTGTGTGCTCAGGAACTGGTGGCGCTGCTCGGTCTCCTTGTACTCTTCGAGCGCCATCATGTTGACGGGGCCCATGGATTCAAGCTTCTGCTTGAGCTCAGTGCAGGCCTGATCTTCCGTGGTGAGAGATTCGCCTTCAATACGGGCGAGCTCGGTGTCGGCGCGGAGCGTTGAGGCTTCAACGCTGAGGTCGTTCAGGCAGGTCTCCTCGAGGTGCGCGAGATCGGCAGAGAGACGAGCTGCGCGTGTGCTGTGCTCGCTGCGCCTGTCGCGCAGTGCGTCGGTTGCGGCGCGCAGAGCTTTAACCTGACGATCGATTTCAGCGAGCGCTGTGCGCAGCTCGGCCGCTTCGGCGCTGAGTCGGGCGGCTTCAGCGAGAGCCTGATCGCGCGTCTCGGTGAACTGCTGAAGACTCACGGCGAGCTGTTCGTTCTCCTGAGCGCGCTGACGCTGCTCGGCGGCGGCGGAGGCGAGCTGGTTCTCGATCTGATTCACGCGTTGCACGAGATCGGCGAACATCCGGTCGATACGCTCGAAGGCCGACTGTGCGCCGCGGCGGCGTTCTTCGAGACCTGCGAGCTGGGCGGAAACCTGTGCGGCCTGCTGCTGTGCTTCTTCGCGGGCGAGTCGCAGCTCTTCCAAGGAGTGTTGCACGTCGGCGAGGCCAGTTTCGATTTCGGAGCGCTTTGCGTCGAGTGATTTCTCCTCCTCGCGCTTCTGCTCGATGAAGGTCTGCTTTCCAGCGCGGGCGTCCTTGTTGCGGTCGCTTTGCAGGATCCAGTCCTGGAGCCGGCGTTCGAGGCGCTGGACTTCGGACTCCATCTGGCGAAGCGCCGCGGAGTGATTAGCGCTTTCGCGCTCGGCGTTGCGGCGCTCTTCGCTCTTGACGTCGAGCTGACGTGTGAGCTCAGCGATGTTCTTCGCAAGTTCAGAGACGTTGATCTCAGAGCGGCTGAGCTCGGTCTCGACGACTTCGAGTTTTTGCTGTGTCTCGCGCAGTTCGCGCTTGAGAGCCAGAGGACCTTCGGCACGAGGTTTACCGCCGGTGACGGTGACGTTGTGGAAGCATTCGCCGGAGGGCGCGAGGAAGAAGGCGTGCGGGTTTTCAAGGGCGAGGGCGCGCGCGGTGTCGGAGTCGGGCGTGACGTAGCCTTCGCGCAGCTTGGGCAGGATCACTTCGAGCGAGCTGCCGAAGCCGTCGAGCACGCGGATGCAGTCCTTGAGTCGTACGACGCCTTCCTGATGGTTGTAGCTGGGGGTGGCGTGTTCACCGGCGAAGGAGAACTTGGCCTGCGCGTCCTCGGGGTGCACGAGGAAGGTGGCGCGGCCATCGACGTCGGTCTTGAGCAGGCGCATGCCTTCGTTGGCGGCGTCCCAGCTTTTGACCACGATGTAGTTAAGCTCGTCGCGCAGGAATTCGTCGACGACGCTTTCGTAGCGGTCGTGGACTTCGAGGAAGTCGGCAAGCGTGCCGACGGGCGCGAGACCGCCGCCGACGAGGGAGTTTGAGCGGAAGAGCTTGCGAACGGTGTCGGTGGAATAGCTGTGCTCCCGGATGAGCGCATTGAGCGAGTTGTGGCGGCCGGTAAGAGTCGCGTGCTCGGCGCGAAGCTGATCGCTGCGGCGACGAGCCTCGGTTTCAGCAGCGCGCTTGGCGGTGATATCGGTGCGCAGTGTTCCGATCTCGGCTTCGAGACGCTTGAGGGTCTCGGTGACGGACTCGAAATTCATCGAGAGCTGGCCGCGTTCGGCACCGAGTGCCTCGAGGTCGCGGCGTGCGGCGAAGATTTCGGTTGCGAGCCTTTCGGAGTCGCGCTCGAGGGAGGCAAGCGATTCTTCAGCCTGCGTGGCTTGATTGCGAATCTGGCCTAGCTGCGAAATGAGCTGCATCGACTGGATGCGGCTGGCCTCGGCACGCTGTTCAGCGGCAGTTACGGCAGATGAGGCGTCACGGGCCTGGCGCTGGCGAGCTTCGGCCTCCTGACGGAAGCCTGCGGCTTCGGCGGCGGCGCTTTCGAGGAAGGCACGCTGCGAGTCGCGCTCTTGCGTAAGGGTGGCGAGTTGCTCCTGGGCGCGCTCGAGCTCGGCGGCCCCGGCGTCCGCGCGGGCTTCGAGCTCGGCGATGCGCTCCTGATTGGCGTTCTGACGGGCGGTGGCGCGTTCGAGATCGACGGCGCTCTGGCTGGCGCGGGCATTGGCCTGCTTGGCTCCGGCGTCGAGTTCGTATCCACGGGCGGTGCCGGAGGAAAGTTCGGCGTCGTGCGCCTCGATCTGCGTGGTGTGCTGGTCTATCTCGGAAGTGAGACGGGCGATCTCCTCGGCGATGGCGGCCTGCTCGGCGTCGCTCTGCGAGATTTTGCTGGCGAGAACAACGCGTAGCCGGGTCCGCATCTCTTCGCGAATGGCGGCGTAGCGTTCGGCCTTGGCGGCCTGGCGCTTGAGGGAGCCCATCTGGCGCGTGACTTCTTCGAAGATATCGTTGACGCGGGCGAGGTTCTGCTTGGCCTGTTCGAGGCGGAGCTCGGCGAGACGCTTCTTTGTCTTGAAGCGAGTGATGCCGGCGGCCTCTTCGATAATGGCGCGGCGATCGTGGGGCTTGGAGCTGAGAAGCTGGCCGATGCGCTCCTGCCCGATGATGGCGTAGGACTCTGGGCCGAGGCCGGTGCCCATGAAGATGTCCTGAATATCGCGAAGGCGGCAGAGTTTGCCGTTGAGGAGGTATTCGCTTTCGCCAGTGCGGAAGAGGCGGCGGGTGACGATGATCTCGCCCTGCTGCGGGGTCTTCTGGAACTTGCGGCGGCGGATCTTGAGGACAACGGCGTTGGCTGATGTGGCGTTGGTCGAGTCGGCGTGTCCTTCAGCTTGTTCGGGGGCGGCGGTGGTTTCGGGAGCGGGCTCTCCGTCTAGGGTTACGCCGGGCTGGGATTCAGCGATGAGCTCTTCGACTTCGGCGGCGCGGTGAGCGCGAAGTTCTTCTTCGTTCCAGTCGGGATGGGTGTCTTCGATGACGACTTCGGGCTCGGCGAGAAGCGGGCCTCCTGCGTAGGCGTCGGGATCGATGAGGGTGAGGGTGACCTCGGCCATGCCGAGCTGCTTGCGCTCGCGGGTTCCGGCGAAGATGACGTCTTCCATCTTGCCGCCACGGAGGGATTTGGCGCTCTGTTCGCCGAGGACCCAGCTGACGGCGTCGAGAATGTTGGACTTGCCGCAGCCGTTGGGGCCGACAATGACGGCGACGCCCTGCCCGGGCAGAGTCACTTCGGTTCGGTCGCAGAAGGACTTGAACCCGACGATGTGGATTTTTTTGAGCTTCAGCATGTGGCGCGGCTCCTTGGAGCCTTAACAGGCCCTAGTACGCAGGCAGGGATCGGCTGGATTTCTTGCACGTCAAGATGGAATTTAGCCCCGGCTCGACCGAGGGTCAACATGGACACCCCAATATCTTGTGGATAAGACGCCCGCAATTCAATTATTGGGCATGGAGTGCAGAATTGGACTACCCCCAGAGGAGTCCTCACAATGTCCGAAAGTTTCGGCATACGTGTAGGATTTTCGCAGGAAATCGCCATATTTGAGGCTAGTCGCTGGGCGGCCCGCTGGCAAGGCAAAGCCGGGCGCCGGGAACCTGATGGGATACCCCGTGCGCGGCGGGATTCAGAGGCAGATATGAGGACTTTGGCAACGGGGAACGATCTGCAGTCGATTCAGCGAAGGCTGGGGTCGCTATCGATGGAGGACGAGGCGCGCTGGGGGAGGATGAATGTCCACCAGATGGTCTGCCATCTGTGCGGGTCGATGCGGCTGCCGCTGGGCGAGATCGAGATCAGCGACGCCCAGGTTCCTGAACTGCGGCGGCGGGTGGTGAAGTGGGCGGCGCTGTATGTGCCATTGAAGTGGCGGCCGAACTTTCCGACGCGCCCTGAACTTGACCAGTGCAGATTGAATCCGAGATTGGGTCACTTTGAATCGGACCGGCAAACGGCGATTGCGCTGGCGGAGCGTCTCTGCGAGGCAGAATTGGAAGGGAAGCGGCATCCCTACTTCGGGGCGATCACGCAGGCGGAGTGGCTGCGGTGGGGATGGCTGCATGCTGATCATCACCTACGCCAGTTCAGGCGGTAAGCGGTCAGGCTTTGCGCGCGGGGCGAACGAGCACTTCGCTGACGAAGGAACTGGATGACTGGGTGACGAGCATGGCGACGACGCTGGCGACGTCGTCGGGCTGGATCTTCCAGCTTCCGTCTTTGCCGCTGCGCCCGAAGTCGGTGTTGACGGAGCCTGGCGCGACGGCGGAGACCCGGACTCCGAAATCGCGGAGCTCTTCGGCGATGGAGTAGGTCAGACCGTTCAGTCCCCACTTGGAGGCAGAGTAGGCAGCACCATTCTTGAGCGGATTGTGTCCCGCGAGCGAGGAGATATTGATGACGTGTCCGGACCCGGCGGCGATCATCATAGGCGCGAAGGCGCGGATCATCAGGTACGGCGCGCGGAGATTGGTGTCGATAATAGCGTTCCAGGTGTCTGGCGGTGTCTCGTGAAGCGGCTGGCTGAAGGATCCAATTCCAGCGTTGTTGACGAGGATGTCACAGCGGCCGTGCTGTTGTTTGACCGACTCGGCGAAAGTGGCGATGGCGTTTTCCTGAAGAAGATCGACGGGAAATATCGCGGTTTGGCCTCCCGCAGCTTCGATCGCGCCCTTCACTCCGCCGAGGTGACCGGTGTCTCGCGCGGTGAGCAGGACGGTGGCTCCCATGGCGGCGAGGCGCAGGCTGATGGCTCTGCCGATGCCGCGTCCGGCACCGGTAACGATGGCGATCTGTCCGGTTAATGATGCCACGTATTCTCCATTAGGGAAGCAAAGGCTGTCTTCGAGACGAGCCAGTCGTGTGGAACCTCAACTGTTTTAGCTTGCCGTCTCTTGCAAGGTTTACATCAAAGTGTGTTGAGGAGTCACTCGTCGATGCAAGACGACGTTTGTCAAGCAACACTTGTCATTGCAAGCCGCTGGTTTCTATAATCCAGCAAATTGCATGGGGCCCGAGTGCTCACCTGTGGCTTTCAGAAGTGTTTGCGTGGTCAAATGCAATCGGTGCGCCGGCTCGCACTTGCCAAATGTTTTAATTTTAGGAACATCCTAGGAGCGTTGAATGAAGAAGGTCGTTTTTGCTTCCCTGCTGGCCATTGCGTCCAGTGCCGTTTATCTGCCGCCGGCTGCTCTGGCGCAGGATTCGGGCTCGCAATCGAGCCAGATCACCATTAAAGATCCAGCCGAGTACAACGCTTACACAAGCGCGATCGGGCAGTCGACCCCCGCGGCGAAGGCGTCGGCTATAGAAAGCTTTCTGCAGCAGTATCCCAATAGCGTTGTGAAGGCGGAAATGCTGGAACAGTTGGTAGGGGCCTATCAGGCGACCGGCGACACGGCCAAAACTTATGACGCCGCCAAGCGACTGCTCCAGGTAGATCCCAACAATCTGCGCGCTCTAATTTTCGTTGTCTATGTTGAAAAGCAGCAGGCCAATGGCGATCAGGCCAAGCTGGATGAAGCGGCGGCACTGGCGGAGCGCGGAAAGAATGCGACCAAGCCGGCGAATATGAGCGACGCGGACTTCCAGAAGCTTAAGGCACTGGCGGCACCCATTTTTGGAAATGTGGTCGGCGCCGATCAGGTTGGGAAGAAGGACTATAAGGGAGCCGTCGATACCTATACACAGGAGTTGCATGCGGTAGATCCGGCTTCGACGACACAAGGTCTGTCGCTCGCCGACACCTACGCGCTGGGCAACGCATATGTTCAGGAAGATCCGAAGGACCTGGTGAATGGCATCTGGTACCTGACGCGCGCGGCGCAGTACCTCCAGGAGCCGTACAAGTCCAACGTGGAGAAGGCTGCCGAGTACTGGTACAAGAAGTACCACGGCAACATGGATGGCTTCGATCAGATCAAGCAGCTTGCCCATGACAATGTCTTCCCGCCTGATTCCTACAAGCCGGTTGCGGCGCCTCCACCGCCGTCACCGCAGGAACTGGCTCACCAGGCGCTTGCGAGCACGCCTGATGCTGCGAAGCTGAGTCTGAGCGACAAAGAATACATTCTGTCGAATGGCTCTCCAGAGGATGCGCAGAAGGTCTGGAGCGTCCTGCAGGGCCAGACAACCGAAGTACCGGGAGTTGTGGTTCAGGCAACAGCCGACTCGGTGCAGCTCGCTGTTTCCGATGATGCGAAGCAGTCGCAGAAGGCGGACTTCACGGTCAACATGAAGACTCCGCTGAAGGAAGTTCCTCAACCGGGAACAAATGTGACATACATTGCTACGTTTGACTCTTACACGCAGAACCCGGCGATGATTGTTATGAAGGAGGGTGAACTCAAGGCTGCTCCCAAGCCTGCAGCACACCGCCCGGCACGGAAGCCTGCCGGCAAATCGAAGTAACAATTATTTATCACTGGTCAAGGGAAAGGGACAGCCATCACGGCTGTCCCTTTTCTCTTAGCCGCGAGTGATAGAGTGAAGGTTGGATGAGAGCTTTCCCCCGAGCAGCTTCAAACGCCATTTTTTTTCTGGTGAGCGGCTTCCTACTCCAGGCTTCCCGAGTTGCCGCGCAGGTCGTCATCGATCCAAACACGATTCCGGGACATGTGAAGCAGATTAAATATTTCTCGCTGGAACACCGGACGCCGGACCAGGTGAGTGATGAGGATCGCCAGGTTATTCAGGCGCGCAAGAAGGAACTGACCGGGGAGGCACTGTTCTACGGGTACGACATAACGAAGCCCGGTTGGACGTATGACCAGGCGATCTGCCCGCTGATGCCGGATACGATTCTGCTTCATTATCTGAACAAATTTCCCGACGACACGCAGTCGCAGTTTACGGCGCTCATTCCACAAGCAGCGGGAAGGATTCGAATTGTGCCGGTGCTTTACCGCAATTCAGCTCCCTATAGCCCTGCTGTGAAGAATCCGCGCAATTTCGAGATTTTCAATTCTCTCGTACCGGCCGACGTAGCGAAGAAGGATGCGGATCCGGAAGGCAACTGGCTTTCTCTGGGCGTTTGCTACGCAGAGGTGGTTGGAAGCCGAGCGAACGTTCCCGACGATCCCGGCCTGGACACGGCGACGATCAAAGCGCCCGTAGCCACGTACCGTTACGATTCGAAGACCAACGAGAGGCAGGTGCAGTTCTCAGACCGGGACTCTCCAAAAATCTTCAAGATATGGACGATTTCTCTCAATGAGGTCGGGCGGGTGACCGGGGCGACGAACGAGGACTACGACACGTATGTGGCGCGGATTGTCCAGGCGCCAGAACCCAAGGGTACGATCACTCCGCCGCCTGTGAAGGTGATTCCGGAGCCGCCGCAGCCGCCGTCGACAGTTACGCCTGCTCCGCCGACTTCGATGTGAGCGCTTCAGGCGGTCGTATTGCTCTGTCAGTCTGAAGCGTTGGGAGATCTACCTTGCCAGACTGTCAACAGCGCGCTGTCAAAGTTTTCGAGTTCTCTCCCATAACGGTACTCCACATTCCTGCCGACCCGTTTTGAAACGCGCTCTGTTTCGGCGCGCGATCTTTCCTTGTGTCTCCTTTCGACTCAGAGACGGTATTGGCGAGACCGGGACGACAGCACTCCGGCGCCAAGACTCGAAAGGGGAGAAAGGCATGCGATTTCTCGTAGCGGACGACGATCCTGCGCTGGGCATGTTTCTGACTCGGGGGATTGGAAGCGGACGGGCACATCGTCACCCTTGCCAATAATGGTCAGGCCGCTGTCGACGCATTTCTCAATGAACCACCCGATCTGAGCATCCTGGATTTGAATCTGCCTTGCAAAGATGGAACCGAAGTCCTCCGCTTCCTGAGATCGGTGACCGAGACCTGCCCATTCTGATTCTCACTGGCCGGAAAGAGGTGGAGGCTCGCGTACGATGCCTGGACCTGTGCGCAGACGACTGCATGCTGAAGCCGTTTTCTCTTTCTGAGTTGAGAGCGCGCTGTCGGGCTCTGCTGCGTCGCAGGCGGGACACAAACCTGGTGTTGCGGCAAGGCGATCTTGAACTGAATCGCGTTGAACGTACGGTGAGCCGCGATGGGGTGGCGATTTCGCTCACCAACAAGGAGTTTGCACTGCTCGAGTATCTCCTGCTGAACCGAGGACGTGCTGTGTCGCGTTGCAGTCTGCTGGAGAAGGTCTGGAAC
>Ga0126381_100007932_pt1 | contig 11849 bp, 7 predicted proteins | sample PanSoiMetPlot_28_FD_96465 | JGI IMG/M metagenome (GOLD analysis project Ga0126381, IMG submission 96465) | Tropical forest soil microbial communities from Panama - MetaG Plot_28 | ecosystem: Environmental > Terrestrial > Soil > Tropical forest > Bulk soil | place: Panama | collected 2016-02-17
GCATACGACCAGGACGGCGTCTGCGGCGAGATCGCTGCTCGCCATCCCGATGCGACGGTCATCGTGCCACCTCGTTCGAATGCGGTGCCGAGCGAAACCGCCATGTAGCGCGGCAATCTGGATGGGAAGACGCTTTCTCATCCTGTTTGCCGCGCAGCACCGCCAAGACAGCGCCGACACAGCGTGACCGACATCTGCACGTGATTGCCGAACATGGCCGCATTGGTTGGCAGAAGGCCTAGGGGTACAACTGCCGTGCCTTGGAGGAAGCCGATATCGGCCGCTGGGAAGAAGCGATCGGTCATGCGCTGCGCTCGCAAACCGGCGAGCATCAGGCGACCGAAGTGGCGATTGCTGTCGACGTCTTGAACCGCATGCTGGAGTGGGACGCCCGAGGTACGTCCGCATCGCATGAGACCCAGAGGGCCTGGGATCACTGCGTCCGCCGACCGATCCATGCAACAAGGTCGGCGGCCCCGGCACCGCTGCTATTCGACGTACTCGTGGCGAACTCGCGGGAGCAGCTTGCTTCCTGTATCAGGTTGCCGGCCGGCGGCCAAGGAATTCAAAACCGGCAGCCGTGATGGCCTGTACGTCCTGCGGAAGAGCGGCCAGGTTTTTCCAGAACGGCTCCGCATTCTTGGCCGCCTCAGGCGCGCGCCAAAGCGAGATGACGCTTCGCAGCGGCGTCGCTAAAAACGCGTCAGCCTCTGCATCCGACATGCGGGCGCGCAATGCGAGCTCTAATTCAGAGGCGAGCCAGGAAAGCGAAAATCCCGGATGGAAATTCTCTGAGACATGCAGCTTTTCGGTCTCGAAATCCTCGAACCACGCTTCGAGGCCGAAGCGCGTGCAATTGTAAAAATGCCATGGTGCTTCATGCAACGGCTGCATAAACGCAGTACGGATCAGCACCCGCCCACCTGGCCGCAGGATGCGCAGAATTTCGCGTGCTGCGGTAGGCGGATCGCGATAATGCTCAAAAGCGTTAAGAGCAATCACAGCATCGAATATCTGATCAGCGAACGGCAGGTGGTGCACGTCGGCGATCAAATCAGTGTGCCGGAACACCGCCGCATCCGCCTCAATCACGTGCTCGAATCGCCTCGCTGAGCCACCAGCGCTTAGGTGCAAAACCGGACCGGTTGTGCCACGAATCAGCGCGAGCGCGCTCTCGGGCAACGGATTGCTGAGATGCGCATCGGAATTGATCGTAGGCATATTTATGCCGCGGAACAGTAGGGGACGTCCCAGAACCAATGGCCAGCGCCTCGAACCATCTTCGGACAGTAGGGCATCGCCAGCCGGCGCGAGTACAAGCGGCTGTCCGGTTTCGGGGCAGCGGAGTAGCGGCAGCAGGTTGATTAGTCTGTTAGCACCCTCCCCGAACTGGGCTGAACCGCCGCTAGCTGGTGCTGTCTCGGGCGTGGGCAGGGGACAAACGAGACGCAGCCAAGGGTGCGCCGCCGTCACCTCATCCATCAAGCGACGCATTACCTTGGGCTGCGAACCCGAGACCTGCATCATTGAGTTAGCATGCACTCGGTACTCTGCGAGCGGCCCGCCAGGCACTCGTTGTCCCCAAAAACCGCGCTCGATTAACCGACACCAGAAGGCAAAGTCCTCCCAACCTCCCCGTCCATGATTATAACCGCCAGCCGCAACCCAGGCGGCTTTGGAGATCAGGGCCATGGCATCGATATAGTTGCCGATTATCATACGATGGGGGTTATAATCCTGCGTACCTAGGAGATCCTGGCTCGCCCCGAACTTTCTAATAACCGGATAGGCAAATGCCGCCCCGGTGTCCTGTGCCGTGCGAAGGCACGCGGCAGCGCACTCCGGAAGCAGACGGTTGTCGGCATCGAGCACCAGTACGTATGGTGTCTCTGCGGCGTCAAACCCAGTATTGCGCGTTCGGGCCAAGCTTGAGTTTGCGCGATTGCGCAGCAGTACTACGCGGTTGAATCGTGCCGCGTGCGACTGAACCCAGCGCAGAGCCACAGCGAGCGAGTCGTCAGTGGAGCGGTCCTCCACCACGATAAGGTCGAGCGCGGCCAGTGTCTGCTCTCGTACTGAATCCAAGGCCTCCTCCACGTAGCAAGCGTAATTGTAAAGCGGCATGACGACTGTAACGTCAGCGGAGCCGCAGCGGTCGGCCTGGAAAACAACCTCGTGGTCAGACAAGGGTGGCTCGGCAGAGCGAAACTCGCGACGGTGGACGTCCAGCTCGAAGGAGCGAGCCGCGCGTCGTCCACCCTGTAAGACGTCGAGCAGCGATGCCATAATCTCGGCACGTCGCTCGGGGCCGAAATGCCATAGTGCGTCACGCCGTGCCTGCCGCGCTACCTGGCGCCGCATCGCTGCGTCGCTTATAAGTTGCGTCATCGCTTCATACCAATTGCCTGAAGTTGCGGCAAGAAGACCGGTCTCTCCGTGGCGGATCGCGCGGCGATATGGGCCGGTTGGAGATGCGATGGTTGGTACATCGACCAGGGCAGCCTCGAACCACTTTAGCTCGCTCTTTGCCTCGCAGAACGGGTTGCCAACCTCAAGCGGCGCCAGGTTGACGTCGAAGCGCGCCATTTCGTCTGGAAGGCGTTCGAGAGGTACGAAGTTGCGTCGCTCGATCTGTGCCTCCAGGCCACGTAATGCCAAGAATTCTTCTACATCGAGGTCGGGGAAAATTACCAAGCGGCACTCCGGTCGAGTGCGTAGCACAGCGGCGACAGCATCGGCGCAAAGCGCGAAGTCGCGCTGGTGAGTGCGCGTGCCCCCGGCGTAGCCGATGCGGACCAGTTCGTCCTCCGATCCCGTCGCCCTGCGGCGCCGAGCTGCGAGGCGAGACGCGGCAATCGTCGTGTAGTCCAGACCGTTTGGCAGCACGATCGCGGGTATCAATGCGCGGCGGATCTCCTGGGCCAACTCTTCCGTTGGCGTGATGCAGAGATCTGCGGCTGCCATAGTGCCGCGCATGCGCGCGTAATGGTCCCGGACGGCCTCCTCGGTCAGATTCTGCGTTCGGATGCCGTCTATCACGTTGAGCTGGGCAAGTTCGGGCACGATCATCAGGTCGTCCACATCGAATACGACTTTAGCGCCCCCTTGTCGGGCGGCACTCACAGCGGCTGCGATCCGCTTCTCCCACGGCGCACGCCAAATCACCAGCACGTCTGCTGCCTCTATTTCTTTAAGCTTCGCCGGGATTTCCTCTACGCGCATCCAGCACGCGCAAGCGCCGAGCGACGCGGCGGTCGCAGCCGGGCGCACAACGCGATAGCAATGGCCAGGCGTATCGGGCTCGCCTGATATGTATACGAGGCTGGGTGCGCTCGCGACTTGTGAGTCCAGCTGCGGCCTGACAGCAGAGACTACGGCACTTGCCGGAAGGGGCGCGGGCTCCGCAGGAAGCTGGCCCAATGCCGCGAGATCAGGACCAGAGACGGCGGTGGCGTCGCGGTGGGCTTCCAGCATCTCTCGTCTCTCCCGCAGCTTGCGAGCCAGCTTCATCGTCAGTGTCCACCAGCCGAATTCCGCGGTGGCACGCATTACCCGGCGCAGCGGGTAGGGAATGCGCTGTCCTATGACGCGCGCCGGCCACGTCACGCGCCAAGCTGTCGATGCGAGTACGCTGTCGCGTTCGGCCCGCACCTGGGCCAATACTGTTTCCAGCTCCGATGCACGGGCGGAGAGCGTCGCTACTGTACCTTTTGTTCGCTGCGCGAGAGCTTCGGCCCGCTCCGCGCGGGTGCGCGCCGCGACTATTTCCCGCTCCGCGCGGGTGCGCGCCGCGACTATTTCCCGCTCGGCGCGGGTGAGTGTCGCGGCCATCTCCCGCTCTAACACTGTAACTCTACGTGCATTCTCATCGCGCGGAAGGGCTGCGTCCTTCTCGGACCGTGCCGCTTCATCCTTCCTCGCCCGTGCTAGGTGGAAACCTTCGACCTCCTGCAGAAGCATTCGTTCCCGAGTATCCGTCAGCCAACGTTCGCCTAGCCGCGCAAAGCGCATCCGGACCATCGCGACCGCAGCAGGGTCTGCCAACTCACAGAGAGCGGCGACCGGTGCGGGCGGCTGCTCGCCCACCGCGAGCACGCCCAGTCCGTGTCCGTGCAGAAATTCGAACGCTGGGTAGCGCTGACGAAGCTCTGCCCAGAGCCGCCAGACGCCGAAATTCCTTGCGCGCTCGTTGATGTCATGGAACATCACCACGGCTTGGCTGGACAGCTTCGGGAGCCAGCTCTCGAAGTCGTGGCGGACCGCCTCGTATGTGTGCAGCCCGTCGAGGTGCAGCAGATCTATGGACCCGCCTTCAATTCGCTCGAGCGCATCGTCGAACGTGCATTGCAACAGTGTGGAGAAGGCGCCAAACCGCTCGTCATGAAAGCGGCGTAGTTCTTCGAGGACCTCATCGCCATAGGTGCCGGCCTGCTGATCGCCGCGCCACGTATCCACAGCGTGACAGCGGGTGGCGAGCCGTTCACGCAGTACAGCTTGGCAGAAAGCCGCGTAGGAGACTCCTGTGTGTGTACCCAGCTCGACCAGGAGCCGCGGCGCTGTCGCGCATACGATCCAGTGCGCAAAAGGCACGTGCTGCCACCAGGCGCTCGGCGATCCGAGCCGCTCCGCGCGCCAGAACAGGGGATCGAGACAAGGGTCGGAGAGCACCGCAAGCGTGCGGGTCCAGTCAAAGGCAGTGATACCTCGTGCGATGTGCGCGCTCGTGGATGATTGCTGCGGATGTGATGCGACCATGATCTGTCTGGTTTCCTCGTTCGCGAACTCTGCCGCACACCGACATCTCTAACGTGTCTTCGTTCAAAAGCGAATGGGCTTGGAACCGATATGCCTGTTTGCACATTCGCCGCTTAGGTCGATAGTGCCCGCGATCCCGAGAGATCGTGGTTGGGTATTCAGGGATTGGCGAGTGCATACTAATTGTTTGATTGTTTGACGCCAACGCTTGATACGCGCGGTTCAGTTTTGCCGAGATGGCCCGATGCATCAGAGTTCGCTTCGTCACGTCCAAGACTTGCTGTCGCGTTACGCCATCGATGCCGGAACAGATGTCGATATCGGAAGTCTGAACGTGAATGGGACGTGCCGCCACCTTTTCCCAGCGTGGCGGTATATCGGCGTAGACATGGAGCCGGGACCAAGTGTCGACATTGTCGTGCACAAGCCCTATAGGTACCCAATTTCGAGCCGCAGCGCCGATCTCGTAATTTCTGGTCAATCATTTGAACATATGGAGTTTTTCTGGCTAGCGTGGCTTGAAATGTGTAGGATCGTTCGACCGGGTGGCTTGATCTTCCTCCTCGCTCCTTCGCGAGGCCCCGAGCATCGTTATCCCGTTGACTGCTGGCGGTTCTACCCTGACGGCTTTCGCGCGCTCGCCAAATGGGCTGGTGTCTGCCTGCTAGGGGTGTCTACCGATTGGGAGGAAGATTCAAAGTCCGGATAGCGCTCGGTGGGGTGATACGGTGGGAGTGTTTCGCCGATATGCTGAAACAGCCGCTGGCCGGGTTCGGCGCTATTTACTGCGACAATCGATCCACTTGTTTGGTTTACCCTGAAGGGCTGCCAGGATCATGCCACCAATCCGATCTCGCCACGGGCAACCTCTCGCGGTCGATCTCAGGCCACAAAAAGAGGTGTCGCACGGACGATCCGCTTGGATCGAAGCTTTTGATTGAGTGAGACCACCGAGCAGTCGCACACGGACGAGCCAGTTAGCTGGTTCGACTAAAGCACGTGGTTCCATACCGTCGCACCAGAATAGCCGCGCATGGCTTGCCTCGGCCACGCCGTGAAGGCAAGACCGAGCGCGCCGCTGCAGAACTCGCCGGAGCTCCCGGGGTCAACTGCTCACCGCCGATGGAGCCATCATTGAGCCAGCGGTGGATGTTCGAGGTAGCGGTTCCAAGGACCGCGGCCGCTTGTTTGACAGTCAGCAACTCGCCCTCAGGAAGGGTAGCGGGCGGCTCGAAACGCAGGATGTTCCACTGCCGCCGCAAACTGCCGACATGGTTGGCAGTAAAGCGGTGACCGTAAGCGGTACAACGATCTTGACGGTTGAGGATACCGGCGATGACGGCGTCTGGGTAATAAGCGGCCAGACGGCGAACGAGGGCGATTGTGCCCTCGTCGGTGCGCACGATTGCCAGTTTCTGGCGTGGCAGATCGACATCGATATCGGTGGACTGCCACCTCGCCACCGCAGGGTGAGGCGGGCGCGGTGCTGGGCCTTTAAACACGGTGATGATGACCTCTTCGAGCAGCATGCGCAGCAGCTCCTTGCGATCGCGCGCCGTGGCGGTCGGCGCTTCCCATACGCTCTGCAAGTCGGCACCCAGCGCCAGCAGGCGGCGTCGGTCTTTCTGCGCTGAGCGCTCGCGTTCGTTCGCGTTCGCGCCGGGCGAGCTCGGCTTTGGCCCGCTCGAGCTCGCGCAGGCGCTGCTCCGATTCGCTCTCGAGGCCGCGGGCGACGAGGCGGTTCTCAGCATCGACAGCGCGATAACGGCGTTCGGCACGTTGTGCCTCGTACCGGGCACGCTCGGCGGCGAGCCGGCACTGGGCGAGCGCATCGTCGCGATCGGCCTCGAGGAATACCTTACCGCCTACCTCGATGACGGAGGCCTGCGCGGCGATCCCAAAGGGCCGCTGTTCCGCGCGATTGGCAGCGGCACCGGCCGGCTGACGCGCACAGTGCTGCCACAGGCGAACGCCTACGCGATGATCGGCCGGCGCGCCGCGGCGGCCGGCATCGCCACCAGGCTCGGCAACGACAGTTTCCGGGCGACCGGGATCACCGCCTATCTCAAGAACGGCGGCACGCTCGAAAGGGCCGCGGCGATGGCGAACCATGCCTCGACGCGCATGACACAGCTTTACGATCGCCGGCGCGATGACGTCGGCCCGGACGAAGTCGAGCGGATCGCCATCTAGGAAGCCAATTAGCTAAATTACTGACAGACGTAAATGTCTTCCTGGGAAGAGAACGGTTTGGACTACGCTCCGAACCGCAGTCGCGCTACCTGAGCGCCGAGATAGGCTTGAGTGGTCACCCCACACCCTCGGGTATCGAATACTCCCCGGAGCTAACCGCGAAATTCTGCGCGACATGTGGAGCAGAAACGATCCGGGCCTGTCCTGCATGCAATGCTTCGATCAGAGGCGACTATCACGTACCGGGTTTTATATCGGCTGGTCGTGAATATACGCCCAACCATTGCCACAACCATGGCGCTCCTCCTTTCCCGTGGAAGACCGCAGAGGTAGAGGCCGGCAAAGAGCCAGCTTGTCCGCGAAAGGGACGGTTTGTGGACGATGCCCGACATGTCTCTACAAGCTCGATTTTCCGTCCAAGAATTACGTCTACAAACCCTTTAGAGCTTTAGAGATCGGCAATGACTGCCGGGCCGAGTTTACCTCCGGCGCCGTCAACGCCACTGCCCAACTCGAACATGACCCCCAGCATCGTGTCGTTGCGCTGGAGCAGCTTTGACGAGGGAGATGAAAGTCTCCGGTAGCCGATCCGTCGAGCTACAACGCGATGGCTCAATATATCGCGCTGTTCTCCGACAATGGCGACGACGCCGTCCTACACCGCGCGCCATCAGTGACTTCTTCAACAGCCTCTTAGGCCGGCTTCGGGAACATTTCTATGCGATCAGATCGAGGCAGCTGTTGCTCAGCTCAGAAACCCCTGACCATTTCAAACATCGCAAAGCAGGTCCACGCGAGGAGCAGCGTTACGACGCCCCAATAGAGAACGGAATACATCGGGTCGACACCTTTGAAACCACAGCGAGTACAGATTTTTCGTGGCCGTGGCCGTAGCCTTCGATCGTCCTTGCAGGAGTCCGCCCTAACCGCACCGCCCGTCGAGTATCGACAATTTTTGCGTCTGGGCACAAGACCCGCCCAGTCGCTAATGTCATGCGTCAAAGCTTCGTAGCGCTATCGACGCTTGTAGTATACTGGACATCCCGCTTAGAGTCCACCAATCTTTGTCACCGATTTCTGGACATTGGCCAAATTAGCGCCCCCGCCTTCCTACCGTAAATTTTTCGCGCGGATGCCGCCGCTACTCATTATAATATAAGGACACTCAAGCACCGCTTACCGAACAGACGACCTCGCAGCAATCAAATCCCGACGAACATGGCATGGTATGGTGGTATGGTAATAGATTTTCCTGATTGTCGCCGCCCTCCGTGCAGTTTGCCTCGCGACATTTTGATTGTGATGGCTTTAGTTAGCTTAAGGCGAGTGAGGAAAACCACGAAGAGAGCGATCTACTATGCCAAGTGATTCAGTTATACGAAGAAGCGTGATGCACCTGCTCCAGTGTTTCGATGTTTTAGTTCACTGGGCCCAACCTGCGCCAGTTATTCGCACAGCATCATTGATTGAATTTAAGAAATTTTCTAAATTAGATAAAGTACAAATAGTTTCTTCTAGGTATTAATCAGTGAGCTTGGATTACAATTTGCTGATATAATGATCCTTGTGGGTCAGATGATTTTGTTGGTAGATGGAGACGAGGAACAATATATCACCTTTAGGTCTATGGGTAAGGAGGCGTACCCCGCTGGATCAACGTCGGGGAAAGACGGATTACCCGGCGATGAATAAGTCGATAGAAGCAACTGGAATATACTTAACCTCTTGTGAATTACTTTAGTGAGGGGGGTATCTCTAATATAGCATTACATTAATCAAGCTATTTTTTTAGAGCCAACAACAACAGTGTCTCAATCGGCGCCGATTCGCTCCTGGGTTAATCGAAGACCCCGCTGCCTCGCTCCCAGGTCCGGAAATGCAATACCCCGACGCTGTTCGGGTCCGCGCCTCGCGCCGGCCCTGTCGGCGAGCAACGCTAATGCGGCAACGAGCACCGTCGCGACTAGAGCCTCGAGCTCGGCGATGACCGCCGCCAAGGGCTTCGCGCCACGGAAGCGGGGTGATCCCATAGAATTCGGCGATCCTCGAACAAACCTCGGCGAACCCGTGCCAAGTGATCACGCCGCCCCCGGTAAAAGTGAAATCTGCCCCAGCGCGCATTGCCGTCGGCGAGCTGGTCGGCGACGACGCGCAGTCTCGGGCGCCCACCCGCGAGCCGTAATATCGCCTTAACGAGGTTTTGACCGTGGGCGTCACATCCGGCGATCCGCGGCGGATATTGACCGCGACGTCGAGGATCGATCCGGCACCAATTTTGACCTGCGCCGCCGGCAGGATCTGGAATTGCAATCCGCGCACGACCCCCGCGTTCCGCCGACACTGCTTGATTCTCCTGAACGAAACCAAATCGATCTCATGTTGCCGCAGCAAATCATCGCGATAGACTCAGAACATTCCGAAGAATGTCGGCTCATAACGCGAAGGTTCCTTTTTATGGATGCAGAATCTAATATAACGCGATAGCAGGGTGTAGATTCTACTGCGATGATCAGAGAGCCGCTGAGGCAACGTGACGACCGATTCAGCCAGCGCGACGGCTCGTTCCTTACGGGTCGCCGCCTTTACCGGTGGTGCGGCGATAGCATCGGCACGGTTTCGCGTCCGACAGTACATTGCGCCGCTGGCCGGTCTCGACATCACGCTGCGCGAATACTGGCCCAGCCTCGGGACCTATCCGCCGCACTGCAAGGTGCTGCGCCCGGCTTGGCTAATCGGCACTCTCACGCAACGACTGCCGCAGCTGGCCGCGGGCTGGCGTGCTGACATCGCACTGTTGCAGCGTGAGATGGTCTCGACGCTGCCAACGCTCGAAGGATGGACGCACCGTCCGCGCCTCGTCGATATCGACGATTCGGTGCATTTGTACCGCGGCGGGCGGGCGGCGCGACGGTTGGCCGCACTGGCGGATCTCGTTGTCGTCGGCAATGACTGGCTGGCCGAGATCTGGCAGCGGTGGAACCCGACGGTCGAAATTCTGCCAACGGCGGTTGAAACCGACGCCTATCGCCCTGCCTCGCTGCCCGAACGCCCAACGATCGGCTGGATCGGCAGCGCCGGCAACCTGCATTATCTTAGCGACATTGCCCCGGCCTTGGCGCGCGTGGTGGACCGGTTTCCGGAGACCCTCATCGCCGTCTGCTGCGACCGCCCGCCCGATCTGCCAGGATTGCCGGTACGCTTCACGCCGTGGTCGCCAGCGGCCGAGGCCGAGTTCCTCGCCTCGATCACGCTCGGCCTGATGCCACTGCGGGACGGGCCCTGGGAGCGCGGCAAATGCAGCTTCAAGATGCTGCAATACATGGCGGCGGGGCGCCCTTGCGTGGTTTCGCCAGTGGGGATGAACAACGATCTGCTGGGCAAGGCCGAACTCGGCCTTGCGGCCGCGACGACCGGCGAGTGGGCCGAGGCTCTGTCGAGCCTGCTCGCCGACCGCGACGGCGCGGCGCGAATGGGTGCCGCTGGGCGGGCGGTGGCCGAGACGCGATACAGCGTCAGGGTGCTGGCGCCGCGCCTTGCCGAACTGATACGCCGGCTCGCATGATCGCTGCCGCCGACCAGGGGCGGTTGAACCTTCTGATCGATCAGGTGAGGCCGGGCGGTCCCTGTAAGCGTCAACGGAGGAGTCGATAGGCTGCCCGCCTGGCAACCGCTCGCAAGCGCGCCGCGGCCCTGCGGAACAGCGCCGACGGTATGTCGTGGATCCGCATCCAGAGGATCACTCGACGCAGCGTCATTGACCATCCATATTCGCGGTAGTAGCGTCGGCCGCGGATCAGCAGTTGGAGGGAGATTCCCGTAAGCGGCGTTGGCATGGGGGGTGCCGCATCGGCGCGGGCGATCCAGAAGAGCCAGAGCCGGCGGCTGTAGCGGGCAAGTTGGGCGCGATCGATGGTCCCTCGCTCAATCACCTGCTGTAAAGCTTCCAAAAACCGGGCGCTGCTTTGCTGCCAATCCGACCAGGATACTGAGGTCGCGACCGCATTACGCTTCAAATTCTCTAGTAGCGGCGGCATCTCGCGTAGCCGCTTGAGCGCAGCGACCACGCCGGCCTCGTCGCCGGTCGACACGACAATCCCGTTCCGTCCGTGCTCGATGTACTCATCATGACCGGTTACGTCGAAGACGATGCATGTCCCGCCGCAGTGGAACATCTCAAGCGGCGGGCCGAACATCCCTTCCACCAGGCTCAGTTTCAGCACAAGATCGCATGATCGATAGACCAGCGGCGTCGAATCTTGCGGAATGCGGCTGAGGACGCGATCGACTCGGGGATAGCTACGGACATCTGAGGGCGTCAGCAGCCAGATCTCATCTGCCTCAGCTTGCCGCGCAAGGCGGATGGCCGTCGGCACATTCTTGAATCCGACGTCTATGGCGCCTTCTACCAAAACGCGCAACTTGCCCGGCCTGCGCGGCGAGAGGGCTGGACCATCGCAGCAGAACAATTCTTTATCGATGCCGTTTGGAACCACCGCAGCGACCTGCTGGTGAATCTGCTGAAGGTAGCGTTCTATCCATTTCGCCTCGGTGATGAACCCGTAGGGCAGATCGTACATGGCGTCTATTATGTTGCGCAGCAGCCGGTCCGACGCGGGATAGAAACGCGACTCGATTGACTGAACAAAAAATACGTAATTCGCTGCATTGACTTTCCATAAATCGAAACAGGTCATCCAAAATGTCGCAATTGCAACGTCAAATTTCATTGTGGATGCATCGAAAAAATCCAGCCACTGAAGTTTCGGATGGCTAAAAACGGCGGAAACCGGGTGCCATGATACGGCTTTTCTAGTGAGGGCCGGGTTGGATACGATGGCGACTTGGACGCCGGTCTCGGCCAACTGCATTGCATGGCGGAAAACCACATTGGCGCCGCCCGA
>Ga0126381_100007933_pt1 | contig 11848 bp, 11 predicted proteins | sample PanSoiMetPlot_28_FD_96465 | JGI IMG/M metagenome (GOLD analysis project Ga0126381, IMG submission 96465) | Tropical forest soil microbial communities from Panama - MetaG Plot_28 | ecosystem: Environmental > Terrestrial > Soil > Tropical forest > Bulk soil | place: Panama | collected 2016-02-17
GGAGGACGCGCAGCGGCTGTGGTTTGTCGTCGACGAGCTCGACGCCCTGGGCCAGATCGACGGACTGAAGGACGCGCTGGCGCGGTTACGCAAATTTGGTGGTCGTTGCGTCCTTGGGTTCCAATCGGTCGCGCAGGTTTCCTCCACCTACGGCACTGGTGAAGCGCAGACGCTCGTCGAGAACTGCGGCAACACCTTGATCCTCCGTTGCTCCGGCAGCGAGCACGGCGGCACTTCGCAGTTTGCGTCCCGTCTCATAGGCGAGCGGGAGATCACCCGCATCAGCACATCCCGTTCCCGGCGCAGCATCGAGTTGTTCAGTTCCGTCACGCGCGCCGAGCATGTGAGCGTGGAGCCTGCAGTGATGGGCTCCGAAATCGAGCAGCTTCCGGATCTGGCAGGGTATCTGAAACTCGCCTCGCGTCCCGAGTGGCGGCGGGTCCGTCTGCATCGACCCGTCCACCGTGAACACGTGGAGGAGGGAGGTCATGGCGCCCGGATTCTGCCCTTTCCACACAGGCGCAGCGCTCTGACACAGCCTGCCGGTACACCAGCTGGCGCGGAACGCCGACCGCCAGACGCCACTGATGGGCTCGAACCCGAATGAGCACCATGGGCGCTCGCGTGGAAGATGACACCATGAAGCTCGGGCTGCTGATGGAAGCGGCCCAGGCGCAGCAGTCACTGGCGACGGAAACATTGGGGCGGCTGCGTGAGCACGCCGCAGGCCTCGATGGCGTCGTTCGCGATGAAATCCGCAACACACTTCTGGAGGAGATACACGCTCTGGGCCAGGACAGTCAGCGGGCCGCCGAAGCGCTTCGACGGCTACAGCACAACGTTAACCTGCGACTCATCACCTGGGGCATTGTCTCGTCGACCTTAGCGAGTCTGATACCGCTCGCACTCGCCTGGTGGGTACTGCCGACGCGGTCGGATATAGAAGCGCTCCGAGCGCGACGCGATGAGTTGACGGCCAATATCGAGCGGCTCACCCGTCAGGGCAGTAAGGTCGATCTGCGTCAATGCGGGCAAGCGCAACGCTTGTGCGTACGTGTTGACCGCAGTGCGCCCGCATATGGCGAGCGTGGCGAATTCCTCGTTGTAAAGGGTTACTGAGCAGGTAACGAATGATGGACTGGCTGATGGTCCCATCTGCACACCTGCCAATTTGGCATCAATGGCTGCCGGTCGCTGGCGTGCTGGCGCTGGGTACTTCGTTTGCCGTGCTGCACCGCCGGGATGGCGACACCCACAAGCGGGGAGCGCGCATTCTTCAGGGTCTGCAGCGGCGGCGTGCGGTCTCGCGCCGACGCTCGACGCCGGCGTCCGTGATGCTGGCCGGCGTGCCGATTGCCATGAGCGAAGAGACACGTCATTTCAAGCTCATCGGCACAACAGGTACAGGGAAGTCGACGGCGATTTCGGGTCTGCTTGTGCGGGCACTGCAGCGCGGCGATCGTGCGGTCATTACGGACCCGGACGGCGGTTACCGCGCGCGGTTCTATGACCGCCGCCGCGGTGACATCATCCTGAATCCTTTTGACCGCCTCTCCGTGAAATGGGACCCGTTTGCGGAGATCAGCGAGCCCTGGGACGTGGATCAGCTGTCTGCGGGGCTGATACCCACATGTGAGGACGCATCAGGCCGGGAGTGGCGTGGCTATGCACGCACCTTCCTGACCGCGGTTACGCGGCGCTGTTGCGAATCCGGCTGGCGGGATGCGAGTGAACTATGGCGCCTGCTGACCGTGGCCAGCAGCGCGGAGCTGCGGGCACTGGTGGTGGGCTCGCCGGCTCAACCGTTCCTCGAGCCCGACAACGCACGCATGTTCAGCTCCATCCGTTCGGTCGCCGGTTCTGCGGCCGCGGCCCTCGAGTACATACAGGGACAGCGGGCACGTCCGTTCTCCGTTCGCGATTGGGTACATTCGGGATCTGGCGTGCTGTTCATACCCTACGGGGCGGCGCAGATTCCGGCATTGAAAGCCATCATCGCCACCTGGATGCGGCTAGCGATCTTCGAGGGGATGACGAGAGCCAACGAAGACCAACGGCTTTGGTTCGTTGTTGATGAGCTGGACTCGCTCGGGGCGATCGACGGCCTGAAAGATGCATTGGCGCGTCTGCGCAAATTTGGTGGCCGCTGCGTCCTTGGATTGCAGTCGCTCGCGCAGGTCTCGTCCACGTATGGGCATGGCGAAGCACAAACGATTATCGAAAACTGCGGAAACACATTGATACTGCGCTGCTCGGGGAGCGAGCACGGCGGGACTTCACAGTTTGCCTCGCGCCTCATTGGCGAGCGGGAAGTGGTCCGCCGCCAGACCTCGCGGGGACGTGATCGCGAGCACTGGCTGGCCAGACGCGGTGCGCGTCGCTCCACCAACATCAGCCAGCAGCATGTGATGGAAGCCGCGGTACTTCCCTCGGAACTGGAACAGCTTCCGGATCTCACTGGCTATGTGAAGACAGCGGCCTACCCGGAGTGGCTCAAGGTGCGATTGCCGCGCGCGGTCTGAGCGATGGCCATCTTCCGCATACAGATCAATTCCATCGCACGCAGCGCCGGCCGCAGGGCCACCGCAGCAGCCGCCTACCGCTCCGGCGAGCGGATCCGCGACGAACGCAGTGGGGAGCTCCAAAACTTCAGCCGTCGGCGGGACGTCGCCCACTCGGAGATTTTTCTGCCGTCGCAGTTCGATGGCCTTTCGATTCCCTGGGCGCGCAATCGAGAGAAATTGTGGAATACGGTGGAGCATGCTGAAAAACGTCACAATGCCCGCGTCGCACGCGAGTATCAGGTGACTCTCCCGTTTGAGCTGGATGCCGCCCAGCGCCTATCTCTGGCGCGCACGTTTTCGCGTGAGATTGCCGAACGCTACAAGGTGGCTGTCGATCTGGCGGTTCACGATCCGCGGCCCGATGGCGATCCCCGGAACTTCCATGCGCATTTGCTGACAACGACGCGTGAAGTGACTCCCACGGGCCTCGGGGCGAAGACAGGATTGGACATGCAAGCCAGGGAGAGACGTCGCCGCGACCTGCCTGATCACAGAAATGAGTTTGTGAACATCAGGGAGCGATGGGCGACCCTGACCAATGAAGCTTTGCAGGCTGCGAACGTTGCGGCACGAGTCGATCATCGCAGCCTCGCCGCTCAGGGCATTGATAGGGAGCCGCTCCCGAACATCCCCATCATGCACCTGAAGCTCGAGCAGCGCGGATTGCAGAGTCAGCTCGCGGAGAAGTTGCGGCAGGATTATCGGGAACGCGTCCGGCGCCGCGAGGAGCGGGCACTTGCGATTCATTCCGCGCAAAACGCGGCGACCGAGTCCGCGAGCCGCGGCGCTGCGGTCGTGAAGTCGACGACCGGCACCGATGTAGAGACGATCCGCCGTCAGGCGCGGGAAGCGTGGCTCCAGCTCCGCTCGAGACAGACCGACAGATCCGAGTCCGTAGCCCCTGAGGAACGTCAGAAAGACGCATCGCAGGCACGCGAGGTCGAGGCGGTGCAGCGTGAGCGCCAGGACGATCTCGCTCTCTGACAGCGTCAAGTCCGTGTCTGCACCCTGGGCGGCCAGTATCCCGTCGCCCGGTTACTATCTGTCATTCGCGTCCGTTTACGCCTATTCACCGCGTGCCCGCGGCCCCGTTGCAGACGCATCTCGGCAGATTTGCGAACGCGTGAAAAGGAGTGACCCCCTATGGCTACCCGCCTATGCGGGCTTTGTTTATCGCGCCAGCCTGCTCGATCTCCAGCTCCGCTCGTTGTTCTCCCCTGGCGCCACGCTGGTTCCCGTACCGGGCAGTGCCCCCTGCAGCAACGCCCACTGGCCGTCCCTGCAGCTGGCGCTTGCCCTCAGCGAGGTCGGCTTCGCGCTGAGGGTATGGACAGGATTGCATCGCAGCGTCGCGGTCACGAAATCCGCAACTGCGCCGCAAGCAAGGCGGCCTACCGTGAGGCAGCACTACGATTCTTTCTCCGTGGCCCTACCCCATGGCCCGGTTCGAAAGATCGTGCTCGTCGATGATGTGATCACGAAGGGGCGAACGCTGCTGGCAGCCGCCCTGCGCCTGCAGGTTGAGCTGCCGCCCGCCGAAATCAACGCTTTTGCGCTCATACGAACGCTGGGATTCGTGCAGCACTTCGATCGTCTGACGGAGGTTTGTCATGGATGGGTGCGATGGGCGGGCAGGGATGCGCGGCGCGAGCCTTAGGATGGCCGGACAAGCTTTGGGGGAGCTCCCAGAACGGATGACTACTCGAGCGACACCCGGTACGTCAGCATCGCACCACCGTCAACCGGAACGACCATGAATCCAGTCCCGTCATTTTTCCGATACGTGCGATTCATCGTGAAGTGCGCGGTCGAAATGCCGAGCGCGGCGCCCGCGACCGTATCCGAGAGCCAGTGCTGGTTGTGCTTGAGGCGCAGGTAGCTGGTGCCCACACCGAGACCGTAGCCTAAGACCCGACGCAGCCAGCGATAGTCGTCGTTGCCCGATTCCGCGAGCACTGTGCCGACGGCGAACGCCGCGGTCGCGTGCGTTGATGGAAAGGAATTTCCGCCGCTCTTGAACCACTGGTTGGGATCGGTCGTCTGGTTGGGGCTTTCGCGACGTACCGTGTACTTGAGCGCGTAGGCGGTGACGGTGCTGAGGCCTGCGGCTTCGAGCATCGCCCACGACTCGTGGAGGCCGTTGCTGTCATCGACGAGCACGGCATATCCCCACGTGACGGCCAGAACTCCGACCGTGGGCAGGATGTCCTGAGCGTCGTGGGCATCGATGGTCTCACCAGGCGCCAGGTTCTTCGTGAAATGCGTGCGCACCTGCGTGTCGTAGTGATGTGAGGCGCCGATGGCGAGCAGCGCACCGCCGAACCACGCCCAGTTGCCCGCATTCCAGTGGAGCGGCGCGGTGTAGTACGCCTTGATGTCGGCCACGAGCCCGGTGGGTTGCGAAGGCGGGGGAGTCGTGGCGTCCGCAGCGGCAGGCGCCTCGGCGCCCACAGCGGCAGGCGCCTCGGCGCCCGCAGTATCAGCGGCGGCAACAACCATCTGAGCGGAGTCGGTATTCGTTTCGGCGAACGCGACGCTGCAGGCGCCAAGTGTCAGAGTCGCGAGAATGAGGCTCAGCAATCTGTCGTTTTGCAAAATCCTATCCCTGTAGGGCGCCCGAGAAGGCCGGCAGCTGATCGACACGAAACACGGGGTAGAGGTTCAAGCGCGCGTCCCAGGAGGAGTGCCGCCGCAGGAAGAACTCCAGCCGTGCACGCGGGCTCGCCGCGAAGGCGGCATCCTCCCTCAGCCGCTGCTCGAACTCCTCCCGCAGACGCGGCTCCTGCTCGAGCAGGGTGCGGGCGATCTGATCTGCCACGTAGGGTTCGAAGTACTCCTTCTCCTCGAAGCAGGCGTTGAAGAGGCCCCACGCCGCGAAGGAGTCCGGCGCCCGCGGTTCGAGCAGGTGCATCACGAGGCGCGACAGGGGTTGCGCGATCGGCACGAGAAGTGACCCGGCACCGATGTCCTGGGTCTCGCGGTGCCACTCGCCCGTGAGTTGCAGGCGCATGCGGCCCTCAAACGGTACGGTGGCGAACTCGGCGTGCGTGGCGCGGAATGCTTCCACGGGCACACCCGTGGTGGCGGTCAGCACCGTCCCGACCTGGACGCCATGGGCGGCAAGACGTACGCCGATGTCAGCGCCCCACTCCGCGGGTACTACGTAGCCGCCGAGCGGGGCTTTGACCATGAGTGAAGGTGACACTCGGTGGCGAAAAGGCACACGCCAGATCTCGGGGCGTTTCGGGTCGTACACCGTGACCGGCTCGCCGGAGATGGGCGAGATCTCACGGCTGTAGGCGTAGCCCCTGAAGTCGATGAGCGGCGCGTCCGTTGCGGCGACGTCCGCTTTACCAGCCGCGGGTTCGCGCCAGCCCGCGCTGTAGTCGAGCGCGACCTCGGAGCCGCCGAGGCGCAGCGCCCGGTCATCCGCCTCCCGGGTCTGCGCGCGCCAGCGCGCACCGTGCTGCGCAAGGAGTTGTGCGAGCGCGATGATGGTGTTGCGCGTGACGCGCACGCGCGTGGCGTAATCCTTCCACGAGTGCGTCTCCACCAGCACGGTGAAGCGGTTGCGCTGCGGAAAGTAGCCGGTCGAGAAGCGCGGCGAGTACACGGTGAGAAGAAAACCCGACGCCGGGTCATCGGTCTTTGCCAGATCGGGGTAGAAGGGCAGCGGCAGCGAGCCCTCTGCGGCGAGCTTCGTGATCAGCTCATCGCGCAGCTGACGCCCCGACTCGTAGAGACGCGGATCGCCTTGGTTGAGCGGCTCTGTCTGGAGCGAGATGTCCGGCTCGAAGTCCGCACCGTCGGTGACGTGCAGGTCGGCGCACACGAGCGGGTCCCAACTGCTGATGAGTCCCAGCAACGCGCGCATCTCGGGTGAGTCGGCCTTGGCGTAGTCGCGGTTGAGATTGAGATTCTGTGCGGTGGTACGCCAGCCGGTTTCCTCGGGACCGTTCTGATTCGGGCGGTTCCAGCGGCCGACCCGCTCATGACCGTCGACGTTGAAAGCCGGCACGAACAGGATCGCGATGCGCTCCAGGACTCCGGGCGCTACGTTCTCGCCGAGCAGCTCGCGCAGCGCGATGAAGCCCGCGTCCTTGCCATCGCTCTCACCCGGATGGATACCGCCCTGGAGCATGAGCACGGGCACCTGGCGCGGATCGGCATGTGAGGCGAGGAGGGCCCACATGGCCCGACCCTGCGCGGAGCGTCCGAAGGTGAAGCTGCGCACCGCCTGCGGCCAGGCTTCTGCGAACGCGCCGCACAGCCGTGCGACCTCATCGGAACGCCCGGTGCGGCGGAAGCCCGATTCCTCGGCGATGGTGATCAGCGTCCGATCATGCATGCGCGGATTCTACGGGACGGCGTGTCCGTCTGCGCGCTCTCCGGCCAGCGGCTCAGACGCTTCGGTACCAGGCGATGCCGGCGACATCCCACTCGCGCACGGCCATGCCGCGTGCGATGAGGCAGTTGAGATGCGCGATGCTCTCTCCGGTCGCAAGCCCGAGCGAGTCCACCCCGATATGGCGCCGGAAGAGCGCCGCGAACACGTCCACCGCACGCCTGGGCGAGGCCAGCTCTGCGTATACGCGCGCCAGACGTCGCTCGTGTCCGGCCACGAGCGCATCGAGTCGGGCGTGCAGGCCGCGGAACGGCTCATTGTGCGAAGGCAACACGAGTACGTCATCCGGGACGCGGGCCTTGATGGCGGTGAGCGACTCGAGCCACTCGCTGAGTGGATCGGCATCCGGCTCGGTCGGAAACACTGAAACGTTGGAGGTGATCCGCGGCAGCACCTGATCGCCAGAGATCAGTACCTTGAGTACCGGGCAATAGAGGCAGAGGTGTTCGGGTGAGTGACCGCGGCCGACGACGGCAAGCCAGGTCTGCTCGCCGATAATCACGGCCTCGCCGTCCTGAACGCGCCGGTAGCTGTCGGGCAGGGCATAGACCACCTTGCCGAAACTCCCGAAGCGGGCCTTGTAGTGCCCGAGCGCCTCTTCGGTCCAACCGGCGGCGCGGTAGAAGCGTACGCCATCGGCAGGCGCCTCCCGGCCGGTGTCGCCAACCAGCATGCGGCAGGTCACGTACTCGAGCCGCGTGGTCCACAGCCGGCAGTCGTACTGCCGGGTGAGCCAGCCCGCCATGCCGATGTGATCGGGGTGCATGTGCGTGCAGATGACGCGCGCCACGGGCCGCCGCTGCAAAACGCCTTCAAATGCACGCTGCCAGTGACCGACGGTCTCCGGCGTCTGCATGCCGGTGTCAACCAGCGTCCAGCCCTCACCGTCCTGCAGTGCCCAGTGGTTGATGTGATTGAGACCGGTGACCGGCAGCGGCGTACGCAGCCACACCAAACCCGGGGCCACAGGGACGCCTTCACCCTCCCGAGGCGTGTCATCGACGGGGTAGGTGATCGGCTCAGGGACGGCGACTTCGACCATCTCGGACATGGCGCAATGTAGGGGTGCCTGGGCACGCCGTGTCAACTTTCCAGCACCGGGCGGGGTCAGCCTTGGCAGGCCTGGCCGCAGGAAGAATGTCTACGCCATTGATTCTGGGCATGGCGCGAGTAGATCAGTGGCCACGGACAAGTTCAAACGCTCGCGCCGGGAAATGAGAGACCAGGCCGTCCGACAGGTGCAGGTGCGGCTCTCGCGCTAGAATCCCGGCACTTTCGCCGCCTGCGAGGCAAGACCAGAAGTCATGACACAGGGCACGCACGATACCCGCGGCACGCATCACGCCACCGACGATGCGCGCAATCGCGACATCCTCATCTACGTGAACGGTGAGCTCTATCCGCGCGAGCGCGCCATGGTGTCGGTGTTCGATTCCGGCTTCATCCTCGGCGACGGTGTCTGGGAAGGGCTGCGCGTGCATCAGGGACGAATCGCGTTTCTCGCCGCACACCTCGACCGGCTCTACGAGGCTGCCAAGGCCATTGATCTGGACATTGGCCTGGATCGTGCGGGACTCACCGCCGCGCTCTACCGCACACTCGCCGGCAACAACATGCGTGAGGGCGTGCACATGCGGCTCATGGTGACCCGCGGCATGAAGCTCACCCCTTACCAGGATCCGCGGGCGAACGCAGGTCCCGCCACGATCGTGATCATTCCCGAGTACAAGTTGCCGCGACCGGACGTGCTGACCCGGGGCGTGCGGCTCTTCACCGTGCACGTGCGCCGGGGCGCTCCCGACGTCCAGGACCCGAAGCTCAACTCGCACTCCAAGCTCAATTGCATTACCGCCTGCATCCAGGCGACCAAGGCGGGCGCGGACGAGGCGTTGATGCTCGATCCGCACGGCTTCGTGGCCACGTGCAACTCGACGCATTTCTTCATCGTGCGTCACGGAGAGGTGTGGACCTCGAGCGGGGACTATTGTCTGGCCGGAATCACCCGCGCCAACGTCCTCAAACTGTGTCGCGAGAACGCCATCCCCGCGTTCGCGAAGAACTTCAGCCTGACGGAAGCGTATTCGGCCGAGGAGGCGTTCGTCACCGGCACTTATGCCGGCATCGCGCCGGTGACCCAGATCGACGGCCGAGCGATCAGTGCCGGTCGGGGTCCGATGGTCGAGCGCCTGCAGAAGCTGTATTTGCAGCTCATCGAGCGCGACGTCGCCGCGCAGACGCCATGAAGCCGCTGCCGCTGCGCCTGGCAATGTGGTCCGGGCCGCGCAACATATCCACTGCGATGATGCGCGCGTGGGAGAACCGTGGCGACTGCGTCGTCGTCGACGAGCCGCTGTATGCCCACTACCTGGCGCAAACCGGGCTCGACCACCCGGGGCGCGAAGCGGTGATCGCGGCGGGCGAGACCGATTGGCGCAAGGTTGCGGCGCGACTCGTCGGGCCGGTGCCGGAGGGCAAGGCCATCTGGTACCAGAAGCACATGACGCACCATCTGCTGCCGCACATGGGACGCGAGTGGCTGGGCGCACTTACGCACGTGTTTCTGATCCGCGATCCCCGCGAGGTGCTGCTCTCTTACATCAGGAGCCGACCGCACGTCACGGCGGAGGACATCGGCGTGCTGCAGCAACTCGAGATCTTCGAGTATGTGCAGCAGCTGCAGGGAATCACGCCACCGGTCATCGAAGCGGACGGATTTCTCAAAGCTCCGGCAACGCAGCTGCGCGCCTTGTGCGAGCGGCTCGACATTGCTTTCACTCCGCGCATGCTCAGCTGGCCGCCCGGCCCGCGGGCCAGCGACGGCGTCTGGGCGCCGCACTGGTACGCGGCGGTGCTGCGCTCTACGGGCTTTGAGCCTTACCGCGAACGCGACCGACGGGTGGCGCCCGAGTTCCGCGCCATCATCGACGAGGTGATGCCGGCCTACGAAACGCTGTTCGCGCAGCGCCTGGCGGCCTGAAGCACGAACTGCGAGGCCCGCGGGTTGCGTGCCGGTGCGCGCATCAGCTCACCGGGGCTTTCTGGCTCCGCGTCAGGAGGCGGGCGTCGCCCAGGCGTGCCGCCATTGCCGCGAATGGAGCGGGCGGTCCGCGCCAGCGCAGCTCATCGACGTCTGCGAAGAGCGCAGCGTCCGTTCTGAGCGTGGCCAGTTGCTTGAAGAGGAGCGCGAGTGCCTGCCGTTCACCCAGCACCGCAGGCGGAAACTGCTCGAGCGGCCCGTACCTCGCGATGAGCCGGGCTGCGGTCACACGACCGATGCCAGTCAGTCCCGGATAGCCGTCGGCGCTGTCCCCGACCAGTGCCAGGAAATCGGGGATCCGCTGCGGCTCCACGCCGAACTTCGCGTGCACCGCCTTGGCATCGCGAATCTCCTTCGACTTGCGGTCGATCTGCACCACGCGGTCCTCGCGCACGCACTGCGCCAGATCCTTGTCCGGCGTCCAGATGCACACCTTCTGTACACGAGGCTCGGCGCAGGCAATCTGCGCGGCGGAGGCGAGGGCATCGTCGGCCTCCAGCTCGACCATGGGCCACACCACCACCCCCATCGCCGCCAGCGCCTCCTCGAGCGGATGAAACTGCGCGAGCAGCGCCGGATCGACGCCATCGCCCGTCTTGTAGCCGGACCAGAGACTGTTACGGAAAGACTCAATGACGTGATCGGTAGCGACGCCCACATGGGTTGCACCTTCCTCGATCATCTGCAGCACGGTGTTGAGCACGCCGATCACCGCGCCGAAGGGCCGGTCTTCGCCCTTGCTGAAACGACGCAGTCCGTAGAAATGCCGAAACAGCTCGTAGGTGCCGTCAACGAGATGGATGACCACGGCGATCAGTCATTCACGCAACGTGGCGGGCGTGCGCTCTTGCGGCTAGGCTCGCGGGTGTTTGGCTTTGAACGCGCGCAGCTGGATGTTGTACTGATCGGCGACCGCCTGTTCCTGATCGATCGCGGTGTTGTGAGCGTTGCTGCCGAACACCTGGAGCGACTTGATGTCCTCATTGGAGGCCGTGCCTTTGTACTGCGCAGCGATGCGATCGACCGCCGCATCGACGCACTTGGTGTAGTTGTTGGTTGCCGTGTCGTAGGCCTGGAAGGCCGCATGCGCCGCCGCCATTTGCGCCGATGAGGCCTTGGCGCCGTCCGGGACCTGCGGGGCAGTGGCTTCCGTACAGTCCTGGAGCGCAGTGCTCGCGACCTGCACCAGATCGACCGATGCGGCCGGGGTGCTGGCGGGCGGTGCGGCCGCCGCCACACTGTGTGGTTGCGACGCACTGCGCTGGCACGCTGTGAGCAACGTCGCGGCAACGAGGAGCGCCGCCCCAAAGGCCACACGGGGCCATGTTCTGGTCTCGATCATCAGGATTCTTTCCGGGAGGTATGGCGGGCCGCCAAGGGCTGCGAGTGTAGCAGTCCGGACGGATTTGCGGCCCGGGCCGCACTCCATCTGCGGCGCTGCCGCCCGTCGGCGGCAGCACCACATCCGCAGGCTTCAGCGCTCAGCCGCCCGCCATGCGGCGGCTCTGCAGGAGCGCCACCGTGTGCAGCATGAGGAATACTGGCACCAGGAATGCCGGGATCAGCAGCAGTGGCAAGGTCGCCATGGGAGCCGTGCTGACCGCGCCTGGGGCACCAGTGGCGAGCGCGGCACTCACGGTGCCGATGCCGAGGGCCACGACGAGGTCGAGAATGCCGAGGACATTCCAACGGACGAAGGCGGTGCTGGTGGCGAAGGCCGGCCGACGGACGAGCGACAGGATCACCCAGGGAGCCGTGAAACCAATTGCCATGTCGCCGAGGCCAGCTGGCAGTGCGAACACCGCTGGCAGCACGTTGTGGGCATACAGGGAGAGAAAGCCC
>Ga0126381_100007934_pt1 | contig 11845 bp, 8 predicted proteins | sample PanSoiMetPlot_28_FD_96465 | JGI IMG/M metagenome (GOLD analysis project Ga0126381, IMG submission 96465) | Tropical forest soil microbial communities from Panama - MetaG Plot_28 | ecosystem: Environmental > Terrestrial > Soil > Tropical forest > Bulk soil | place: Panama | collected 2016-02-17
ACGGGCCCGCATCCATCCGAGTTATCTGGCTGACGTCGAACGAGGCGAACGCAATCTTTCGCTCGTGAATATCCTCAAGCTGGCAGCCGCGCTGAGTGTGCATCCAAGCAAATTGTTCCTAAAATTCTGACTTGGGCTTCTCGGGCGAGAGCATAGTTTTCGCACAGAGGTTAGATAAACCCAGCCTAAAACCCAGGCAAGTTGGCGGGAGTCTTTTGACACCGATCGCAGGCGCGAACAGCCGCCGGTGCGGTTCGGCCTAGCTGCAATGACCGTTGGCTGCTATTAGGGCGCTGCATACACTGGTCCAGCACTGCGGGACGGAGGATCGGAAGCTGCGCGAATGTACGAGATCAGCGCCCGAATGTCGGATTTGCTCATCGTGTTTCCCCAAGCCGGCATCAGCGCCGACTTGTTGATAGCCGGCCCCCCGTGGCTAATGATCGCTGAGAGGTCGGTATCGCTGATCTTGTTCATCGTATCTCCTTCGGTGAAAGCATGCGGCTTCACCTCGAGGTTGTCATAATTGGAAACCCGCTCGACGGTAGATTCTGCATTGTGGCAACGGTCGCAATACTGATCGTTTAGATGCCGGCCAAGCGATTGCTGGTAACTCAGCGCAGTCTCCTCGATCTTGAGTTCTACCCTCTTTTGTGACTTATCCAAAGCGAACGCCGTGATTTGGTAGCGGCCTGGCATCGCGCCCAGAGTAACGTTCGTTGTAACCTGGCCACTGGAGTCAGTGAGGCTAAAAGGAGGATCGAAGCTGACGCCCGGAGCAGCTTCAAACCTGACGAGCGCTCCCGTAACAGCGGTCCCATGCTCATCATTCACTTGAACCGCCAAAGGCTGAGGCAAAAAAGTTCCCGTCTGCGCCAACTGTTTCCCGCCGCTCGATTCCACAATGGCCGCGCCGAACGCGGTAGGTGTCGGCAAAGTGGCAGTCTTACTCTTGCGCGAGCAGGAGGTCAGTAGCATCACGCCGAAGATGAGGGTCATAGTGGCATATTGTTTCATTTCTTTGCGACCTCCTGCATGGGTGCCCCATTTCTCATTGCACTTTTCCTGCTCGCAACTGGGGCGCTGCCACTCTTCTTCTGCGAAATCAGGAAAGCCGTGATTGCGCGCGCATCCTCATCACTCATCGCGCGATTCGGCTCGATTGTTCCCGGACGCAGCGCCGGCGGGTTCTTCAGCCATTGGTAGATCCAGGCCGCGGTAAGCCGCGAACCGACGTTCGTGAGCGTGGGGCCGATGTATCCCTTGTCAGTTTTGGTGTCGACGATGTGGCATCCCTGGCACGAGTATTTGCCGTAGAAGAGTTGCTTGCCGAGTTCGATCTGACCTTGCGGATATCCGCTGAGGGGCATCGAGTCGCGATCGATCGTCGGGCTCTGATACACGGTCATGATGTAGTCGGTCAGTTCGGCGACTTCGGCGTCGGTGAAGTTGAATCGTGGCATGCGGCGGATGAGCGCAGGACGAAGCGTTCCGGGATTCTTGAAGAACTGCACCAGCCAGTCGCGCTGCACGGAACTGCCTTCCCAGGTGAGGTCCGGGGCCATGTCGCCGCCGCGGCCGTTGATGCGATGGCAACTGAAGCACGCGAGGTCGGTCATCAGCTTGCCAGCTTTTCCCGCGGACTGATAGTCCGATTCGGGAGTTGCCGGAATGGCCAACGAACTTGGCAGCGTATAGGAACGCTCGTTCAGTGAGAGCAAAGCTGTGGTGAGCGCATCGACCTGCACCGGGGTAAATGTGTACTGCGGCATTTTTAGTCCGGGTGCGAAAGCGCGCGGCTGCTTGATTTTGCCGGCGATGTAGTCGGGCAGTGAATGCTGCATGCCGGGCAGGAAGATAAGTTGCGTGACCGGCTTGCTGCCGATGCGGCTGAGGTCCGGAGCAAAGTTTTCCGGCTTCTTGAAGCCGGCAATTTCGTGGCAGGAGGCGCATCCGTAATCAGAGACGAGACGCTTGCCGTGCGCGATCTGCTCAGGCGTTGCGGCATCGAGATGCACATTGGCAAAGTAGTCGGAATCCGACTTGCCCTCTAAGAATCCCGAGAGCGTGGCCAGCTGCGCGTCGTTAAAACGGTAGTGCGGCATGGCGGTTCCGACGTCATATACGCGCGGATTGCGGAGCCATGCCTGCAGCCACTCGGGCTTAGCTTTGTTGCCAATGCGGGTGAGCTCGGGTCCGACGTTGCCGCCGACGAGATTTCCAGCCGCGTTTTGAACCGCGTGGCAGGATGCGCAGAAGGATTCGCCGTAGAGGCTGGCGCCTGCTGTCGGGTCAGACGAGGCTTTCGCGGAAGGGGCGAGCATGTCCCCAGCAACTGGAGTGCTGTTGGCGATCAGGAATGCGGAGATATCGCGCGCGTCGTCGTCACTCAGCTTGAAATTTGGCATGATCGCCGTGCCGGCATAGGCTTGCGGATCTTTCAGCCAGGCGAAGATCCATTCGCGCGTGGTTTTGTCGGCGATGTGCGAGAGCGACGGCGGATCATCAGTCGGCTTCATGGTGGTGCCGTCGGGTAGTTTTACAGAGTGGCAATGCAGGCAGCCTTCGCGAGCCAGGAGCCTGCGACCTTCGTTCAACTGCGGCGTTCCCGGCAGCGGGCCGCGATGACATTCTCCGCACGAGGACTCGATGAACTTCGCCGGAAGAATTGGCTGCTCCCAGGCAAGGGTGCTGTTGTGTGCTTCTTCGACCGTGGTCGCGGCGCCTTGTCCACGGTGGCAAACGGTGCATCCGAACTGTTCCGACTTGTGAGGCATTACCGGGTGCGGGCGATATGGTTGAGCGGAAACATCAGCGAGACTTGCTTCTTTTTGGCCGACGTGGCAACTGGTGCAGCGGTCGACGACGCCTAGTTCGGGCAGCCAGATCTGTTGGATGCCGCCTTGAAAGTGCCGCTGCAGCGTGTTGGCTTCGCTGCGGTTACGGATCACGCTGAGGTATCCGTGTTGGTAGTGGCGCCACTCGCTGAAAAAATTCTTCGCGGGCGCAATCGCCATCGACGCGAGAAACATGACACTGACGACGCCGAAGGCGCGCACGCTGTCTCCGAAGAGCTTCTGCCACAGCGACGAAAGTTTTTCTTTCATGACCTCCGCATCCTTGTCATTGTTATGAACCCTGCCACGGCCAGACCCAGGACCATCCCGGCCCACGGAAAAATGTGCCGATGGCGGTGAGTACCACCAGCTCGAATAAGAACCACGTCATCACCCAGTAAGAAAGAGGGCGATTTGCCAGATATCGACGAAGCTTCGAGGACGACTGCGGAGAACTCTGTGCCGCCACGAGCATGATCGCGGCCATGATTAGCGTCGGCACCAGCGCGGCGTACACCTTGAACGAGAGCAGAAACAACGTGAGAACTGTGGCAACAATATAGAAACTTCGCACGTGTTTCTGACGGTCTCTCAGGAAGAGTCCGTCGGCTTCGATGTTGACTCTGAAATAAGGAATGATGACCAACGCCGTCACCACGAGGCCGGGCACCAGAACTCCCGCAACCAAGGGCGGGAAATAGTGCAGCATCTCTTGCAGGCCGAGAAAGTACCAGGGAGCTTTGGCCGGGTTCGGCGTGTGCGAGGGATCGGCTAGTCCTTCGAGCGGGGCATTGAAGATTAGCGCGATCCAGATGAGGGCCGTAGCCAGCATCATGATCGCGACGGCCGCCCGGAACAGCACTTCGGGGAAGGTTTGGATCTGATCTTCAGTTTCGGCTTTGACCTGTGCGGAGGTGCGACGCGTGATGAAAACGATGCGGCGCGGCGATTTCTTCGCGTTGGAGTCGATGCCGGCGGTGAAGTCTTTTTGATCGGCCATGACTAGTTGCCCCCCTTCGCGGTCGCAGGGGTACCCCGCTTCGCCCCGATTTTGGGAGAAGTGGGAGTTTCTGCTTGCGCCCGTAGTGTCGGCGGCTCGCTGCCGTGCGAGTAGAGCCCGCCGTCTTTCCGGATCCGCCAGAAGTGAATCGCTACAAAGAAAATCGCGGTCAAGGGAAGGATCATGCAGTGCAAAACATAAAAGCGGAGCAGCGCATTGGCGTTAACGGCGTTGCCCCCAAGCAGCAGGAAATGAATCTTGTTCCCGATGAGCGGAACGGCCGACGCGATGTTGGAGCCAACTGTGATTGCCCAATACGCCAGCTGATCCCAGGGGAGCAGATAGCCGGTGTAACTCAACAGAAGAGTAATAAGAAGGAGGATGACTCCGATGACCCAGTTGAACTCGCGCGGGGCGCGATAGGCGCCGCGATAGAAGACTTTGAACATATGCGCGAACACCAGGAACACCATGGCGTGCGCGGACCAGCGATGCAGGTTGCGTAGAAACATTCCAGATGAGACGACGAATTGCAGATCTTTGGTGTCGGCGTACGCCTGTGGCACCGAAGGGTGGTAGTAGAGCATCAGCGGGATGCCGGTTGAAACCAGAATCAGGAATGTCCCGAGCGTTAGCGTGCCGAGATACCAGGTTGCACTGAAACTCAGCATGCGGGTACGGACCTTCGTCGGGAACAGGTGCAGGAATACGTTCTGCTGGATCGCGTGGGCGCGCTTCAAAGTGCTTGAGCCTGTGCCGCTGCGAAAGATCGATCGCCATACTCGCATCTGCTGCAATCCAGCAAAGTACTGGTCTACTGTTTTTGCCATTGCCTAGACCCTCACGAAGGAATCGCGCGCCAGTGCCGGGACGTCGGTGGAGCGGTCCACGAGCAGATCACCATCATCGTTGAGCCAGGTTCGCTTCCACGGAAGAGGCTTGGGCGCTGGTCCTTCGATCTTTGTTCCATTCGGTTGAAACTTGCTGCCGTGGCAGGGGCACGCGATGATACCCAAGTCCTGCTTCCACGCAGTCAGGCAGCCGAGATGCGTGCATACGGCACTCATCGAGAAGTAGCCTTCCTGCGAATGGATGATGTAGATGCCGTTGTTTACATCGAGCGTGACGGAATCGAGAGGGTAGCGATCAGGCTTGCCCGCATTGACTACGGGTGACGGCTCGTACAGCACATTCGGCTCGAGATACTGGTACGAGAACGCGGCCGTGCCCACTGCAGCGATGCTCAGTGATCCCAAGCCGAGCTTGGTAAAGAATTGCCGCCGGCTTAAATCGTTTCCTAACTCGCCTTTTTTCTCTTCCGCCATAAAGTTCCTCTTGCTTCGGGTGTCCCACTTCTGGCTGGTTTTGCCAGAAGTGGGGATTTTCTGCCTGAATCTACTTCTGCAATCCCGCGCCGATCGCTGCGATCGAAATCAATCCCGTCGGCTCAGCGGAAGGAGGTTGTACGACTCCATCGTGATGGTGCTTACCGGGCAGCGCATCGCGCATAGTCCGCAGCGGATGCAGCGCGTTTCGTCCTTCAGCATGGCAGCGCCGGTCACCACACCCAGTTCGTCGGCATTCACCTGGTCGAGTTCGACGCCGAAGCACTCCTGGTTGTCGCGTATGTGCTGAACGGCTTCAGGATCGAATGAGATGCGGTCGACCGAAACCAGTTCCAGACACTTCTCGGGACAGACATCGACGCAACCGCCACAGAGGATGCACATGCTGCCGTCTTCTTGAGTGCCTTCGAAAACCGTATTGACCCAGCAGTGCAGGCAGCGTTGCGCTTCGGCCATGGCGCTCGAGGCGTCGTATCCGATTTCCACTTCCGTGATACCGGTCCGGCGTTCGAGCGGCAGCATCGGAACCGGTTGGCGGTTGAGATCGAGGTACCCGAGTGGCATCGTATGCCGTTTGAGTAGTTCGACTTCGATGACCGGTTCCGGGTGCTTCCCACCGCGCAGGTATTCATCGATACCAACCGCTGCGCGCTTGCCGTCGCCCACGCTGTCGATAATCAAGCGTGGTCCGAAGACACAATCGCCGCCCGCGAAAATTCCGGGCGAGGATGTCATTAATGTTTGGGGATGGACCGCGATCAGGCCGCGAGGTGAGATTTCGACTTTGTCTTCAGGCGTGAAGAAATCGAGGCGCGGCGCCTGACCGATCGCCATGATGATGGTGTCGCACTCGATCCGGCTCTCGCTGTTTTCGTAAAAAGCAGGATTGAAACGTTTGTTCTGATCGAAGACCCACTTGGTTTCTAGTGTTTCGAGCGCGGCGACTCTGCCGTCTCTGCCGATAATCCGCTTCGGGCCGAAGCCGGGATGAATGATGATTCCTTCTTCTTCCGCCTCTTCGATCTCTTCGAGCGCGGCGGGCATTTCATCGCGGCGCTCGAGGCAGACCAGGTTCACCTCCCGCGCACCCATGCGCAGTGCGGAGAGTGAGATGTCGACCATTTCCTTGGTCGCAACCGCCGAGACATTTTCTGCGGAGGGCTCAGCGTGTTCAACGCCTCCGGCATGTTGGCGCACCACTTCGCGCGCGGCAGAGCGGGCGACGTCCATGGCGACGTTTCCACCGCCGATGACGATGACTTTCTTGCCGATCGTGAACTTGTAACCGAGGTTGACGTTGAGCAGAAAATCGATGCCTTTGTGGACGCCGTCGAGATCGACGCCGGGAATGCTCAGATCGCGGCTGCGATGTGCGCCTACGGCGATCAAGACCGCATCAAATCCCTGGCGGCGCAAGTCCACAAGCGCAAAATCACGGCCTGCAGCATGATTCAATTTCAGAGTAATGTCGCCGGTTTCGAGAATCTCGCGGACTTGCGCCTCGACCACGTCGCGCGGCAGGCGATATTCCGGGATTCCGAGGTACAACATGCCACCGGCGACGGGCGCGGCTTCGAAGATCGTGACGGCGTATCCCATCAGAGCGAGATCGTGAGCGGCTGACAAGCCAACTGGGCCGCCCCCCACGACTGCAACTTTGTGAGGAAGTTTTTTCTGGGAGCGGCCTTCGTTGACGTTGATGGGATGCTTCGATTCGGGTCCGTATTGCTCGGTGAGGAATCGCTTGAGTGCGCGGATCGAAATCGGCTTGTCGATTTCGCCACGGCGGCACGCGGTTTCACAGGGATGTGCGCAGACCCTGCCGCAGATGCTGGCCAGAGGATTCGGGTCGCGTGCTAGGCGATAGGCTTCTTCGAATCGTCCCTCGGCGATCAGACCGACGTAACGTCCGGCGTTGGTGTGTGCCGGGCAGGCCATCATGCACGGGAAATTTGTGTGCAGCCAGTCGGCATCGACTTTCTTGTTTTTGAATCGTTTCAGCATTGCGGCACTTTGCGTCCCTGTGGCGGCTGAACGTCAACTGAATTGTCGAAAAGACAAGGAACCCGGGAGCGGCGCTGCATGGCCCGCTCCCTGCTACTCGGCTGCGCAAATTATTTGGTCAAGGTGAAATCCGCTTTGGCTCCGCCGGCTACAGTGACGGGCTTGGACTGATTCTTCGCGCCCTCGTGCCACACGGTCAGGGTATAGGGGCCATCGGGAACGTCCTTGATCTTGTAGTTTCCGCTATCGTCGGTCTGCGCGAAATACGGAGTCGGGCTGACGACGATGTAGGCCGCCATCTCCGGGTGAACGTTGCAGAGCAGGGGAACGACGCCGGGCTTGTCGAACGTGAAGGAGCGCTTCTCGCCCTTGGGCCAGGTGCCAAGATTCTTGCCGGCTTTCTTGTCTGTGCCGATCGCAGTCCAGAAAACGTTGTGCTGCACTGTATCACTGTTCAGGAAATCGATCGTGGTTCCCTGCTGCACTGCCATGATGTGCGGGGAGAACATCAGGCCTTTTTGATCCATCACCGGATGAGTCGTGGGCGCCGGGAACGTCTTACCGGCAATGGCTTCGACGTAAATGACCGACGCGCCTTTCATCCCGCTGACTTTCCCTTCGATATCGGCGGCCCAAGCAGCCGTGCACAGCCCGGCAATCAACATCATCATTACGAATAATCTGGTCTTCATTGTCGTTTCTCCTTTTTGATCCCGAATCGAAAAACCGCTCATCTTTCCTTCTAGAAAACGATCTTCGCGTCCAGATAAACCGTGTTGTTCGAGTTCGCATTGCGGCCGGCACCGTCGTAGTTGGTAGAGGCTCCGTTAAACCGCGTGTATCCGGTGTATTGGAAAGCCAGCAGCAGGTTCTGCCACGGCCAGTAGGTAAGGTTCGCAATGTATCCCGAGCCTCTCGGGTCGCCGTTGAAGTTGCCGGTCACGTCACCGGTCGGAAACAGCAACGGGTCGGATGTGCCGGTGGTATGGAACCATCCGAATGTGCCGGTGTATTTATTGCCGAGGTGGTATTCGGCGTTGGCCATTACGGTGTTCAGGTGGTGGGAGCCAGGTGAGGCTGCGCCCAGAATCGTGCTTGCCTCCAGATTGGAGTTCTCGCGGATGTACGTTCCGCGGAACGAAAGCACATCGGTGCGGAACAAGGTGCGGTCAATCTGCGTATCGAAGGCGAAATCGGTGTAGTCGTCCTCCGGGCCTGTAATTGCCTGTGGGCTCGACCGCATGTGCATCCCGTAGGTGCCAAACTGGTACTGGGTTTTGCCTGTCAGTTCCTGCCACGCTGCACGCCAATAAGGGGCCACACCTCGGATGTTGAATGCGGAGCCAACTCCGGCATTCGGCAGAGAGCTGCCAATGTGCGCAGATCGGTAGAGCGTGCCGTTCAGGTAAAGATGGTTATTCCACATCCCGTAAGCGCCGACTCCTGCGACATCCTGCGCCAGGGTGTTATTGATAATCGGATTGGCATTCGGAGTGGGGGCCCAATCGCTGGCGATCCACGGATAGCTCCACGCCGGCGTCGTGTTCCAGAGGTCTTCGACGGTTGGATTATTGTTGAGATTAAGACCGTAAACCAGCTCCTTGCCGCCGATCTTCGTCAGATTTGCGTAGCGAATGTCCGTGTTATCCATGCTGAAGTGGTCGGCCTGGGTGTCATAGGTCACCTGAAGGAAGCTACCGACGTGACTAGTCCAGGCTCCTGAGAGAAAGAGCGATATGTCTTGCGGCAGCTCAAAACTGCCGTTTTGTGTGCTCGGGATAGGAGACTTGGTCGAGGTAAAGGAAGTGTCGAACATCACGGACAGGGGCAGCGAAGCCAGCAAGTCCAGCGCCGCGCGCCTCTTGTTTCCTTCGGCCTTTACCGTTTTGGTGTCGTCGGCTTTGTCCACGTATCCGAGAAGCTTGAATCGCCGTCCTGCTGGATTCAGTTCGGGAGGAGCGTAGTGGCAACCACTGCAGGGCAGCCCTGTCTGCCGCGCGAAACTGGGAACCGCCGAAGCGTTCGGCGGGTTTACCGTCGTAAACAAAGTTAAAGTCAAAACAACCGCCGCCAAAAGCAAAAAGATTCCTGCCCTTTTCATGCCGAATCTCCTTATTAAGGCTTGGGAGTCTTTAACGCTGATTCCCTTCCCACAATGGGGGGATACTAGTGTCTGTAGTAGGTGAGGGACTAGAACATGAATCACACTCGTTTGTGATTGGAATCACACCTCGTCAAGCGGTAGGGGTTGTCATATACGCATTCGAGGAAGCGTATCGCTGCGAGCCGAACTTCCGGCGGAAGAGCCTCGAACTTAAGAGAGCAAGGGCGGTGACATGCTTCGAATCTGGGCAGCCAACTCTGTTTCGACTGCCGCACTAGAACTGTTTACCGTGAGTCAGGTCAGGCCAACGTGCGCGCCTAGGCATACCTGTCGTCTCCGATGTATGTGAATGGAGTCACAGAGTACCCGGGAATCGCTCGTGATTGTAAGCACATTCGCTCTACCGAACCAGGAGTCTCGCGATAGGTGCGCCTTTCCAAGGTTCAATGGCAAGCGGCCAGACAAACCCGCGAACAGTTGCCAGGAGTCAGCGGGAGGTCCGCGCACGATCTCGGGCTTGTTGAACAAACAGGTCGGCGGAGAACCTGGCATCAGCGAGCTCGCGGTGAAGGCGCACTGCGGCCAGGTCATGCCAAAAATGAAAGCAAACTCCCTTGCCGACCTCGTGAGGATGGCGGAAAAGCTCCAGTCATCACGTCACGCAAGTCACGTAGCCTGACAGCAGCTTGCAGATTTGGTCGGCGAGAACAAACGTAGTTAGGATCCAACGTGAAAACTATTGCCAGCAAATAGTACCTAGAGGTAGTCCGGTGCAGCTGGATCAGGGGTGGGCTGATGACGACGGCAGCGAACCAAACCGAGTTTCGATGCGGTCCGCCACCAGCTGTGCCGTTTCACCTTGGGAAAGTAAAGAGCTCGACGAGCACCCTCACACGTTCTTTCTGACGGCTGCGCGGAAATCGCTTGGTTCTTGTCAGCTCGGCGATACCATGCGGCCATTGAGGTCTTGAGTGCTATACAAGCTCGGGAACCGACGGATGTTTCGACTGATTGCAAACCCGGAGAAGTTACAGAGCGGCAATTTGTTCTAGTTCTCGATCGTGATGGGAATATCCGGAAAAACCGCGGTATTGCCACTGGTATCCACTGCTCTAACTTCGACGATATGGGGACCGTTGGGATATGACGTCGTTGGGAGTGAAAAGTTGAAACCGATTGCGGTTGGTGCGTACGGCCAGTCGTTGGCAACGTCAGGACGAGAGCTACCGTAAGTTGCAGACCCCGCCGCCACGCCATCGACATAAACGTCGACGTGTGAAACCTCCGTATCGTCGAACGCCCATCCAGCAACGTTTATGGCTCCGGATGCCTGGGTGTTCGCGGCAGGGCTGTCGACCGTACCAATCGGAGTAAAAATGTCCTTCGCGGGAAAAGTATTGTGCAGGTCGTAGATGACCTGTCGGGCGTGCTTGTAGTCCCCCGCCACGAGGTATACATCCCCCTCAAGAATGCTGCCCGGGCCGAAAGTGAAGAATGTACGGGGCGCAAAGTAGTTTGTGCCAAAACCGTTCGGACCGGTATCTCCAGGAGCGGAGAAGCCGCCGATGTATGGCGCCATACCCGGAGCGAATACGGTCAGGCCTTGATCATTGGCGTCCGCAGAAGCTCCCCACTGCTCTGAGGCGTAAAGAGTGGGGCTGAATTGTGGCAGTTGGGGCATCGTGAAAAGTGTGGCGGCTGCATTGGTCCAGGGAGAAGTGCTGCTGTCGCTCAAGAATCGGTCGTAACCGAGATTTACATATACCGCTGGGAATTCCTGACTCGAGTTGGTGTGGAGATCGGTTCCGAAGTGAGTGGTCTTGTAATGCACCTTGAAGGTGAGAGCGTGATTGGTGACAACGGATACCGTGGCTTCCACAAAGACATCACCCAAGACTAGCTGATTCGGTCCGCCACCCATGTCGTCGGGGTACCACTGGATGGGTTGAGCCTTGATGTAGAGCGAATCGGGGGTGACGTTTTGTGACAGCACCGGACTACCGTGGTTATAGAAATCACCACACTGCACAGGGTTCCAGCCGAAGGTGCCGCTGCATCCCGCGCACGGGTCATATTGCGCGCTGCCATCGTACTCGGCAGCCTGCACTTCGCGGCCGGTATCATGCTCATTCACGAAATTGGTCCCATTGAGACTGACCTCGACGATTGATCCTCCCCACGCGGTTTCGAGACCAATGCGCGCTGTGTCGGTACCGGCGTGAGATTCAAGGTAGAGAACTGACCCTGTCTGATAGGTACTGGCGCTGACAATGGGTTCTGTGTTGAGGATGACCTGCGCTGAGTGGGAAAGGGGACCGCTCGTCCCGCTTACGTTTAACGGAAACACACCGATCGGTGCCGCGTTAGAGACCGAAAACGTCAGAGGTTGGCTTGCTCCCGATGACAGAGTGAAACTGGAATTTGGAAGCGCGTCGACTCCTGACGGCAGATTCTGCACAGAAACGTTCACTGTACCGGTAAAACCATTCTTAGGGGTAACGGAAACCTTCACAGATGAACTTGTGCTTCCGCCTACGGAGGAAGCGGAAACAGG
>Ga0126381_100007935_pt1 | contig 11843 bp, 9 predicted proteins | sample PanSoiMetPlot_28_FD_96465 | JGI IMG/M metagenome (GOLD analysis project Ga0126381, IMG submission 96465) | Tropical forest soil microbial communities from Panama - MetaG Plot_28 | ecosystem: Environmental > Terrestrial > Soil > Tropical forest > Bulk soil | place: Panama | collected 2016-02-17
GGTTCGTAGAATTCGTCGTAATAGTAGGTAGATTCTCCGAAGTTATAAACCACATCGCCAAGATGAAAAAGAAATGACGGGCGGTTTGGGGCGGACGCGCTGTGGAAGTCCTTGGTGACGGCGTCGGAGACTTTGATCATGGCAGGGAAGGTGGATTGAGCCGTCGCCCCGCTGTCTCCGATCATGTGGAACGTGATGGATTGAGCTGTATTGATGGATTGGATGACGGTGGGGCCGTTCGGTCCCCACGCGGTTTCAAGCGAGAAGAGATCGCCAGGTTTGCCCCTGGCTTGCGGGAAGGAGACGACTTCGGTGGAGAGCAGGGCATTGACTTGGCTTGTATAGTCCGCGCTGTCGTCGGGGGTGACGGCGAATTGCGAAGGATCGGGCGTGGGAACGCCTTCGGCGAAGACGGGTTCTGCAAACAGAGGTTGAGAAACGGGCACTCTGGTCTTTCTGGGCATGGCGAATCCTTCACTTCTATAGTGCGCAGATCCTGAAGCCATCGCTTTGGGATCGTCACCATGGGGAGGCCAGGTCGATTGATGTTAACAGGGTAGTTGCGAGAATTTGAGTAGGCGCAGCATTTCGTCATTTTGCCGAGTATTGCTCTATGAGTTGCGCAAGCCCATCAGGTTTATCTTCGGCCACGTAGTGGCCTGCGCCTTGAATCATTTCTGTCTTCAGGTTTGTGCATCCATGCGCCCGCATCGCTGCGGCAATGCTCGTCAGGAATGGGGCAAAAGCGTCATGTTCCCCCGAGCCGAGGACGATCGGCAAATCTATCCGGCCGCGCTGCGCAGCGAAGAACTTTTCGTTCGCAGGAAAGGCACGGTATGTCTCAAATGCGGCCGGCAGGTGGTCGGGATCCCTGTACGCGTACGCGTAGTGCTCAACCTCGGCCTCGCCGAATTGGCTAAGGAAATACCGGAAATATTCCGCTTGTCGGCCACTCACAAGTTCCTCAGGCAGATGGGTCTGATGAAAACGCACATGCCAGAAAGCTGGGTGAGACAGAATCTCCTGCCAGGGATCGAGACCGGGGAAGCCCACATCGAAAATCATTGTTCCCCGTAGCATTTCCGGATAACGTCGTGCCAACGCATAGGCCACCATTCCTCCGATGTCGTGACCGAAAACGTATACATGCTCCAAACCAAGGTTCATCACGAGCTGATGAACGTCCTCGGCTAGGTTTTGAGCATCGTAGCCACTATTGGACGGCGCGGATTCACCTACTCCGCGCAGGTCGACCGCGATGACCGTGAACCGCTTTGCCAAGCGAGGCATGACCAGACGAAATTCATACCAGTCCTCGGGAAACCCGTGCAACAGGACGATAGCCGGGCCACTTCCTCCGCGCACATAGTGGAGCTGCGTACCATTTGCGTTCGCAATCTTCGTCTCAAATCCGCCGCCCAATTGCTCCGCGAGTGTCTTGGCGTTTGGCTGCATGGCCTGAGCATACGCTAGCAGTGACAGAGCAAGTATTCCGACGGTCCTCAAAAGATTTGCCAATTTCGTTTCTCCTGCTTACCAGTCCGACGAGAACGCCCAAAACGACAAGCGCGGTGAGGGCAGCAATTCCCTCCAGTTTCCGGTTTGCCGACATCTGAAAGTTGCTCCCAAACGAAAGTCAAACCCTTAGCAAGCCACGGAAGGCCCTAGCGGCATAATAAGATTCCGCGCCGTTGTGATACACGAAAACAGTGTCGTAGCGCCGATCACAAAATAGTGCGCCACCGAGTTTTCTGATGTCAGAAGGTGTTTTCACCCAGCTTGACGTTTTCGTATCGAAATCTCCAAGTTTCTGCAACTCTCGATATTGTTCTTCCGTTAAAAGCGCGATGCCCATGGCTGTTGTCATATCAACGGCGCTCCCTTTTGGTTTATGTTCTTTCCTTGACTCCAGCGCTTCACCGTCATAGCAAAGACTTCTGCGATCTGTAGGACTCTGCGCGGAACAATCACAAAAGATGTATTCGCCGGTGTTTTTGTCGTGACCAATAACGTCGGGTTCACCGCCCGTTCTTTCCATTTCATGGAGTGACCACAGCTTTTCAGCGTTATCGTCCAGCCTTGCTTGTATTTGAGCCCATTCAAGGCCTTTATGGCGGTTCATGTTTTTCGCAAAACGGGTTCTCAATGCTCTGAGTAGTTCTTCACCTTGTGCTGGTGACAAGTCCTTGCGGCTGACGTTTTTCGCTCTTGTGGGTGTCATAGTCGTCGCTTCCCGCGTTTCTTATTTGTTACTCCGCCGCCCTCCGCCATATGTTTTTTTCCGCGTGGCTTCGCGTTCTTATCCATTCGCACTTTCCACGCCGTTCGGAGTGCACCCGACAGCACATCTTCGCTCGCCGCAGCCAGGCGGATATGCGTGTGCCCCATCTTGCCCCACCCTCCAGGAATCGGCAGGAAAATCTCGGGTGCTTCCTCCACGAACATCGCCTGCTGCTCCAGCGTAAGCATCAGATTTCCGTACCCCTCCGCTTGCGAGGCCAGCGAAGCAAATTTCCTGCCACCTACACGAAAAGCCGGCAGTCCTGCATGGGAGTACTCTTCGACCCCGTCCAAATTCAGTGCAATCCTGCGGAAGTCTGCTGCGGTCATCGGGTGACTCCCATAGCTCCGAGAGTATCGGACTATCATCGCATGTCAGGTATCTATTGCTCTCGAGCGGACTAGGCCAGCGGAATTTTTAAATCCCTCTCCATGGATCGCGACGGAAAGTCCGTCGGAATGCGGTTCGACAAGAGAACGAAGTTCCAAGAAAACCTGCCGAGCGTGCACAAAAAACAGTGTCGGTCGCCTTGCCGAGACCGATCTCGCTCAAAGCCTTCACCCGGCCGGCTTGCCCACCGCCAAAGGACGAGGCTTTTGGGTTGCCGATTCGCGCTGGCACGCGACTACCTAGAAAGGCAGGCTTGCGAAAGAGTGACGCGAAGAACTGCGCGGACTACCAGTCCTATGCTGCAACACCTTCCGCCATCAAGAGAACGTCGTTGTTGACGAAATCAAGCGCTTGCCCCAAAAATATTTCGGTTAAGAAAGTCGTTGCGGAATTTTCCTTTTGGATCATATTGTCTGCACAATGCAATAAAGTCTGGCAACTTCGCGTAGGTGGAACGGAGTTTTTCCGGACTGATGGTGAACAGTTTCCCCCAGTGTGGACGAACGTCGAACGGCGCCAGTTCTCTTTCGATCACCGGTAGCAGCTTACTCACTGCGGGCCAGTCCTGCTTCCAGGTAAAGTGGATGGTTACGCGCGGTTCCTTGTAACAGGGACTCATCCAGAGGTTGTCGGCGGCAATGCTGCGAACTTCCGAAATCAGCAGGTGCGGGCCGACCTGGTCGCCGAGTCTCTCGACTGCCAGGATCGCTTCGACAGCATGGCGGCGCGGCACGAAGTATTCCGATTGCAGTTCCTTGCCGGCACTGGGAGTGAACCCCATCCGGAAATGTGGCAACCGTTCGTACCAGGCGCCTGGTACGCCCATCTGTGGAGTACAGTTCTCGGCTGAAAGTTCGATAATGGGATGGACGTCCTTGGTTGCGGGTTTAGCTCCGAAGAACTCCGGCGGCGGGACGAATGTTTTTCCCGGTTCGACGCGAATCTTTAGCCAGACTTCGTTCACGCGTTGTTTTTGCCAATCAGTGAACAGGCTGACGCTGTAGGCGCTGGACATGATCGCAGCAAAGTTGTGCTTCACTTCGGTGAATGGTAGGTTCTCGTACACGTACTGGCGCATCTCGTACCTGGGCTGAATATCGAGCGTGATTTTGGTGATCACGCCCAATGCGCCCAGACCAACCACCGCTCCATGAAATATCTCGCTACTCTGCTCGCGTGAGAGTTTCACGGTGTCGCCGGAGGCGGTGACGAACTCGAGCGCGGAAACGGCCGTCGCCAGGTTGCCGTTCGCGTCGCCTGATCCGTGAGTAGCCGTACTGCAAGCGCCTGCCACCGAAATATGGGGCAATGAGGCCAAGTTGTGCAGCGCGAAGCCCTTGCTGTCGAGGTAGGGGCACAACTGCCCATAAGTCATGCCGGCGGCGAGTGTCACCTTACGGGCCGAAGGATCGAGTTCAGTGACTTTGTCCATCGTTTTGACGGACAAAAACGAATGTGCGCTGTCGGCGATTGTATTGAAGCAGTGGCGCGTACCAAGTACCTTCAGCTTTTGTTGCCTTACCACCAGGTTCTTGACCTGTTCCACCGAATCTGCTGAAAACAACTGCTCCGTACTGTACTGGACGTTGCCAGCCCAGTTCGTCAGCTTCTCGCCTAATGCCCAGGAGAGCAAACTGGAGAACACCGGCGTGAGTGTCAACATGGAGCACAGTTTAAGGAACATTCGTTTGGTCACGGAAGTCAACCTCCGTTCGTTCGGGGGTGGTGGAACCGAAATGATGCAAGGTTCGGCAGATGGCTATTGATCGTCAGAGGAGCTTCGCTGCCCTGAAGTTTCAGCCTTAGCCTTCTGCAACAACGCACACACGTCAGCGTGCCCCTTGTCCACCTTGCCGCATGTCTCTGCTTCTGCAGTGATTCCATACTTGTTGCTGGGAGTGGGATCAGCGCCTGCCTTAAGAAGTTTCTCTGCCGCAATCGCATTCCCGCTAGTCGCTGCCGACATGAGCGCGGTAAAGCCATTTCTGTCTTTGGCATTGGGATCAGCACCCACATCCAGCAAGAATCGGACCATCTTCCCATCCTGACACTGCCAAGAAGCAGAGATCAGCGCAGTTTGGCCGTCAGCATCCCCGCCGTTGATTGGAATGCCTTGATCCACGAGTTTCTGGGCAATTCTAAGATCACAGAACCACGCGGCCATTACTAGAGATGCGCTACTGCCGTCAGGAAACTTCGGATTCGCACCCGATGACAAGAGTTCCTCTGCAAAATCTGTGTATCCACCCCGAATCGCCTGAAGCAGTGGTGTATCACCGTGGTTATCAACTACATTGAGCTTTGCACCAGAGTGAACGAGCTTTTGGGCGTCATTCAAGTCTCCCATTCTGAGCGCTTGGATCAGTGGAACAGTGCTCGCATCTACATGGGTGGGCTCGTTGCGCGTTACGCCGACGGACATCGCAAACTTGACATCTGTTGAACGCGGGCTCTTGGGACCTGAGGAGACCATCATCAATATTAGGGCCACGGCGAGAACAGATGCCGCAATGGCCCACTTGCCACTAGGGCTTAGATATGTACTCGTGGGCGAGTCATTCCGCGATTGGTCCCTGTTCACGATGGTCGTTTCGGCTGCATCCTCCTTAACGCTGGCAACGAAGGTGTAGCCACGTCCCGGAATGGTCGCAATGTACCGGTTTTCCGACGCCCTCTCCCCTAAAGCCTTTCGCAGAACGAAGATGCTCTGGCTGAGGTTCGACTCCTCGACAAAAGCATCTCCCCACACTGCCTGCATGAGTTCATCCTTCGAAACGACCTCGCCCTGGCGTTGAATCAGGACCAGCAGGATCTCCATCGCCTTCGGCTGAAGCGACACGAACTCACCATCGCGCAGAAGAACACGCTTTGCGGAATCGAGAGAATAAGGTTCGAACGTCCAAATCCTACTGATTCTGCGCTGGTTATCGCCGTTTGAGAAAGTCTGAGAGATTCTGAGGCCCTTTCTGAAGACTTCTGAACGAACTCCTTCTTAGATAGCGTTAGTCCCGGCCCCCACGCATCAGGCAATCCTGGAAGGAGCAATTGTGGCAAGCACTTTAGCATGGGATTCGACAACAGACCAGCAAGTTTGTGTTGGTCCGGCCGCGACGCAAACGATATCTCGATGCGTCCGCAGGTTTAAGAAGGGGATCGTTCCGAGCGATTCCCTTCGAACAGGGAAAAAGTGGGTTTTGGCTGACTAGATCTGGTGCGGCGAGATTGCGCCCAAAGGGAAAGGCGATGCAAAAACAACTCTTGATTCGACTGGTTGTTACTGCCCTAGTGGCGTGCCTTATCGCAGTCGTCATATCTCACGGTATGTTATCGACCGTCTGGATCGGGATCGTGTGCTGGGTCGGGCTCTATTGGCTTTGGAAGTGGGGAGATGGAAAGAGTACCACTCGGCCATCTTGGTGGAGAGTCTTGCGGAGAATGATCATTCTGGTTGCCGGAACCGTCGCCTTTATCGTTTTCCTGATACCCGTAACGATGATCCTCGATCTTTGCCATGCCGAAGCGCAGGTTAGCACCGAGAGAAACAAGGTGCGGATAGGGATGACGATAACCGACCTCCTGCCACTGGTTCACGGTGATGTAGGTATACGAGCCCATGCGGTTCTTCCTGACAACATCGACGACGGCAAACTCATGCATTACGCGAACCTAATGCAAAACCGCGATGGTACTTTTTGGTGCATGTGCGGGACCGAGGCAGACTTCGGGAATTTAACCGAGGCCCAGGCAGTCGAATTGATGAAACAGAAGATGTCAGACGGTTACGAGTGGCGTTGGCGATATACGTTCCTCAGCGGCACACCGCGGCACTTCTCCTTTACCGTGACCTTCGGACGCGACGGGCGGGTGAAGGACATCACGGACGTTTGGGGCTGGGACTGAGAAACTCAAAATGAGGTTGTAGGCTGAACCAAGGCGTTCGAGTTTTGCGCTGGAGCAATCATCATCCCTGCTAGCGTCGGGCTTCAGAGCTGCGAAGCTCCTTTCAAAAAGGCCGTCGGGTAATCTCGGCAGATCGGACGATAGGCTAGCTCGCTAAGGGTTGGTATCTGCGTTCTGTCGTTTGCGGAATGAAAGAGACGGCGGCTTCTGCGAGGTCGATCACGCGCGAGCGCGATGATTCGGCGACATACGTAAGCTCGATTCCTATCTGGTCTTCCCGATGCATGAGCCAGCGAACGATCCCCTGGCCGGAAAAAGCGTATCCATCGGCGCGGAAAGTCAATTCGATGTTTACCGGTCCCTCTCCTAGGAACCCGCCAGCTTGCATGCAGAAACCACCACGGCCGAAGGCAATTTGATGCTCCCCCAAAGCAACAGCCAAACTTGGAAAACTTCGGCGCATCACCGGACAATCGGACAAATCGAGCGGGGTCTGCCAGCGCTCATTCAGCCCTAGCAAACTTCGCTGCACTACGTGGATCAGATCGTTGAGCTCTAATGGTTTCTCTAGCAGGGCCTCGGCGCCCAGATCATATGCCTCACGCCCCTGGATGTCTGTGAAGCCACTAACTAAGATGACGCCCGGGGATTGCGGCCCATTCGCCTTGACCTTCTTGAGCAGAGTAACGCCATCCATCACTGGCATACGGACATCCGTAATGATCGAATCAATTCTGTGTCCGGCTAGAGTCTCGAGTGCCTGAGCCCCATTAGGAACACAAAAGACCTTACCCGTGATCGGCTCGAATATCTCTCCCATGATGTCCAAGAGTACCGTTTCATCATCGACGATGAGAATCGAGGCTTCCTTCAATTGCATACAGATTCCTCTTCTTGAAATAAGGTAGGCGAAAGGAAAAGCGAGAATGGCCTGCCTCCTCGGTGAGTTCGAGTTCGCCACCGTGGTCCTCCACAATTTTTCGAGATATGCTCAGTCCCAATCCCATTCCTTTACCCACCTCCTTGGTCGTAAAGAATGGCTCCATGATCTTCTGCCTGAGCTCCAGCGGAACGCCTCGACCACTGTCAATAACGGAGAAGACAACCGAACCGTTCTCCAAAATCACGTCCAGCCGGATCCATCTGCCTACCGATTGCTCCACAACCGCATCGAAAGCGTTCTGCAGCAAGTTCAGCAGCACTTGCCCGATCTCGACCTCGCGGCAGGAAACCACAAGGGTGGGATCGATATTCGGCACCAGAAAATTGATGGAGTGATGCCGAAAGCGTTCCCCGCAGATCTCCAGCGTCCTTTCGACAATTTTCGCGACAGAGGCCGGGCGCACCACATCATGGGAACCCTCACGAGCCAGATGGCGCATGCTTTTTATAATCCGGGTAATGCGGTTGGTAGTTTCAAGAATACGTTGGCAGTTTCGTAAGATGATGGGGAATGCAACATCGCCTTCTTGCTTAGCCTTTCGAACCAGGTCAGATGCTGAAGCGTGGATGATTGCCAAAGGATTATTGATCTCGTGGGCTACGCCGCCAGCCATCATGCCTAAGGCAGAAAGCCTGGCGGACGACGCCATTTGCTCCCTCGAGGCTTCAATCTGCGCTTCCAACTCCTTGCGTTCCGTAACATCCACTGCGGTACCCACCATTCGAACCACGTTGTCATGCTCATCCAACACCACGCTTTCAGCCGAGGAAAGATGCCGCAGCGATCCATCGGGTCGGATAATTCGAAACTCCACGAAATCTTGGGTTTTTCCCCGGATGGCCCTCCGTAGTGAGGCCTCTACCACCTCCACATCTTGGGGGTGAACTATCTCTCGGAACCGTTCGTAGGGCATGGGAACCACCTTCGGAATACCGCACATCTCAAATATCGTGTCGTCCCACACCGTGAGGTTGGTGCGCAGGTCCCAGTCCCAAATTCCAATGGATGCGGTTCGCGTGGCCAGGGATAACCGTTCCATCAGGCTACGCAGTTGCTCTTCGGTGCGCTTGCGTTCGGTGATGTCCTCCACCATGCCCAGACCGTAGAGCGTCCGACCGTCCCGATCGCGAACCACTGATGCGCTCAGGCTTCCCCATATGATTTCCCCGCTCTTCTTCACGTACCGTTTCTCGATTCTGCTGTCAATGCTCGCTGCTTCGCTGAACATCTTCTCCAGCGCATCGACGCTCCGGTCGATGTCGTCCGGATAGGTGATGTCGAGCGGCGACATCCGCGTCAGTTCCTGTTCCGAGTAACCCAACATCCGGCAGAATGCCGGGTTGACCCGGATCATTCGATGGTCGGATCCAATCAATGTGACCCCTATAGGACCTTGTTCGAATATATTGCGGAACCGTTCTTCGCTTAACCGCAGAGCCTCCTCGTGCCGTTGACGCTCGGTGACGTCCCGTAACACCACCAGTGCCTGCAGCTCTCCTCGGGACCGCATGGGGCGGACTGAGACCTCCACCGGAAATTTGCTGCCGTCCTTGCGCCGCGCGAACAGATCAAGTCTTAGGGCTTTAGGCCGCGACACAAGGGATGCATAATAGCCTTCCCGGTACCCGAGGTGCCCTTCTTGGAGCCCTGGCGGCAAGAGATCTTCGATCGACTTCCCGAGCAGTTCATCCGGAACATAACCGAACGTCCCTTCGACTTGTTTATTGACACGAAGGATGTTGCCCTGGGGGTCGGTCAGAAGCAGAGTGTCTGGCGGAGCTTGAAAGACTCTCTCCAGCGCGTCCTTGCCTTCCTGCAACTCGCGGTTGTGCTTTCGAGCTTGAAGCGCCTGGGCAACTGCGACGGCCACAAGCGAGGAACCTACTATGCCTCCCCAAAGAACGATGGCGGAGAGCAGTGGCACATCGCTTTCGCGGTGCGTGATTAGCGCCTGGTACACACCCAAAACGCCCGCTCCCAAACCTAGTCCCATGCTCAACGGCAGCCAATTTGGTGTGCTGTTCTTCTGTGGCCTCTCCCCCCAGGCCCAACTTAAGAGTCCGACGCCAATCAGGACGAAGACGGCGGACGTGTGCAGAGACATCCGAGTAAGGTGGCTCCAACCATATGTTTCCCAGTGCCCTAGCAAATAGCCTAGAACGCTGACTGTGCTGATGGCGATCAGTACGGAAGCCAGAATCCCGCACACCGCAGAGGCGTATCGAAACCGCCAAGGCCTGGCAATGGCCAGTACGGCAACACAACTGCATAGAAAACAGAGCGCAGTGACAGGAGACATGCGGCCTAGGTTAGAGGTGTGCACGTTGATGTAGTCGGGTCCCAGGGCTCGGTCTATCCCAAGGGAGATGTTCAGTGCATATTCGAGGCAAACGAGGGTTGCCACGACTAGTACTACGAGGGCGCAAATGACACTCAGTGCCCGGTAACCCCTGACGCCGGCAAACAAGGCTGCGCCTATCAGCACGAAGCCGACAGCGGTCATTCGTTGTGTAGGCACCAGAGTGGGCAGTATCTGGAACAGTACTGTGAGGTGGAAATGCCAGCCAACCAACGCCGCTGCTCCCAGGGCACTGACGATCACGCCCAGAGACAGCGAGACAGGCTTCGTGTAATTTGACCGCAAAGAACTCATCCGTCTAGGTCCGCTTCGTCAACTCACCCCCTAGATCACAGCGGTTCCGTGTAAGACATGCCTGGAGGCGAAGCCCTCCTTCCTAGGACCAAAAGGCTCTCACCAACGCAGGTCCGGAAACCAACTCATTTGGGGGCAACATGCAAAATATGTCCCATTTCTCTGTGGGGGCGCACCAGCGACCCTGAGCATTCGGAGCTGACCAGCGGCAGTGAGCCATTCCATCGACGATGACAACATGGCCCCCGAAAGTGCTGCTGTAAAGGGCTGCATCCTTGTTGTTGAAGGCACCTAACTCCGTTTCGGAGCCGGTTCGGCTGGTGCAGGAAGTGGTTGCGTTGCCCATTCCATTCTCCCCCTTTTGTGATCGATGTAAGGGTTGCTCACTTTCAGCGTGCTTTGTCGCGTTACTTCGGGCTTGAATCGCCTCCACTAGTGCTAATAGCTCGCTTTCGAGAACTCCGCATCTGTCAGTCCTTACAGGCTTTACAAACGTGAGCCACTCCAGGCAGAGCAGTGCGGCTCAGGTGAGCATGAGAGAAAACGGTCAGAGATGTTACTGCGCTGCATTGCTAGAAGCTGATCGCTTGCACGCTGGGTACCCGAGGATCGACAACAGCTGACTCTGGTGCAGCCAACTCAAACGTGTATGTTGATGTGGCTATGTTGATCGGGAGCTGTCCGTTGAAAGAGGTGAACCGCCGTATCAGCGGTTGGTGAAAGCTGGATTTGAAGCTAGAGTGATGTTTGGAATGGATCAGCTGCAGTGGCCCAAGTTGATGGCGTATTCCATTGGGATCATACAGAATGCCGACTATCTTGCCCCGGGACAAAAGCGCGATATCCTTTATAACAACGCTGCCCGGTTTCTGCGGCCGGATTCAAAGTCCCCGAAGTGATCTGACGGCATTAGTTGGTGTCCTCCAACTCATTTTGGCCGAAGGTTGCCTCCGCGACCAACTTGGAATACTACCTGTCAGGCGTTCGCGCGAATTTCCGGTGCAGCAGGGTTGTAATGACGGCCTACGACCGGCATTTGAAGTAAATGGATGTTCATGGAAACGAAGGAAACGTCGTCGACGACCTGCTTGACCACTTCCGCCTGGCATCAAAACAGCACGGTTGACCAATGAGGTGTTGTCATGAGCGCAGCCATCCAACTTCCCATCAGCCCCAAGCAGGCTTCCTGCCGTGTCTTACTGATCGGTGCGGGGTCGCAACTGAGCCGAGCTCTCGATGAGGCTCTGGATTCCCGGAGTTGTGTTTTTCAACATGTATCTGGTAGCGCCGCCACCCTCCGCCACCTCAAACGAGCACCATGTGATGTGGTTATCACTGATCCAACGACCAGCATCGATGAAGACTTGGCATTACTATCGGAGATGCGAGCGGTTCGGCCCGGGGTAGCAATGATCGTATTGGCTCCGGAAAGCACTCCGGAGGAAATCATTGCCGCATTGCGTGCCCGTGTGTTCCTGGTGCAGAGTCATCCCTTCGATGTTGACGAGATTGCGGACTATGCTGTGCGGGCGGCTTCTGCAGCGGATACGATATCAGGAATCGAAGTGTTGTCGGCACAGCCCGACTGGGTATCGTTGCGTGCAAATTGCGAGAAGTTAACGGCAGAGCGCCTGGTTGCCTTCCTGGCTCAATTGCAGACCAGGCTCTCCGAAGGA
>Ga0126381_100007936_pt1 | contig 11843 bp, 9 predicted proteins | sample PanSoiMetPlot_28_FD_96465 | JGI IMG/M metagenome (GOLD analysis project Ga0126381, IMG submission 96465) | Tropical forest soil microbial communities from Panama - MetaG Plot_28 | ecosystem: Environmental > Terrestrial > Soil > Tropical forest > Bulk soil | place: Panama | collected 2016-02-17
ACTCCGCAAAGCCGTTCAATTGGACTGTTACTGGTGAAACCACTAGTTGTGCCGGTACGCCTCCGGACTTGCCGGATAGTTCGGCCCGCGAGGGGATTAGCCAGATGCCTGCTAGTAAGAACACCACCAGGGAGATGATGGTGACCCAGAATTTCATACGTTTCTCCTTCGTCAAGTTTCCACTGCTTGGGGGCGAACGCAGCACAAACTCCGTCCGCGGCCGGGCACCGAGTTTTGTTCCAGGAAAAAGCGGAACCGTTGGGCGCGTCACTCACAAGGCATCATTTGTGTTAAACAAACAAATGACGTCACATTCTTTTATTCAAACCCAATTTGAATTCTTGTTAGACTTGACTGCCCGCCCGGATCATATGCATCGTAACCATGAATGTCAATTGCTAATCCCTGCATTGCCATCATTAATAGTTACCTGCCTGGGGAGTGCGATTTCCAAAGAGAGAGGGTCCGCGCGATTTCAAAAAAGAGAGACGGCCGCACAGGGCCGCGGGCGCTGTGACGAGTTTTCGGAGCCCGGGACTCGGGCTTCAGAAATGGAGATCAGGATATGTTCGTTCATTCTGTTTACTTTTGGTTAAGAGAAGATTTGTCGGAGTTCGATGTTCAGAGATTCAAACAAGGCCTCTCATCGCTGACCTCAATCCAGGGCGTTAAGAACGGCTTTGTCGGAGTGCCAGCCCCAACATATCGCCCTGTTATTGACCGCAGCTATTCCTACGCCTTGATTCTGACTTTTGAAAATCAGCAGGCACACGACCACTATCAGCAAGATGATGTGCACGAGAGATTCAGGCAGGACTGTTCCAGTCTCTGGTCCAAAGTCCTGATATTTGACTGCGTATGAACTCAGGCGACTTCATGCATGCGATATCGCCTGGACAAGACCAGGATGTGACTGTCACTTGGGATACGCCGTTACTTGTTCTGCTGTCGCGAAAAAGAAGGCGGTACTCGGCTCGGCCTGTTACAGCCGAGCCGCGTACCTTACTCAGAACACCACAGAAGTGGAGGATGCTATCGTCTCTTGCCATGTTAGACGCACTTGGCCGGCTGGAAGTTTCTATTTTTTTTGATCCGCATCGATTTTTCGCTTCGCCTCTCAAAATAGAGTGCGTTCCCCTTGATTCCCCGCACAGCCGAGATCGCCTTCGATTCCCCTAAGTTCCGTTATTGCAAAACTTGGGGCTGCTGCTGGCACGGCCCCAAATCTGGAATTCTCAGTTGGCTTCACTCGAGTTCCCTCTGACTTCAGATTCCGCTGCTTCCTTGACTTACCCGCTCCCGGAAATGTATAAGGCAGTTGCCCCTCTCACCAACCGAACAAACATCTTTTGAGCGACGCCCATGTGGGACATGCGGGCTGGCGTTCTTGAAAGCGGGAATGCAAAATGCGGAGGCACATGATGAAGGCTTTTAAGGCTGACAACGTCGGCGCTGATCTAGGTTTCATAGGGCAGGGGATCGAAATCTCGGGGCAGGTTCAGTTCAACGATAGGCTTCAAGTCGACGGCAAAATAACCGGCAAAGTTACCTCCGAAACAGGAGTGCTCACTATTGGAGAGTCCGGCTTGATTGAAGCTCAGATTGACGTTGGCACCTGCATCGTCTACGGCAGAATCGAGGGTGACTTGACCTCCAGCAGTCGCATAGAGATTCGTAAGAGCGGGCGCGTCCATGGAGATATCATCACTCCGTCACTCCTCATCGAGGAGGGAGCTATCCTGAACGGAGTCGTCAAGATGACTGTTGACCAGCCCCGGCAGCACCAGGCTCCCGACGCATCTATGCTGCCGGATGAAGAGAAGGAAAAGCGCAAGATCAGTTCCCTTCGCAACTAGCCCGCGCATTTCGATGAAGTTCATTCAATGGAATTCGGGCCCTTAAGCCGCGTCCCACCTTTGAGTAAGACCGAACCAGGACATCAAGGCTTGCTGAACAACCGGGCTCGGTCCGAGATGCGTGTTTAAAGCACGCTTCCTTAACAATCGCTGAACCCGGAAAACCTCATGCATAAAAACCTGTCTCGCCAGCTTGTCGCCCGCCTCGTCATCTGCCAAAATGTTTGAGGGGCGCCTCAGAGCGGACACCGGTTACGCCGGCCTTGAGTCCTGTTAAGAGCCAGTGGAGTTTGAGGCTCGAAGAACAGACAACAGAACACAAGCAGTTCGTTGACCAGGAACGGACGACTTCCTGTGAGCTAAAGCAGAAGTTGCGGTTTACTCATTTACCCAAATTCATCAGGGCTGGCCGTCCCCGCGAGCGGAATGATTTTGCCTGGGTGATCCTCGCCTGCTTCCTTTTGTCTGGAACTAGCGGTCTCGTCTATCAGGTTATTTGGGTGCGGCAACTGGAATTGGTTTTCGGTACAACCGCTTTTGCCGCCAGCACTGTTCTCACCGCCTTTATGGCAGGTCTCGCCCTGGGCAGCTACTTTTTTGGCAGAAATGCTCACAGGACGCGTCGACCGCTGCGCCTTTACGGCTTGCTCGAACTGGGTATAGGGCTGTACGGCCTGGCCATTCCGCACATCTTCACCTGGCTGCCGGGGCTATACGAACCGATCTGGCTTCGATTGCACCTCTCCTTTGTCCTCCTCACCCTTATCCGGTTCATCATCGCCATCCTTGTCCTGATTGTCCCCACCGTCCTAATGGGAGCGACCTTGCCGGTCCTCGCCAGCTATTATGCCGACGGAGCGCGCTCAATAGGATTGAGAGTCGGCCAGTTGTATTCCGTCAATACTTTTGGCGCTGTAGTGGGCGCCGCTGCCGCCGGGTTTCTCCTTATTCCAACTCTCGGGATGCGTTCAACCTCCTATATTGCCGCGAGCATTAACCTCATCCTCGCTGCTGCGGCGCTTGCGATATCGCGATTCGTCCAGCAAAGGTCTCCAGCCGGGGGCCCGGCCGCAGTCGCCTCCCCAGAACAGGTTATGCCTGTTGAGCGCTTGCCTGAATTGCCCGAGACAAATACTCGGGCACGCATCCGCGCGTCGCATGCGGGCGTTTCTCAGTCGAGTAGTGTCGTTAAGCGAGCCCCGCGCCGCTTTTCGCGCCTCCAGGCCTACCTCCAGGCGGTCGAGGATGCATCTCCCGATCGACGCGCCATTCTCGTTGTGTTGGTAGCATTCTCTCTGTCTGGATTCGTCGCCTTGTCCTACGAAGTGATTTGGAGCCGGGTCCTTGCTCTGATAATTGGGTCTTCCGTCTACGCCTTCAGCATAATGTTGTCCACTTTTCTAGTGGGTCTCGCGGTAGGCTCGGCGGTCGGATCAAAACTGGTCGATCGGTTGCGCCGGCCGCTCGTGGTATTCGCCCTCATCCAGCTCGGCGTTGGCTGCACATCTCTTGTAGGAGCCTATCTTTTCGATCAGCTTCCCTTTGTCTTTGTCAGTCTCTATCGTGTGCTCGCGGCATCTAACATAGCGATCTTACTGTTAGCCAGGTTTGTAGTTACCTCCCTGGTAATGATTGCCCCTACGATCCTGTTGGGTGCGCTCTTCCCGCTCGTTGTTAGAATTGTATATGGTGGCGTGTCTACATCGCGGTCCGAGGCCCGCCAAACTGACACCGGCCGTACCGTCGGCAACGTCTATGCCGTTAATACCCTGGGGGCCATTGGCGGCGCTTTTGCCAGCGGCTTCGTTTTGATCCCGTCGCTGGGGATGCTCGGCAGCCTCAGGATCGCAGTGGCCGCAAATTTCTTTCTGGCGCTGATCGTGTTTCTGGCATCTCGCCGCGCGGGCCAGCGCGGCTCTCCAAAAGCAGCGGGCCGCGGCGCAAAAACTTCGGCTGCTGCGCGGCCCGCCAGAACGACCTCTTGGGCCGGTATCCTGGCGTCGGCCTTGCTCATAGTATTCACAGCCGCCGTTGCGCCGCCATGGGACTACGCAGTCATGTCAAGCGGGGTCTACCGATATGCGCCTCAAGTAGCAAGAGCCAGTCATCAGGAATTCTTCGATTACTTCTCAGAGAAAGGCCAGGGCGAGACTGCATTTTACAAAGAAGGCGTAAGCGCGACGGTTGTCGTTCAGCGCAAGGGTAACGATCGCGTCCTCAAAGTCAACGGAAAACCGGATGCATCAACAGCCGGCGACCTTCCTACCCAGGTCCTGATAGGCAGCATGCCCTTGCTCCTGCGCCAGAAGACCGACGACTGCCTCGTGATCGGCCTGGGCAGCGGTGTTACCCTTGGTTCAGTAGAGCAGTTCCCACTTAAGCATGTTACATGCGTCGAATTGGAACCGGCCGTCATAGAAGCCTCGCACTATTTCGATGATGTCAACAATCGCCCTCTCGAGGATCCAAGGCTCAGGCTGATCGCCAACGACGGTCGCAATTTCATCGAAACTACCGATCAGAAGTTCGACGTGATAGTCTCCGAACCTTCGAATCCCTGGCTTACCGGAGCAGCCAGCCTCTTCACCCTCGAATACTTCAAGCGTGGAGCATCCCGGCTCAAAGACGACGGGCTGTTCAGCCAGTTTGTCCAGATCTACGAAATGGCGCCCGAGGATGTCGCCAGCCTGATCGCCACGTTCCGCGAGGCCTTTCCAAACGCCTACCTGTTCCGCGGCGCCGAGGGCGACTTGATGCTGCTCGGCTCTAAGCAGGACCTAAAGATTGACCTCGCAACCATTCGATCACACCTGGCGGATACCAGGATCGCCGCCGACCTTGAGCGGATCAAGACGACTACCGCTGCTGACTTTGTTTCACGCTTCTATATGGGCCCTCGCGAGCTCGCAACTTTCTCCGCCGGCGCTGAGCTCAACACCGACGACAATGCCCTCATTGAGTTCAGGGCACCCCGCCGCGTCGGCATCGACGAAGACACTGTCAACCATAACGTAAGGGAATTGCTGGCTCATACTGCATCGCCACTGCCTTATATCTCCGGCGACTTCATTGATGATCCGCCCGGGCCTCCCATCAAAGTTTCAGAGCCTGCAGACTCCAGCGGCCCGGACTCGTTCCTGCTAGATGCGGCGCTGGGCTCAATCAAGCGGGATGACCTCGGCCGCGCCGAGCAGTTCGTCTCATATTCCCTGTCGATGAGGGAGTCTGCGAGAGCTCACGGCCTTATCGGAGAGATTCGATCAGCGCGCGGCGACGATGACGGAGCGCTTACCGAATGGCTCCAGGCCCTCGACATCGACCAGGGTCACTTCTATACCCTGGTAGACCTCGGTAAGCTCTACCTCAAAAAGCAAGAGATCAGCCAAGCCATTCCTTTTCTTGACCGCGCATTACAGGCCGGACCCGATAGCGCCCGCGCTCATCACCTGCGCGGCCTTGCCTACCAGGCGATGGGCGACAATGCCCGCGCAGCTGAGCAATACCGCATCGCGCTTTCCGATGCCAAGTATGCCAGGACCATACCCAACTATTACCTTAACTATGGCACGGCACTGGTTGCTCTCGGTTTGTATGATGATGCTGCACAGATGCTCGAACAACACCTGAAACTCAATCCGACTGACGTAGACGCCCAGTATCAATTAGGTTCGGCCTACGAGATCATGGCTGAGCGAGCTACCGACCAGTCTTATGATCGTTATACAGACCAGGCCGTCGAACATCTTGCCCGCGTTGTGTCTGCCCGCCCGGGCCACGCAATGGCTCATTACTATCTCAGCAAAGCCTATCGCCGTCGAGGCCTCCTTGAAATGGCCGACCAGGAATATGAACTGTACGAACGCTATCTGCCGCGGTAGGCTCAGGTCCTTATGAAGTCTTCTATCTTCCGGACCCATCCTCTCGCCGCCGCTATCCTCTTCTTCCTGGTTCGAACGATTCTCCCACTCTCGTCTGCCGCTGGCTTCCAGCTGGAGCCTGGCGCCTCCCCACTAGCTCGAGCGCAGTCGACGTCGGTTGATTCCAGGCCGCATGACAGGTCCCCAGGGCCCGCCGATTTCCTGGCCCTGGCCGTCCCTTTGCAGGACGAGAGTTGGCGGAAACAACCTCCTGCTCCAAGATCGTCCCTCCCGTTGCATCTGCCCAGGGTCCATCAGACCACTTTGCCCAATGGTCTAACCTTGCTGCTGATCGAAGATCACCGAACCCCGGTCGTTACCTTCGAAATCGCGGTACCCGTTGGCGAGGTAAACGACCCTCCGCACCAGACTGGTCTCGCTGAAGCCACGGCCGATCTGTTAACCGAGGGAGCCGGCGCCTTGAGCAGTCAGGACCTGGCTCGCGATGTAGAAGCAATGGGCGGCCGACTCGCATCTTCCTCCAACCCGGATTATTCCGAGATTTCTGCCTCGGTTCTTGCTGGCAATGCATCCAAAATGATTGAAATCCTGGGCGATGTCCTGTTGCACCCGACATTTCCCGAACAGGAAGTGGCTCTGTACAAAAGTACAAGGCTCGAAAAGCTGACTGTCGAGCGCCAGGACCCTGCGTTTGTCGTCGCCGAAGAGTTCAACAGGGTCATTTATGGCGCTCATCCCTATTCCGCTTCGGCTCCAACCCCCGAATCCGTTTCTGGAATGACTCGGTCCAGGATCCTCGATTTCTACAACACAGGCTTTGGGCCTGACGGATCATATATCGTCGCCGTGGGAGACTTTGATCAGTCCGGCATGGAGTCAAGTTTGCGCGCTATCTTCGCCGGATGGACACGAAGGCCGAGCCCCGCCGGCATTTTTCCGGCGCCGCCCACCCGTTCCGAAAAGACCATTTACCTCGTCGATCGGCCAGGTTCGGATCAGGCCGACGTAAGAATCGGGAATCTGGCGATCAAGCGGGCAGCCCCGGAACTCATTCCGCTCATGCTAGCTAACGTCATCCTTGGTGGCGGCACCAGCTCCCGCTTGTTCCTAAACTTGAGGGAGCAAAAGGGCTATACCTACGATATCTCGAGCTCACTTGCGGCCCTGAAGCAATATGGAACCTTCTTCGGCGCCACCGAGACCCGGAATGAAGTCTGCGGCCAGGCCATACAGGGAATGCTCGCTGAATTCGACCGCATCAGGAAAGAAAAGGTCTCGGCTGAGGAGCTTCAGAACGCAAAGAATTACATCAATGGAAACTACTCCTTGTTGCTATCGACCCAGGCTGGCCTCGCAAGCCAGATCCTGCACACACGCTTGCTCGGGCTCGATCAGGACTTCCTTCAGAATATGCGCTCCAGAGTCGAGGCTGTCACTGTAGATCAGGTAATGCAGGCAGCTCACAAATATATCCTGGTTGACCAGCCGGCAATAGTCGTAGTCGGCGATGCAGCCAAACTGAAAAAGAGTCTCGACCCGATCGCCCCCGTGGTCACTTCACATCCCGGCCTCGCCTCCCAAAAGTGACATTCAGACCGACGATTGGCGCTTCTGAATTGCTGAGTTGGTTGGAGAGATTCTAACCGAGTTAGACGTTTCGCGAAAGCCTTCAAGGCTTAACAGATAAGTCGGAACCCCAAGCCTAATTCTGTTGTATAATCCTATAGAAGGCAGACGATGTCATTCGAAAAGCTTGTTGAGGAGAAAATCAGGGCCGCGATGGAAGCCGGTGAGTTTGACAACCTCGAAGGAGCCGGCCTGCCGCTCGACCTCGATGAATACTTCGCGACCCCAGAAGACTTGAGAGTCTCGTTTTCTGTCCTTAAGAACGCACGTATTCTTCCCCGTGAATTAGAGCTTCTAAAAGAAATCGGATCGCTCAAGAGTGCGATCCCCGCCGCCTCTTATGAAGACAAGATCCGGTTGCGACGCGAGCTGAATGACGCCCTTCTTCAATACGACGTCATCATGGACCGGTACCGCCGCTCTCGCAGGCAAGGGTTGCCCTGAATCGGGCTGTTTCCTACGCCGCCCTCAAACTTGTTGTAAATATTTCGCCCGCCAAGTATCGTATTATCTCGAATATCGATTTGTGGCGCATCGGATCGCCCATGCAGGATTGGGCTCAGCAAGTACTTTCGGAGGACCGTGATGAAAGAGCGAATGATGGAGCACGAGCTCGGTCTTGATTTCTTGCGGGTCGTCGAGGCCGCTGCGGTCGCCGCCGCTCGCACAATGGGCCAGGGCGATCGCAAGTACTCCGATCAAGTCGCCGTCGAGGCGATGCGCGACGTAATGGACTCAGTCCCCATGCGCGCCCAGATCGTCATCGGAGAAGGCGAACGCGACGAAGCGCCCATGCTGTACATCGGCGAAAAAGTAGGTAGCGGTCACAAAGATAAATCTGAAAATAATCACCGGTTCCCCGAAGTCGACATTGCCGTCGACCCTCTCGAAGGCACCAACCTCTGCGCTACAGGCTCGGCCAACGCCATATCGGTGATGGCTTGCTCCGAAAGAGGCGGATTGCTTCACGCTCCCGACATCTATATGCAAAAGCTCGTCGTCGGCCCATCCTCTAAAGGCGCCGTCGACCTCGATGCCCCACCCAGGGACAACCTCAAGGCGATAGCGCGTCGTCTGAATCGCGATATCGAAGACTTGACCGTCGTGGTGCTGGATCGGCCTCGCCACCGGAAGCTCATATCCGATATTCGCGAAGCCGGCGCAAGAATCAAGTTGATCTCGGATGGAGACCTCTCCGCGGGCATTTCCGCTGCCGTCGCCGGTTCCGGTATTCACGCAGTTATGGGGATGGGCGGGGCGCCCGAGGGTGTCATAACCGCGGCCGCCATGAAGTGCCTGAACGGCCAGATTCTGGCCCGCTTCGTTCTCAAAGAGCAACTCGAAATAGCCGAAGACCGCAGCAAAATTGCTGATGGCCTCGTCGAACGGATGCACGAAATGGGTATCACTGACCCGTCGCGAGTCTACGATACTGATGATCTTGCTCGAGGCAAGAAAATCATCTTCGCCGCTAGTGGCGTAACCGACGGCACGATACTGCGGGGTGTTCGCTTCTTCGGCACCGGGATCCGCACCTCCTCGATTATTATGACCACCGAGGCCAACAAGAACGTCCGCTTCGTCGATACCGTTCACATCGAAGGCGGCCCTGATACTGTTGTAAGGTTCTGACCAGCGATGCCCGGCCTAAAGGCCCGCGATAGTGGGAGTCGGCTGGACCCGCTATCACCTTGACTAAACGCAACTCAGGTATTGTAAAGAGTGAGTCATCCGTCGGATCGGTCGTACCGTCGTATAAGGACCTCGAGCTTCTCTTCATAAGAGATAACGTCGCGGCGGTCTTTCGCTCGGCGCAACAGCTTCCGAAGTGATGCACAACTTGGATTGAAGGTCGGCTGGCTAAGACTTCGGGTTGGCTAAAACAACGAGGGCTGCTTATTCGGGAGCGCCAGGTGTTCGCACAAAGATCGCAATTGTGAGCCTAAATCAGAATCGTCGTGCCTACTTGTTAGTCCTGGGCCTTGCGCTCCTCTGGACCTCCGGCGCAATCCTTGCTCCGGTAGCGGCGGCTCATGGCTGGGTTTCGGTTGATCAACCGTTCGTTATGCGCTTTGGCGTTCATCGGTGGCCTGACTTGGCCGCTTTCATCCTCCATGCGGTATATGGTCGAGTATGCCATCAGATGCCCGAACGGTCCCTGTGGATTCTAGGCTATCCAATGGCCTTATGCTCACGCTGCCTGGGAATCTATCTCGGCTACGTCGCTGGACTGCTCGGATATCCATTCTTGCACAAACGCTTGGAGGAAAGACTGCTTCGACGACGGTGGCTGTTCCTCGCTCTTGCACCGGCCGTGATTGACTTCACGGGCGGCTATCTCGGTCTGTTCGACAACACGGTGGCCTCGAGAGTTGCTACCGGTTTTGTTGCCGGCCTGGCCGCAGCAATCTACACGTCGGCCGGCCTCATTGCTGCAACCGGGGCCGCCTTAGCAGCCGTCATGACCTGGCGCTGCGGTCGGCAGCTCAGGGAACGTGGAGGAGCCCATAATGGTTGAAAAACCCAGTAAGGTCACACCTGCCCTCATCGGGGGAATTACACTCGGGTTGTTGTCCGCAATTCCGTTCATAAACCTCGGCAACGTTTGCTGCTGTCTGTGGGTTCTTGTGGGAGGAGCGATTGCCGCCAAAATGCTTATAAATCGCTCACCTGTTTATCCAGTGCAATCCGGCGACGGCGCCGTCGTCGGATTGCTCGCCGGAGCTGTCGGAGCCCTTGTGAATCTCGTGATTGGCGTGCCCCTTCAGCTCCTGTTCGGCCAGGCCGTGATGTCAACCTTTCTCGAATCGATGAGAAACATGGTCAGTCAGGATCCCAATGCTACCGCTCAAATCGATCAAGCTATAAGGATGTACCAGAACCGGCCGTTCGCCGAGGCTATAGCTCAGGCTCTGCTCTACTGGTTGATAGGAGCGGTGATTACTATGGGATTCGGGGCGCTCGGCGGGTTGATCGGAGTAGCCTTCTTTGAAAAGCGCAAAGGCGGTCCCCCTCAGGGATATCCGCCGCAAGGTTATCCGCCACCCCCAGTTGGTTATCCACCGCCACCGGGCTATCCGCCACCCCCGCCACCGGGCAATCCCCCATCTGGGCCGGGTGCACCATACGGAGGCGGCGGAGCCTTTTAGTGGCGACGCGCATCGTCGCTATAAGAAGAAATAATTGGAACCGGCGCTCCCTGCGGCTCCGCCGCCCGACGGTGCGGTGAGTCTCGACTCCGGCGGCGCCGAACCAACGTTTCTCCGGGCGGCCGCGCCGCCCTCCGTCGCTTCGAATAAGTTGGGTTTATTAAAACCCGCTCCATGTCCCAAAGTATCCTTAACGCAGATGGCATCTTGTGAGAGCCCAAACGCAAGATGCCATCCTGCGCTCCCCATCTTCCCATCTTCCCATTCATTCGCGCGCGCGCGGCCTCTCAAAGGTGCCCGGCGACCGGTTGCCCTCGGCCCATGACGGTTCTTGCTCCTTTCATCTGCGGGGGCCGATTTCGCTAGGCTTGCAAAGAGCCACCATGCGTTCTTATACTCTTAATCTCCACGCCCGGCACAGGGCTTGGCAATCTGAATGCGGGTGGAACTCGTTAATCGGTTGGTGCTTTAAACTCGGTGGGTGGTTTCATGAGGATGGGACTGAAATATGCGCCAGTTGCGGCGCTCTTTGTTCTTTCTTTGTCGGCAGTAGTTTATTGCAACACCCCCTCGCTCATAAGGGGCCGTGTCATCGATCCCGCTCGGGGATACCGGCTTTCGGGCTTGGCCGTGAATGCCGTTGGATGGACCTCAGGCAAGGAGTATCAGACCACTTCAGATAATGTCGGCGCTTTCTTTTTCGATCAGGTTGAACCTGATACCTACACGATTTACTCTGACTGTCCTGGTTTGGAGAGGGCTGTCTCGAGAGTTGACGCCGCACCCGGCCAGGCGAGCTCCGTCGAGCTCGTAGCGCTGGCCCTTGCCCAGTTCGACCGGTCTAACCTTAGCAAGTATATTCTGTCTCAGGCGGCCCAGGGCGGCAGGTACCCTGCAGGAAACATTAGCTACCTGAACAGCAACGACGACGTCGACACGTACTTCATGGCGGCCTACTTCGGAATCCTCATTTTGCTGTCTATTTACGGGGCATACCGGTATCGTCTCGTTTATCTCTTCCTTCGGTACAAGGACCACTATCCAAAGCCCAAATCCAGTTTCCCGCCCAATCACCTTCCTCGGGTCACCGTGCAGTTGCCGCTTTATAACGAGATGTATGTGGCCGAGCGCCTCGTCAAAGCAGTCTCCGAAATCGACTATCCTCGAGATCTGCTGGAAATCCAGGTGCTCGACGACTCCAGCGACGAGACCCGCGAGATTGCCCGTCGTGCAGTGGCGCAGTGCTCCGATCAAGGCTTCAACATAACTTATTTGCACCGGGAAGACAGGATCGGGTTTAAGGCCGGCGCACTTGAAGAGGGACTTAAGCATGC
>Ga0126381_100007938_pt1 | contig 11840 bp, 9 predicted proteins | sample PanSoiMetPlot_28_FD_96465 | JGI IMG/M metagenome (GOLD analysis project Ga0126381, IMG submission 96465) | Tropical forest soil microbial communities from Panama - MetaG Plot_28 | ecosystem: Environmental > Terrestrial > Soil > Tropical forest > Bulk soil | place: Panama | collected 2016-02-17
CGCGATACGGTGCCATCGGGCAGGTGTGGGTGGCGACGCCGCGCGCGGTGCACGCATAGGCGCGCACGTCGTATGGGCCGGGCATTTCGGCCGCCGCCATCAGCGGCTCCACCCCGCATGTGGTCGGAAAACACGAATACGCGCCGACATTCGCGACGACGTCGGTCGACAGCGCGACCAGCTTGCCGTCGGCGTCAAACGCGCCCTCGAGGCCGACGTGCTGATCGCGGCTGTGGAAGCCGGCGATTAAATTCTCGCGGCGGTCCTCGCTCCACGCCACCGTGCTGCGCAGCCGCCGCGCCAGCCACACCACGACGACGTATTCGGGCGGCAGCGACATTTTCTGCCCAAACCCGCCGCCGACGTCCGGCGCCACTACGCGCAGATCGGATTCGGCAAAACCCAAAATGTCGGCGATTGCGGTGCGGTGCAGATGCGGCATCTGCGTTGCGCAGGTCAGCGTGACACGGCCTGAAGCCGCATCGTAGGCGGCGTGCGCGCCACGCGGCTCGAGCGGGGTGGCGTTTTGGCGATACGAGCGCAACGCGACGGATACGGTGCGGTGTGCCCGGGCTTTGGCGGCGGCAAAATCGGGTGTCTCGATCTTGGCTTCGACGATCACATTGCTGGCGCAGTGCGCGTGAACGCGCGGCGCATCCGGCGCGAGCGCGTCGCGCGTGTCCACTACGGCGGCCGCTTCGGTGATTTCGATCTGCACGCGGTCGGCAAAGTCCTCGGCTTCGGCAGTGGAGGTTGCGACCACCGCTGCGATCGGCTCGCCGACAAAGCGCAAAACGTCCCCGGCAAGCAGCGGCTGCTCGATCGGCCGATAATTGAATTTGTGCAGCATCGGCCGGATCGGCTTTACGCCGGCGAGATCCTCCGCGCGGATCACCACTGTGTCGGCTGGCGCATCGATCGAAACAATGCGGCCGGCGGCGACCGGACTGCGCACGAACCGCACCCAGTGCGCCGCCGGCAGGTCGGCGGTAAAGCGGCCCTGGCCGCGGACCAAAGCGGGATCTTCGAGCCGGCGAATGGCGCGCCCAACCCACGTCATGCCCGAACCTTTGGTGTGCGCGCCGTCCGCCGTCATGAAAACCGTCGATCAATCGGGCGCGATGCGGAACGTGCGCGGCACCGGCGCGAACCAGGCGTCGAAAATCTTCGCTGCCTCGCCCGATGCTTCGAGCTGCAGCAGCGTCCGATTGACGAACGCGAGAAAGCGCGGCTCGTTCTTTTTCAGCGCAAAGCCCGCGGTGCGCGGCAGCTGATAATCGGCAATCAGGGAAAAGTCGGCGGCGTGGCCGATTTTTTGCGCAAACCACAGCACCAGCATCTTGTCGGCCAAAAACGCGTCGACGCGCCGTTCGGCGAGCGCGCTGAACGCGCCGTTGTAATCGTCGAAAAATACGATCTGCATGGTCGGCACGGCGGCCTTGAGCTCGGCATCGACGCTCGCCGAGCGCACCAGCGCCAGCTTGCGGCCGGCAAGCTGGCCGACCTGCGCGATGCCACTGTCCTTGCGCACCAGGATCATATGGGGCGAATCGAGATAGGCGTAGCTGAAGTCGATCTCCTTGGCGCGGCCCTTCGAGCGCGTCATGCCGACGGCAACGAGATCGACGCGATCCTGCTGCAGCGCCGGAATGCGCTCGGCATTGATGATCGGAATTTTCTCGGCCGTCATGCCGAGCTGTTGCGCGACGCGTTCGGCGAGATCGACGTCGTACCCGACGATGCCCTTGGCGCCGTCGCGATAGGAAAATGGCGGCGAGCTCTCCGTGACCCCGACCAAAAGCTTGCCGCGCGCCTTGATCGCGTCGAGCTTGTCGGCGTGCGCGGGCATTGCGGTAAGACCGGCCACAACGGCGGCAAACAGAACGATTACGCCGGCGCGGCTTGGCATGGCCCCTCCCGTTGCGTGGGACGCAATAGTAACGGATGTTGCGGAACGCTGGGAAGCTTGCCGCCATCGCGGCGCACGAGGCGGGGAACGGGATGGCGGCAGCAGGTGCGGCGCTGCTGACCGGTGCGTCATACGGCGTGGGTGTGGCGACCGCACTGGCGCTGGCCCGCGCCGGCTATGACGTCGCGGTCACTGCTACCAAGGTCGAGAACCTGGCACCGACCAGGAAGGCGCTGGAGGAGTGCGGCAGGCGTGTGCTGCCGGCCGCACTCGACTTGCGCAGCGAAGCCGACATCGCGCGCGTGGCCAGCGAGGTCTTCGCCGCAATGGGCGGCCTCGACGTGCTGGTCAACAATGCCGGCGCAAATTTGCGCAAAGACGCTACCGACGTGACTGCGGCCGAGTGGGATGCGCTTATGGCGGTGAATATCCGCGGCACGTTTTTTCTCACCCAGGCGGTTGGCCGAGCGATGATCGCAAGCGGCCGCGGCGGCGCGATCGTGAGCATCGCCTCGACGCACGCGCTCGCCGGCGCCCCGGAGCGTTCGACCTACGGCATCTCCAAGGCGGCGCTGCTTGGCATGACGCGCATGCTCGCGGTCGAATGGGCGGAGCACGGCATCCGCGTCAACGCCGTGGCGCCGGGCCGTCTTGCTACGCCGTCGCCGTCGCGGGCCGGCAAAGGCGCGGACAAGACGTACATGGAGGCGATGCTCGAGCGCATCCCGCTGCATAGGCAGGCGACGGTGGGGGAAGTTGCCGCGGCCGTGGTGTATCTCGTAAGCCCGGCCGCCGCGTCGATCACCGGCCAGGTTTTGGTCCTTGACGGCGGGCTGACGGCCGCGTGATCGATGGACCGCCTCCGTGCCGCATTCGGCGTGGGTCTGCTTACGGATTCGCGCCGAGCGCCCTCAGCTCGGCCCTGGCGTCCGCCGACGAGGTGCTCCAGCAATCGCCAGCCGAAAGGCGGAACAGGCGCACAGCTTCCTCTCTTGCATCTTTCTGCAACGCCAGCTCGCCCATGAAAAAATTCGTCTCGCAGATATGGGCCTGCTTGGCTTCGGCGTCGGCGTCGTTTGCCGCGGCAAACACGGCCTCGGGCGTAGCGTCACCGAGATAAAGTCGGATGACGGGCGCCGGCCATTTGGTCATGTCGATCTGCCCGGTCGCCTGGGCAAGCTGGCTCGGCAAATTGCTGCGCCGCCACACGATGTCGAGCCACAGCGCTACGTAGGCCGATTTGGGATTGAGCTCATTGGAGTGGCCGATATCGGCGAGCGCCTGGGGCAGGGAGCCGGCATAAAGGCGAGCGTGACCGCGGTTGAAATAATTCGCGTAGTTGTTCGGGCTCAAGCGAATGGCCTCATCAAAATCGGCGACAGCATGGGCGAAATCCGCTTTCGCCTGATAGGAAATGCCGCGGTTGGCGAAGGCGGCCTGGTACTGCGGATCAAGCGCGATAGCCCGGTCGAAATCCGCAATGGCGCGATCCGGTTCGCCCTTCGACTGGTAGGCAATGCCGCGGTTATTGAAGGCGAACGCGTACTTTGGATCGAGCCGGATCGCCTGGTCGAAGTCCGCGATGGCGCGGTCGAACTCGCCTTTGCGGAATTGGACGAAGCCGCGGCTATTGAGGGTGTCGACATCGTCGGGATTAAGCCGCAACGCTTCGCTGTAATCGGCAATGGCGGCCTCAAGCTCGCCTCTGGCGTCATGAGCATTACCGCGGCCGTTGAACGCCTCCGCGAAACGCGGATTAAGCCGGATCGCTGTGCTGTAATCGGCAACCGCGCGGTCGTAATCGTGCTTGCCGGCGAAGACGGTGGCGCGGTTGTTGAATGCGAAAATGTAGTTCGGGTCGAGCCGGATCGCCTCGTCGTAATCGGCGATGGCGCGGTCGACATCGCCTTTGGCGCCATAGATGAGGCCGCGATTGTTGTAAGCGACGGCGTCGGTCGGATCGAGCCGGAGTGCTTCCTGGAAATCCGCGAAGGCCTGATCGAGGCTGCCTTTGAGGAAATGGCGGAAGCCGCGGTTGTTGTAGGCCCAGGCAAGCTTGCTGCCGCTCCACCGCCCGGACTCGATCGCCGCCGTGCAGCCGCCGATTTGCTGGTCAAGCGTGACGCCGGGGCTCGGGTTGGTGCACCAGTCCATTTCCTGCTGAGTCAGCGCCGCGGCAGGCAGCGGCGTCAGCATCGCCGGCAACAGCAAAGCAATCGCGACAAAACCGATGCGTCGCATTGTCCTCATGAGCATCTTCCACGCCGCTGCTGCCGCTTTGTGCCGCCAGTGGGCCCCCGGGTTCAAAGAGCTTCGGCCGCGCCCGGCATACGGTGCGGGGCGCACCTAAAATCCTAAGGTGGGCACCACATCTGCTGGCGGAGTTTTCCATGTCTTGGGCGCACGGCCTTCGGCAATGGCGCGCAGTTCGCGGGTCAGAATCCTGCGCCAGAGAATAATGCCGGCATCGGAACGGCCGAGGCGTTCGCTGGCGCGGTCTTCGATGCGGCCTTGGCCGACCTGCACGGCAATGTCCTGCACCACCGCGAGATCGGGATGCGCGACATCGGCAAAGCGCACTTTGCCGGACCAGATATCGCGCACCACGTCCATGACGGGCGGCGCCGCCGCGACCTTGCGGTCGTATTCGGCGCGCTTGGCCTTATAAGCCTCTGCGTCCTTGCCGGTGACTTCGACGTGGCTCGTAATCAACCAGAGATGGTTCTCGTCGTCGATCGGCGTGAAGCTGAAATAGATCTCCGACCAGCCGCCGACGCCATCCATGCCGGCAAGTGGCGGCACGATGACACGCGTCAGGTTCGGTGCGTAATGCAATGTCTGGCGCACCTTGCCGGTCGCCCGCGTGCCAAAGCGCAGCATGCCCCAGTCGGTTTCCTCGGCGGAGATGATCGGAAGATCGGCGGAGAGCTTGGCGTGCGATCCGCCGGGCTGATGGGCGAAGGCGACGTGGACTTCGTCCATGCTGTTCTCAAAGCTCTGCAGGTAATTGCAAGGCACGTGCTCGGCGTTCCAGACCTGAATCAATCCTGCGGTCCGGCGATGGGGAAAATGTGGAAACGGCGGCGGCTCACCATCGCCGAAATAGGCAAACACCAGGTCGAGATATTCGCGCGTGGGAAATGTCTTTAACGTGACTTTGCGGGCAAAGCCGGCTTCCTCGGCGGGTTGATGCACGCAACTCCCGGACTGATCGAACTTCCAGCCGTGGTAGACGCAGCGGATCGCGTCGTCCTCGATCCAACCAAGATGCAGCGGCGCGCCGCGATGCGGGCAGCGGTAGGCAACGACCCGCGGCGCGCCCGATTGCCCGCGATAGAGCGTGTAATCCTCGCTCATGATGCGAATGGGCTTGGCGTGCCCGGCTGGCAAATCCTGAGAACGGCAGACCGCTTGCCAGAACCGGCGCATGAATATGCCGCCGGGAGTTCCCGGGCGCGTGGTGGCGATGTCGATGTCGGTGGGCTCTTGCGCACTGCGCACGCGCGGCGCCGCACGCGATTCCATAAGCGTCATCGCTGATGCTCCTGTGGGGCACGCCCACGAAAAATCTGTTGCGCCACTATAGCACTTTGCCCCATCGTTGGGCGTATCGGGTGGGGAGGGATGCCATGAGAATCTTTGCCAACCACTGGTGGATCGTGGCGGCATGCGCCTGCGGACTGTTGGTCGGCGCCGGCTCGATTCTCATCTTCACGTTCGGCGTTTTCCTCAAGCCCGTGACCGAAGACCTCGGTATCAGCCGTGGCGATCTCTCCTTCGGCCTCGGCGTCAGTGCCTGGTTCGTGGCGTTGTCGTGTCCGATCGTCGGTTGGCTGATCGACCGCTTCGGCACGCGGCGGGTCATGGTTCCCGGCGTGCTGTTGTTCGCGCTGGCGGTTGCCAGCTTCGGCCTCATGCAGCCAAAGCCGCTCGCGCTCATCTACGCCATCTTCTGCATCGCCGGTTTCATCAGCGGGGTGCAGACGCCGATCCCTTACGCCGCCGTGATCACGCGTTGGTTCGATCCCCACCGCGGCATCGCGCTCGGTCTGGCGACGGCCGGCGTCGGCCTCGGCGTGGCGCTCATTCCGCAGCTTGCAGCGTTCCTGATCGGCCATTTCGGCTGGCGCCAAGCTTATTTCGGCTTAGGGATTGCCGTCGTCGTGCTGGCCTGGATTCCCGTTGTTATTTTCGTCCGCGACCCGCCGGCGGGCTCGAACCGCCCCGGTGCAGCCGCGCAAGTGCTGGGAATTGACGCTGCCGCCGCGCTCAAAAGCCGGAATTTCTGGCTGCTTTCGATTGCGTTCTTTCTCGGTGGGCTGGCGATCAACGGAACAATAATTCACATCGTGGCGCTGCTCACCGATCGCGGCATCCCGCCGCAACTCGCGACCGCGGCGCTCTCGGTGGCAGGGCTCGCCATCATCGTCGGACGCATTATCTGCGGCTGGTGCCTGGATCGCTTTTGGGGCCCGTATGTGGCGATTTGCTTTTTCATTCTGCCGATCATCGGCATCGCGCTTTTGCTCAGCGGGCTCGCTTATCCGGTACCGCTGATCGGCGCGGCGCTGTGCGGCGCCGGCATCGGCGCGGAGATCGACCTGATGGCGTTTTTCATCAGCCGCTATTTTGGGCTGAAAGCCTACGGCAAGATTTACGGCCTGATGTTCATGATATTCAACATCGGCACTGGCCTGGGCCCGGCGCTGAGCGGCCGCGCGTTCGACCGCTTCCATTCGTACTCTCAGGTGCTCATCGGCTACGAATTCGCGCTGGCGCTGACCTGCGTGCTCTTCCTCGGCCTTGGCAAATATGCGTATCCGGCGGTGAAGCGCACCGCGCAACCGGCAGCACAGTGACATGACAAGCCCGCAAAACGACAAGCCTATGAGCCCGCCGGTCCTGTCGGTCAGGGAGCGCGATCGGCGCTGGTCGCGGGTCCGCGACTTGATGCGCGAGCGCGGCCTGGAAGGCCTCCTCGTCGCCGGTTTCCGCGCGCGCGAGGCGTACGAAACCTACATCAGCGACGACTACAACGAAGGCTGCGTGATCTTTCCCTACGACGGCGATCCGGTCGTCGTCACCTGGGCGTATCTGCGCGTGATGCGTGCGCGCTGGTCGCAGGAGCGCGGCACGAAATTGTGGGTCGACGATTATCGCGTCGCCACGAGCGGCGAGGGCGTTGCCGACGTCATCAAGGAAAAGCGCCTTGCCGAGGCGAGCCTTGGCGTCGTCGGCCTCACGTCGCAGGCGCCGACCGAAATCTACGGCGCTATACCGGCCAATTTCTGGAATGAGCTGACCGCGGCGCTGCCCAAGGCGCGATGGACTGACATCTCCGAAGAATTCAGCCACCTGATGCTGGTCAAAAGCGAAGAGGAGCTGGCCCAGGTCCGCTACGCGGCGCGCGCCGCCGAAGCGGCATGCCGCGCGATCGTCGAGGTGACGGCGCCCGGCGTCGGCGAGGAAGTGGTGTATGCCGAAGCGATCCGCGCAATGCTGCGCCAGGGCATCGGCATCCGCTATCCGATGATCGTCATGAATTCCGGAGCGCACACCCTGTCATGGGGGCCGCCACGCTGGACCAGCAGCGGCGAGGCGCCGCGCATCCTGCAGCGCGGCGATCTGGTGCAAGCCGAATTGATGCCGATGTGCGGCAACCAGGAAATTCAGGTGCAAATGACAGTCGCGCTCGATCCGCTCGACGAGATCAGCAAAAAATGCGAGCGCGTCTCCCGGATCTCTTACGAGGCCGGCATCAAGGCGATCAAGCCCGGCATGACGTTCGCCGAGCTTTTGGCCGTCATGGAAGAGCCGCTGAAAGTCGCGGGATGCTGGGGCTATACGCCGCTCGTGCATTCGGTCGGCCCGCACTTTCTGGCCGGCCGCACCATGGTCAATCGCGAGCAGCTCGATTTGAACGTCCGCTACGCCGGAGCCAATACCGCGCGGGTGCGTAAAGCCGTGCTGCAGCCGGGCATGGTCTTTGCCTTCGAGCCCAACGCCTGCATCGGCACTCACCGCGTCAACATCGGCGGTACGGTGGTGGTGACTGCGACGGGGTGCGAGGAGCTCAACCAGATCCCGACTGAAGTGACGCACAAGCAATAAAGGCGCATTCCTGCAGCGATCACCAGCCGTGCGGTTCGTCGGCAAGGACTGGAAGCGCCTCAAGCTGCGCGGCGAGCTTTTTCTCCATCGCGGCATCGAACGGCAAAAGCGGCGGGCGCGGGGTGCCGCAATCGCGGCCCATGATGCGAGCCGCCGCTTTAAGCGCGGCAACGCCACCGGGTTTTAGGATCTGGCGCAGCGCTGCGGCATCTTCCTGTACGGCGCGGGCTTCGAAGAGTTTTTGGGCGCGGCACAGATCGAACAGCCGGCGTACCATCTTTGGCGCGAGCACGGCGAGCGCGGAGAACATCCCGCGGGCGCCGATCGCGGCGGCGGAGATGAGAAGCTCGCTGCCGGCCAGCAGGGTGAAGTTGGGGCGGATGCGCTGCACTTCGGTCAACAATTCGATCATGAACTGCCAATCGAGGCTGTCGTCGGCCACGCCGGCGAAATTGGGCAGGCGTTCGACGAGCTTGAGCGCCAGTGCGGTGTTGATCCTGCTGCCGGCCATGTCGCCGGGCGCGTTGAGCACGAAGAACGGGATCGTCACGGCCGAGCCGATCTGGGCAAAATGCTCGGCGACCATGGCCGGCGGCGGCGTCCAGTAATACGGCGTGGTCGCGATCACCGCCGCGGCGCCGGCCTCCTGCGCGAAGCGGGCAAGCGCCGCGGCAATGGCGGTGCCGGCATCGCTGACATGGGCGATGATTGGCGCGCGCGAGCCGGTATGCGCGACGGCAAACCGGATCAGTGTGCGTTTTTCCTCATCAGTCAGACTCACCGATTCGCCGGCATGCATCGGCACCGCGAGCGCGTCGGCGCCGTTGCGCAGATGAAAGTCGAGCAACGTGCCGTAGCGGTCGAAATCGATGCGGCCGTCGGCGGCAAACGGCGTCAGCGGCGTATGCACCAGCCCAGGCTCAAAGGACATTGCGGAGACTTCCAAAACTGCTGCCGCCTCACCAGCCGTGCGGCTCGGTGTCGAGGATGCCGAGATCCTCGAGCTGGGCGCGGATATAGGCTTGGCGCTCCGGCGTCGCGGTCGGCAGCGGCGCGCGGGTCGGCCCGACCGGCCGGCCCATGATCACCATGCCGCCCTTCAGCGAGGACGGATACTGATCCTTGAACAGGTGCCACAGCCGCGTCATCTTGAACTGCAGCTCGCGCGCGCGGGGCCATTCGCCGGCGATGCAGCTGTCGAACAGCTCGTTGCACAAGTTCGGGCAGATCGAGCCGGCCGCCGAATACGAGCCAATGCCGCCGAGCGGCACCGACGGCAACAAAAACTCGACCCCGGTCAGCATGGAAAAATTCGGCCGCAGTTTTAGCGCGGCGCGGGAGATTTCCAGAAACTTTTCGCTGTTGAAGCTAGCTTCCTTGACGCCGACGAAATTCGGCAATTTCTCGATGAGCCGCGCCATCAAGTCGCCGGTGATTTCGACGCCGGCGAGATAGCTCGGCGAATTGTAGGACAGGACCGGCAAGTCGATCGAAGAACAAAGTCGCACAAAATACGCCTCGATCGCTTGGCGCGACGGATTCCAGAAATACGGCGTGATCGCCAAAATACCATCGGCGCCGATCTCCTGAGCGTGGCGAGCGAGCGCCATGGTGTCTTCGACGGCGAGCGCGCTGGCATGGATGGTGACCGGCACGCGGCCGGCGACAGTCTTGACCGCGGCCTCGGCGAACAGCTTGCGCTCGGCTATGGTGAGGTTGAGCGACTCGCCCTTGTGGTGCGGCCAGGAAATCGCCGGCGCGCCGGAGCGCACGTGAAAATCGAGCACCCGCTCGAAGGTTTTCAGATCGAGGCTGAAATCGTCCTTGAGCGGCGTCACCGGGCTCTGCATCACGCCGCGGAATTTGTTCTGCATGGCGCTGTCCTGGCCGCCTCAAAAGCTGGGCGGCGCGCCATGATAGGCTTGGCGGATGACTTCGGCGAGATCGGCCTTTGACACCGGCCGCGGATGCTCGATTTTCACGGCGCTCACCACTTCGACCGCCTTATCGATATCGGACTCGCGCATGCCAAGGCCTTTCAGGCCGGTGGGCAAGCCGAGCCGGACATTGAGATCGTAAAGGCCGCGGGCGGCGTCGGGCGCGCCGAGCGCGCGCTTGATGCGCGCCATGGCATCGGGCGCCGCCGTGGCGTTGAAGCCGGCCGCATAGGGCGTGGCGACCGCGTGCGCATGGGCGTGGTCGAGACCGAACCATTGCCGCACGCGCTGGGCGACGGCGTGTTCGAGGCCGACCTCGGCGCGGAAATTGGCGGCGAGCCAGGCGCCGTACATGGCGTCGCTGCGCGCGTCGAGGTCGCGCGGAATGTCCAGCACGCGCGGCAGGCTTTGGCCGAGCCGCCGCACCGCTTCCTCGGCCATGGTCTGCACGACGGGATTGGTATCGATGCCGTAGAGGCTTTCGACGGCGTGCGCCATGGCGTTCATGCCGCTCGCCGCCGAGGTGCGCGGCGGCAGGTCGAGCGTCAGCTCGGGGTCGTAGATCGCGGTCGCCGGCAGGCAGGCGACGTCGTTGCCGGACACCCGCTTGTCGGCGACGCCGACATACCAGCGCGCCGCCATTTCAGAGCCCGAATAGGTGGTAACGACGGCGATGTAGGGCAGCTTGGTCACGGCGGCGGCTGCCTTGGCGAGCCCGATCGGCGAGCCGCCGCCGACCACGACAAAACCGTCGGCATTGATGCGCTTGAGTTCGGCAACGATACGATCGAACGCATCGCGTGGCATGTTGGGCGCCGATGCGTTGCAGATGTCGATGACGCGATCGCCAAGCGATGCAGTCACGCGCCGCGCATAATCGGCGCGGTTTTGCGAGCACAGCACCAGCAGCCGCGACATTTTGTGGAAGTCGGCCTCGGCGGCGAGCGAGCGAAGCGCGCCGGCGCCGAACACGATGCGGACCGGATCGGAACTGTAGGTGAAGGGAGTCATCACTGCGCCTTCATGCCGGCTTTTTGGACCACCGGGCCCCATTTGGCGATTTCGGCGGCGATGAATGCGCCGAATTCGGCCGAGCTCATGTGCACCGGCGCGGCGCCCTCGTTGTCCAGATATTTTTTGGTCTGCTCCGAATCGAGGAGCCCGGCGACGGCATCGTGCAGCTTGGCGACGATCGGCGCCGGTGTCCCGGCCGGGGCGACGATGCCCCACCAATTCGTCGCCACGTAGCCCGGGACGCCGGCCTCGGCGATGGTCGGCAGGTCGGGCAGGATAGGGCTGCGCTGCTCGCCGCCGGTCGCCAGCGCGCGCAGCGAGCCGGATTGGATGTTCGGCATCGTCTGCACGATCGAGGAGAACATGACCTCGGCCTCGCCGGCGATCACCGCGAACATCGCCGGGCCGCCGCCTTTGTACGGCACATGCTGGATATCGACGCCGGCGGTGAGCTTGAACAATTCGCCGCTCAAGTGCTGGAAGCTGCCGATGCCGGCGGACGCATAATTGAGAATGCCGGGTTCGGCCTTGGCAATTTCGATTAGATGCTTGACCGAATTCACGGGTAGCAGTTTGGGATTGACGGTGAGCACGTTGGTGCCGGTGGCGATGATGCTGACCGGTGTAAAGTCTTTCACCGGGTTGAACGGCTCCTTGTAGATCCACGGATCGACCGCGTGCGCGATCGACACGATGAGCAGCGTGTAGCCGTCGGGCGCCGCCCTGGCGGCCAGATCGCTGCCGACCACGCCGCCGGCGCCGGCGCGGTTGTCGACGAACACCTGCTTGCCGAGTTTTTCGCCGAGCTGATTGGCGATGATGCGGCCGACCACGTCGTTGCTGCCGCCCGGCGGGAACGGAATGATCAG
>Ga0126381_100007939_pt1 | contig 11838 bp, 9 predicted proteins | sample PanSoiMetPlot_28_FD_96465 | JGI IMG/M metagenome (GOLD analysis project Ga0126381, IMG submission 96465) | Tropical forest soil microbial communities from Panama - MetaG Plot_28 | ecosystem: Environmental > Terrestrial > Soil > Tropical forest > Bulk soil | place: Panama | collected 2016-02-17
CCAGTCAGCCGGTCCGGGGCAGCGCATGCTCCGTCCGGCGTCAGTTCCTGTTCATCGCCGCTTGCTCATCGAGCGCTCATTACAATCTCAGCCTGTCTCTCCGGCAAGTACTGCGCCGCTCGTTCCCATTCCGCCGTCGCCGCTGTTGTCAGGCCACCAGTGCCCACCGCAGGCCCGCGACAGATAACTGGCGAGCCCGTCATCGGCAAGCGTTCCTGTCACGCGTAGCGCTCTGGGAAACGCCCGGCGGCGCCTGGCCTGCTCCAAGCAGCCGAGGCTGGGGTGCAAGTATGCCCCTCGGCCAGGGCTGCGCGCCGAGGGATCGGCGACGATTTCGCCGTCGACCGCCACTACGCGGAGCAAGTCTGACTTGGCGGCACGGATCCTGCATCCCACGCAGGTACGGATCACCGATCCGGACATGATGGGAGACGAAGACCGCATAGCCACCCGCCTAACAGCTTACAGGGCCGGCGCGTCTGCGGCACCAGGCACCTTGTCCGCCATCGGCCTGCTGAAATCACTTTCCCGGCCGCTAGGTCGCCTGGCGGCCGGCGCCGTCGCCGACGCCCGGTCCTGATGCTGACCGTGATCGGCGTGGTGAGCTTGAGGTTCGCCGCCAACCTGGTTGTCAGGCTGGATATCGATGCGCCAGGTCGTCAGCCGCGCGGCCAGCCTGACGTTCTGCCCTTCTTTGCCGATCGCCAGTGATAGCTGGTAGTCGGGCACGATCACCTGGGCGACCCGGTTGGCCTCGTCGAGTATCCGTACCTGAGATACCCTCGCCGGAGACAGCGCGTGGCCGACGAATTCGGCTGGGTCCTCTGAGTAGTCGACGATGTCGATCTTTTCGCCGTGCAGCTCTGCCATCACGTTGCGTACCCGGCTGCCCATCGGACCGATGCACGAGCCCTTGGCGTTGACGCCAGGTTCGCGCGCGATGACGGCGATCTTGGTGCGGTGACCGGCTTCGCGCGCGATCGCCGCTATCTCGACCGCACCAGAGGCGATCTCTGGAACCTCGAGCGCGAACAGCTTCTTGACCAGGTTGGGATGGGTGCGAGACAGCGTGACTGACGGGCCCCTGAACCCTTTCTTCACGTGCAGGACGTAGCACTTCAGCCGCTCGCCGTGCACGTAGCGCTCACCTGGCACCTGCTCAGTGGGCGGCAGTATCGCCTCTATCCGGCCAAGGTCGACAAGCACCGCCTTGGGATCCTTGCCCTGCTGGATCACCCCGGCGACGATGTTGCCCTCCTGCCCGGCGAACTCGCCGAACGTGAGCTCGTCCTCGGCGTCCCGCAGTCGCTGCAAGATGACCTGCCCGGCTGTGGTCGCCGCGATCCGGCCGAATCCGGCCGGCGTGTCGTCGTACTCGGAGAGCACGGCACCGCTCTCATCGGTCTCCGCGGCCCACACGGTGACGTGGCCGGTGCGCCGGTCCACGTGCACCCTGGCTGATGGCGCCGCCCGGTCTGATTTGTGATAGGCCACGAGCAGCGCGTCCTCGATGGCCTTTATGACGAGGTCCATCGAGATGTCCTTTTCCGCCTCGAGGCTCTTCAGCACGGCCACGTCAATGTCCATCGGGTACCTCCTCGCCCTGCCAGGAGTCATCGGCGTCGTCTATCTCGTCAAGGCGTCCGAACTCCACCTGCACCCGGCCCGGGCCGAGCTCGCCCAGGCTGAAAACGCGCCTCGCGCCGTCGATCTCGAGCGTGACGCGGTCTTGATCTGCCTCCATAATTCGCCCCAGATACTCAACGGGGCCACTGCGGCCGAAGGTTTCCTGATCCTGATCTTTGGCGATCAGCGGAACGAGGACTAGCCGGCCGATGGCACGGCGCCAGTGCCGTTGCTGCGTCAGCGGGCGGTCAACTCCGGGCGATGTCACCTCGAGCGTGTAGGGCGCCTCGCCCATCGCGTTCTTCGCGTCGAGCTTTGCCGACACCTCCCGGCTCACCTCAGCGATGTCATCGAGGCTGACGCCTCCGTCGGCGTCGATCACGATCCGCAGCACCACCCGGCGCCCCGCTGACGTGATCTTCACAGCTTCGAGGTCGATCTCCATGGCGGTGAGCACAGACTCGATCAGGCTGGTCAGCCGCGCCGTCACGGCCGGATTCTGGCCGCCCGACCTGCTGGCCGCGGCTTGGGCTGAGGCGCCGCTCCCAGCGGGTGACCCCCCGGAGCTGCCGGCTCGTGCGCCACCAGGAACGCCGCGGCTGCCCGGACGGGGCGCTCGGCGATCGCGTCCTTGACCCGCACGGCCCGGCGCCCGCGCCGACCGCGGCGCGCCGCGACGGGAATCCTCGCGCATCACGCCTCCTCGCCCGCGACCTTGTTGCTGTTGTCATAGCCAGGGCACTAGCCTATCCGGGACCGCCGCCCAACGGTCTGACCTGTTGCTCTTCGCTGCAACCTGCAGCCAAGCCAGGCGTTCGCGCGGCAGAAGACTGACCGAGATCGGTGCGGATCGGACGGAAAGAGGCGAAGGACAGGTGGTGGCCGAACCAACGCGCCGGCTCATGCTCGCGGTCGCGGCCGCCGGATCGCTTGGACTAGCGGGGTGCAAGGGCATCGCCGCACTTGGTCCGCTGCCGAAGCCTTCACCGGATGTCAGGACGCTCGAGCACGCTATCGCGGCTGAGGAACTCATGGTGGCCACCTACCGGGCAGCGGCCGGGCAGCTCGCCGCGACCGCGTCGGCCGGTGTCAAAGGACAGCGCCTCAGCGCAGCCGTCTCCGCGATTCAAGCCGAGCATCAGGCCCATCTCACCAGGCTGCGGGCGCGGCTGGTGCTGCCGCCGAGGCTGGCCCACACCAAGTTCCTTGCCGGGCGGCCGTCGCCGCTGCCAGCTGACAGCCAGGGGATCATCGGCGCGCTTGTGGCCGACGAGCGGGCCGCGGCGGCCAGGCTGACCAGCGAGCTCCTGCACGCGCCGCCCGCGCTCGCCCAGCTGATGGCGAGCATCGCCGCATCGGAGGCGGCTCATGTGATCTACCTACGACGCGCGGGATCGCCATGATGGCCGCCCGCCGCGGCTCTGTCGCGGGGGGATCCGGGGGGTCGCCCTCCCGGGCCAGCACTGCGGGGGGATCCGGGGGGTCGCCCTCCCGGGCCAGCACTGCGGGGGGATCCGGGGGGTCGCCCTCCCGGGCCAGCACCGTCGCCGCGCTCCAGACCGCGCTCGCGGCCGAGCAGGCGGCCAGCTACGGCTACGGAGTCGTCGGCGCGCACCTGACTGGCACCGCCTTCAGCATCGCGTCGGCTGACTGCGTGCTTCACGAGCGGGCCAGAGACGCCCTGACCAGGCTGATCACCTCGCTCGGCGCGACCCCGCGCGCCGCCGCGGCGGCCTACAAGCTGCCGATCGGCGTCAGCAGCGCCGCCGACGCGGCCAGGCTCGCCGTCGATCTCGAAGTCGAGGTCGTCGCCTCGTACGTTGACCTGGCGGCCGTTCCCGACCCGCGGTTGCGCACCCTGGCGGCCAAGAACATGCAGAACGCCTACGTCCGCGCCGCTCGCTGGGGCGCCAAGTCCCGGCCATTCCCAGGCCTGGCTCCCTAGCAAGGCCCTGCAGGCAACGCCACCGGTGTGCCATCGCTGGGGTTGAACGCCCGCGGCGAACCCCACCTGTGTGCCCTAGCTGGGGTAATAGCACCAGCGATGGGCCATCGCTGGGGTTGACTTCCCGCCACTAACCCCACCTGTGTGCCACGGGTGGGGTTGGATGACCTGGGCTCAGCGGATTACCGATGTCACTCGCTGGCGTCGAGCACTTTGGCGATGCGATCCGCTGCCTGAGCGGCATTGTCGCCCGAGGCTATCCGCTCTGCCCACGGCCACCAGAACCACCACATGCCGTCCTGGCTTCTTCCCACGTAGACGTCTTCGGCTAGCCGAGACACGCTGGGATTGACCACACGAAGGCTCGGAACTCGCCCAAGCGGGCTTATCAGCCTCGTGCGCAGGCTGCGTCGGGTCAGCTCTTCTGACAGACCTTCAAGCCGGTCAAGGAAAGGCTGCGGCCGACGCGCTGGGCGCTCCCCACCGACATGACCAGCTAGCAGAGTCACCGCGTCACCTAGTTACTTTGCGTATCTGTGAAAGTGCACAGAGTAGTGCTTGAAGTAAGCATGGCCCAGCGGAACCGGCCCTGCAAGTTATGCCAGCTAATTTCATTGCCTTCCCGCGTCCCGATGACCCGCAGTGGCCCGTTCGCCCGATAATTCGTGAGCGAAACGCGTGCCATCGAGTGTCACCAAGAGTCACCGAACGTCAAACGGCCGTGTCGAGTCCCCAGCCTACTATTGGACACCGAAGGACACCAAGAGTCATGACTAACTGTCGGATGTGACCGGTAGGACAACCGCCGAAGGGCGACTTGGGTCGTGGTAGATCCGCTGTCTGGCGGCTGCGAACGTGGTGGCCGTTCCGAGCGGCTCGCCGGATCCTGGGTTCCGCGCGAACCTCGGGTGGGCACCGCTCGAGACTTGCAGCCTGATCATGTGACCGGCCTTGAACCGATGCGCGGCTGGCCACAACTCGATCGACAGCCTGACCGTGCCGTCCGCTTCGGCGGCCGGCCGACCCGGGGTGAGCCGCCTGAGCGCGTCGCAGACACCGGCCGAGCGCCCAGAAGGGTCGACGTCGCAGAGCCTGGCGAAGAAGTCCGTGTGCTCAAGACTGGACTGAACTACCAGGTCAGCCGTGACTTGGCCGATCACTTCGAGGTCTTTTTCCAGCGGCACGCTCGTATAGGTGAGCACGTCAGATCGGGCTTCAAGATCACGGTTGTCGGGCGGCGTGGTAATCCGCTTTGCCGAAGCGGAAAGGACAGGCCCTCCGATGCTCGGCGTCGGGTCGGCCGGGTCGTAGGTGTAGCTGTCTGGCTCGGAAGGTTCAGGCAGGTCCGGACGCAGGCCGCCGCCCGCCTGCAGATGCCAGCGCTGCTCGGTGGCCGGCGGCGGCCAGCCTGGCAGGTCACGCCATTGCGCGCCGCCGCCGACGTAGATCCGCACAGGCGCTGATCGGAGCTGGCTGGCGTCACCAAGCATCCGCGCTCGCAGCCAGGCAACCGACTCCCTGATGCTCGCGGCCATTCCATCGGTGTCGGTATGCTGCCACGGGCCGATCAGCAGGTAGGGCTCATGGCCCGCGGCGCGCAGCGCCGCGTAGTCCTTCAGCTGTCCAGGCAGGAAGATGTCCTGCCAGCCGCCGACGAAGCTGACCGATGCGCCCACGGCCTGGCGCCCAGCGCTGTACCGCCGCGCCGACCAGTACTCGTCGTCCGCCTGAGAGTGCTTCAGCCATTCCTGCCACGACCTGACCTCGTAACCGGTTGCCTGGCTGTCGAGCTCGTCAAGCGGCAACGTCGCGAACAGCGGCCGCAACCTGCGATTCGCCGATCGCTGCCTCATCAGCGCCAGCCGCCGCTCCTGATTGGCCAGCATGGTGATCCAGACCAGGCTGGTCTCCAGCGAGAACGAGCCGCCTCCGAACATCATCGCGTGCGGATCAGAGGTCGTGACCAGCGCGGCCATGGCCTTCAGCTCCGGTCCGACTTCACCCGCTATCGCCCACTGGACCATGCCGAGATAGCTAGGTCCCGCGGTGCAGAACGACCCCGGATACCAGTCCTGCTCGCGCATCCAGGCCACGGTCGCCAGCCCGTCCTCACGCTCGGCGAAGGGGTCGAACCGCCCTTGGGAGCCGAACGTGCCACGGCAGCTCTGCAGCAGCACCTGCAGACCGCGTTCGGCGAACAAGGTGCCGAACAGCGTCCCGAACACGTTGCTACGGCCATACGGCGACCGGACGAGCACGAGCGGGCCACCGCCTCCGGCAGGCACATACCGGTCGGCGAGCAGCACGACGCCGTCGGTCATCGGGATCTTCAGATTCCGCTCGACCTTGACCGCGTGCGACTGCGCGACCGGCAGCTTCATGACCTTGCCAAGCAGCCTGCTGGCGACCGTCATCGGCCACTCCCATCGGTCGGGCAAATGAGCGCCTGAATACGAAAGAATGGCACAAGCCGGGCTAAGAGAGCAGCGGCTCGGGCAGCGGCCTGGTGTGCAGGACCGTCAGCCTGGACACTGCCCTGGTCAGCGCGACGTAGAGGCGCTGTAGGCCGCGCGCCTCGGCGGCCGCGATCGTGGCTGGCTCGAGGACGATCACGTGGTCGAACTCCAGGCCCTTGACCAGGCCCACGGGGACGACGGTGAGCTTGGCCGACTCCGCTTCGCCATCGAGGACGGCGTGTGGCAGGTCGGCGGCGCGTAGCGCCGCGGCGGCCTTGGCGGCCTCGCCGTCGGCGGTGATGACCGCGATTGAGCCTGGCTGCTCGAGCGCGGCCGCGCAGACCGCAGCAAGCGCCCGGTCCAGGTCCCCGGCCGGTACCGGGGTGATGGCCAGCGAACCAGGATCCTGGCGCACCGATCTGGCCGGCTCGAGGTCTGGCGCGATCTGGGTGAGCAGCCTGCTGGCGAAATCGAGTATCTGACGCGGCACCCGGTAGCCGGTGTTGAGTATCTCGAGCGCGGCCTCCGGCTTGCCCATGTCGCTGAGCATCTGCTCCCAGCTACCCGTCGCCCACGCGGTCGTGCCTTGCGCGATGTCCCCGAGCACCGTCACCGAGCCGGTCGTCGCCCGCCGGCCAATCGCGCGGCTGGCCATCGCCGACAGGTCCTGCGCCTCGTCAACGACGATGTGCGCGAGGCTGGCCGTTCGCTCGATCAGGTCGGTGACCTCGTCGATCAGCACCGCGTCGGCCGCCGACCAGCGGGCAGGGCCCGGACCACGTGGCGGCTTAGCCCAGGCAATGGCCTGCTGCTCGGCGTCGGAGAGCACGCCGTCGGCGAACATTGCGATCGCCTGGGGATCGGAGAGCAGGTCGAACACCACCCGGACTGGGTCGGCCTTCGGCCAGATCGCGTTCACCGCCGTCTTGACCTGGCTGGTCCTGCGCACCGCCTCGTGTGTCCTGTCGTCGCAGGTCTCGCCGGCCGCCTCCATCTGGGTCAAGATCACGTGAGCGATCCGGTGCGACAGCATCTCTCTGCCAGTGCCGTACCTCACGCCTCGCTCGCGCAGTTCGGCGACCAGGCCCGCGAGCCGGTCAGTCGATATCCGCCACCGCCGTGAGCCGCGAGCCAGCATGATCGGCTCGGCTGGCTCCCTGATCCGCTCCCATAGGGCGCGCCTGAGCACCTCTGCCATCCTCGCGTCGCCTTTGATGCGGGCAGTCAGCTCGGAGTCGACGCCCCGGATCGGCACGGTGGCGAGCAGTTCGGTGACCGATGTCTGCGTGGCCTCGAATTCGCCGAGCGCAGGCAGCACATGGCGGATGTAGGTAAGAAACGCTCGGTTAGGCCCGAGCACCAGGACGCCGCCCCGGCTCATCCGGTCCCGGTAGGCGTAAAGCAAGTACGCGACCCGATGCAGGCCGACCGCTGTCTTGCCAGTGCCTGGCGCGCCTTGTACGCACACCGACAGGGTGGCGTCGGCCCTGACGATGTCGTCCTGCTCCGGCTGGATCGTGGCGACGATGTCGCGCATGGCGCCCGACCGGGGACGCTCGATCTCCTCGATCATGATCCGGCTCATCGCCGGCTCGGCCATCACCCCATCGAGTCCGCCAGCGGTCATGTCGCGCGTGAAAAGTTCGTCCTCGTAGGCGGTTAGCTGCCCGCCGGAAAATCCGAACCGCCGACGCCTCGCCAAGCTCATCGGGTCGGTCTGGCTGGCGCGGTAGAAGGGCCTCGACACAGGCGCCCGCCAGTCGATCACGACCGGATGCCCGTCCGGGTCGTGCACATGCCGCCGCCCGATGTGGAACTCCTCCGCGGCGGGTTCCGGGGGGTCGTCCCCCCGGGCCAGCACCGCCGCAGTTCGCGCGTAGTCGAGCCGGCCGAAGAACAGCGGGGTATCGGGTAGATCACGCAGTGCCTGGGCGCGCCGGTACAGGTCGGCCTTCAGGTACTGCTCAGATACTCGGTCGCCGGCAAGCGCTGGCAGCGACAGCACATCCTGCCGCATCAGCCCAAGGAACTTGCGCGATTTATCGAGGTGCTCGCGCTCGACGGCGAGCACTTGATCGGTGTCGGTCTCGGTATCGTCCTCCGTCGCGATGTCGGCTTCGCAGCCAGGCATTATCGCTGCCTCCCTAGCGGATCCGGGCTTGACACAAGGGCACGGAATCTTAGCAGTGACCTGCGACCTTGTCAGCTCTAATTTCGTGGTGCGGCCAGCGAACGCGCTTAGCCGGCGTTCCAGCGGCAATGACTGCATCAGGGGTCCTAACTGGGGGGTGGATGCCATGCCTGGCGCGATCGACAACTACTGGCTGGGCATCATGGCGCTCGCGTTCGCGCTCGCGCTGACGACGTGGATCGGGCTGGTGTTCATGGCCAGCCGGCATCCGGGCGGCAAGGCACAGGAGTCATGGCCGCGTCGAGAGGTGATGGGCGGATCCTTCGCGGCCAGGGAAGGAGGCAGGCAGGTGTCGCCTGACCCGCGTGTGCCGCCGGAATCCGAAGCAGAGGTCGAGGCCGAGGCCGAGCGCCCGGTGCCGACGCGACCGCCTGCGCCACGCAAGTCACCAGAGGCCGGCATCGAAACCGGCAAGGAAAGCCAGGTCAAAACAGGACGGACATGAACGTCCCGACCTGCTGGAAGCCCACCCTGTGGTAGGCGGCCCTCGCAGGGATGTTGAAGTCGTTCACGTACAGGCTGACGACCGGCGCGAGAGTGCGGCGGGCGATCGCCACGATCGCCGCCATGCCGCGGCTCGCGTAGCCCTTGTTGCGCTGATCAGGCGGAACCCAGACGCCCTGGACCTGGCAGGCCGACGGGGTCACCGCTCCGACTTCGGCTTTGAAAATGACCTTGCCGTCCTCGATCCTCGCGAACGAACGTCCGCTGGTCACCAGCTCGGTCACCCGCGCCCGGTACATCGCCCCGCCATCGGGCCCGATCGGCGAGACGCCGACCTCCTCGGTGAACATCGCGATGCTGGCGGGCAGCAGCACCCCGATCTCGTCCGTCCGCACGTGTCTCACCTGCGGATCAGGGGGGACCAGCGGATCGGAGGCGATCGCGAGCAGCGGCTGAGGATCCCTGATCTCGCGCGGCCGATCCCAGAACGGCGCCAGGTGCCCCCACAGGTCGCGCACCGCCTCGGCTTGCCCTGCGATCGATGAGCATCTGCGCCCTTGCAGCCTGGCCCGCTCGGCGAACGCGCCGATCGCGGACGGCACCGCCTCGACCGGCACCATGTTCGCCCCGACGTAGCACGCCGACACCAGCTGGCACCCCTCGTAATAGCCCCAGATCTGGGCGCCAAGGCTGACCGGGTCTAGCCCGTTCGCCCTGATCCTGGCCGCGACGAACACATTGGTCACAGGATCGCGATCGCACAAGGCCAGGGCCTCGTCACGATCGCGATCTACGAGCAGGCGAAGCGCCGATGCACGCCCGGCCTTGGTGCGCAACACGACTCAAGCGTAGTGCGTGTTAGCGGTTTACCCCGCTATCCGCTCGGGACTGGGTCTGGCAGAGCCGGGCAGGTCGCGTTGACCGGGTCCGGGCCAGCTGGCAGCTCTCCGGTGGCTAGGTATCGGTTCAGGTAGTTGTTCACGCAAGGGTTCGGCGGGTACGTGATCGACTGGCCGTGGTTGCCGCCGCCCTCAACGACAACCATCTTGGCTGTGGGCAGCCGCCGGTGCGCCGCCTGAGCTCCGGCGTACGGGGTAGCCGCGTCCCGTGTTCCCTGGATCATCAAGATGCCAGGCAGCCCGGCCGCGCCGATGCGCAGCGGCCCGGCGGGCCCGTGCACCGGCCAGAACGCGCAAGCGGCGTTGAACCACACGTTGTCCCAGGTCTCGACCGGCGCGGTGGCGTAGACCCGCCTGGCGTCGGCGTTCCACCTGGCAAAGTTGCGCGGCCAGGCGACGTCGGCGCACTCGACGGCGTTATACACGGCGAACTCGTTCTCGCCCTGCTTGCCGACCTGGCGGTAGAGCGTCGAAAGCTGCTGCGTCCCGCCGACATGCAAGTACGTGGCGAGCGCGGCGGCAAGCGCAGGCCAGTAGCCGTTGTCGTAGCCGCCGACCAGCATGGTGTCGTCGTACTCGTCGGCACCGATCAGCCCGCCAATAGGGTGCGCCGCCAGCCTGGCGCGGGCGGCGTACCAGGACCTGCGGACCTGCGCAGGCGTCGCTCCAAGCTTGTACAGGCGGTTGTACTTGGCCATCCACGCCAGGAAGGCGTTCATCCTGCCCTGGAACGCATAATCCTGGCTGATGTTGTCCGCGTACCAGACGCCGTTCGGGCTCACCGTGCTGTCGAGCACCATCCGGTGCACCCGGCGCGGGAACAGGGTCGCGTAGACCTGGCCGATGTAGGTGCCGTAGGAGTAGCCGAGATAGCTCAGCTTCTGCTCGCCCATCGCCGACCTGATCTGGTCCATGTCCCTGGCGACGTTGGCCGTTGTCAGGTAGGGCAGCATCCAGCCGAACCGCTTCTGGCAGTCAGCCGCGTACATCTTCGCGCGGTTGATCAGCACCCGCTCGGCCGCCGCGTCGGCCGGGATGTAGTTGGGCCGCGCGCGGGCGAAGAACGAAGCGTCGCAGTGCACTGCGGGCACTGACGAACCGACCCCGCGCGGGTCGAAGCCGATGATGTCGTACCTCGCGGCGACCCCGTGGTCGAGTCCCTGGGCGACGAAGCTCGCCATGCTGGTTCCGCTTGCGCCAGGACCGCCCGGGTTGACGAGCAGGATGCCAAGCTGCTGACTGGCCGGAGCGGTGGCCGGCACCTCGGTCAGCGCCAGCCTGATCTTCCTGCCCCTTGGGTCGCGGTAGTTGAGCGGGACCTGGATGCTCCCGCACCGCAACTTGCCGCCGGCTGGGCAGGCCCGCCAGTGCAACGTCGAGTTCGTAACCGGGGCGGCCTGCTGCCCGCCTGACGACCCGCCCGCCTTTGCGTGTGACCCAGGCCCGCAGCCAGCCACGGCCAGCGACATGAGCGCCGCCAGCGCGGCTGTCATTGTCCCCGCTCGCCTCCAGGCCCCAGCTTGCGGGGCCGCGGACTCAGGCATCCTGACCTGTCATGGTCTCGGCCAGTTTCATGGCCTCATCGATCAGGCGTTCAACGATCTGCGACTCAGGGACGGTCGCGATCACCTCGCCCTTGACGAATATCTGGCCCTTGCCGTTGCCCGAGGCCACGCCCAGGTCGGCTTCCCTGGCCTCGCCTGGGCCGTTGACCACGCAACCCATGACCGCGACCCGCAGCGGTATGTCCATGCCCTCGAGCGCGGCCGTGACCTCATCGGCAAGCTTGTACACGTCTACCTGGGCCCGCCCGCAGGACGGGCAGGAAACGATCTCAAGACCGCGCTCGCGGAGCCCGAGCGACTCGAGTATGGCCGTGCCAACCTTGACCTCCTCAACCGGCGGCGCAGAGAGCGATACCCGGATCGTGTCGCCGATACCCTCGGCTAGCAGCGCGCCGAACGCGACCGCTGGCTTGATCGTGCCCTGGAAGGCCGGCCCAGCCTCGGTAACGCCAAGGTGCAGGGGATAGTCGCAGCGCTGTGCCAGCAGCCGGTAGGCCTGAATCATGACGACCGGATCGTGGTGCTTCACCGAGATCTTGATGTCGCGGAAGCCGTGCTCTTCGAACAGCGAGCATTCCCACAGCGCCGACTCGGTCAGCGCCTCGGGTGTCGCCTTCCCGTACTTGGCTAGCAGGCGCTTGTCCAGTGAGCCCGCGTTGACACCGATCCTTATGGGAACCTGGGCGTCAGCCGCCGCGCGAGCTATTTCCCC
>Ga0126381_100007940_pt1 | contig 11838 bp, 20 predicted proteins | sample PanSoiMetPlot_28_FD_96465 | JGI IMG/M metagenome (GOLD analysis project Ga0126381, IMG submission 96465) | Tropical forest soil microbial communities from Panama - MetaG Plot_28 | ecosystem: Environmental > Terrestrial > Soil > Tropical forest > Bulk soil | place: Panama | collected 2016-02-17
CACTCCTTAGGGCGATCAAGTGCTGTCCGGAATGCCTCGATCTCTTCTTGTGTGGGTACACCGTCGTCCAGCGCATCGAGGATTCGCAATGCCGCCGCCCGCAGTCGCTCGATCTCGCAGTGTCCTTCTTCGGTGAGGATGGCGACGTGTGCCCGCAGCCGCTCGTTCTCGGCGCGGAGAGCGTCGCCTTGCTGCTGCTCTTCGATCAACGCCCGCTCACACGCGGCGAAGTCCCGGTTTTTGGTCGTCATATCCATCTTTATGTCGGTCAAGCCGCACACAGCACGCCGCAGCCGTCGAAATCGAACTCGAGTTGGCCGCGTTCCTGCTCGCTGCGTAGGTCGACGGTGGCCAGGGGTACACCATCGCGATGTACGAAGACTTCCTGATGGCGCGTGCGGGACCGCACGCGCCTTATCTTCTCATCGAAATCCACAGCATCGGCCCAACTCGCTTCGTCGGCCTGAATCTCGCGCCACTCGCGAGCCGTTCGGAGCGGGCACGCGATACAGGATGACTTGCGCGGAATCGGGTAGCCGTGACTGGTCAGCCAAGCGACACAGTCCATGCGCGTCATGCGTTTTTCAATCAGCGGATAGACGTTGGTGATGTACTTCACGTCCGAGTCGCGCATGCGCTCCCATTCGTCGAGGCTGATGCCGACGAGCTGCTGGATGGGCTTGCCACCGCTCAACTCGCGCGCCTTCCGTCGAATCGGACGGATCTTGTAGTTGCGGGTGCACTGTCGCTTGAGCTTTTCCAGCCCATCCGGGCCAACCGAATAGACGGGCATCCAGGACTGTGTCTTGTTCGCCAGTGCGTCGGCGCGCAGATCCCCGTCGCTCACCCGATAGACGGGAATGCCGGCAGCGCGCGCCTGGTCCTCGAGCCAGTCGAGATGTTCGTACACCCAGTGCGGCTCCCAGCCCGTATCGGCGAAGATGGCCGCCTCCACATGCTCCTCACCAGCGCAGGCCATGAGCAGAATGGTCGTCGACTGCACGCCGGCGCCGAGGCTCAGGATGCGCATTGGTCCGACCTCTTGTCCGACATAAGCCCCATTACATCCCCCCTAATTCTGTTGCTGGCGCGATTCGAGCACCAGCATGTGGCCCAGGTAATTGGCGTGCTGGCGGGCGTGCTTGCGCGTCTCGCCGCCGATCTCCTCAAGCGCTTGCGCCAGGCACTCGATCACGGGTGTGATGTCGCCGTCGTCGTCAACCAGTAGTGCGATCAGCAACGGCGTGATTCGCGCCAGCCGCTTTTCGTAGCACGACGGGCAGAGCGCAGGCGCCGGGTCGTCCGGGTCTTCATTGCCCACGCGCCCACAGTCGCGACACTTGCGTCTCATTGCTCTTCCTTCTCTCGCTCGGCGATGATGGCCCGGGCCATCTGCACGGCCGCGCCCGGCGGGCGGCTACCGGGCTCAAGGTAGTGTTGCAGCTCTGCGATGTGGTCGCGGCGGTCATCATCCTTCAGCGTTAGCCAGAAACCGATCAGGATGTTCCGCATCTCGTGGTTCGTGATGCTCCTGGTGACGACATGCAGCACGTTGCCGACACGGTGGTAGCGAAAGTCCGCCTCAGGTGGGAAGGTCATGACCGCAGCCGAATGATGAGTCGGGCGCAGCCCAGGCCGCCGACGAAGCCGGCGCACGCCGCGGCGATGACCGCGGTGACCACCTGCCCGTGGGCCACGCTGAACAGCGTGGTGATGCTGAGCATGACGACCGAGACCAGGTCCAGGTAGTTCACGAGTCGCATGACTATCGGCCTGCTATCGTGTGAGCGCCGATCCGCGTGCCAGGTGACTCTCGCACGGATCTGCTGTGGCCCTCACGGTCCGATCGTGGGGGCCTTTCTGTTGTCCGTCGCTCGGTGATGTGTCGCATACACCGGAGTCTACTCCGCAGACAACACGTATGCAACATGTGTGCTACACTCGAGAACGTGTTTCATCGAAGTCTCACGTTCTCATCAAAAAATCATCTTGAGCCAAGTATGCAAGCCGACCTGCGTAATACACTGGCCGAACACCTGCCAAACTCAAATTCGACTATTGTCGGACAAATGCCGGTGCTGGCGCGCCTGCGGGACCTGCGCGTTCGGGCCGGGCTGACACAGGCTGAGCTGGCCGACCGCGCGCGCGTCTCACGTTCAACCGTCATTCGCCTGGAAGCCGGCGACCCCAACGTGCGGCCTACCACCCTGCGCCGCCTCGCGCGTGCCCTGCGCCGCAAGCCCGACGAGTTGATTGGCGACTGAAGCTTCGGTCGCAAAAAACGCCCCGCACTGCATGAACAGCCGGGGCTTGGCAGATCAAGGTTGGAAAGGACTGACTGACCTGCAAATGACGACTCTACCACCAGAATCCACCTTCACTCTGCAAGTCCTTGACGCAGTCGCGCGCTTATTCGGTGATGATCCCGCCGCCCTCGCAAAGCTTGACGCAATGCGTCAGGAAGTCCAGCGCGAGGCTGACCGTTTTGAATCGCACATACCACCACCGGCGCCACCAGTCTGCCAGCGACAGATGGCTGAACCGCGCCTGCAGAAGCCCACTGGTCCCTACACATTGCGTATCGTCAGCGTCACGTACCTTGGTGATGACGCAGCTGTGGCGCGCGGCATCGAGGAGTTCCTGCGGCTAAGCCGACTACGGCGCGCGCTCAGGCGCCAGCCTGAAGAACCGATCGGGGACTGATCGCGATGGTGACCATCGGCCTCACCATCCGCAACTCGACCGTTCGGCAGGTCGGGAACTTCCGCGCCGAGGCGCAGCTCGACATGGGCCCGCTGCTCGAGGCCCGCGGCTATACCGTCCGCATCTACGACGAGCAGGGCACCTCGGGCAAGGACCTGTCCAAGCGCAAGGTCGCCCTGCAGATGCTCGAGGACCTGCGTCAGGGCGACATCCAGGGCATCGGCGCCTACGACGTCAAACGCCTCACGCGCGACGAGTTCGGCATCGACGGCGGAACGATCGCGCGGCGCATCGTCGAGGCTGGTGGGCTCTTCGTCACCAAAGACCGCGAGTATGACCTGCGCAACGAGGACGATCTGCTCCAGTTCCAGTTCCAGTGCTTCATCGCCGGCATCGACTGGCGCAACGTTCGCAACACCTTCTGGTCGGGACTCTTCAAGAAGATGGAAAACGAGCCTGTCTACATGCGTCCGCCCATCGGGTACATGACCGAGAAGATCGACCCCCCCGCCGGCAGCACCCGGCGCGTCATCAAACGCGTCGCCAAAAATCCCGAGCAGGCTGGTCTCATGGCCGAGCTCGAGCGCCTGTTTGATGAGAGCGAGTCGCTCTCGGCGATGGCCCGCTACTTGAACACCCACGGACCGGCGCGACCCGCGTTCCGCGGCCGCGGCGGAACCACCAGCCACTGGAGCGTCCAGAGCCTGCGCTACCTGCTCAAAAATGGCATCTACAGCGGCACGTTCACCTTCGGCGAACGGCTCAAGAAGCGCTCGACCGTCTGGCACAAGTTCGCCACTGACGCCGACGGCAAGCCAAAGGACTTTCGACAGCACGTCCCCGAGCTCGCGTACTGGACGTCGGCCCAGGTTCGCAGGTGGCGCCTCAAGTTTGAGACGGGCAAGACGCGCACGATGGACACGCGCTATCCGCACCCGCTGTCCGGCGTGATCGAGTGCATATCGTGCGGCCAGGCGATGGTCGCCCGCGGTCCCAAGCATTACGCCTGCTCCGCGCTTGGCACGCTGCGCGGCCGCAAGAGCGTGCATTGCGCTCATCCTCAGTCCATAAGCCCGAACGTAGCTTCGGCGCTCATGCGCCAGGAACTGCCGCGAGCCATGTATGACGCGCGACGGATGGCCGCCGAGTTTCGCAAGCAACAGCAGGCATACGTCGCCTCGCCAGCTGCGCAGCGTCTGGCCTTCCTCGAGGAGCGCGTGCAGTACATCAATGACCAGTTGCTCAGCATGCAGCAATTGCCGCCGAAATCGCTGGTGGTGCGTCTGGCCGAGGCCGAAGCCGAGCTCGTTCAACTTCGCGATCAGGTCACCGAAGAGACCATCGCCGCGAAGGACGACGCGCTGCTCGCGGATATGTGCGAGGTTCTGGCCGAGCGTCCCATGCAAGCCTTCGACGCATTGCCGTGGGAAGCGCAGCAGCGGATCTACAAACTGCTGTTTGCCGCAGTGCGTATCGAGACCGAGGGCGCTGGCTTCAACCGTCGCTGGCGACTTGCTCAGTACCGGGCACTGATTGGCGGCGAGGTGCGCGTGTTGAATGACGCACCCTGGGCGAGACGCGCTCACCCGCACCTCCAAGACCTGGTGTTTGAGATTGGAACGAATAGCGGGAAGACTATGTCTGGGACCAGATATATCGTTCCCGCGACTCAACTGCGCGAGTTGGCCGCCGCCTTCGGCGGCTGATCCGTCTCCGACTGCTCGCCTGCTTCCGCGTCGCGACGCTTGGCGAGTAGAAGGCGGGCCCCGTTCGCGAGGATGCGGGTGACCTCTGCGAGACGTTCCTCGGGCGTGATCTGGTCGGGCATGCCGGCAAGTGTGCGCCGGCAATTTCCTCATCTGCTGACGTCAAAAGTCGGTTACGTGTCCGGTACAGTGGTCTTTCATGTCCGCGGCTGGGGAACGGACATTCTATAGTTCTGATCCTTCGGGGAGGCGGCATGCGCGGTGGGCGACCAGGAAGACGAGCGGCAGGAGATCCTCGAGGAGCTGCGTATCCAGCGCGAGGAACTCCGTATCCAGCGCGAGGAACTCCGTATCCAGCGCGAGGAGATAGACGCGATTCGCGCGCAGCATGCGATCGACGGCGACTTCCGCAAGACTTTCATGACGGAGGGCATCGAACTCATGCGCCAGTTCCTCGCGTGGTTCGAGCAGACGCGCGGCGTGAGTGGCGATGCTAAGCCCGAGCCACGCGTCGTCGACACGGAAGTCCTTCACAAGCCGGGCAAGCTCGCGCATTCCGAGTGGGCGACCTACACCGGCTTCCGCGACTACTTCTGCGCGCTCGAGGAGCGATGCAAGGGGCCGATGCGGCTGCGGCCCGAGCAGGTGACCAAGGAACGACTCGCGTCTATGGCCGGCGTGCATCCGCGCACGATCAACCGCCGCATGCACGACTGGGGGCTCGATCCGACGCGCGACTGGCCACCCTGCGAGACGTGGCCGCAACATCCGCTCAGCAAGAACGGCCAGGGCCAGCTCTTCGACATAGGCCACAAGTTGTGCGCCATGGCCGCGGCGGGCTTCCTGGCGGTGCTCGACCTGTCCACCGACGGCAAGGTCGACTATCTGATCCACGTCTGCAAACTCGTCGTCCAGGAGGTGCACAAGCACCTCTGAGCAAATGTGTCCGCGCGGACACGAAACGGTAAAAATAGCGTCCGCATACTGTCACACCGGTAGGGGTGGCGGGGGTGCATGCTTGCCGGCATGCGCTTGTACGTAAAGCTCGACGTTGATGCGCAGCATCGTCTCGAGCAGCGGGCGTGGGGGAGCGGGGTCAAGCTGCAGGACCTGGCCAGACGCCTGCTCGCGGAAAAACTGGAAGAAGACGAACGGGCCGCAGCACCCAAGGAGACACCCGTCGCCGAGGTCGCGTGAACCAGTCGAACGTCGCCAATCCCACGCGGCGGTTTTTTGCCTGGAAAACTCTGCATCCGCGCGAAGCCGAAGACGCTGGTCTGGTGTGGGCCGAGGCCTGGCGCCAGGCGTACTGGGCCGGCATCCGCGAAAACGCGCAACTCGGCCTGCAACTGCTTGAACTGGTGCAGCACCTCGAGGGTCTCGAGCAGCGCCTGCACGACCTGCAGGCGAGTGCCGAGTACGACCGCGAGCTGGAATCGCACAGCGTGTACTGGAAGACGTCGCATGATTGAGTCCTACGTTCTGGAGGCACTGGCGTGCTGAGCTTCGATCTGTTGCCAGGCGCGGCGTGGTTGATCCTTGGCTACCTGCTGGTGAGCGCGTGCGTGGCCGCCGGGCTCGCGCGCTGGTTCCGGTACCTGCGGTGAGCCTGGTGCTGTCCCTGTTCCCTGGTATCGGCCTGCTCGATCGCGCGTTCGAAGACGAGGGCTTCACCGTGGTGCGCGGGCCCGACGTGCTGTGGGGCGGCGACGTGCGCCGCTTCCGTCCGCCGTCTGGCGTGTTCGACGGCGTTATCGGTGGGCCGCCATGTCAGATGTTCAGTCGCCTGGCGAGCATGGTGCGACACAACGGCTACGAGCCGCGTTTCGGCAATCTGATCCCCGAGTTCGAACGCTGTGTCGCGCAGGCTCGGCCGAGGTGGTGGCTGATGGAGAACGTGGCTACTGCGCCAACTCCCTGCGTTGACGGCTACGCCGTGCGCCACCAGGTGGTCAACAACCGCTGGTTCGTGGACGACGGCGGATTCGGCGCCGAGCAGCACCGCCAGCGGCGCGTCTCGTTCGGCACGGCCGAAGGGCGTGGCTTGGCGTGGGACGTGGCGCTGTTCGAGCACAGCACCATCGCTACTGGTGTCACCAGTAGCGATGGCGGCGGGGTAATGCGCGGCAACGGCAAGCTCAAGGCCACCGCCGTGGTCTCTGGCCATGGCGGTGGCGGACGAATCGACAAGAGCTACATCTACTCGCTGGAGGACGCGTGCGAGCTCCAGGGGCTGCCGCGCGACTTCACCGAGCACATGCCGTTCCGCAAGGACGCGAAGTTGAAAGCGGTCGCCAATGGTGTGCCGCTGCCGATGGGCCGCGCGATCGCGCGCGCCGTCAAGCGAGCCATTGCATGAGCATCGCCATCCGTGGGCTGAGCTATCCGAGGACGCGCGGCCAGGCGCGCCGCGTCGTGCCGGTCGAACGCGAGGCGTCGTTCCAGGCGCGCCTGCTCAACCTGTTGCCGCTCTTCGGTTTTCTCCTTGTCTATCACACCCATGACTCCAGACATTCGGCGAGCGGCTTCCCGGACATCGTCGCCGTCGGCCACGGACGCTGCCTGTTCATCGAGTTGAAAGCCGACGACGCGCCGCGACGCCTGCCACTGCATCAGGAGGCCTGGAAGTACGGCCTCGAGGAGTGCGCGGGCGTGGAGTACTACCTGTGGCGCCCGCGCGACTTTACCGAAATCCAGAAGATCCTGAGCAGGAGGCGACGCTAGTGCCGAATACCGAACGCTGGACCGTGTCATTCTCACGCCAGGCGAGCGACGGCAACTACGGGTCGGAAACGATCCGCGTCGAGCGCGTGCTGGTGGCCGTCGACGGCGAGGTGCTCGACGAGCTCACGGCCGCGCAGGCCGTGGCGAACTGTCGCGCCATCGTGCACGCCGAGCTCGGTCGTTCGCCGAACTGGAGCGTGCGCCAGGCGATCGAAGAGCCGAAGCCGATCAAAGCGACCCGTTCCAACTATGACGACGATGAGGACCTGCCGCTATGAGCGATGGCGTTCCGTTCGACGTGCTCATGTCCGATGACCCGAGCGTGCCCGAATGGTGCCAGCAGTTCGGCTGCCGGCGACCGGTCGAGACGTGGTGTCCGCTGTGCCGCGCGTACTTCTGCGCCGAGCATGACGAGCTCTACCCCCGGCGCAGGCACGACTGCCTGCGCGGTAAGGCCGAGGCGGCATGATCGACGGGCACTGGCTCAGCGTCAAGCGCACCGACGAGCGTGCCTATGCGCTGTACCGGCGGCACTACTCGGCGGCCAAGGGCGTGCGCTGGCGACGACCGGGCAATACGAACGTGACCAGCGCCGGCGAGACGATGGTGCTGCTCAGCCAATGTGGACGCGCGGTCTTTGTCTGGCTGCGCTGCACCGTCGCGCGGCTCGATGGGCAATCCGGGGTCAATTGCGCCGTCTTCCGCAACGAGGGCGCGGGACTCTCGAGCGAGTTGATTCGCGAAGCTGACGAGCTCGCATGGCGTCGCTGGCCGCGGGAAGTGCGGCACTTTACGTACGTCGATGGCAGCAAGACAGCGACACGCCGGTCGAAACATACGGGGCCTGGCGCGTGCTTTCTGCACGCCGGCTGGCGGGTGTGCGGCAGCAATACCGACGGGCGACTGACATTGCTCGAGGTGGAGGCGGCGTGAGCGATGAGGCGCTGCACGTGGTGCTGATCGCGGGTGCCTTCATGGTCTTTCTGATCGTGCTCGTCGCGCGGAGTCTCGAGTAGTGAACTTCTGGCTCGGCGTGCATCACCCGAACTGGCTCGAGCAATTGGATATCCCGTCGATGGTCTCGTTCCGCTCGCTGGCGAATCGGAAAACGTACCCGCGCGCACGAGCGACCTGGATGCAGGACTCTGGCGGCTTTTCCGAGCTGCACCTGCACGGTCACTACGTGCGCTCGCCGCGCGAGTATGCCGAGCGCACACGCCGCCACTTCGACGAGATGGGCAACCTGCTCCACGTCGCGGTCCAGGACTGGATGTGCGAGGACATGATCCTCGAGCGCACCTGCGCGAGCGTGCCGCTACACCAGCTGCGCACCGTTGAGAGCTACCTGGAACTGCAGCAACTGGAGCCGGAGTTGCCGTGGATGCCGGTGCTGCAGGGGCGCATGCTCGACGACTACCGACGGCACGCCGACATGTACGCCACGGCCGGCGTGGACCTGGCCACCCTGCCCCTGGTCGGCCTCGGCACGGTGTGCCGTCGGCAGCACACGATGGTCGCGGTGCGCCTGATCCAGGGGCTGTCGGCGCTCGGCCTGCGCCTGCACGGCTTCGGGCTGAAGATCACCTCGCTGCTGCGCGCCAGGGAGCACCTGGCGAGCGCGGACTCGATGGCGTGGAGTCTCGACGGACGCTACCCGCAGGGCGGCCGCTGCAAGCGCGTGCGCGACCACGCGCAGTGCATCAACTGCGTCGAGTGGGCGCTGCTGTGGCGCCAGCGTCTGGTCGATCGGCTCAATCAGCCAACCCTGTGGGAGGAGCTCTGATGCGCTGGCTGCCACTGATGGGCTACGTGGCGTGCATCGTCGCGGCCAACTGGGCGATCACCACCTTCGGACTGGTCCCGGTCGGCTTCGGCCTGTACGCGCCGGCGGGCGTGGTTTTCGCGGGATTTACCTTCACCTTCCGCAACCTGACCCAGCAGACGCTCGGCCGCCGCTTCGGCTTCTTCAGCATCATCCTGGGCGCGGCCATCTCCTACGTGATCACCGACAAGGTGACAATTCCCGGTGGCGTGCTGCCGCTGGCGGTGGCCTCCGGCGTGAGCTTCCTGCTGAGTGAGACGGCGGATGCGCTGGTGTGGACCAAGCTCCGTGAGCGCGACTGGTGGATGCGCGCGATGGGGCTGGGCGACCTGGCCGGCCAGGTGATCGACTCGGCCATCTTCCTGGCACTCGCGCTCGGCTCGCTGGAGCTACTGCTCGGCCAGGTGGTGGGCAAGCAGTGGACGATCTGGGCCGCCATGCTGTTCATGGCGCTGTACCAGCGACGTCGGCAGCCGCTCGAGGTGGCGGCCTGATGGCGCGCGCGAGTGCCTTCGTGGCGGGCCTCGCGCTCGGCGTGGTGCTCGGTACGGCGGTCATGATCGGGCATGCCGACGACGTGCAGGCCGAGGTGAACGCGGCCGCCGCGGTGGCGAACGTGGACCCGGTCGACCTGGCCGGCGCGGTCAACACGACGGGCATGGGCCCGCGCGAGTACCTGCAGGCCGTCGGCGAGTGGCCCGCGCTCGTGCCCGAAAACTTACCTCCGCGGGTATATACCAGCCAGGTAAGCGTGCGCGTCGAGTGCATCATCCGCCTCGAAAGTCGCGGTGATCCCAACGCGCGCAACCGCAGCGGTGCCTCGGGCCTCGGCCAGTTCCTGCCGGCGACCTGGCTGAGCACGCCCCAGGGGCGCGCGGGTTACTCGGTGTTCAACGCGGCGGCGAACCGCCAGGCGATCGCGTGGATGCTCAGCGTCGGCCGCGCGCGCGAGTTCGTGGCGGTGAGCACATTCGGATGCTGAGGGGAGGCTCTCAAACATGACGCAAGCCATTGAAAAACGCCAGGAGGTCCCGGAAGGCCTCGCCATGCAACTGTGGGGCCGCGAGCGGCTCGCGGTGCTCAAGCAGCAGATCGCCCCGGGCGCCTCGGACGCCGAGCTCGACCTGTTCGCCACGGTGTGCAGACGCACCCGATTAGACCCGTTCGCCAGGCAAATCTGGAGCATCCCGCGGCGGCGCAAAGCGACCGACGAGCGCGGCCGCGACTACTACGAGCAGTACCAGGTCATCCAGATCGGGGTACATGGCTTACGCCTGATTGCCCAGCGCTCGCGCGACTACGGCGGCCAGGACGGTCCGTACTGGTGCGGCAAGGACGGCAAGTGGGTGGACGCCTGGTTCAAGGACGAGGCGCCGACCGCGGCTCGCATCGGCGTCAAGCGCAAGGGCTGGGACCAGTGGCTGTACTCGGTGGCGGTGTGGGACCGCGCCGTACAGCGCGACAACCGCGGCCAGCCGATGGCGCTGTGGAAAACGCGTGGACCCGAGCAGCTCGCGCTCGCGGCCGAACGCGACGCGCTGCGCCGCGCGTTTCCGATCGAGACCTCAGAGGTCGAGGTGGTCATCGACGACCCCGAGGTGCAGGCCGAGCGCGCGCAGCGCTATGACGAGATTTTCTCAGGCGACAACGACGTGGTCGTCTCGGGCGATCGTCTGGTCGACCGCACCACCGGCGAGGTGCTCGAGCCACCAGGCGACGGCGGCGCGCAGCGCGCGCGCGAGATCGTCGAGCAAGCCCACTCCGCGGCACGTCAGCGCGAGATGGACCTGGCCGAGGTTGATCGCCAGCGACGTGAGGAGGGGGTCATCTAGAAGGGCCCGTGATCTCGCTGCTCGAGGGCGACTGCCGACAAACGCTGGATGCGCTCGCAGCTGGCAGCATCCAGGCCTGCGTGACCTCGCCGCCGTACTACGGCCTGCGCGACTACGACACCGAGCCGCTGGTGTGGGGTGGCGACGCGGAGTGTGCGCACGAGTGGCAGGCGGCGCACTCGGCGGACTGGTACGGCAGTGGCTCCAATGCCAGCTCATCGCTGGACGCCTCCGCGCAGACGTCCCAGGCCAAACGTCGGAATCGAGGCAGCATGGGCACCCGCTGCGCGTGCGGCGCGTGGTGTGGCTCACTGGGCCTGGAGCCCACGCCGGAGCTCTACATCGAGCACCTGGTGGAGTGTTTTTCGCACGTGCGGCGTGTGCTGCGCGCTGACGGCCTGCTGTGGCTCAACCTCGGCGACAGCTACGCCGGCTCGGGCAAGGGCCCCAGTCGGAGCCTCAACCAGGGCAATCCGCACGCGCATGCCGCGGCGGAGGCGATGCGTGAGCACGGGCTGCTCGCCGGGCGCGGCGTGAGTGGCCGGCGTAGCGGTGCAGGACCTGCGACCGCGGGCTACAAGCCGAAAGACCTGATGCTGATGCCGTTCCGCGTGGCACTGGCGCTGCAGGCCGACGGCTGGTACCTGCGCAGCGTCATCCCGTGGCTGAAGCGCGCGGCGATGCCCGAGAGCGTCAGGGACCGCCCGGCCTCAGCGGTCGAGTACGTGTTCCTGCTGAGCAGGTCGCGGCGCTATTCCTGGCATGGGGACGCGGTCCGCGTGGGCGTGACGGGCAACGCGCACGATCGTGGCAACGGCATCAACCCGAAGTCGCGCGCCAACGGTGCCGTCCCACCAGGCGAGGCCGAGCCGAACGCCGACTGGGTGCACAAGGTGCCGAGTGGCTGGGACACTGCTGAGGGATCCCACAGGCGCCTCAACGGGCGCTACCGCTCGAAACAGAACGCGTCGTTTTCCGGTGCGCTCGCCGGGGTGCAGACGGGCCCGCGCAACCGGCGCAATGCGGACTGGTTTTTCGAAAGCTGGCAGGG
>Ga0126381_100007941_pt1 | contig 11838 bp, 14 predicted proteins | sample PanSoiMetPlot_28_FD_96465 | JGI IMG/M metagenome (GOLD analysis project Ga0126381, IMG submission 96465) | Tropical forest soil microbial communities from Panama - MetaG Plot_28 | ecosystem: Environmental > Terrestrial > Soil > Tropical forest > Bulk soil | place: Panama | collected 2016-02-17
CACTTTGAGGTTTCTACGCCTGCAATCGGCGTAATGATCGCTCTCGGCCAATCGTTGCCGTACATTCGCGCACTCGGGGTCGAAAAGATTCAAGCGTATCGTCAGCCGATGATCAAGAAACTTCAGGAAGAAATGCCGGCTCGGCGAGCAACTTACGCCTTCCGAGTCAACTTCGGCCCTGCTCCGCTTTGGACTAGAGAAGAAGAACTCGTAGACCCTTCTTGACCGGTTGCGCGAACGGAAATTGCATGTGCAGGTGGGGTCCAGCCAAGAAATTCTTCGTGTCCTTTGAAGATCGCAACCAGCAGATCACGAATGGATTGCTTGAAGCCTGAAGATTCTGGTTCTTCTACGCGGGTTGGGGATTTCTCGACCGGCGGTTCTGCCGGTGCGCCGCAGGTCGTGGCCATGGAGACTCTCCTTTTGCATGGCTCCAAGTTGAACCAGGGGAAGTCGATCGTGACGGTTCCCTTAGGAAAAGAGGGTTAACCCTGTGATGGGCCCTAGGCTGATCGGGTGAGTTCTCCAAGGGCGGGCATCACGATTGAGCGTGATGAATTGGCACGAACACGGTGATATGCCCAATCTCCACGGAGGACGACCCATGTAGGATAGGGTCTGCTCGGGATAATGATCCGGATGAACACGACAGCCGGATATCTTATCGGCGTGCCGTCGGCGACGCACTTAGGCAAGGGCGTTTTCTTGTTTCTTGCTGCAATGATTGCCGGGACGCTCAACGCGGTGGCTGGCGGCGGCACCTTTATTTCGTTCCCATCCTTGCTGGCTATGGGCGTACCGGCGGTGGAGGCCAATGCGACGAACACCGTCGCATTGTGGCCTGGTTTGGCCGCCAGCGCGGGCGCATACCTGAAACGGCTAAGTGTGCCTCGAAGCCTACTGACCCCACTCCTGATCACGAGCGTTGTCGGAGGGCTCGCCGGCTCCGTGCTCCTGCTCAAGACGCCACAACGCGTCTTCTTGCGCCTCGTCCCCTGGTTACTGCTGGGCGGCACCTTGATCTTCGCCTTTGGCAACACCATCCGCGCGATGGCCGGGAAACTTTCAGGCGTCGATGACGCGACGCGGTTGTCGCGGCGGACGATCACACTGGCTTGCGTCGCAAACTTGCTGGTCGCAATCTACGGCGGCTATTTTGGTGCGGGAATTGGCTTCATGCTTCTGGGAATGTTGGCGGCTTTAGGGATCCATGACATTCACGCTATGGGGGCTATCAGGACCCTACTTGCGGCGGTGATCAATGCCGCGGCGGTACTGGCATTCATTTTCGCGGGTGCCGTGTTTTGGCCCGATTGCCTGGTGATGATTGCAGGTGCGACGGTTGGCGGCTGGTTTGGCGCGCGCTACGCGCTGCGAGCCGATCCCCGGAAAGTGCGGCGGGCAGTGATCGCCATCGGCCTAGTGATTAGCGCTTACTACTTTGTAACACTGCGGTAGCCGGAAGCGCGCGAACTGTCACAGCCAGTGCTGTAACCGTGCAAGGTAACCGTCCGGACCCTTTCGAACCACCGGTCTGATCGCCACAAAAGCAGCCGCGCGAGACCCATCAGTCAGGCGCTACTTGGCCCCGGTTTGGAGTTTTCAGGCTATAATTTGACCCCGCTGGATTGTCCCTGTATGCGTAGTCCCGCGGTACACGATTTGTGCTCGGGCTCGCGGAGAGTTGACGGATGTTTATCTCGCGCTGGTGAGGGTTGCGTCGCTTTCCATCGCAGTCGTCTTCTTTGGCAACCATCTGGAGCGACGGCCGAGCAGGTCCCTGGAGCAGGAAGTTGAGGGTCTCGGGTTTTCTTTCGCTCCCGTCGCCGAGCCCATCGAGCAGTCTGCTATTAACGACGCATCGTGTATGCCAGAGAGCGGTTCGATCGACAGCAAGATCATGGAAGTCATGCGGGGGCGATTCTCGGCCGCCGCGTGCTCGTCTTGTGATACAGCTCGCTCGGTGATGGTTCAACTGTGACTACTGTCGCAGCCTTCCAGTGCTCCGCTACGCCGCTGCCCGTTTTCCGGGTTCGCGCCAAAGATGTCATCGACCGTCGCTAGCGATGTCGACCCGGAGTTCGACGCAAGACTCCAACTCTGGTGTGCGAACGATGCTATGACGCGGAAATTCTTCACGAGCGGCAGACTCGGTTACTTCCGCCGTTGTCTGGGGCATTTTTGAGATTCGCTGAAGCCTTTCTCATCTTCCACCCCGGTGAGGAGATCAGCGCGAAGAACTTGCGACGCCTCGTACAGGTGACCTCCACGATCACCTTTGGTCTGCTCGACCCGGAGATCAAACCGGACTGAGCTCGTGAACCTTTCTGAGGTTGCTTTCTATCCTCACCGTCCCCGCAGCCCGCGAGTCAATGGGAGAGACGTATCTTTATCGTTACGAGGTCGATGGCGAACACTCCACACTACACCGCAGGTCGTGCTGCCTCAGCCTTGGCGAGTCCGACGACAGGCTGTTTTAGCTCGGAAGCTTTAACGGCGCGGGCTGCGACAGGCTTCAGCCAAAGTAACGCCATGAAAGCGCCCACCACGTCGCACACGATCATCGCCCAGAACACCTTCGTCCAGGAGCCGGTCTTGGCAAATATCCAAGCTGCGCCAGGAGCGGCAAACAACGCGGCTACCCCCTTCGCAGTGTAGACGAAGCCATAGTTTGTGGTGGCCCATTTACTACCGTAAAGGTCCGCAGTTAGCGAGGGAAACAACGAGAAGATATTGCCCCAGGCAAAGAAACAGAGACCTGACAAGACGACGAACCAGATGGGGTAGCTGATCAGTTGCAGCAGCGCATACACAGCCACTGCCTCCAGCATGAACGCAATGAAAATTGCATTCTCCCGGCCGATGCGATCCGACACCCACCCCCAGAAGGGACGTGTCAATCCATTCATGAGGCGATCAACGGTGATGGCAAGCACGATGGCAGTCATTCCGAAGGCCACCACGACGTTGTCCACATGGTATGAGACGGCCATCGGGTTCAGTTGTGCGGTGACGACCAGGCCGCCAAAAGCCAACATGGTCATCATCACGTAGATCAGGTAGAACGATGGTTGGCGGAACATCTCCCAAGGCGTCATGTCGATCCCCGAGGTGTTCACTCCTCGGGCCTTGATCTTGGCTGCTTTCTCTGTCCAGTTTGGCGGCGTCCATCCGTCGGGCATCCGGGCGAGGAAGAGGGCGCAAGCCAACACAACGACTCCCTGGATAATTCCCCAGACGATGAAGGTGTGCTGGTAACCCGACGTTTTCATCATGGCCGCTATGGGAGCGATCGTCGTGGCTGTACCGATTCCATAAGCCCCGGCAGTGAGGCCGACACAAAGACCACGATGGTCGGGAAACCACTTCAGCGCGTTTCCGATCGTTCCACCATAAACGATGCCGGCGCCGATGCCGCCCAATGCATACCAAAAGTACAGGCTGTGTATCGACTCGGCCCGACCCGATCCGACCCAGCCCAGCGTGACCAGTACAGAACCGATACCTAGCATGAATCGTGGTCCAATTCGGTCGACCAGGTATCCTTCAAACGGCACCAGCCAGGTTTCCAAGGCAATGAACAACGCGAATGTCCATTGCACCGCAGCTAGCGAGGCATGCAGATGGGCCTGAATGGGCTTGGTGAAAAGTGTCCATGCGTACTGCAGGTTTGCGATAGCCATCATGGCAACGATGCCAGCAATTAGCTGCACCCAACGATTGGGAATACGCGAGGGGTGAATAAGGGAATGGGGAGTTGCAGACATAATTCACCTCGGGGTGACGCCTCGTTAGACGTTAGCAGCACACTGCCAGGGGCCCAAGCCGACCTTCATTCTGTTTTACAGAACCAAGGGCTCTCAACCGGGTCTCGCGCAAACTGCTCTGGAATGGCTTCAGCTCCCACTCCTGTCTCAAGGAGCAGCTACGTCGCATAGCGGTAAAATTCCAGAATCGCTGCCCACATCCGACGTGTTATACTGGTCCAATAAGTGAACCAATTGCGGCAGGAACGTTAACACGCCAACCCCCAGCTGTCAAGCCCCGCTTTCCCCGTGCGTCGGTAGCCTGTGTCGGTCCCCGGAGAGAGGTGCTCACTTCGGACGGCGTGGCACATTGGCCGCTTCTTCGAGTTCGCGAGAAATTGCCGATGCCAGCCATGGATGAGAGCGTAAGAGCACAGGTGGAGAGTTACCGTTCCCGCTTTGCCAGCCTGGTCCGACAAGGACGTCAGATTCACGATGCGTTGCTGAGCTATCCCTCCGACACAGGGGCCATGGTCTCTCTGCGCATATGGCAGGAAGACTGTGGGCAAGTGGTCAATGAACTGTCCGGAGGCAACAAGAGCAATTGGCTTGCCCGCTCGTTTAGCAGCGCCTTCTTGGTGCATTCAGCAGCAGCCAGTGTCGTCGAGGAAGTGCCGGCGGTTGAGATCGTCAAGCGACTGCTTGACGTCCTTGAGCAAGCTGTCGGCTCGCTCTCTGGAATTGTGCCTTCCGGATCATCGGAGCTGCCACCTCTCCGCCGTTTTGATTTCGTTCATGACCCCGAGCTCCGCCCGGTTATCGAGCGCGCCTACGCCGATGGCCGGCATGCCCTGGATGGCGGAGACTATGAACTGGCTCTGCTGACGGCTTGTGGAATCCTGGATGCCGTCGTGACCGATGCACTGCGACACAGGGGGCTTAGTTCCATGGCTGCGTCGGACGTTCCCGCGGGCAAAATCGCGGATTGGCCGTTCGAGACACGCTTGGCTATCGCAGAAAGGACAGGACTCATTCGCGGCGGCTGGGCTCGCCTGCCGGCCGTGGCCTGGGCCTATCGAAGTCTCGCGGAGGACGAGGGCAGCGCCAAGGTGAGAACGGCGATTTCCGAACTCGACGCGCGGCGCGCTACACAGGTGCTTCACGTCGTAATGAGAGATCTGGATCCCGGCCGGTAGACTCCTGGCAAATCAGCGAAGCACAGGAGACGCGCCTTTCAATCCTCCAGGTCCTCTCGGAACACCGGTTGCGAGGGATCGAGGCTGCCATTGGTCACCCGCGCAAGCAAGTCTTCGTACACCGCTTTCGCCTCCGACAGTGAGCTGTAGCCGCGTTCGTGCTGCAGCCCTCCCGTGTCCGAGTAGATGAGCGTGAAATACCGTCCCGAAGAATACTGAACCTCCAGCATCTGGTTCGGCATGTCGGGATCACCTTTCTGTCCCAGTACATCCATCAGCGCCACGGTCCACTGCTTATCCTTGGGATCGGTTACGACCTCGCGCTCGAGGTACTGCCAGTCGTCCATGCTCCAACGTGCCATAGCTATCGAAGCAACTCATTGAGGCCGGTGCTTGGGAGCCTCAAAGAACTGTCTCCCGGATCGAGATTAACTCTTCGCACTTTCCCGAGCTCGGCCGTTCGTGTTTTAGGGCTGAAGCCCGCGATATTGCGATGTGATTTCACGGTTCGTCACGGCGACTGAAGACCGAGTCGCTGACTTGATACTACGTCTCACGGGAAAAGTTCCTTGACACGCAGCAGTTCGACATGATAAACCCTCGCCTCACTGGTCGACTCTTCATACCAGTTATGCGCTGCAGGTTGCCCCTCTGGCCCGATGTTCTGCAATGCCTTTTGAAGTAGAGGCCTGTTTTGCAAGTCATTACAGGAGAGAGGAAGCTTATGCGCTTGCTGACATGGATTTTCGCCATTCTAGTCGGTTTCACCGCGCCAGGTTCACTCGCCCAATCTCCAGGCACGCAACCCGCGAACCCGGCCGGCGGATCGAGCTCGGCGAGCGCGACCGAGGAAGAGGTAAACCAGTTGCGCCGCGAGGTAGCCGCGCAGCGCCAGACGATCGAGGAACTGAAGTCGACGGTCGAGAAGCTGGCGGAGGCGAAGAACGCAGGAACCGACAGCGCCTCGGCCCATGTACTATCCGACGGTTTGTCGGGAACCGATGCCCGGCTGGTAGACGCGTCTCTCGCCCAGCCCTACCCGGGGACGGAAACGGCAGCCTTGGACCAGGCCCAAACCCCCGCTCCCCCCAAAGCGGCCCCTCTGACTGCGGGGTGGGACGGGGAGCACTTTTTCATAAGGAGTGCAGACGGGCAGGCCGGCATCAACCCTTATGGCTACGTCGACACCGACTACCGGGCCTACATCGGCGACGGAACGCCGGCGAATACATTTTTGATACGCCGGGCCCGTTTCGGCTTCCAGGGCTTCTACGGGAAACACTTCGACTTCGCGATTCTGACCGACGCGAACGCCACCTCCGGCGCGATTGTTCGCGACGTCTATCTCAACACCAGGATCAAGCCCGAGATACAAGTCCAGGCGGGCCAATTCAAGGAGCCCTTCGGTCAGGAGCTCGGCACCGGCGCCACTAACCTGGACTTCGTCGAGCGCGGCTTGCAGGCATTGCTCTATCCCTCGGTGGTTACCGCGTTCCGCAGTCCCGGAGTCACCATTCACGGTGACATCAAGCACGGCGCCTACCAGTACTTCGTGGGAGCGTTCAATGGCCGGGGCGGCGTGACCGCGGCGGTAGTGAACGAGCCGGAAATCGTGGCCAGAGGTCGAATCTATCCGTGGCGTAACACCAAGAACGAATACCTGAAGCAACTCGCATTTGGCGGATCGTTCGCTTACGCCTGGGCCCGAGGCCTCTCCAACGATGTGAGCTTCAGCGGAGCGCTACCCGACCTGGCTTACACATTCTTCCCCTCCCTGCGGATCAACGGTCCAATCCAGCGGTATGGGGCCGATACCACTTACCTGAGAGGAGGGTTCGCCTTTCGTGGCGAATACGTTCAACTGCAGGAGCAACGCGACGGCGTGGGCTCGGAAACAACCGGAGGCCTCGGTTTTTTCACCCTTCCCGGTGTCGGCGCCAAGGCCTGGAACCTCAGCTCAACCTACCTGCTCACCGGCGAAAAACAGCCCGAGAACGGCACTCCCAGGGTTAAGCGTCCACTGTTTGGCCCGGGCACACCTGAGGCTGGATCTGGATCTGGATCCGGGCACGGATGGGGAGCCTGGGGAGTGGGCTTCCGGTACTCTGCCATCCAGGCCATCGCACCCGGCGCGAACTTCCTGAGCTTCTATACACCGGGATTCGTCCCCAGCTACAGCTATCGCACCGACCAGTTCACAGTCGGCTTCAACTGGTGGCTGAATTACTGGGTGAAGTATCAGTTCAACATTAACGTGGATCGGCTGCGGCAGCCCAGCGTTACCGGGCAAGTGCCGCAAAATATCGTCGTCTTCTTGCAGGAGCTGCAGTACCGCTTCTGAGGTGGTACGGGGGGTTGTAAATGAAATTGGGTAACAAGATTGGGATGGACGTCAAAGCAGGTTGCAGGCTGATGGAAAGGGAACATGCAGGAGGAGATACGATGAGATCGAAAATTCTGTCTACCATTCTTCTCGCGGCCTTGTTTGTGCTGGAGAGCGGTTGCGGAGGTGTGAAGAACTGTCCCACGTGCGGTACACCCACCACCGGCGGTTACACCGACATCGTTAACATCCCGGTGCCCGAGCACAATCCCACGGGCGAGCCCGGCGGACCATTCAACTCCTTCGACATCAGCTGGATCAATCAAGCCACCCACCTGGACTACATCTCCGACCGCATCGGCCTTGCCGTCGTGGTGGTCGATACGAACAATAACCTTTCCGTGAACGCCATTCAAGGCGCCAACGCGGTTACAGGCGGGGGCTTTCAGGCTAGCAGCTGCGATCCCAGTATTCCGCCCATCGTGTCGGTGTTCGGCAATTTCACCCGCTTCGGGTGCAGAAATCAACCGTTCCACCTTGTCTCGGGGTTCGGCGCCAATGGTCTTTTTGGAGGATTTCCCGGGGCGCAGTGCTGCGCCGCCCGGGCCAACGGCGTGAACCCAATGTCGGGCCCCGACGGCGAGGAGGTAACGCCGGACGGCAACATTCTGTTTACCTCCAACGGCAGCGCCTCCGTCGTGGTCTTCGATCTGAGCACCATGAACTTATCAGCCAGCCCGCCGACCCCGCCCAACGTATTGGCCACCATACCAACCGGGGTTCCCGCCGACTATGACGGTCCGCTGGGCATAGCGCCCTGTATCGCATCGTGGAACGGTTTAGCGGGTTCCAACGCCAGTTGCGGCGATGACCGGGCTGACGAGATGGCCTACGATCCCGTCCACCAGGTCCTGGCGGTCATCAATGGCGATCCGGGATTGCCCTTCGTTACATTGATTGACATGTCGCACATCGTAAGCAAAACGGGAACCCCGGCGCAGCAACATTGCCTGCCGATCGACGCGACGACCCCTTATGGTCCTTTCCCCGCGGCACCGCTCCCTAGTCCTTATCCGCAGCAGGGGACGTCGACGGCGCCGGTGGCCCCTGCCGCCGGTGCGGCTTTTAATCCGCCGAGCTGCATTATCGGTCAAATCTACTACGACGGCGCGGGAGGCTCAGCATCCGGCGGCCTGGGACTGAATGCCATTGTTCCAGTCGATACGGTTGGGGGCACGTTCCCATGCCCGGATCCGTCCAACCCACAGACGTTTGGCGGCGTTTCCGGATCATTGGCCTCAGGGATCCCGGGAGTGGGCATAACTCCGGGCGGGGTCCAGTACACCATCCCCTGCCATCACGGGCCCCTGATCAACTCAACCACGGGTGCTTTCTGCAATCAATCGACCCCTGCCGGAAATTGCGCGGGCTCAATAGCGCCCGCCGGTTTGGGAGGAATGGCGTGGAATACCAACACCGGCCACCTGCTGCTGACGAATCCAAACTCCATCACCATCACAAGCATAGGCAGCGTCGATGAAATTGACCCCCGGCTGGGAAATTCCAACGGGCCGGTGGTGGTTAACAGCTTCGTGATGCCGGTTTGCATGCCCACCAGCGTCGTTCAGGGTCCGGGCAACAATTTTCTCGTGGGCTGTGCGGATCACGACGGAACGGCATTTCCACCCAACGAGTACATCGTCGATGGGACTAGCGGCAACATCCTGGTCACCATCGATAACGTGGGCGGGGTTGACGAGGTGTGGTACAACCCCGGGGATAACCGGTACTACGTAGCAGCAAGGGACTTTCCCTCCGGCCCGGTCATGGGCGTGATCGATGCCGGCACAAAACTCTGGCTGCAAAACGTTACCACCAATGCGAACTCGCATAGCATTGCAGTTGATTCCGGCAATAATCACGCGTTTGTGCCCCTGCAGTCGGGTGGGATATGCACGACGCAGACTAGCAACGGCTGTGTAGGCGTATTCGCGGAACAATGACCGGAGAAAGCCAAACCGGTAAGGGTGGATTTGGGCTGACAGATGCTTATGCTAAAGTTTGACGCGGTTGCGTCCGAGGGGAAGTTGGTGCGATTTATGGAGAAGCTTCGAAGCGTTGGCAGTCAAATCCTGGTTCCGGTGCTGGTAGTGTTTCTGGTTGCGCTGTCGCCGGCGCAAGAAGACCCTCGTAAGCGGTCCACGGAGGTGCCGGCAACCGTGATTGCGCATTTGCCGCTGCCCCAGGCAACGGGAAACCAAATGTTGCTGCAAAGGCAGGAAGGAAGGAGCTTCCTTTACGTGCAGCAGGCTTCCAAGCAAGGCTTCATGATCGTGGATGTCACCAAGCCCGAGACGCCGAACCTTCTCCACCGAACTGCAGAGGCGAGCCAAGTCACCTCGGGAACCCTGGAGATGATCAGCCCGGATGTTGCCATCGCCGCCGCACCGGACAAGAAACCCACCACCATCACCAGCAGCAGCCGTCCCACGGATACGGTGCGCGTGCTGGATGTGAGCGACCCGCACAATCCTAAGACCCTTGAGGAGTTTAAGGGGGTTACCAGTGTCCTTCCTGACGGCGGGCACGGCTTAATTTATCTGACCAACAACGAGGGGTTGTGGATCCTGCGCTACAGCCGGCCATCCTTCATGGAGCCGGCGAAGACCAAACCTCCCTGTAACTCCGAATCGGAGATCCAGGCCATGCCCCCGGATTGCGGCTAGGGTTCGGGGCTATTGGGGGACCGGGTACGCCGGGCACTGCTTGGCGACGGTTTTGATGGAACTGATCCGTATTGTCACTGGGGATGGAGAACCCAGCCTCGACAAGGCGTCGGAGCTTGTACTCAGCGACGGTAATGCCGTCCCGGTGATTTCCACTCGTTGTCCCAGGTAAGGGCCGAGTTTTATTTTGCCGGTAGCCTGCAGTAGGTATGTACTGGGCGGATTCTGCTTGATCAGTATGTAATCGCCGGTACGTCGGCTGACGCACCCCTGTACGGTTAGCTCGTCCTTGGAACCCTTTGAGTTTTGCTGGCTGGCCGCGTTGGTATTGCTGTCTTGGGCCAGGAGGAAACTGGCCGAAAGCAGCACAGCAAGCCACAGTTGTCTCATGGTGGTTGCTCCTAACACAAAGATGGCAGAGTCGCTGTCCCGGTTGCAGCTAATTTCGGGCCGCGAGGAGCCTACTTCACGTGGGTTTCCTGGTAATGGAGTTCTTTCCATTGCCCGGCGCGCTTCACCCAAATCTCCGTGATATAAACCCGCGTGTACCGTACTTGCGCTTTGGGCGGGAACTGCATGGTGACCGTGTAGTTGACCATGGCAACCTCCGGAGCAAGCGGAGTTACCTTCAAGCCCGAAAGAGTGTACTGGTAGACATTCTCATCGGACAGTTCGTTCAGCACCTGGATCTTATTGCGCTCGCCTCTGCCGTCAACTTCGACTCCTTGATAGTCATCGGCCAGCAGCTCGGCGTAGGCCTTCCTGTCCTTGTTCTTCAAGGCCTCCCATTCGGCCTTCACCTTCGCTTCCAGCAGGTCCTTCAGGGTCGTGTCGGAAGAGGCATTGCCGGACTGCCGAGTGTCACCGGCCTTCGACGTCACCGCAGGCTGTTGCGCAAGGGCAACGGCCGTGACCACTGCAAGGCAAAAGAGGACGAAATAATAGCGCATGATCTTTATCAAGAGAGATCCACCCCGGCTCATCCAAGCAACTGATCCAAGGCCTGGGCCACCTGCCCGGCGGTGAAGGGTTTACTGACTAACAAAACTTTGCGGGCGTTGCGAGTGCGAAGGCTGGCGTCAGCCGCCTCTGGCGTGTCGCTGATAATGACGACGGGAAGCTCGGCAAGGTTCCGGTGGTTACGCAAAATGTCGAAAAGCCCTTCGCTCATGTCGAACCCGGAACAGTCAAGCACGAGCGCATCCACATGCTGTTCCTCAACCAGCTCACTGATCGCGACGGTGTAGCCCGATGCGACGACCTCGTGCCCGAGGTCGCGCAGCGCAAACGTCAGGAGCTCGGCAATCTCGGGCGTGTCATCGATGAGCAAGATGCGGGACAACCGTGCCTACTTCGTGCCGGTTCCAGTGTCAGGCAGACGCGGTTTTTTGCCTTCGCACGGCTCCAGGTCCATGACCCACACTCGGCCGCCGGCGGTGTAGTAAGCGCGCTGATCGTTTTCGACCATCGCGCCCCAGGCCTCCAGCGTCCGCATGGCGAAGGTATAGCCCTCGAAGTTTTTACGAGTGTGTTCGAGGACTTCGTTGGTGTGCCAGTTGTCAGTGAGGATGCCGTCCCCTGCATGTACGCGGACCACGGTATAGTAGCGGTCGAATGCCGCTTCCGGACGCACGTCGCGGCTCGCACCGCGCTTCTTGCCTTCGCTGACGATATAGCTTTCCTGTGCTGCGGGAGCTGGAGTTGCAGCTTTGGTGTTCATACGGTTTCCGCCACGACCGCAGCCGCTTCCGCAGCCGCCATGTCAGCCACATTCTTCACTTCCGCGGCCCGAACCAAAGCCTCGGGCAGCTCGATTCCCATCATCTGCCATTGCTCGTTGGCGAATC
>Ga0126381_100007943_pt1 | contig 11836 bp, 11 predicted proteins | sample PanSoiMetPlot_28_FD_96465 | JGI IMG/M metagenome (GOLD analysis project Ga0126381, IMG submission 96465) | Tropical forest soil microbial communities from Panama - MetaG Plot_28 | ecosystem: Environmental > Terrestrial > Soil > Tropical forest > Bulk soil | place: Panama | collected 2016-02-17
AGCGAAGGCTTTGCGATTGGCGTGGAGTTCCTCAACCCGAAAGGGCGATGGGTTGTTCAATCCCCCAAATAGCTTGACGCAAAGCGGCGAGCGGATAGGAGGGCAACGCTGGAACGAAAGAAGTCAGTTTACTAGCGCAAAAGTTTTGGGATTGAGGCGCTTGGCGGCCCACACAGGGGCTTCCAGGCGCTTCAAGCTTTTCTCGCACTTTATTTCTTTAAAGTCTCCAGAGACTCCTCAGATACTTTTCCGGCGATAAGCATCAGGCACTCGCCGAAGAGAACAGAGAAGGAGTGCAGCGCAGCGCGAATCTTCCTATTGCGTTTTCTTTGAGCTGGATCTTTCTCTTTCCGGAAGGCCATCAAGGTGTACAGCCAAATCCACGGAACGTAGATGGAGTAGAGAAAGCTGATGGGCTTGACGTGGGTGTGTCGCACTTCGCTGATGCGGAAACCAGAAACATGCAACTCATAGCGCAGTTCGGAAAACGTCGCGAGGCCAATGTGGTGAAGTGGATGCCGGGCGTTTTCGTTCAGAGGACGGCCATCGCGTCCGAAAAAGCCACTGCCAAAAAAGCGCACGCGTGATCGCAGCGCGGTGATATTCGGTGTGGTCAGCACGAGAAGCCCGCGGGGCTTGAGAATGCGGTTGATCTCACGAAGGAAGGAATAGTGGCTCTCGAGGTGTTCGATTCCTTCTGTGGAGATAACGACGTCGAAATTCTGGTTGGCCCAGGGAAGTGGGGCGTCTAGGTTAACCTTCTGAAAGGCTTTTCCTAGGTGTTTGGCAGGATCTGGCTCGATGTCCGCTCCAATGGCATCGAAGCCGCGCTCTCGAAGCGCAAGCGTAAGCGCGGCGCTGCCGCCGCAAGGCGCGTCGAGAATGCGCGCGCCTGAGGACAAGCCGAGCCGTGATAGGTGATGCAGCACAGAACGCTGAATCACGGTGAGTTCCGGCGAGTTCATCTTCGGCACCTCTTCGAGGGATTCGTTCGACCAGAAGAATACTTACGGCTCACACAGGGCTACCAGGCGCTTCAAGCTTTTATCACGACTCATGAGGAATTTCATTGCTGCGCCGCTTGTCGAGGACATCTCCGTAAACCTGGATGGTGCCGTCGACCATGAGTCCCGCTGAAAAGCGTTCTTGCACTTCGAGGCGGCCGGCTTCGCTGAGTTTATTTCGGAGGTTCGCGTCAGTCATCAACCGCAACATCGCCGCAGCGAATTCTTTTCCATGTGGTTCCACTACTAGGGTCGTTCGCTCGTGATCCACGACTTCGGCCAAGGCTCCGCGGCTAGTCGAGATGGACGGCAGACCGGCCGCCATGGCTGTCTGCAAAGCTGTTCCGAGGCCTTCGAATTCGGAGGGAAAGGCAAAAGCATCAAGAGCGTCGTAGGCTTTGGAAACATCGTTCACGAATCCAGGGAAAAGCACTGCCTCCAATTGCCCCAGCCGCTTTGCAAGCGCTTCTAATTCTCCCCGACATTGGCCATCACCGGCGAGCAGAAGACGCGCCTCGGGATGCGATTCTCTCACCGTAGCAAGCGCTTCAATCAAATGCCGCTGGCCTTTTTCTGGAACGAACACGCTGACGCAGCCGAACAAAAACTCATTGTCCTTCACGCCCCAATGACTTCGCGCCCTGCTTCTTCGTTCCGCTGAGGCCAACGGTGGGATTCCTACGCCCTCATTTACAATGGAGATTCGCTCGGAGGCGATTCCGCCATCGATCAGGCTTTGCGCGACATTTTTGCTATTGGCGATAAACCGTTCGACGGCAGCGTAGCGCGCACGGGTAACCCAGCCTCGCCGCAACGGGAAACCAATCCTGCGTGACAGGAGCAGCGGCAGCTTCTTATGGGCGCCAGCCAGCCAGGCCGCAGTCAGCGCATGAGGCTCATTCAGATGCGCAAGGTCAAAGTTGTGATGTGTTGTCAATCGGCGAATTTCAGTCGCCGCCCAAGTACGTGAGCCGAGTTGCGGCACTTCGTGCACGGTAACACCCGCTTCCATGCTCCGAGTCGCTAACGGAGAATCCTGGGGAGCAATAAGCTCCACTCGCAGTTCGTGTTCGCGCAGGCCGAGCAACGTCAGCAGCGCTTGGCTCTGGCCGCCCCGCCATTCGCGCTCCAGGTCCACGTAGAGCACTTTCATGGAATCTGCACCGCGCCCCCGCGTTGCTCAGCAGCGACAAGCCTTCCCAGCTTCTGGAATTTCAGCCACACACTGCGGGCTGCCATGCGTGAAATCAGCCAACCCCGATAGCCGTCCAGAAAACCGCCGCGCAGCACAAAGGTGCTGAAGCAGGTCCATGGCGTAGCCAGCCACATCGCTGCGCGCCAGCTTCGCTTTCCCGCTTCGTACATTTGCAGGGCCGCGAGTGTCGTGTAACGTTCGACTTTGTCTTCATGATCCGCGAACGAATCCATCGTGTAGTGCAGCAAATCCCCGTGCAGCCGTCCCGGCTGGCCTTCAAACCGCAGCGACTCGTGTACGATGCCCTGAAATTTGGCCGAATTCCGATGGTAAAGCCGGCGTCGGTGATCCGGATACCATCCGCAGTGCTTGATCCACGCACCTAGATACTGGGCACGCCGGGCCATTTCATAAACTGCGAATTCCGGTTTCCGTTGTTTCCAGTCAAGGATGGATTTGCGAAGGTCAGGGCTCAGTTCTTCGTCTGCGTCGAGCGATAGTATCCAATCGTTACTTGCGGCTGCCGCTGCAAAGTTTTTTTGCTCCGCGAAGTTTGTCCATCCACGTGGAACCACCTTAGCGCCATGGGCTAGCGCAATCTCTCTCGTGCGGTCCTGACTTCCGCAATCAACTACGACGATCTCATTGGCAACTCCTTCGAGGGAGCGCAAAGCGCGCGGCAAGTCGCGTTCCTCGTTCAACGTAATCAGGCAAACCGAGAGACGATTCATCTGTGGTCCAATACTTCAATTCGGCGGTAGTATCGCACATCCATTTTTGAGGCTGTGCCATCGAGAGGCCAGGCCAAGGGCGCAGCAAAGCGCAAATTTATTTTGCCTGGAAGCTCACGCGAATCAAGCTATTGCCAATGCGAAATTCGGAGCCGTTGGAGAGCATGGCGGCTCGCACGCGTTCCTCTTCAAAAAAGGTTCCGTTGGTGGAGTCCATGTCTTTGAGGTTGATGTACGTGTCGCGCACTTCCAGCAAGCAGTGATGGCGGGAAATTTCTGGATCGCTCAAAGCGACATCTGCTCCTTTGCGTCCCATCACGACGCGCGGCTTGGCGAGGGTATGGCGCTGGCCTTTCGAGGGGCCGGAGAGAATGCTGAGGATCACATCTTTGTTCGCAGGCAGCTTCAAGCTCGGATCGGGCGGAGGCAGATTCAGGTTTGAACTGGTTGCATTGGCGCGGGCGAAGGAGGGAAGCGGCGTCATCACCACCGTGGCGTCGGTGCGGCGTTTAATCTCGACAATGGTAGTTCTTTCGCATTTCGAGCATTTGAACTGCACCTTTGAATGCCCGCCAAACTCCGTATCTTTCAGTAGATGCTCTGCGCCACAGTGAATGCAGCCCGTCTTCATGGTTCCAAACTAACACCGTTCAGGCCACGAGCGAGATTGCCCGCATCTTTTCTGACGGAAAGGTAAATCGGCGCCGAATCAGTAGGTTGCCGAACCGGCTTGCGAGTACGGTCTTATGTTACGATGACATGTTCGAAACCATTCAGGAGAGCAGGCGTGTCGGAACATCTTTCGCGCAAAGAGCTGAAACAGGACAAAATCAAGGAAACCATCGAGCACGGCGCAGAAGCCGTGCTGTCTCACGGGCAGTTCGTAGGAATTGTGATCGCGGTTGCGCTCGTAGCGGTCATCGGCTACTTCGGTTGGCACTTCTACATCGATCGCCAAACGGCGCAGGCTTCCGTCGGGCTTGACGCAGCGATGAAGGCTTACCAAGGCCGCATAGGGCCGGCGGCGCCCGGAGCGGATCCGACCGAGCCCTCTTACCCGGACGAAAAAGCCCGCGCCCAGGATGCCCTGAGCAAATTCACGAAGCTCGCGGATGCCTATCCCTCCACCAATCCTGGCAAGATCTCCCGTTATTACGCCGCGCTTTGCCTGGAAGATTTGGAGCGGCAAAATCAGGCTCTCGAAGAGCTGAAAAAAATCAGCGGCAGCAGCGATAAGGAACTCGCGGCCATGGGGCAGTATCAAATGGCCATCATCGATGCACGCACCGGCAAGCCTGATGATGCTGCCAAACTGTTTCGCGCTCTTGCCGACAAGCCCAGCGTCCTCGTGCCGCGCCCGCTGGCGCTCCTGGAGCTTGCACGGGTGTTGCGTGATTCGAATCCGAAAGAGGCCGCCAACATCTATCAGCAAATCAAGAAGGAGTTTCCGGACACAAGCATCGCCGAACAAGCCGACCGTGGGCTGGATTCGATTTCGCCGAAATCCTGACGATCACGTTAGTTGGAAGCCCCGGGACTCCTCCGGAGCGAGATGGAGCGGACCATCGCAACTCTTCCCCCTCTGGCCTCTTGGGCCATACATGCGGAAAACAGTCGCGGGCGCCGTTATCCCGAGCCGGCCCATCCTTACCGCAGCGATTATGCGCGGGATCGCGACCGCATCATTCATTCGCGCGCTTTTCGCCGCCTCGAAGCCAAGACGCAGGTTTTCACAACCCGCTATTCGGATCATTTTCGCAATCGCCTGACACATACGCTGGAAGTGGCGCAGATTGCGCGCACGGTGGCCGGGGCGCTCGGACTAAATGCCGGACTGGCTGAAGCCTTGGCCCTGGTTCACGATATCGGCCATCCACCCTTCGGGCATGCAGGCGAGCGCAAACTGGATGAATTGATGCGCGCGCATGGCGGCCACTTCAACCACAATTTGCACGCACTTCGCATCGTCGAGCACTTCGAACAACGCTATCTTGATTTTCCCGGTCTCAATCTCACGTTTGAAGTGCGCGAGGGCATCATCAAACATTCGCGCGATTATTCGGAAGCGGAATTTCCGCAGCTTCGCGAATATCTCCTTGATTTGCGTCCGCCGCTGGAGGCGCAACTCATTGATTGGGTGGATGAAATTGCCTACAACACTGCGGATATCGACGATGCACACGAAGCGGAACTTCTGGACATAAACTTTTTATGCCAAGAGGTTCCCCTTTTCGGCGATCTTTTCAAAAGGGTTACTGGCTCGCATCCAGGCGGCCGAGAAAAGCTAAAATTCTACGAGGCTGTCAGGCTGTTCTTAAACTTTTTGGTTAGCGACCTTATCTTTTTCACGCAGAACCGCGTCCAAATGTCGCGCGCATCTTCGGTTGAGGACATTCGACGCGTTCCAAAACGCCTTGCTGGGTTCAGCGAAGGGACTGCGGCAGATAACGCGTCCCTAAGGCGTTTCTTGTTCAGGCACATTTACAATCATCCGGCGATTACCGAAGACCGCGACCGCTCCGTGAAGTGTTTGGAAGAGCTCTTTGAATATTATCTGGCAAAGCCGGACTCCATGCCCCCTTCGTACGAAGAGTGTGCCCGGACCGAAGCTCGCCACGTCATCGTGTGCGATTACCTCGCGGGAATGACTGATCAATATTTGCTGCGACGGCACCGTGAGCATTTCTGCGGAGGAACCAGGGCAGGGGCAATTTAGATGGCTCCCAGAGATAGGGGCAGCAGTGCCGGCCGACCCTGCCTGCGACAGGGCGGCGCCCCTCAAAGGGACTCCGATCGGCCTGTAGGTCAAATTGACCTCCGGGTGAGCGGCAAGTAGGATGATTCGCTCCCGGATCCGGGGAAATTTGTGTGCGAGGAGCTTACGTGTACTGTTCCAAATGCGGCGCGCTGATGGCGGATGGAGCGATGTTCTGTGCGGCGTGTGGACAGGCCTTCTCGACCACGGCAGTGATAGCGCGCTCGATGAACGCGCCAGTGGCGGCCGCTCCTCGTGTCGAGTATGGCGGATTTTGGTTGCGTTTTCTCGCTTACCTCATCGATGGCGCCGTGATGCTGATAGGAATTTGCATTGTCGCGATTCCTTTAGTCTCGCTGACCGGCCTCGGCGCATATCTGATCCACATCAATCCGGAAGAAGATTGGAACGAGAACGGAGCCTGGGCCATCATCGTGGTGATTTTTTTGCTCGCAACGGCGAGCCTAGGTGTGACTTGGCTGTATCACGCGCTAATGGAGTGCTCGGAATGGCAGGCCACCGTTGGCAAGAAAGTTCTGGGCCTCGTTGTGACCGATATGGAAGGCCGCCGCGTCAGCTTTTGGCGCGCAACGGGAAGGCACTTCGCAAAGATTGTGACGAACATGATTCCCCTCCTCATCGGTTACATCATGGCGGGCTTTACGGACAAAAAACAGGCACTGCATGACATGATCGCCGGCTGCCTGATCCTGCGTAGAGGTTGACTAAGCTTGGAGAAATGAAAAGAGGGAGACTCGGCTGAACGAGGTCTCCCTCTGAATTGTTCAACAGTTCGCGGAGTCTGATAACCAGGTTCCTAGAACCGAATGAATGGGCCAACCGCGACACGTGCATTATGGTGCGGCTTGCCGGTCCAATAGATTTCGTCGCCAGCTTCCAAGCGCAGCCCAATTGGACCCACATGGCCCTCCACGCCGGCACCGGGGTAAAAGACACCGCTCACGTTATTGGACCGCAGATTGTCGACGGCGCTCACAAATCCCGAAAAGCTGGGAGGCCGCGAACTCAGTTGGAAGTTTATGAATCCGCCTTTGAGCAGCAAGAACGGGCGGATGGCATGACGCGTGCCAATCACCTTAAACCCTCCCAGGCCATGCAGGACCCTCAAATTGCTGGGCGCCACGGTCAGGGTCGTGCAGTTCGTGCAGATTTCCGTGAAGCCCTGTTCGAAGTCATAGTTGATCTCGCCCTCGAACATCACATGAGAGAACATCTTGTAGCCCACGCGACCGCCAAGCCCTCCTAGGTTCGAGCTCGTTTGTGATACTCGGAAATAATCGCCGTACGCGCCTACTTGAAACCGGTCCTCCTGTGCCTTTGCGGACGGCACAAGCCAACTTGCCCCTGCTAGGAATGCCAACAACATGAGTGGAGCAACACGCTTCATACCGAATTCTCCTTGGACAAAAAGTTGGAGCAAAAAGCAGGAATGGCCGAGGGTAGGGAGGCTTCTGCTTTCGAGTTTAGATGAAGATTTGCGACGCGGAGTTGCCAGTGCGGGGGCGAGAATAAGCCATGATTTCGATGAATTATATGCGCCGGTCGAGCATCAAGAACAGCGCAAGGTAGCGCTTCAGTTTTTGTGTGATAAGGAAGTTCTCTTTTACGTGTTCGTAGCCATGTTCTCCGAGCTTCGCGGCGATTTCCGGATGGGAAAGCAGGAATCGAATCTGATAGGCCGTGCCTTCCACGGAATGCGCCAAAAGGCCGGTGTGCTTGTGAATAATTTGCGTAGGAATGCCGCCAACTGCTGAAGCCACGACCGGCTTTTTCTTCCAAAGCGCTTCCGAGACGGTCAGACCAAATCCTTCGCGCAGGCTTTTTTGCACCACGACGGTGGAGGCGCGCTGAAGAGCGTTGACTTCCAACGGGGCCCACGCCGGTAGTTCGAGGATCTTGATGTCGGCATCCCGGTCAGCGGCACGCACAACTTCTTTCAGAACGAGCGCGCCTTCTGGATCATCGGACGCGCTGCCGCCAGCAAGGACCAACTGACAGTCAAAGTAGCGCTTTACGATTCGGTACGCGCGGATTACGCCGACGGGATCCTTCAAGCGATCGAAGCGTGAAATCTGCGTCAAAATCGGGCGCTGGGGATCAATCTGGTAGCGATGGAGAACCTGCTGGATGAATTCCCAATCCAGAGGACAATTCTTTTCAGAAAGGGGGTCGATAGCGGGATAGAAAAGATACTGAGATATGGAAAGCTGGCGCGAAAACTCGGGGGAAGAGAACATCGCCCCGTCATAGCGGGAGACGAATTTTTCAAGGAAGTCCCAGACCGCTCGGTTGGGGTGCGACAAATCAATGTGACAGCGCCAGACCCAGTGATTCGAGCCGGGGGGGCGGCCGTCAATTAGCGCAGCAGGCTGCGGGTCGTGGATGACCATGAATTCAGCATCGAGTGGAAGCTTCGCGCGGTTTTGCTCGTTATACGAAAGAAAGATGTCAAAATCCTTGCGTTTGGCCTGGTAAGGCTCGCCGTGGAGCGCATTGTGAAAAGACTTCGTAACGTCAAAGAACTCTTCAGCGCCTTTCATCACGTCCCATCGAATGCTGAGGTCAAGTTCTTCCGCGAGGGGCACCAGGCGGTTGAGGATTTCCGCGACACCACCTCCCACGGCGGTGGAGTTGATCATCTCGATGCTGCGGCCGCGCAACGGTTTTGCCAAGGCACGCAATTCTTCGATTTCGCCCGCGCCTACCACTTCCGCATAGTTTTCCAGAGGAATGCGGCTCGCCGCCATCAAGACTTCGCTCATACCCTTTTCCTCTCACGGTCAATCAGGCGAAGCATTTTTGCACGGGCGCTGTCCAGCGTGTTGGTGTACACATCAATGTGATTAATGCTGTCTGCGAGAGTGCGCAGTCCGAGACTGGAGGAGAGCCAGTGAGAAAAGTCGTTGGTTTGGAGCTGGAGACGCAACCTCGAGGAGATGAAATGAAAATAAAAGGCGGCGTGACTGACGCGCGTGAGCCCGTCGCGAAATTCATCGAGGTTGCGGGCGCTATGGCCGAGGGGCACGGTCACTTCCACGCTTTCGCAAAAATAGAAGCGTTCAAGTCCCGATTGCGAGGCAACTTGGGATTGCGCCACACAGAAATCGCGCACCATGCAGCAAAGGTCGGTGCGTAGGGCGGCAATCGAAGTGTAGTCGCGGATGTCGAGGGCCGCGAGCTGCTCGGCCAGGTCGTTCCGGTTCGTCGAGGACAGCGTCCATTGTGCAAAATCGTTCGAAAAACCCTCCGTCAGGAAGTGGTGGCTTCCTAGAGTCTGAAAGGTGTGATGAAAGATGGAAGCGTCGCTGCAGTGTTCGAGGCCGGTCAGCAATTCCGCGAGAGTTCCAGCCGATTGGTTCCCGATGCGTGTGAGATAGGAAGCGGTTGCGAAGTCAAAGGGTGTCTCGGCGACGTTCAATTCTGCAATCCTCTCTGTCCTTAGATGCGCCAGTGCGAAACCGGATTAGATGCGGAGCCGCATCGGCGAGTTAGCCGAGGCACAACCCCGCTCTTACGCTCCGACGCGCTCCACCATCTCGATACGAATCTCGGTCAGGTCTGAAAGAAGATGAGCGGCCCAGCGGTAGACGTTGTGTTGCCGCACCGTGTGACGCATGCGTTGCATGCGCTCGGCCTGTTCGTGCTCAGGCATTTCCAGGGCCCGGTGAATGGCACGGGCGAGTTGCGCGATGTCGTAAGGGTTCACGAGCAAGGCGTCGGACAGCTCGTGCGCAGCTCCGGCGAAGCTGCTCAGGATCAGGGCCCCGCGTTCGTCCTCGCGGGAAGCCACAAACTCCTTGGCCACCAGATTCATTCCATCGTGCAGAGACGTGACCATACAAACGGAGGCGGCTCGGTAGAAACGCGAAATCTCCTCGTGGGAATGATGCTTCTTGCGAAAGACAATGGGTTTCCAACGAGAGGTTTGAAAACGGGCGTTGATGCGCTCCGCCTCCGCGCTGACTTCATCGAGGAAATTCTTGTAGCGCTCGATATCGGTCCGGCTGGGAGCGCCGATTTGTACGAACGTGAAGCGCTGCTGGTAGCCAGGATTCAGCTCAAAGAACCTTTCCAGAGCTCTGAATCGTTCCAGGATTCCTTTCGTATAGTCCACGCGATCCACGCCGACTCCCAGATGCGTGGCTTCAATTCCCATCTCTTCGCACAAGGCCTGACGCACCGCGCTGGCGTTGGGCTGATTAGCGTCAGGCCCTGAATTCTCGGGAACCGCCACGCTAATCGGATAGGGGCGCACGCGCGTGACGTGTCCTTGCCTGCTTACGGCAAAACGGTCCCACTCGGTGAGAGCTTCCAGCGCGCGGTCCACGGTCTCTAGAAAATTATTGCAGTGAGATTGGATGTGGAAGCCGATCAAGTCGGCGCCCAGGAGCCCTTCAATAAGCTCTCGCTGCCACGGACAAATCCCGAAGACTTCCGCATTGGGCCATGGAATATGCCAGAAAATCGCGACGCGCGCGTCCGGGCGGACCTCCTTCACCATTTTTGGCAGCAATGCGAGGTGGTAGTCCTGAGCCAGAAGAATTGGCGAATCCACGTCCGCCATTTCCTGCAAGACGGCGTTGGCGAAGCGCTGGTTAATGCGTTGGTATTGCAGCCAGTCGTCAGGTCGAAAAATTGGGCGCGTGTGGGCGATGTGGCAGAGCGGCCAAAGGCCTTCGTTTGAAAAGCCCTCGTAGTAGCCCTTGTCTTCTTCGTCTGTGAGCCAGACGCGGCGCAAGGTATAGCTGGGCCGGTCCGGTGGAACGCGGAGGTGATCGTGGGAGTCAACAACTTCGCGGTCGGCGTTGCCGGAGCCGTTCGCGACCCATGTACCGTTGCACGCCAGCAAAACCGGTTCAAGGGCAGTGACCACGCCGCTCGCGGGGACCAGCATCTTGATCATCTTGTTGCCGTTATAAACGTGCATGTATGGCTCGCGATTCGAAACAACGAACAAGGGTTGGTCCTGAAGCCGGTCGCGCAAGCTGACCCGCAAGCGTTCCGAGGTCCATAGCGAGGCATTCGAATCGCGCAGGCGTGCTTCCACTTCAGCGGCGGCTCTGGCGGAATGCAAATCCCTGGCCAGGTGCGTCACCTCGTGGTGCAACTGTTCCATGATTTCGCCCTGCAACAGGGCGGGAGGCGGGTTGGGTTGTCCCGTCCGCAGCGTTCGCACCCATTTTGCGGTTCGAGTGAGCGGCTCGGTGAATGTCCAGCGCACCAGCACAAGGGCAAGCAGGCTGATCAACAGAGTCTGAACCAGCGCATTCAACAGGGAATCGCGCAGGGTATGGGAAACTTGCAAATCGATATAGCTGGCGTCGTGAATCAGCAGCAAGGCGCCAGCGACTTCATCATCGCGATGCAGCGGCAAAGCATATGCGTGGACCGGGACAGCCTCGCTTTCCTTTGGTGCTGACGTTTCTTGTGGCGGGAGAAATTCGCCGACTCCTGCATTTCCGCGTGTAGCTCTGGTCGCGTCAGTGGCGTGCAGCGGCAAAAAGGGCGCCAGCCCCGGGGTCATCGCAAGCGCGCGCCCGGAGTCATCGTATATGACAATTCCTTTGAGGTGCTCGCGCTGCCCATAGCGCTCGACAAGGCGTTGCAGGTTTTTTTCCTGGCCGCGATCGAGCAGATGTTCGACACTCTCCCGAAGACTGTCCGCGAGGATTTCGGCCCTGCGCGCCAGATCATTACGCAAGATCCGGCGCTCGTTCCTGACCTGATAACCTGCGAAAACAAGAGACACGGTGCCGACGCTCACGATCAGGGGCAGGACAATTTTCAGAGTCGTGCGCATCTGGGCTCCTCAATCCAAAAAAATGACAAATGGACCGCGAGGACTGGGGGCTGCGGTCATGTTGAACTAAGGAATGCTTCTTACTCGTTTTCGAAGAACCTGTTTCTCCTCTTTCTATCTTTACAGCACCTCGAAACCCGAACCAGGTCTCACAACGACATGAACGGCGATGTTCCTGCCATCTGCCGGGCGGTACTCGACGGTGGCCTGAGCGCCAGCCTTGAGCTTCCCTTCGACCTTCGTGTCCTGACCATTGGTGACCTCGACGGAAAAAGCAGCGTCCCCAATCGAGGCCATTTTCCGCGATTGGGATGGGTTGTCTGGGGCTGG
>Ga0126381_100007944_pt1 | contig 11836 bp, 11 predicted proteins | sample PanSoiMetPlot_28_FD_96465 | JGI IMG/M metagenome (GOLD analysis project Ga0126381, IMG submission 96465) | Tropical forest soil microbial communities from Panama - MetaG Plot_28 | ecosystem: Environmental > Terrestrial > Soil > Tropical forest > Bulk soil | place: Panama | collected 2016-02-17
CCGGCCAGCACCATCGCGCGCACCTCAGGATCGTCCTGGATGGCATCGAGTGCGGCGAACAAGTCATCCCGCATCGCGACATTGTAGGCGTTGAGCTGGCGCGGCCGATTCAATGTAATCCAGGCGATTCCGCCGCGCTTTTCGAACCGAATCGTGCCGAAACCGGGGGAGGGCGGCAACTGGGGGCGGCGATTGTGGGGTAGTTGCGCCATGATGTGGACGCCGACGCGCAAAAAGCGCGGACGGATCAGGCCGAAAATAAGTCGGCGCCGGTACTCGCGGCAATTTCTGGCCGGCCGCGTTCGAAGACCACACGCCCGCCGACCACAGTTATATCGACCGACAGGTTGATCAGCTCGGCCGGCCTGAGCTTCATCGGATCGCGCGGCAGCACGATCAAATCCGCAAAGCGTCCCACTGCAATCTCACCTGCATTGAGCCTGCCGAGCCGCGCCGCCTGCACGGTGAAAAGCCTGAACGCCTGCGCTATCGGGATCCGCTCGGCCAGCCCGATTTCATAGCCTTCGAGCGACGAACGCATTGCCGCAGAGGCAATCGCGGCCAACGGTCGCGCTGGAGTTACAGGAGCGTCAGTCGCTCCTGCGACTTCGAGACCCGCGTCCAGCAAGCTGCGCGCGCGATACAAACAGGGTACCAGGCCCGGTTCGGTGACGTATTTGGCGCCGCGAAAGTAAGCGAACCCCGGGTTGGTCACTATCCATGCGCCAAGCGCCTTCAGGCGTTCCATGTGATCCGACGTAATCACGCCACCGTGCTCGATCCGAAAGACCGGAGCGCCCTCTGCGGCGGGAGGCAGGCCGCGGGCGGCCGTTTCGAGCGAATTCAGCGCGAGCTCGAGGTCTTCGATTTCGGTGCAATGGAAAGCCGAGTCGAGCCCGGCCTGGCGGGCCCGCGCCACCCAATGTGCGATCGGACGATGGTCGGTGCGCGGGCTCTCCATGAACTTGACGGCCAGCAGTGGTATCGCGCCAGGCTTTGCGGCCCGCGTCGCCGCCTCAAGCTGATCGAGATAGGGCGCGCCGAGCATCATGGAGACGCGTTGCGAGACGGCGCGTGCGCTTACCAGCCGCGCCATCACGGCGACTTCTTCCGGCCCGTTGCGCACGGTGGCGTCGGTGAACGCGGTCACACCGGCGGCGGCCATTTCGCGGCTGAACAGCCGTGCGCGCGACTCGAGTTCGGCCGGAGTGACGCGTGGCAGACGGCGCGAAATGTATTCCTCCATGCCGGCTACCAGACCGCTTAAGTGGCCGGTCGCATCGCGCATCAGCACCGCGCCCGGGGGCGGCTTGAAGTCCGGGGCCTCGAGACCGAGCGCCGCTATCGCGCGCGAATTCAGCCAGGAGGCATGAAGCGTTTGGTGGCGCAGCCGAAGCGGGTTTTTGGGCACGGCGGCGTCGAGTTGTGCGCGCGTGGGACCCTGACGCTCCGCCAGCAGCGCCTCGTCGCATCCGAACGCGCGCATCCAGTTCCCCGGGGGCGACTTGCTCGCCGCGACGCGCAATTCGGCCAGCAGATCATGCAGTTGACGGTAACGCCACAACCGAAGGCCCGCGGCGGCAGCAGCGCCTTCCAAAAAATGCAGATGTGAATCGATGAAACCGGGAGCGACGACCCGCCCGGCAAGGCCGATTAGATGCGTGCGCGATCCGACCAGCGATTTGAGGTGCGCGAAAGGCCCCAGCGCGAGAATGGCGCCGCCGGCAACCGCGATCGAATCGCTCTCGGGATGACCGAGGATTGATCCATCATGCAGAACCAGATCTGCCTTGAGGGCCATCGGTGTCTAGTCGGCTGCTATCGCAAGGAGGCTCAGCAACTTGCTCTGCCGGATGCCCGCACGCCGCGCGCATCCGGCAGAAACCGCGGAACTCAATCGGAAGATGGAAGCGCTTTGGCCTCTTTGATCTTCATTTCCGCGTCGCAACATTCGATTGCGCCGTTGCCTGGCTTGTTGCACAGCACCTCGGTTCCGCATTTTTCACACAGATAACGCTTGCCTAACTGGTTAGCCATCTGACACTCCCGAGATCGGCGCCGGCTCTCATGCGTGTCGGGCGCGCGATAGAATCTTGGATCGAGGATGCCGATTGGAATTAAAACCGCACGGTCCCCTGTATTTTTTCTAAAGCATCCGAGGGCTTTCTTCAATCGGTACTGCAAATTCGGTCATTCGAAAGGCAACTCGCTGACCGTTGCAGTCGATTCGCCGCCCTCGGTTTCAACCATTAATTCGCTGCCCGGGGCCCAGGCGCTGTGATGCAGGACTGCCAGGGCAATCCCGCCCAGCCGCGGCGAGCGCAATGGGCTCGTGACGCGGCCAACTTCTTTGCCCCCAAGCATTACCCGCGCGCCCGCCGCCGGAACTTTCGCGCCCCTCATCCTGAGGCCCATCAATCGGCGTTTGAGCGCGCCGCGAGCGGTCGCGCGTTCAATCGTCTCCTGCCCTATATAACATCCCTTGTTGAACGAGATTGATGGTTCCAGTCGGGCTTCGAGCGCGATGGTACGATCGTTGGTGTCGACACCTGAACGAGTGGTGCCGCTCTCGACGCGTATGATGTCGAATGCCTCTTCAGTCACTTCTCGGATATCAGTGGACGAGCCTCCGGCGGGGGTCAGTTTAGCGATCATTCCAGGTATGCTTTGCCGCGCCGCGAGAATTGTAAACGCCGGGCGGCCAAAGCGCGTGACCTGCGCAATCAGCGCGCTATTGTCCTCAGCCCTGCCGAACCGCCACGCACCGGAAAGTGGTGCCCGATCGCTAAATGCGGCAGCCACGGCGGTTGCCGCTCGCGGTCCGTCGATTTGAATCACGCCGCTCCAGTTGACCACGTCGGCATCCTCTTCGAGTTCGACGTCGTCCGCGACCAGGAAACGGTCGAGATGGGCGCGCACTGCCGGCCACAGATTACGTTCCATCTCGAGCAGCAATGCGTCCGCGAGACTCCATACATTTGCATCGCCAATAAGATGGGCATGTTCGGTGAGAAACAGTACGGGCGCGACGTCGCCCTCTGTAAGTCCTTTGATATCGTTGCTGCACATCCCGTGGAGAAACGCTGCGCGGTCATCACCGCTCATACGGACGATGATTCGTTCGCGACAAAGGCGGACGCCGGCCCCATCCCGAAGCGCGCGATAATCGGCTTGGACCCGGGATTGCTGCTCGTGCTCGACCTTCGGCTCCATTGTATGGATCCTTTTTCCTAATACGTCGATTTTTCAGGTTTTATGAGGCGTTTCGGTGACCTACTTATGCAATTCTATCATTGCGGGCGATTTCGTATACTGGGCACCGAGGCTACCGATGACTCGAGTTGCCAGACACGACCGATGCGCTGCGGCTTTGCTGGCGATCCTGGGCGCGCTGATCTGCATACAGGCTTCGGCGGTTTATGCCGACGAGAACCCGAAAGCAGCATCTGCCGAGCTCAGTAACCAAGCCTTCGCGCTACTCAACTCGCTGAGCGCGCCAGGCCCTGACGGCAGCACGGATACGAGTGGAAAGGCGATGGTCGGTCCAATCGCGAGCTTCGCCGGCGACGCGCAGACGCTGAACCAGGCGCTCAATTCGGGTGACACAGCCGCCGCGCGGCGTGCTACAGCGGCGCTGGACACTGACGCTTCATCGGTCGATTCCGCATTGAAGTCGCATCAGGGGGCGATCAAGGCGGAGCAATGGGATTCGCTGAAACATCAGCTCGCCGCAATTGAGAAGAGCGTGCCGCCGGCACCGGCATCCAGTACGGCGCCCGCTAGTGCAACGCCTCCTCCCAGCACCGCGTCACTGCCCCCTGCGCCGGCTACCGCCGCTGCGGCGCCGCCGACGGATTCCGGCGCCGCGACCGCGACAGCATCCTCGGCGGGCATGAGCACCGGACCGACGATAAAGATCGATTCACGGCAAACCGTTGGCGACGTCACCCGTATCAAGGGTTATTTCGAGGGCTCGGCTCTCAAATCGGCTGGTATTTACGAGGGGGAACAGAATGTGAAGCCGATCAGGGTCGACCACGTGATCGGCAAGCAGAAGGTCGATTTTGAGCTCGCGGTCCGTGATGCCGACGTGATGACGAATGTGCGCGTGTTCGATCAGGCGGGCCGCATGGCGACGGCATCAGTGTTCGGCGAAAACTCGACCGCGCTTGCGAGCAGTGGCCGCGAATCCGGAGTCGTCGTTGATCGGGGCGCAGGAGCGACCGAGGGAACCAACACCGCCGAGATCCCGAGCGCAAGTGCCCCTCTGTCCGGCGGACTCACCGGTTCTTTGCCGGGCACGGATGAAGGCCTGGAGGAGGGCGGCGGCAGCCTCGGTGGCGGTTTGGGAAGCGGCGGGCTGAGTTCACCGGTCGGCAACGTCCAAATCAACATCGAATCAATCAATCCGATCAGCGCGCTCTCTCATACTTACCGGGTAGCTGGACAGATAATCGGCCATGGCGTGCATAGTGCGGCAATCTACGTTGACGGCCGCCCGGTCAAACGCATCCCTGTCAGCCGCGGCGCTGCGGTTAGCAACTTTCACACTACCTTCATGATGAATGGCGCGAGCGCGACTATCCGCGCATTCGGCGCGGGGAATCAGTACGTCGAGTCGTCCATCGAGATTCCACCCGCGGTGGCTTCAGCGCCGCCGATCGTGGTGGCGCCCATGAATCCGTACGTCCCGTTCGGCATGAATCCGTACGGGATGGATCCGTTCGGCGGGATGTATGGTTCCCCTTACGGCAGTCCGTATGGGTACAACGTCAGCCCGTTCGGAATTTCCCGCTATCCGGTTAATCCGTACGGGGCGAGTCCATATGGCGGCGCTCCGTTTGGCGCTAATCCATACGCTGCGCCAATAAACCCGTACAATACGAGAGTACCTCCGATGGGCCCTGCGGGCAGATGACTGGTGAGTGCGGCTTGCCGCGCCCGCTGCGAGTCCGTTAAACTTGGAAATTCACCTAAAGCTCTTCGAGCAAGCGATACTTCGCGAGTTTACCGACGATGCTGATTCAGGCGACCCAACTACGCCCGGGGATGATCCTCGAATACAACAATGGCCTGTGGCGGGTGATGGCGATTAGCCATATCACGCCCGGCAACTGGCGTGGGATGGTCCAGACCAAACTGCGCAATGTCAAAACAGGGACGCAGACCGAGAATCGCTTCCGCTCTGAAGATCGCGTCGAACGCATCATTCTGAGCCAGGTTGAGATGGAATTCCTTTACCAGGAAGGTGAGGATTTCCATTTCATGAACACCGAGACCTACGATCAGATCACGATCCCCAAAGAGCTGATCGAGGACGTGGTCGGCTTTCTCACGCCCAATCTCAAAGTCGAGGTTGAATTTCACGAGACCACGCCGCTTAACGTCTCGCTGCCCAAAACCGTCAATCTCAAGGTCGTGCAGACCGACCCGGGCATGAAGTCGGCCGCGGTCACCAACACGCTGAAGCCCGCGACGCTCGAGACCGGGCTGGTGGTCCAGGTGCCGCACTTCGTGCAGGAAGGCGAGACCATCACGATCAACACCGAGACGCGCGAATACATGGCGCGCGCGAAGTAGGTGCGCCGCCCGCCCAGCTCAGGTCGGGGCGGCGGCTATCCGAAGCTCTCCAACCCCGGCGCGCCCCGACTTGCGCGGGATCGCACTAAGCCTGCAGCAGCGCACATATCGTCTCTGGGTGCGGGCAACAGGCCGCGTCATCCGAGGCTGCGTCTCCTCCCCGGCATCTACATCGCGCACGCGCAGCCCGGATTCGAGAGTATCGCCGCCGAAGAGATCGCCTGGCGCTACGCCCAGCACAGTGACCGCGACCGCTTACATCGCCCGGTTCTGCGCGAATTGGGTCGGCGCTCAGTACCCGATCGCGCCGGAATGACCATCTTCAGCGCGCCGCGGCCGGAACCCGCAGGTGGCGCGCGCACGATCGAAGATCTGTTCGCGCTCGCCGGCTATCGCGACGCCTTGGGCGCCACGCCCGCCACGCTCGAGAAGATTCGCATCGCGGCGCACGAGGCGCCGTACGTCGAGGACGCGCTGATGGCGCGCGTGCGGCTGACGCCCGGAAGCCGCGCCGGGCGGCGTCTCAAGTTTCGCGTAGTCGCAAGGGTCGTCGGCGAGCACGAATTTCGCCGCCTGGACTTCCATCGCGCGGTCGAGCGCGGCATCGCCGATCGCACCGACCATTCGTGGCGCCCCGTCGGCGAAGAGGCCGACGTCGAATTCTGGGCAACGCTGATCGATTCCGAATTTTTTCTCGCAGTGCGGCTGGTCGACGAGCGCTTGCGCCATCGCGAATACAAGGTCGCGCATCGCCCCGCCTCGCTGCGCCCCTCGGTGGCCGCGGCACTGTGCTGGCTCACGCAGCCCGCCGCGCACGATTGGCTGGTCGATCCGATGTGCGGCGCGGGAACCATCCTGCTCGAACGCGCGCACATGGGCCGCTACGCGATGATCGCCGGGTTCGATCGCGATCCCGATGCGATTGCCGCCGCGCACGAAAACATCGGCCCACGCTACCGGCCAATCGGCATAGCGCAGGGCGACGCAGTCCGCCTGCCGCTGAGAGATCATGCGGCCTCGCACATCGTGACCAATCTGCCGTGGGGCACACAGCATGGCTCACACGGCGAAAACCGCCGTCTGTATCCGCGATTGCTCGAGGAATTCGTGCGCGTGGTTCGCCCGGGCGGGCGACTCGTGATGCTCACGGCGGAGCGCGCCCTGATGCGCGAGGTCACGGGCCGTGCCGGGATGCGCGTCGAGTCGATCCGGAGGGTCACCATCCTGGGCGCGCCCGCGGTGGTCTATGTGTGCCCGGTCTGAGGCGTATCAGCGCGCCGGCTTGGTCAGCGCGTAGCTCACGCCCGTGTGGCTGAACCATATCTGACCGTTTTCGCGCCGCACATGGAGTCCTGAGCGGTCGGTCCCGAGCGACGCTTCCATCATCTCGGTGATCTGCGCGCGCCGTTCGGGCGGCGGACCGCCATGCGCCATCCAGGACTCGAGGTCGTAGCTGGTCCGGCGTCCGCCGCGATGGGCAACCTCGAGCCCTGCCTCCGCGATCATGCGCTCCCATTCCGAAACCGGAATCGCGCGAGCGTGCGACGGGTCGCACAGCCGTTCGACCCGATTGTGGTAATCGGATTTGGCCGGGTCCTCCGAAGTGGTCTGATCGACGATCACCATCCGTCCGCCCGGCTTGAGCACGCGTGACATTTCCGCCAGTACCTCACGCGGCCGGGCGAAATGATGGAACGCGAAGCGGCAGGTGGCGAGGTCGAACTGGTCCGCGCGAAAAGGCATCCGCTCCACGTTGCCCTGCGTGAAGGACACGTTGGCTATTGCGCGGCGACGAGCCTCGTCGCGGGCACGTGCGATCAACCGGTCGGTGGCATCGATTCCATCCACGCGCCAGCAGCGCTTCGCGAACGCCATTGCCACAAATCCGGGCCCGCACGCTACATCGAGCACGCGCGAATCCGGCCGCACCTCGGAGATTTCGATCATGTCCTCCAGGAGCCGGGGGTCGGTGACGACCTTCATCGTCGAATACGCCTCGGCCTGACGGCGAAACTGCTGCTGGACCAGGGTCAGATTATCGGGTCGATCGCTATCGCTCATAAGTCTTTACCCGCTGCGAGCTTACGCCACGAGCGCGGCGGGCGTATAGGATCGCGGCGGGACCCCCTGCATTTGTGCTTGCAGGATTGCCGGCGGACGCCGCAAAATGACTGCTCATTGAGCGAAGACGCTAAGGATCGAGGAACTGCGAACGATGGCAGAGTGGAAAACCGACCTGGTACCGCCCGCGCCGCGAATTGCCGTTGATCACACCGGCGAGGGCAAGCTCGTCATCTGCCTGCACGGTATCGGCGGCAACCGCACCAACTGGCATGATCAATTGCCGGAGTTCGCGCGGCATTTTCAGGCCGCATCATGGGACGCACGCGGCTACGGGTTGAGTGACGATTACGAAGGGCCGCTCGACTTTCATGACTTCGCGCGCGACCTCAGGCGCGTGCTCGACCATTTCGGCGCCAAACGGGCGCATCTGGTCGGCCTGTCGATGGGCGGCCTCATCGCGATGGACTTCAGTGCGCTCTTTCCCGAACGTGTCGCAACCCTCACATTGTGCGACACACTCCCCGGCTTCAGCCATCTAAGTCCCGAGCAGAGCCGCGAATTCATTCGTTTGCGCTTGGAGCCGCTGCTCGCCGGCAAAGAGCTGAGCGCGATCGCAAACGATGTCGCGCGTTCGCTAATCAGCAAAGACTCATCGCCCGCGGTTTTCCAGCGCGTGGTCGAGAGCATGTGCGCGCTGCATCGCGAGTCCTATATCAAGACCATCCGCGGGAGCGCGCGACCGGATATCCAGATTCAGCTTGAGAAAATCCGGGTGCCGGCGCACGTGGTGGTCGGCGAAGAGGATTTGCTGACGCCGCCTTCGCTGGCGCGCTCGATGGGCGAGCGAATTGCCGGCGCGCGCCTGACAATCATAGTGCGCGCAGGCCATCTGCCGAACATCGAGCGGCCGCACGAGTTCAACGCCGCGGTCCTGCCGTTTCTACTGGAGCATCGCGAAGCCGCCGCGTAGCGGCCTTTGCGGTAGTTGGAGCGTCCGGCGCTGCCGCCCGCCGTCAGCCGAGCGCGCGCAGGCGCAGGTCGCGCGCCTGACTGCGATACGGCTCGGGCAATGGAACTTCGGCGGCGTCGAGCCAGTTGCGTTCCAAACGATAGAATTCGCGCGTCTCTTCGAAGAACACATGCACGACTACGTCGTTGAAATCGAGCACCGCCCAGTGGCCGTGGCTTGCGCCCTCGACTGACAGCGGATGTTCTCCATCCCGGCTCATCCGTTCCTCAATGCCGCGCACGATCGCGCGTACCTGCACGTCGGAGCGGCCGGTCGCGATGATGAAATAGTCGGCGATCGAACTCAGATGTTCGACCTGCAGAACGACCAAATCGTAGGCCTTCTTTTCCAACGCGGCTTGCGCGATGGCTATGGCTTTTTCCTGAGAATTCACGCGCGATACGGCAGCGGAATGCACAGCCGCCATGTTGCGGACGAGACCCAAATTGCGGTGTGAAAGCGTCGTTTTGGAATCACTGGGGCGTCAGTACAGCCCGTGCCGCTGAATATAGTCAACCACTTCGTTGGGCATCAGGTATCGCACCGATTGCTGATGCTCCAGCTTGTCCCGAATGAGCGTGGCTGAAACCGGAAAGACGGTTGTGGCGACAAAGGAAAGCGTCTGGCCGCTAGGATGCACGTAACGATCGTCTTTCCTAATGTAACCAAAGCGCTGCAGTGCGGCAAGCGTGATTCGGGGCGGCTCTCCTTCATCCGAGACTTCGCGCGTGTGCACCACGATCGAGCTCAGACGCGCGAGTTCGTCGCACTCTTTCCAGGTCTCGAAGTCTGAAAAGGCGTCTGCGCCCATCATCAGGAACAGCGTCGAGGGTGCGCGCAGCGTCGCCAGAAAATGCCGCACCGTATCGATGCTGTAAGAACGGCCGGCCCGTTTGATCTCGACATCTGAGACCATGAAATGGCGATTGCCCTTGGTCGCCAGGCGAACCATGGCGAGACGATGCTCTGCCGGCGCGAGCCCCTCGGGCGGCTTGTGAGGCGGCACGGCCGCAGGGACGAAATAGACCAGGTCGAGCGCGAGCGTTTCGCGGACCTCCTCGGCCGCGCGCAGATGGCCGAAGTGAATGGGATTAAAACTGCCGCCGAGGAGCCCTACGCGCATGCTCAGGATCTTTTGGTGGCGATTAGGTTAAATCTCAATTCCGCACCTGGCCGTTGCCGGCGACCAGGGCAAGGTCTTGGAGCGCCCTACTGAGTGAGAGTCCGTCCAGGATCGCGGGTCCCGCGGGGAAAGGCGCCACCGCTCCCGAAGCGAGTGGCTTCAGCGCCAGCCGCCCCAATTGGCCCTGTCCACTACCGTTCGCCTTGCCCGCCAGGCTCCCTGCCATTACGAAGTCCGGCTGGATTTCAAACAACACTCCCGGCAGGGTGAAATCAGCGGTACGCGTCCAGAGGGCACGCTTCCAGAACCCTTTTAGTTGGCCTTTCCAGTCCATAACAGCAGGTCCGAATTCAGTTCGAGTTTAACGGCGAGTTACAGCTCTGTAAGAATCGCGCACAGCCACAGCGTCCGAGCGCCTCGATCTAAATGAGGCTACGGCTTTGCTAGATATGCCCTCCGCCGCCTGATCTCGCTTGTGGTCCCTGATCCGTCCCTGCCTCCTAGCCCCCGACACCTGACCTCTGTTCTAGCCCGCCGTCTCCACAAACGTTACTTTGTTAACCTCGCGCAGCGTGGTTACCCCCTCGCGAACCTTCTCGAGCGCTGATTCGCGTAGCGTCACCATGCCCTCGCGACGTGCCACCCGCCGCAGTTCTGAGGTCGGCCGCTTTTCCAGAATCAGCTCGCGAACTGAATCCGTGAGCGCCAGGATCTCGCCAATGGCGGTGCGCCCGCGGAAGCCGCTAAAGTTGCATTGCGGACAGCCTGCACCCTCGTAGAACACGACATCCCCCCAGGCCGCCGGCTCAAGGCCAGCCTCCTCCATTTGCTCAGCGCTTATTTCGGTCGGCCGCTTACAAACCTCGCAGATGAGCCGCACCAGGCGTTGCGCAAGAATGCAGTTCAAAGCAGAAACGAAGTGATACGGCTCCACGCCCATGTTGAGAAAGCGGCTGAGCACGTCCAGGACGTTGTTGGCGTGCACGGTGGTAAACACCAAGTGACCGGTGAGCGCCGATTGGATGGCGATCTGCGCGGTTTCGTTATCGCGGATCTCGCCCACCATGATCTTGTCGGGGTCATGGCGCAGGATGGAACGCAACCCGCGCGCGAAAGTGAGCCCTTTCTTCTCGTTCACCGGGATCTGCGTAATGCCGCGGATCTGGTATTCCACGGGATCCTCGATGGTGATGATCTTGTCCTCATCGCTCTTGATCTCAGAAAGTGCGGCGTAAAGCGTGGTGGTTTTGCCGCTACCGGTGGGCCCGGTCACCAACACCATGCCGTAGGGCTCGCGAATAAAACGGCGCAGCCGCTTGAGCTCGCGCTCGGAGTGGCCAAGGACGTCCAGGCGCAGTTGACGGAACTTGTCGCTGAGCGCCTCCTTGTCAAGAATTCGAAGCACAGCGTCTTCGCCGTTGATGGAGGGCATAATGGAGACGCGGAAGTCAATCGACCGGCCCTTGTAGCGCACGCGAAAGCGTCCGTCCTGGGGCACGCGGCGCTCAGCAATGTCGAGCTCCGCCATCACCTTAATGCGCGTGATCAGGTTGGACTGGAACTCCTGCGCCAGGGGACGCATGGCCTCCGTAAGCACGCCGTCGATGCGGTTCTTCACCACTACCGCGTTGTCATGGCTCTCAATGTGAATATCGCTGGCCCTGCGCTCGAGCCCGGCGAACAGAATCGAGTCCACGAGGCGGATCATGGGGCTTGACTCACGGTCCTCTACCAGCGACTCGAGCGAGAGGCCTTGGTCAGCGTCCTCTTCCCCGCCCCGGATCACGTCGATGCGAAAATCTTCGGTGGCCTCGTCAAGTACACGCCGGGAAGGCTCCGTGTTTTTGAGCGCCTCGCGTACCTGGCTGACCGCTGCTACCCGAAAACGAAGCCGGCGGCCCAGCCGCGTTTCGAGCTCGTCCAGCCGCTCGAGATTCGTGGGGTCCCCGACAGCCACCGTCAGGTAACCATCCTCGGCAGTCAGCGGCAGAAACTCCTGATGAACCATCAGGTCGAGTGGAATTGAGCTGAGCAGGTCCTTGTCGAGCATGAACTGGCGC
>Ga0126381_100007945_pt1 | contig 11834 bp, 7 predicted proteins | sample PanSoiMetPlot_28_FD_96465 | JGI IMG/M metagenome (GOLD analysis project Ga0126381, IMG submission 96465) | Tropical forest soil microbial communities from Panama - MetaG Plot_28 | ecosystem: Environmental > Terrestrial > Soil > Tropical forest > Bulk soil | place: Panama | collected 2016-02-17
GAGCCTTTTCCTGGTCGTCGACGTAAACGCTCATCAATTTGATCTTCATCGGTTCCTCCGAGTTATCAGAATCTGCCTTGCCCCATCACTTCTTCTTTCTCGTCCGTGTGGTTTGCGTTCGTTTGGTGCTTGAATGAATCTGTTCCATTCGATCCAGGTGGCGTTCCAGGGCATCTACGTGCCTGGACCAAAGCCGGCGGAACTGGTCCAGCCAGACATCCAATTCCCGAAATGGTTCCGGCCTCAGCCGGTACAGGCGGCGCTGCGCATCCACGGTGGACTCCACGAAACCGGCCTCGCGCAACACACGCAGGTGCTTTGACACGGTGGTCTGCGGCATACGGAGCTGTCGCTCGATCTCTCCTACCGACTGCTGTGACGAGATCAGGAGGCTCAGTATCGCACGGCGGTTCGGCTCGGCAATGATTTCGAACGCTGATTCCACTCTCACAATATACTCCATACGGTATATACGTGTCAAGGCATATACTCGGGAACTGGGAGGCAGAATTTCCAAGAATCGCTGTCGAGCAAAACTGCTTTTCGGGTAAGATCACCGCGATGCGATTCCTTCTCGTCCCCGCCCGTGAAGGACCCGCAGGTTGATCGCGTCCTTAATCGACGCGCACCAGCCGGCCTTTAGTTGCTGTCGCTAACAAAGTCCCGCTGTACGGAACGTCGATGGTATTTTTTTCGTGAAGCGTCCTTTGATCTGTGATAGACCGGAAGTGGAGCAGTTCGAGCACTTTGCAAGCGATCGACATGAAGACACTCTTGATTTCAGACCCGGTACGTTATTCCCGAATGACCACAGAGGAGCTTCGGGAATCCTTCCTCATCAGTCCAAACTCTGGCGCCGGAGAAATCCGCCTGACATATGTAGATCTCGACAGGGCGGTCGTGGGAATTGCGGCCCCGGCAGAAAGGCCTCTTTCCCTGGAAACGAGCCCTGAATTACGGTCGACTTTCTTTACGGAGCGCAGGGAGCTTGGAGCACTGAATATCGGCGGCGAAGGTCAGGTGCATGTCGGTGGCGATATCTACCCGGTCCAGAGCCTGGACGTAATCTATATCGGTCGGGGAAACCCTGATATCAGGTTCGAATCGAAGTCGCAGGATTCTCCCGCCGTCTTCTACATCCTCAGTTACCCGGCGCACGCATCCTATCCGGTCACTGTCGTGAAGAAGGAGTGCGCGCAGCCCACTGAGCTGGGCGAATCGGCGAAGTGCAATCGTCGCACGGTATATAAGTACATCCATGCCGGCGGCGCGAAAAGCTGCCAGTTGGTCATGGGTGTGACGCATCTGCACGAAGGAAGCGCCTGGAACACCATGCCGGCGCACACACACATGCGCCGTTCGGAAGTGTATTGTTACTTTGACCTTCCGGACAGTGCACGCATCTTCCATCTCATGGGGCCACCCAACGAAACGAAGCATATTGTCGTTGCGAACCGAGAGATCGTCGTATCCCCGGGTTGGTCCATTCATGCCGGAGCCGGCACGCAGGCTTACAAGTTCTGCTGGGGCATGGGAGGGGAGAACCAGGATTACGCCGATATGGATCCCGTCCGCATTGAAGACATGCTATAGGTTCGACCCGAATGCAACAGGTTGATCAGCCTCGGGCCCTTGCACCATCCGCGCCGCTCAGCGTCGATGAAATCTCTTGCGCGCAGCGCATCACATGTTGCGCAATGGACGGGACGCAGTGCGCTGCCAGCCTGGTTGCGGAACCTGAAACACTGACAGCCGCAATTGGTCGCCCGGTTCCGTCCAAAATGGGCGCGCCAACACAGCGAGTGCCGATCTCCATCTCCTCGTCATCCACGGCATAGCCTCTGCGCCGGACACGCTCCAGCGCCTCAAAGAGTTCTTCCTCGGAGCTGAGAGTCTTCGAAGTGAAGCTCGTGAAATGAACTCCGGAAACGATTTGGGCGGCCTCATCGGCCGGAAGGCACGCGAGAATCGCCTTTCCTAAGGAAGTGCTGTAGACAGGATTTGAGGTTCCCGTTCGTGAGCTTACGCACACTCGACGATTAATCAACTCGATCTTGTCAATGTAAACGATGCGGGTTTTATGCAGGACTCCCAGGTGAACCGTCTCACCCACGCGTACAGCGAGCTTGCGCAAGTGCGGGTGAACGCGGGAGCGCAGATCGATCTGCTCAACAGCACGGCTGCCCATGTCATAGAGCTTGAGACCGAGCCGGTAGCGATTCGCGGGAGCTCGTTCGATCATTCCGGTGCGCTCAAGCGCCATGAGTGCGCGATGCGCGGTGCTCTTATGCAGGCCCATCTGCTGGCAGATTTCGGCAAGGCTCATTGAGGAGTCACTCGCACCAAGAAAATCGAGAATCGCCACAACCCGGTCGAGCCCCTGGAGCTGGTACGGATCGACATGTTCTCGTGCGGGCGTCTCTGTCAGAGCGGTGGCGGATAGATGTGAAGCTTTCGGCCGCTTCGGCACTGTGCGGGGAGAGTTCGACGCTCGAACCGCTTTTGGTCTTCGTTCTCGTTCGCTCGCGACGCTCATGGATTCTAAATTCATGTTCTGACCTCCAAGACGAAGCACCGCATTGAGAGCGCGCCTGTATGATCGGATGGACGGTCTAGTATAGCTCCGCTGAGACTCGCCTGGCATTCACTTCGGCGTCGCTTCTTCCGGGAGCTTCCAGCCGATTCATAGCCACAAGATGGGCTGCCGAATTGGGTGATTGCGGATAACTTCGTGAACTGTCGGATCCGGATCGAGTCGCGCCCAAAGATCCAGATTTCTCCTATCCTTGTAAGCGAGTCCGGCAAACAGCAAACTTGGTTGTTGTACAGGCAGATCGTCGAAGTACTGGACATCGGGGCGGTACGGCCAGCGGCTCTTGTCTTCAATATACGGCGTCATGAAATCGAAACAGCCCCTGAGACCACGGCCATCCGCGAGCTTATAAGTCCAAAGACTGTCAGTTGATTCGGATAGAACGTGTGCAGCCACTCCTAAAATGTCCAGATTAAAGAGCGAGTATCCATATGGCTTGGTGCGAGCCAGTTCAAGAGGAAAGCTGCTATTCGTCCCGATCTGCTGAGGAAAGACAACCCGCTTCAAGCGCTCGCGGCACGCAACCGGCACCTCGTTGTTGCCAACCAGTCGCGCGAACGCGACGGCCTGCAGAATCCAGCAGGAGCCGTGGTTATTCTTCGCGTCGCGCTCCTGGCGTCCAGGATCGGAAGAGTTCAGCCATTCAAGATACTCTTCGAACCAGCGTCGCATGCCTTCCCAATCGGGGTGCGATAGCACTGCGTCCTGCTGAAGAATAATGGCCGATTGTGCCACTTCGACCAGATGCAACGTATCGATGATGCCCCAGCTGCGCCCTGCGCTGACGCCGTGAACGGCCTGCGCATATTTCAGATTGGGATTCATTCGGGTGTCGGGTGCGACAAACCATGCACGCAGATGCGCTGCCGCATGCTCGGCGAAGTCACGCCGTTTTGTCAAAACCCAGGCTGCAACGAGAGCGGGGACCTGGATGCTCAGACGGATCAGCAACTCTCGATGGGTATTGAAATTTTCCGGATTCGATTCCCCGTCGCGGTTGATGTAGGGTCCGTCGGGATTCTTTGGATCCGGCCAGAAGTAATCGGCTTCGGAGTAGTAGTCGTGAAGACCACCGGTACTGTGAGGCGCCTGTGCCGACACGATGGTTCTGGGGCTCTCCGCCAGGTACCGCTGAGCGGCATTGAGCACGCGCTTGCTCTCCAGCGCTTTGATACTCGCGCTCGGATGAAGCAAGATGTCATCGGCAGGCTTAGCCGCATTTCCGCGTGCCGCCAGCGCTGTGGCGCTTAGAAGCAAGAACCTCCGACGTGAAAGATGGTGCATCATCGATCCCGCTACCTGCCAGCGACTTGATACAGCTCAGACCCGGCTAGTAAAAACGCTCCGACACCATAAACATAACTTGAGGATGGCTTGAACTTTCCCGGTTCCCCACCGATGGGCTGGATCGAGCCAAGCCTCCCGTCGGCGTAGATGTGCGTGAGCATTCCCTGCCAGGACTTCTTCACGACGGGCAGATATTTCTTGTGATCGAGAATGCCGTGGCTGATTCCCCATGCCATCGCATAGGTGAAGAACGCGGAGCCCGAAATTTCAGGATTGGGATACGAATCGGGATCGAGAAGACTCGCGCGCCAGAGGCCATCGGATGGCTGAAGCGATGCGATCTTCTCCGCCATCGCCTTGTATTGCGCAACATATTTCGCACGGCTTGGATAGTCCGCCGGCATCCGCTCGAGGACCATCGCGAGCCCGGCCAGAACCCATCCATTACCTCTGGACCAGAAAACCTTCTTTCCATTGGCCTCATGCATCGTCAGGAAGCGGTCATCGCGGTAGTAGAGTTGTTCAGCTGGATCATAGAGCGCTCCGGAAGTAATCCACCATTCGCGATCCATAAAGTCGAGGTAACGGCGATCGCCGGTAGCAATAGAGAGCTGCGCCAGAACTTTAGGAGCCATGTAAAGCGCATCGCACCACCACCAGAGATTCTTTTTGGGATCTTCAGGCCGCCCAAGCAGCCAGTCCATGCCTTTGCGCGTGGGAGCGATTCTCTCCGGATCTTGCTTCTCCGAATAAAACGCGAGGTACGTCAGACCGACGGCATGATCGTCGGCGTGTTCCGGACGCGGCCCAAGGCTCCAGCGATTCTCGGTTGCGACCTGGAGGACGCGGCCCTGGTAACGAGAGTCTCCCGTTGTCTTCGAGGCGGCGAGGAGGCCATCGTAGAGCGCGGCGTACGTCCACTGGATGTTGTAGCGGCCCTCCGCATGTTGCAGCTGCCAGTCTGCAACCTTCTTCATCGCCGTGAGAATGTCGGAGCGCTTGAGGCTCGGAGAAAGTCCGGTAGCAAGCGGGCCCGGGTCATCGGGCTGGTCGCCGGCCGCAGCGCGCTCCTCTTCGCCGTTGCGAGGGGTGTTTTGAGCTGAACCAACAGGAGTCGCCAAAAAAGCGAGAGCGACCAGAATAAAGAACACAGACCATTTCTTCATGAATTCATCCAGCTTGCATCGCTCCAGTCGCTCGTTGGTAAAAACCGGCGTTTGCTTCGGATTGAAAATCGAAGCGGCATGTTCGTCACTCGTTCAAGCGAGGAAGCATGCCGCTTTCGACTCAGGTTAGAAAGTAAACCGTGCGCCCACCTGGATGAGGCGGGGGCTGGCAGCCGATGTGATCTTGCCATTGTTGCCCGATGACAGGCTGGCCGTCGGCGCGTTCAGGCTGACGAGGTTGAAGGCGTTGGTGGCTTCGCCGCGGAGCTGGAACATATATCTTTCTCCGAGGCGAATATCTTTATAGAGGCCGAGATCGATGTTGCGATAACCGGGCGCGCGGAGATAGTCGCGCGGAGCGTTACCGTCAGCTCCACCGGGGCCGATTCCGCCGGGGGCACCCGGTTTGTTGGGTACAAATGCTGCCGTATTGAACCACTGGGCTGCGGCAGCAGAGCGGCTTCTGTGTGGATCAAGGAACGCATTTACCCCCGGAACCAGGTTGGGGCGGTTCGCGTTGGCGCTGTCGAAGTTATTGTTAGAGCCGGTCGTAACCGTGAATGGGGCGCCGCTCTGCAGGGAGACGATGGGCGAGATGGTCCAGCCATTTGCGAATTGCTTCACCACGGTGCTGGAACCCTTGTAGTAGTCGACGTGCCAAACGCCAGAGATGCTTGCCACGTGCCGGCGGTCGATATCCATCGGTCCGCGCTCCTCCCACAGATTGTCGAAATCCTGGGCGGTCGCCTGTCCGATTGCCGACTCGTTCACGCTTTGGAAGGCATGGCTCCATACATAGAAGCCGGTGAGCAGCAGGTTGTTTGTCAATGGCCTGATCGCTGAAATCTGAAGCGAATGGTATGAGGCGGTTTCGTTGGATTCGTCATAGGTGATTTGGCCCAGCGTCGGACCGAGAGCAGGGTTGTTGTCGTAGGGTCGACGAGAGTTGATGCTCGTTTGGGAGGTGCAGGCGCTGGTACATGGCGCCCACGGCGCGTAGTTCTTGTCGATCATGAACGGAAGATGATGCGACAACGTGCCCACGTAGGCAACGGTCGCGCTGACACTGTGGGGTAACTGCCGCTGCACTGCCGCATTTAGCTGATACATCAACGGCCATTGGTAGTCCGGCGCAATGGTCTCAATACTGGCATTCGGCAGGAAGCGCGGGTTCGACGGGTTATAGGTGTAGGGGAATGGATCTCCATTCGGGAAAGACGCCTTATTCCCATAGACATTGGAGAACGAAGTGATCGAGTTGAAGGTCTGGCGGACGGCAAAGGGCTGCGCGTTGCCCGGTTGGTTCCACTCGTTGGCGCTCACGCTGCCGTAGAAGACGCCGGCGCCTGCACGCACGGCTGTCTTTCCGTCGCCGAACGGGTCCCAGGCGAGGCCAACTCGCGGCGAAAAGTGGTGATAACGGTTCGGGGTGATGCCGCGCGGCACGCTTTTGTCTCCCGGGAAGAGCATTCCCAAAGGTGCCGTGGGAACCTTGGTTGACTGCATACCGGGAAAGAATGTTGCGGCATGGTCGGATGTTTCGACGGGCGAGGTCTGCACATCCCACCGCAATCCAATATTCAATGTCAACCTCGGCAGAACACGGTAGCTGTCCTGCGCATAGATTGCGTAGTACCAGTTGCTCATCCTGGTCTGGTAGGGGGTGTCCTGCTCCATCGTGTTGACCTGGCCGGTCACAAAGTCGGATAAGGCATTTCCGGTTGTCGTAGGAGCGGAATTCTGGAAGCTGAAAACCCCAAAGTTGTAGAGGTTCCCAAAGAGGCTGTCTTTCTCCAGCGACGCTTCACCGCCGATGTCCAATGAATGCTTGCCCTTGGTTTTGCTGACCATGTCACGGATCGAATAAAAGTTTGTATCGCTTGCAGGACCGGCCAGATTGCCACCGACATTGAAGTAGCCGGAAACGTTGAGTTGTGGAGCCGCTTTTGGTCCTTGAGAGGTAAAGGTCGATCCAAAGTTCTCCAGACCCACAGCGGGAAGGTTTGTGCGTCCACCAATCACCCGCGTAAATGTGAGCCACGCCTGGTTGGCTGTCGTCGGGCTGAAGGTGTGAACGTCGCTGATGTTCAGCACCTGCTGCGTCCCGGTAGACTCTGTGGTGTTATACGTGAATGGGCCGGAGGTAGAGGCATTGCCCGTGGCGTCTTGCAAAGTCTTCAGATAGAAGTAGCTGGCGGCGACGTGGTCCTTCTCGCCAATCGTCTGATCGTACTTGCCAAGATACTCGTCCTGGTTAGTCGGACCGGTAAAGAAGCCGACATAACCATTGCCATACCCGGTGCCTGGCGCGTTGGGCGAGGGGAAATACTTGTTCATCATGTTGGCGGCTGTCGTGTCCAACAAGCTCGAGGGGATGCATTGCGTAGCAGCGACTTGGCAATTCGCAGAGCTGTTAGTTCCGACTAAGGGAGTCTTGGTGCCCGGCGCGTTAGGAATAACGGGAACATGTGCCTTCGTCTTTGGGTCGATGGTATAGGACTGCGTGAAGTCACCCTGGCGCTCCAAAGCAGTAGGGACGAGCGCTCCCGTCTCCAGCGTACCCACAACCTGGCGAAGACCGCCGTAGCTGAAGAAGAAGAAAGCCTTGTCATGGATAATCGGCCCGCCCACCGTTCCGCCAAACTGGTTACGGTGATAGGGGGCATTGAGCGCCTGCTTCGTCAACGGGTTTATGGGAGCATTCCACGGATATGCGTTGAAGTCCGTGTTCCGGTTGAACTCAAAAAGAGAGCCGTGCCACTTGTTGGTTCCAGACCGTGTAACGGCGGTGACCACGGCGCCCGACATGCGTCCGTACTGGGCGGCGAAGTTGTTTGTCTCGACTCGGAATTCTTCCAGGGCGTCGGGATTTGGTATTGGGTTGCCGTAGTTCCGAAGCCCGGTCATGTTGATGCCGCCGTCGAGGTAGTAGCTGACCGTTGGGACGCCGCCGTCCATACCGCCATTGACCTGGACCTGCGTAGAAGGCAGGCCGACCACGAAATTCGGCGTGCCACTGGGATTGCTCTGCGAGCTGGCGCTATTCGTCCCCACGCCGGGCGTGGTGCCGATCAGTGCGTACGCGTTGCGATTGACCAGTGGCATGTCTTTGACCTCATCGAGTTGAATGGTCCTGCCCAACTCGGCGGTCGACGTATTCACCAGAACCGGAGCCTCAGTCACCGTTACGGTCATGGTTTCGGCTCCGACATCCATCGTGACGTTCAGCATTTGCGCCTGATCGACTGCAATGTCGACGTTCTGCTGCAAATACCGCTTGAACCCGGTGGCATCCACCTGGACTGTATACCTTCCCACCGGAAGGTACTGGATGTTGTAGACGCCGTAGCCGTCGGTTACGCCCGATCGGCTAAAACCAGTCTCAATGTTCGTGGCCTTCACGGTTGCCGAGGGGATCACCGCACCCTGGCTGTCTTTGACCGTTCCGGTAATCGATCCCGTAATCTGCTGCGCCTTGACCGGCGAGACCAATCCCGCCAGGATCAGCACCAGCGTTGCCAGACCCGCGAAGAAATTCGTTCTGTTGCGATTGAACCGACCGGATTCCGGCCTCCGAATAATGATGTTGCTCATTGCTGCTCCTTTATCGTGACATCTCCTGCAAATCAGCTTGTTTCCCCGTGGTGTTGCCGGCATCTTCAAGCTGATTCGCGAACAGGTGCGCAAGCGCTCTCCGTATCGCGAACGGAAAATAAATGGAGGGCGCCGGGGAGTATTCTGCGAATCGCCAACTTGGGGTGTCAACGAACCTGCTGGAGCTTCGTTCCGCTGGCAGGGACATCGTCGGGAAATTCGTCACATCTTTGCGGTATCCATTGCCTGTAAACTCATGCAGTTGCTGTCACTCGACCGCTAAGGGGGCACTCATTGAAGACAACCAATTGGTCTCGCCGCGCCGCTCTGAAGGGTACAGGCGCTTCGTTGTTGGCTTTGTCAACAGGATCGCGATTGATGGGAGAGCAGGCGGCCACGAGGACCGGCGGAGAAATCGCCGCCCCTCTGCCGGGCGATGCCAACCGAGTGGAGCGCATGAAATGGTGGAAGGCTGCCCGATTTGGCATGTTCATCCACTTCGGGGTCTACTCCACCATCGGGCGGCATGAATGGGTGATGGAGGACGAGGGCATCCCGCTCTCAGAGTATGTGCCCCATGCTGCGACCTTTCGGCCCCAAGCCGGCTCCGCGCGCGAATGGGCACGCCTGGCGAAGCAGGCTGGAATGAAGTACATGGTGATGACGACCAAGCATCACGAGGGATTCTGCAATTTTGATACGAAGCTCACGAACTACTGCGCGACAAAGCAGGGACCAGGGCGCGACCTGGTGCGGGAGTACGTCGAAGCCGCCCGCGCTGAAGGATTGCGTTTCGGATTCTATTACTCGTTGATGGACTGGCATCATCCCGATGGCGCACGCTGCGCCACCGACCGAGATGCGCGCAAGCGATTCGTTGATTACACCCACGGCTTGATTCGCGAGCTCATGACGAACTACGGCAAGGTCGATGTGCTTTGGTACGACGTCGCATGGCCGCTTGATGCCGATGGATGGGAATCGGTTCGCATGAACGAAATGGTCTTTCAGCTTCAGCCGGAGATCATCGTCAACAACCGCAACAAACTCCCTGGTGACTTCTCCACCCCCGAACAGCACATCAGCGCCGAGACCGGCGGTCGCGCGTGGGAAGCATGCATGACATTGAACGACAGCTGGGGTTATCAGGCCGCGGACGACAACTGGAAATCATCGAAGACCGTGATCCGCAACTTGATCAGCTGTGCCCGCGATTCCGGCAACTACCTCCTCAACATCGGACCCAGAGGCGACGGATCGATTCCTGAGCCCTCTGTCCGTATTTTGCGCGAAGTGGGCGAATGGATGGCGGTGAACGGGCGCACGATTTACGATTCCGATCCTTGCCAGGTGCGGCGTTCGAACTACGCGAGCTTCACGCGAATCGGAAACACCCTATACATGCACGTTCACTTCTGGCCCGGCGAGTATGTTGCCATTTCCGGACTAATGACGAAAGTGAAATCCGCAAAGCTGATCAAGACCGGCGAGAACGTGTCATTCAAGCAGGACGAGTTCCGCGTTCGATTCACAGACCTGCCTGCAAAGGCGCCGGATTCTCCGCTAACCACAATTGCAATTGAATGCGAATCAGAGCCGGCTCAGGACACCGATTTCGTTCGGAAGAACCGGCCACGGCTGGACGTGTAGAATGTGGGCCTAATCCAAACAAGCCATAAAGAAGGACAAATGCGCACGCTTCCCGTTCTCGTCCTGCTTTGCACCTCTGCTCTAACCTCCGCACAGGGTTCAAAGCCGCCCTCTGCGGCTGAGCCATCGGCCACGCCAACCATTCAGGAGAAGACCGCCGGAATGAAGCACGCCGACGGCTTGATTCCGCTGGACTGGGACGGCAAAACCGGCAAACTCTATCTCGAGATCTCTGCTCTCGGGCCGGACAGCAGCAGTCGCGAATTCATTTATGCCACTTCCCTGCCGTTTGGCACCGGCTCGAACGACCTCGGCCTGGATCGCGGACAGATCTCAGAGGGGCGCATCGTTCGCTTCGAACGCAGCGGCCCGAAGGTTTTGCTGGTTCGGCCCAACGTCGCATTTCGCAGCTCAAGCACCGACCCCAATGAACAGCTTGCTGTGAAACAGTCTTTTGCGCAGTCGGTTCTGTGGGGATTCACGGTTGCAGCGGAATCGCCCGATGGGTCGGTTCTCATCGATGCTACCGATTTTTTCCTTCACGATGGGCACGGAGTCCTCGACAGGCTGGCCAACCTGAAGCAGGGCATGTATCGAGTCGAAGCTTCTCGATCCGCAGTTGTCTCTGACGACTCCAAAGCTTTCCCCAAGAACACCGAGATAGAAGCTGAGCTCACGTTCGTGACCGACGCTCCACCGAAGGGCGAGTTTGTCGCCGACGTCACGCCTGATCCGCATGCCATCACAATCCGCGAACGAACTTCCTTCATCGAGCTGCCTCCGCCGGGATTCACTCCACGCCGATTCAATCCGCGTGCAGGCTACTTCCCGGACATGTATCGGGACTATACTGCGCCGCTCGGCGAGCCGCTCGATCAGCTTTTCATTCTCCGTCATCGCCTGATCAAGCAAGACCCGAACTGCACCACCGGCTGCAAGCCCGTGCAACCCATTCAGTACTATGTGGACCGCGGCGCTCCTGAGCCGATCCGCACGGCTTTGATGGAAGGAGCGCGCTGGTGGGATCAGGCATTTCAAGCAGCCGGATGGGCCAGGGGCACGTTTCAAGTCGATCTGCTGCCCGAAGACGCCGATCCCATGGACGTCCGCTACAACATCATTCAGTGGGTGCATCGCTACACGCGCGGATGGAGCTACGGAGCCGCGGTTGCCGATCCGCGCACAGGAGAAATCATCAAGGGCAATGTCACGCTGGGCTCACTGCGTGCGCGCCAGGACTACCTGATAGCCGAAGCGCTGCTCTCGCCGTATGGGAGTTCTGCAACCGGCAAGACATCCGCCAATGATCCCATGCTGCAGTTGGCGCTTGCGCGCATTCGTCAGCTGGCCGCGCACGAAACCGGCCATACGCTGGGTCTCGCTCACAACTTCGCCGCTTCGACGGTTTCGCAGGGCGACAGCGTCATGGATTATCCGCATCCATACATCACGCTCGACAGCAACGGCAAAATCGATGCCTCGCACGCCTACGCCGTCAACATCGGCAACTGGGACAAGGTTGCCATTAACTACGGATACCGCGA
>Ga0126381_100007946_pt1 | contig 11833 bp, 12 predicted proteins | sample PanSoiMetPlot_28_FD_96465 | JGI IMG/M metagenome (GOLD analysis project Ga0126381, IMG submission 96465) | Tropical forest soil microbial communities from Panama - MetaG Plot_28 | ecosystem: Environmental > Terrestrial > Soil > Tropical forest > Bulk soil | place: Panama | collected 2016-02-17
ACGGTCGCGCGCCGGACCCTCGATGAGGCCGATAGAAACCTTGCTGTCGAGGAGAAGTCGAACGATTTCGGCAGTGTTGCCGCTATGCAGATAAAACTGAACGCGGGGATGCTCGTCGAGAAAAGCGCCCAGCAGGCGAGGCAGAACGTATTGCGCGATGGTCGTGGATACCCCGAGCGATAACTCGCCGGACACTTGGCCGTCACCCTCGCCAAGGTCATGCTCCGCGTGGGAAGCGAGAACTGCGATTTTATTGGCGTATCGCAACAGTATCGAGCCCTGGCGCGTAAGACTTATTCGCCCCGCGGAACGATCAAAAAGCCGGATACCGAGATCGTTTTCGAGCGCCTTGATTTGCAGCGTCACCGCGGGCTGTGTGAGGAACAGGTGCTCCGCCGCTTTGCGAAAACTGAGGTGCTCGGCGACAGCGCGAAAAACCTTGAGGCGAAAATTCTCCAATTGAGCCATGGGGTCGTTTCCCTCATTATCTACGGAAATGTCCGCCCATGGGCCGCGAATCGGTCAGCTCCTGGCGCGAGAGTGCCCCAGCGAAAGCGGTCGCATATAATACCAGCGAGTTTCTTTGCGCGGAGGCGAACAGGCACGCATGGCGAAAGCGGCAAAAGCGGTGAACGGTACGGCGAAAAAAGAAGCCGAGAAATTGCGCCAGCAGATCCGCCATCACGAGTATCTGTATTACGTGCTCGATGCGCCGGAGATCTCGGATGCGGCGTTCGACAAACTGCTGAACCGGCTGAAGGAGATGGAAGCCGAGCATCCAGAATTGACAACCGCGGACTCGCCGAGCGTGCGTGTTGGGGGAGCGCCACGCGATGGGTTCCAGACCGTGCGGCATGCGCGGCCGATGATGAGCCTCGATAATGCGTTTTCCTACGATGCGTTGAAGGCCTGGGACAAGCGGGTGAGAGAGGCAGCCGGACGGACGACGATCGAATATATCGCCGAGCACAAGTTCGACGGTTTGAGTATCTCGCTGCAATACGAAGATGGCGTCCTGGTGCGCGGCGTGACCCGTGGTGACGGCACTACGGGTGAAGACGTAACGCCCAACGTCAAAACAATCCGTTCGGTTCCCCTGCGTGTCGATACTACGGTGCTGAAAAAAGCCAAACTCGGTGTAGATTTCGAAGTGCGCGGCGAAGTCATGATGACCAAAAAGGCCTTTGAGGCACTGAACAAGCAGCAGGAGGAAATTGGCGGGAAGATTTTCGTGAATCCGCGAAATTCGGCGGCCGGCGCGGTACGTGTACTGGATCCACGAATCACCGCTGCACGGAAACTGGATTTCTTTGCCTATTATCTGTACGTGGACGGGAAAGTGCCGTTCCCGAAGCATTCCCAGTCGCTGCAGGCGCTGCAACAGATGCATTTCCGAGCTTCTTCGGACTGGAAACTGTGCGACGGCATCGACGCGGTGATCGATTACTGCACCAACTGGGACGACAAGCGGGAAAGGCTACCGTATGAGATCGATGGTGTGGTCATCAAGGTGAACGATACAGGATTGCAGGGTGAGCTCGGGTTCACGTCGAAGGCGCCGCGATGGGCGATTGCTTACAAGTATCCGGCGCGGCAGGAACAGACCGTCGTAAAGGACATCGTGGTGCAAGTGGGGCGCACCGGCACGTTGACCCCAGTGGCGATGATGGATCCAGTGCAAGTCGGTGGCGTGACGGTGAGCCGGTCCACGCTGCACAACATGGACGAAATCGAGCGGTTGGGCCTGCAGATCGGCGACACCGTATTGATCGAACGAGCGGGAGAAGTGATTCCGCACGTACTGAAAGTGGTGAAAGAAGGGGCAGACCGGCGGCCGTTCAACATGCCGGCGAAATGTCCCGTGTGCAGTAGCGCGATTCATAAAGCGGAAGGGGAAGTCGCGTATCGATGCGTGAATGCAGCTTGTCCCGCAAAGTTGAAGGAATCTCTACAACACTACGCCGGTCGCCACGCCATGAATATCGACGGCCTCGGCGAAAAAATCGTGGATCAGCTGGTCGAAAAGCGAATGGTTCGAGATGTCGCGGGCTTATATGCGCTAAAGCTGAACGAAGTGGCGGAACTGGAGCGCATGGGAGAAAAATCGGCGCAAAATCTATTGGGCGAAATCGCGGCCAGCAAGAAACAGCCTCTTTCGCGGCTGATCTATGCATTGGGCATTCGATTCGTGGGTGAGCGAACCGGGCAGTTGCTGGCAGGCCATTTTTCGAGCCTCGAAGAATTGGAAAAGGCCAAGACCGAAGATCTGGAGAACGTGCAGGAAGTGGGGCCGAAAGTGGCCGAAGCCATCACGGAATTTTTCTCTGAGGCGGCCAATCGCAATTTGATCAAGAAGCTGAGCAAGGCCGGGGTACGACCCACAGCAGAACGCCGCGAGGTGAAGAGCCAGAACCTGGCGGGCAAGGCTTTCGTGTTCACCGGCGGGCTGGCGAACCGTTCGCGCGAAGATGCCGGCGAATTGGTGCAACAGCACGGCGGAAAGGTGAGCGGCTCTGTGAGCAAAAAGACGGATTACGTGGTGGTCGGCACGGATCCCGGCTCCAAGTACGACAAGGCGAAAGAACTCGGCGTTACGATTCTAACCGAAGCCGAATTCGAGAGATTGATTGGCGCCAAGTAGAGGCAGCCACGCAGCGTCGTGATCGCCTACGAGCTTGTCCATGATGCAGCCGAGCGCGCCGCTGATCGTCTGAGGGAACAGAATAAGCGCGAGTACAAACGCCAAAACACCGCTTGGAGTCTTCGCGGGTTGGGTGAAGCGATGGCTAGTCCCCCAATCAATAAGAGATATGGGGAAATCTTCGCTTCGCGGACATTCATTGACGACATACACCGAACCCATTTGGCGGTTAAGCGCTAGAGTCACGGGCGTTGCGATTTGGCAAAGACGCCTCTCGCGAGCCTGGAGCACGGTATAATAGGAACGGCGGGTGAGCTGGATGATCGCTGGCTTGCCTTGACTGCTGTGACCGAAGGGGCTGCCCCTCGGTGCAGCACCTCAGGGTAAGCGGGAGGAAAGTCCGGACACCACTTCGCGACAGCGAAGAATACCCTTCGGCCGGAGGGCCTTGGGGTAAAGGGCAACGCGCCTGGTAATGCCAGGGGACGCAGCTGGAGACGGTTGCGTTACGGAAAGTGCCACAGAGAATAAACCGCCGGCGAGCGCAACTCGGTGATAGTCCGGAGGAAAACCTTCGGGATGTCGAATGGTTCGCACGCAGGCAAGGGTGAAAAGGTGGGGTAAGAGCCCACCGTCCCGGCGGTAACACCGGGAGCAGGGAAAACCCCGCGTGGTGCAAGACCAAATAGGAGGGGAGAGCCGGCCCGGCTCGTTGAGCGTAGTCGAAAGGCGCGCTCCCTTTTGTGCAGCGCCACCAACGGTGGCAAGTAAGCGGTGCAGAAGGATAGACCCTCGGGTAGGTCGCTCGATCCCGGTCGTGAGGCCGGGACTAGAGGAATGATCGTCAAGACGCAGGCTCGCAAGAGTCTGCGCTGAACAGAATCCGGCTTACAGGTTCATCCGCCACTTTCTCTTTTGGAATCAATGTATCCGCCCTTTTGGTGCTTCCGATTGTGCAAATTTTGTGCAATGAGTTTTCTCCAAACCTTCGCCACTTTCCATGATTCGGCGCGTCCGGTCCCGTAATTCCTTCACGAACGGCGCATAGTGCTTCTCAACGGTTCCTACCGTGTCGCCCAAGAGTTTTGCCACATCATAGGGGTTTGCTCCACGGGCCAGCATGTCCACCGCGAACGAGTCGCGGTATCGGTGCGGGTGCGCGTCGGGAACGCCCGCGCGAACGCCCAGCGCAAGCATTCGACGGTAAAGGCCGGGGCGCGTTAGGGGCTTGCCTGTTGCTGGATTCAAAAGAACACGGTCATCAGGCTTTGGTGACCTTTTGTCGCGCTCGGCTTCCAATGCGAAAAGCAGTTCCTGTTTAATGGGCAATACCACACGCTTTTTTCGTTTTTGCGTTAGGCGATTTATTTCCAGCGCATCCCAATCAATCTCGTCCCACGTGAGCCGCACAGCGTCGGAACCGCGCAACCCAGTCCAGCGGAAGAGCAGGTAAGCTAGCAAATCGTCGTTGGCTGCTGCTCGTGCGTGCTGGAGCTGGATGGCCGCCAGAAGAAAGGTCGTAATTTTTCTTTTTTCGGTTTCGTTTAGCTCCACTTCTCCGCATTCTGCAAGGCTCAACCGCGTTCGGCTGACTCCGCTCCGGCGCGATAAAGAGAATTGGGTGATTCCGGCCAGTTCACGCATCTCCCGTAGGTCTTTCATGCGACCCCCAGCGGCAATCTCGCCGTCTAAACTCTCACCTTAAGGGGCGAACGTTCGGTATAGGGGTTGTATCTAGTTGCAAATACAAATAGTTATTGTTCTTCGTGAAACTCAGGGGCAGGAATTCGTCTGGTATCCACTCGCATGGGCGCAAATTTCAGCCTAGCTTTTCTGGGTCGTACTTTGCTCGTTTTTCGGCGCCTTTTTCTTGGGCGTGAGCTTGTTGCATCTTCCTTGTAGCCGCCGCGTAATGCTGATGTGCAGTGGATTTGCTTATCTGTAGATAGCTCGCGATTGCGCCAAAGGACATGCCCTGCTCCAAACGCAGCAGCATCACTTTGTGTTGTGGTTCCGTGAGCGTATCCATAAGGCTTGCATAACGGGAGAAATCTCTTTTTTTTGTCGGCAGCTTAACGCTTACAACCTGACCCCGACCTTCACCAACATCAACCGGTTTTGCGACAGCAATCCGTTTTGATAGATCGAACTCCCGCAGAAATATGGATTCACCCGCCTGAATACCTGCCGAAATCTCTTCGGGCTTGGGCCACTCATTTTCGGATAATGTATTCGCAGATTCTCCCACGATCTTGAGAATGTCACGCACAATGGCAACCAGTCTCCGGAACTCCAGCGTGAATGACGGCCAGCTTTTTTCAATTGCCGCGATTACGTCCCTGCGGCCATATCCCAACCGAAACAACTTTTCTCCAAATTCTTCAACCGCGTCGCAACAGGAATACAGCCATCCGTCGCTAGCGCGGGGGTATTTCACTAAACTGATGGCGCCGTGAGTGAGTTCAAAATGAAAATTTCTGGCTTCATCGGCGGAGCGACGCAGCGTACGTAGGCACGACTCTTCTAAGGCTTTCGCGTCAGATGCGCTCGGCCGTTCCTTGCGCGTTCCGGTTACCTTGGCGCGAGTTGATTTCCTTGGGCGTCCGGGCGTATTCTCGCGGGGCACAGTAGTCTCCAGCAGTTTCGGCCCCGGCCAGATTCCAAGTCAGCGCCGGGGCTCTCTATTTGTCGCACGATTATCAGCGTGGGGTGGCGCGGACGCAACGATCATCCGGCACTAACGAATCGCTCCGGTTCCAACGCGACACGGATCACCGGCAGGTGCGGTGAAACCAGTTGACTTTGGATTGCGTCGATGTAGGTAAGGAGAATTTGTGCTTCGAAGTGGCGTGAGCATTGGGGTGAAACGTACAAGATAGAAAGTGCAATGTGAAGAGTGAAACCGGGAGCCAGCCCTGAGAGAGGAGCACATATGCGAGTAAGAATATTGGCACTGTTCGCCGGTATCGTCGTGCTGGCGAGTTGCGTGGTTGCGAAGAAGAAGGAAAAGCAGGTCCTGCCGGACACCGTACTGAGGGCGCAGACCGTGTTTGTGGTCATACAGCCGGATGCAAGGGAGCCATTGACGGAGCCGAACGCGAATTTGAAGGCACAAAAGGCGGTGGAAGAAGCGCTGATGAAGTGGGGGAAGTTCCGGCTGGCACTGGACAGTACCACGGCTGACATTGTCGTTTCGGTGCAGAAGGGAACAGAAAGGGTGATGTCGCCAACAATCAGCAGTGGTCCGGTTGATTCCCGTCCCGGGGACGTCGAAGGCGATGCCAGTCAAATCCGCATTATGGGCCAGAAGGGGCATCCACCGGACACGACTTCGCTTCCGACGAACGACCCGAGCGCGCCGGTACACACGGGGACGCAAACAGGGGGTTCGGAGGATGTGTTGCGGCTGTTCATTGCTGGTGGCGTCCAGTATCCATTGGATCATGCGCCAGTCTGGATGTATTCGCGGATGGATGCATTGAAGGGCCCGGAAGTGGCAGCGGTAGCGGAGTTGAAGAAGGTATTCGAAGAGTCGGAGAAGGTCGCAGCCGAGCGGGAAAAACAAAAGCAGCAACAACAGCAGGCGAAAAACGCGCATTGAGGTCAATCGCGAAAATTTTGAAATAGCGCCGGATTAAAACGGCAAACCGCCGACGTTGGTACTAGACTCTCTCTACTCGGCAAGGTGACCACCCGATACCGTCTGCATCACCGGGCCCCCCGGGGCTCCCGGCCCCGGCCTTCGCACCGAAATAGGATCCCCTGTTCCGTTTGGGGATGCCAACCGCGAACGGATCGCTCAGATTCTCAAGTAAGTCCATCGTTGGCGCGTGGGGCAAAAGGAAACCGCGCTCGCTCTTGCAGTTTGCCGATCTTTGCCGTTGATATGGTTTGCACTTTCTGTTAAACAATAACTCATGGCGCGAATGGGAAGGCCGAAGAAACCGAAGAGTGAACGCCAAAGCCATCTCATCGCGCTACGCCTTACTCCCGCCGAACACAAGGAACTGGAACGTTTAGCGGATAAATCCGGCTTTTCCGTCAGCGGCTATGTTCGTCGGGCTCTTGGATTCAAAGGGAAATAAAAACGGGACGCGCCAGTGTTACAGCACTGGGCGCCCCTAACCACACTCGAAAAGGAGTTCGAGCAATGGCTACTCGCACTATATCCCGCGTGGCCATCTACGCGAGAGTCAGCACGTTGAACAACGGCCAGTCTCCAGAAATGCAACTGCGGGAGTTACACGAATACTGCGAACGGCGCGGCTGGACCGTTGCCGGAGAATACGTTGACGCCGGAATCTCGGGCGCGAAAGATCGGCGGCCAGAATTGGACCGGCTCATGGCAGACGCCCACAAGAGACGCTTTGACGTGGCGGCCGTTTGGAAGTTTGATCGCTTCGCCCGAAGTGTTAGCCATCTTTTGCGTGCTCTCGACACATTCCGAGCCTTGGGAATCGAGTTTGTAAGCCTATCGGAATCATTGGACACAGGCACCCCTGCGGGCAGGATGGTTTTCACCGTATTGGGCGCGGTGGCGGAATTGGAACGCAGCCTGATTGCCGAACGTGTCCGAGCCGGTCTACGGAATGCGCAAGCGAAGGGTAAGAAGCTTGGCCGCCCACGCATGGCCGTGGACGTCTCTGGAATTAGCCGTCTACACGCACTGGGACGTTCTGTACGCGATATTGCCGCCGAGTTGGGGTATAGCCGCAGCCTTGTCCACAAAACCCTTGCGAATGGCGTTCCGATTCACGTTGCAAACGCAGCCGATTAGCATCCACGAAAATCCGTCCACAAAACACATGGTTTTTTTGACCTGCGTTTCGGCCCTAAAAAACTCGGCTTCACCACGAGCACCTTTCAACAGGCAATAGCCGCCACATTTCTGATTAGAGCTAATCGAAAACCACTATTGCCCGATTGCAACTCTTGTTGCATTGTTTCGGGTTCCGCTCTAGTTCTTTCACTTCCAGTTGAGCAATTTATTGAACAGGAACTGAGACCTACAAGGCAAGCAGCTTCCGCCCCGGCTGCTCAGGCAGCCGCCTAGAAGGGGAAGCTACATGGCACGAGTTTTTACGTTCGTTGACCCAACGGGAGTTGAACTCCACACGATAAACGACCCAGAAGAGCAGCTTCCCGTTCCCAAAATTACACAAGTAGTTTCTATCGGAACCAGTAGGATGCGGGTGGAATCAGTAACATTCCAGTGGTCCGCTTCTAGTTCACCGAGCGTCTATAGGGTTCGCGTATGGACCGTTCCAGACTAGCTGCGCAAGACTTGTAAAATCCGTATGAAGGTCCTGAGACACTGGCAGAAGTGCCAGTTGACTACACGTTTGAAGCACGTATTCTGTCCCGCGCCGGGAGCTTATGAAGGTGCTTGGGCGGAGTACCCTTGTGGGCTCTCGGCAACCAACCGTTAGCTCCCAATTGTTGGAGCATCCCCGGTCTTGTGGTCAACGATTTGAAAAAGCAAAAACGCGTGTACTGCATCCGTGGTTTCAGGATTTGATGTCTTGATGCGAATCATTGCTCCGTTCGGCACTTCAGAAACGCTGTATCGAATGTCCGATTTTAAGCGTGTCATCGTTGCCACCCCGGGCGGGTTCGTGCCATGAATCAGCATCGGTGCATCGAGATTCCCATTGGAAAACATCCCTACGATGTGATTAAGGTGTGTCCAAATCTCCTTGATACTTGTCTTGTCCATTGGGTCATTTGCCGTCACAACGATTTCGCCGCCGTCTTTGAGTAAGTGAAAGTGATGAGTCGTTGCATCGTGGGAAAAGCCCATCACATGGTCGCCGCGTTCTGGAACAGCGTTTTGCCTTGTCGATTGGTTTGGCATCGAAGGCTGCTGCGCAATTGAGATGAAAGCTAGAACGCAGAATGGAACTGCAAAAGCCGTATTTCGCATATTGCTTGCTATTCTCAGAAAATAGACTCTAGGCACTCTGGTGGATCCTGTCATGCAAATGTCTCCAAACGAAGATGTGCGTGTTGGGTGACCCTAATCCCTTTTGTTTTCTTCCGCCAATTCCAGTAACTCTTCGAATCTCTTGCTGTTAGCATCGCTATTCCGCGCGATTTTGGGCTGCTTCTTCGGCATCTCCGCATCCAGCAAACCTTCAACCTTCATGAGCAATTCAATAGCGTCCATCCGCACTTTAGGGCCTACGTTATTGTCCCGGATTATGCGGCGTAGACCCACGCGGATAGTTTCATGGCTACGGGCGGTCATAGGATTTGTTCTTCCACGGTTTCAACGGACGGAGTTTCGCGCCTTGGTACGAACACGTCAAGTCCTTGAGGGACAAAATGATTATTTGCGCTGTTCCGCTTAGACTTATGGCCGGTAGCAAAAAAGCCGGATTGATCTAAGATTGAGTCGATATACCCCTAACTTTTGGTTCTGGAACGTTAAATACGCCATTAGATAAACCTTTGGCGTCGGTAACCGAAGCCGATCTACTGAACCTGATCACGAATGCCGTGCCAGAACAGGCCGTTATAGATTACAAGTCCAAACTGCCGGGCAATTCGGATTCTGACAAGAAGGAGTTTCTGGCAGATGTTTCATCGCTGGCGAATGCGTTGGGCGGCCATATTGTTTTCGGAATGGAAGAAGCGCAAGGGCTGCCGACTGTGCTGACGGGCGTACAGACAGCAGACGTGAACGCCGAGAAACTTCGCTTTGAACAGCTGATTAGTAGCGGTATTGCACCACGTATCCACGGAGTGGAAATACGCGAACCGATTACGTTGAGTAACGGACGAAGCGTTTTTATTATTCGCATCGCGAAAAGCTGGATGTCTCCGCATATGGTCACTTATCAGGGCCATTCCAAGTTCTACTCTAGGAATTCAGCTGGTAAATACCCCTTAGACGTTCACCAAATCCGATCTGCAGTTCTATCTTCTGCGGCGACATCAGATCGGCTGCGTGACTTTCGCGCAGGACGAGTCTCGAAAATCATTTCAGGGCAAACTCCTGCAAAGCTGCATGCTGGACTGAAAATAGTTGTCCACCTGATTCCGATTAACGCTCTTGATACAGGCGATCAGTTCGACGCGACGACCCTTCGGAGCATTCACACGCCGGGGCAGTATAACCAAGCGCAAAATCACTGTGGGTTATAGTACGTACGTTTCGGTTTGCCAACCCTTTGCATACCGCTTTCGCTTGGTTGACAGAACACACCCATGGAGGTACACGACAAAATAGAGGTGCCAATTATGAAAATCGTCGTTATCGGTGGCAGTGGGCTGATCGGGTCAAAGCTCATTCCCAAGTTGCGCGAGCGCGGGCACGAACCAATTGCCGCATCTCCCAAATCGGGCGTCAACTCAGTCACTGGGGAGGGGCTAGCCGAAGCGCTGAAAGGCGCCGCAGTGGTCGTCGATGTATCGAATGCTCCCTCTTGGGAGGACGCCGCGGTGATGAAGTTTTTCGAGACATCAACGCGCAACCTTCTCTCCCATGAAGCAACCGCTGGCGTGGGACATCACGTCACGTTATCTGTCGTAGGATCTGAGCGCATGCTCGAAAGCGGCTACTTCCGCGCAAAAATCGCTCAGGAGGATTTGATCAAAGCTTCTCCCATCCCCTATTCCATCGTGCGCGCCACGCAATTCTTCGAATTCGTCAAGGGCATCGCCGATTTTTCCACCGAGGGCAGCAAAGTGCGCCTTCCACATGTGCTTTTCCAGCCGATGGCAGCCGACGATGTCGCGACTGCGGTATGCCAAGTGGCGCTCGGCCAGCCCATCAATGGCACGGTTGAAATTGGGGGGCCGGATCGGTCCCATCTCGATGAATTTGTGCGGAGAGGTCTGGCAGCAAGCAAGGATCCGCGAGAGGTTATTGCTGACCCGCACGCTCGCTACTACGGCGTCGAGATGAAGGAGCGAACACTCGTTCCCGATGACCACGCTAAGCTCGGAAAGACCCGGTTCGAAGATTGGCTCGCTCAGCCGGCAGCGAAGGCGGCTGCGGTCAGCCACTAGTGGATCTGTCAAAGCGAGTCCTGTATTGTTTCGCAGCGAAAACAAATGGGCAGTCGTGCGTGCCTAAGTTCCGCGATGGCAGTGCGGCGCGCCTGCAACGCTGGATGTCGCAGCGAGGAATCCATCAGATCATGTGGATCATGAGGCCCGGCCAGCTCGCTGCACTTTCAAAGGTCCAAATCGTGGGCCAGCGTTACCCGGCAGGACCTGCCGACCGCTGAGTGATTTATCCGTCATTTTCGGTTGCCCACGCTTGCCTAGCAATTCTCATACTTCCAGTTACGGGTTTTGCCTTTGGCGATCCACGTGACCGCCTGGGCTACCCGTTTTTGTTTGGTTTCCGGGCGTTTGGCTTCGGCGATCCAATCGGCATACTCGCGGCGGCAGCTCGGGCTGAACTCCGCGAAGGCTTTCGTGGCGACTTTGTTCTTCTTGAGTGCAGCAGCCAACTCGAGGGGAATGCGGAGGGGGCGCGCTTTCTTCTTCCGCCGTTCGATCGATTTCGTGCGATCACCGCTTCGCACCAGGTCCGCCGCATGGCGCATATACGCCAGCAACTCCCTGTCCGGGGGCAGGTCCTTTAACTTCGTGATGCGGCCTAAAACACCCATGGCATCGCTGGAGTGCAGTCCGCCGCGCTTCAGGACCTTTTTCATTTCGGGTCCCCAGAATCCAAACGCGCAATGCTGCTTGAACGCGGCCATGTGGCAAAGAATCACGCCCTGCTGCGTGAAGAAAGGCATGCCCCATTTCACAGATTCAGTGGCGTGGGGGCAGGCCTGATGCAGGAGATTTCGAAGATGCGTGAGCACGGGTTGCGCAAACGGCGCTGCCTTCTCGATATAAGCGTCGATGCGCGGATCCCTCGGCTCGTTCATCTAATCCTCCAACCGTCCAAGGCTCCAACGCACTACTATACTCAAGACTAACGAGGCACAGACACTTCCCCGTTGCGCCAGAATTTCGAGAACCGGCGGGGGCAGGAACGCGGAGGCGTTGCGATCAGCGTGCGGCAGCCGCGCCGGCGCCGATGGCTTTGTAGCCGCAGGTGGCGGCCTTGCGCATGGCGTCGAGCGCTTCAGCGTTGGTCATGAGAGCGGTGGTCTCGCAATTTCGCAACGCGCCGCCCGCAGCAAAAGCAAGAGCGATGGCCGCGGCCGAAACGTTGTCCGGCATCTC
>Ga0126381_100007948_pt1 | contig 11832 bp, 11 predicted proteins | sample PanSoiMetPlot_28_FD_96465 | JGI IMG/M metagenome (GOLD analysis project Ga0126381, IMG submission 96465) | Tropical forest soil microbial communities from Panama - MetaG Plot_28 | ecosystem: Environmental > Terrestrial > Soil > Tropical forest > Bulk soil | place: Panama | collected 2016-02-17
CGCCTGGATGCCCGGACGTTACAGCGGTGCCTCAAGTGAGTCACTATGTAACAGACGTAACTAAGGGCAGATCAGCGCCGGAAGGCCGGCGGACCGCCGGCAGGCCAGCCGGCCATCACCAGCGCCGGGATCGTCTCACGGCGATTCCGTGGTGGGCGGGCCGTCCTTCGTCTCCTCGGCCTCCCGGCGGACAAAGGGCATAAGCAGTTCCGCCATGCGCTGCGGCGCGGCCGTGAGCTCGCCGGCGGCGGCGCGCAGGTCCTCATCGGTCGCGCTGCTGATCAGGTCGGCCTCCTCTTCGGTGAATGGTCGTCCGTCTCGGTGCACGAACCGCTGCTGGGAGCCGGTGTGCTGCACGTCAAAGTCGGTGAGAAGCGCAACTACTTCGGGTCGCGCGGTCATGGCGGGCCTCCTCCACGTACCCGGGGGTCGTTGTCCGCTGCGGTGGCAATGCCCTCACGCCTGGCCAGCCTAGGCGCCGTGGCCCGGGCGGACCGCCTCCCCCAGGCCGATCCGGGCCGCCCGCGCCGCCGACGATATGCTCGCCGTCACGGCAATCCAGGGCCGAGACCCAGCTAGGAGGGGATCGCGATGCCTCCCACCAGCGTGCACTTCAACGGGTCCGTCAATCTTCCCGACCCCGAAACGGTGATGCGGGAGATCAGTTCCCGGATCCCCGCGGGGGTCCGCCGCGTGCCCGACGGCGAGACCGGGGACCGCAACTACTGGATCGCATTCCAGGTGCAGAAGTTCGCGGCGATGCCGGACTTCCAGGCCGCCGGGATGCGGGAGGTGCCCGGCGCTGACCTGCCGCCGATGCCGCTGCTGCGCCTGGCCGACGGGGTCTCGGCCGAAGACGTGCGCTGGCCCGACCTGGGCTACGCGGCCGCGTACGCCGACTCCTACCAGGTCTTCCGCCGCCTGCAGGATGACGGGACGATCCCGCGCGGGGTGCGCTTTCAGATGCAGTACCCGACGCCGACCGCGCCGGTCGCCGGGACGTTCGTCCCCGATGACCGGGACCGGCTGGCCGCGTCCTACCAGGCCGCCCTGTTCGCCGACCTTGATCGCGTGCTCGTGCGGCTGCCGCATGAGCAGATCGCCGTGCAGTGGGATGTGGCCGTCGAGTTCGCGATGCTGGAAGGCGGCTTTGGCTTCGCGCCGGTCCCGCTGGAGCAGATCACGCCGGGGCTGGCCCGCTGCGCCGGCGAGGTTCCCGCCGACGTGCCGGTCGGCATGCACCTGTGCTACGGCGACGCCGGGCACCGGCACTTCAAGGAGCCAGGCTCGCTGGCCATGCAGGTGCAGGTCGCCAACGCTGTCACCGCGGCGGCGGGCAGGCCCGTCAGCTGGTTCTCGTTCACCGTGCCCCAGGCCCAGCGCAAGAGCGACTACTTCGCGCCGCTCGCCGATCTCCGGACCGGGCCGGAAACCGAGCTGTATTTCGCGCTCGTGCCCTACTATCCGGCCAGCCAGGCCGTGGGCACCACCGCGCAGCAGGTGGCCCACGTTGACTCCAGCCTCGCGACATCCCCGGCCGGATCACGGGAGTGGGGCATCTGCACCGAGTGCGGGATGGGCCGCGTGCAGCCTGGCGACGTGCCCACGCTGCTCGACCTGCACCGTACGATCCTCGGCACCCGCGGTGAAGACGGCTGACGGCCCGCCCGACGGGATGCCCGGGCGCTAGCCGGCTAGTTCCACAACCAGGCCCAGGCGCTTGGCCAGCAGGCCCGCGCGCTCGCGGTCCTGGGCGCTGAACGCGCCCCCGGCCCGGGCGAAACGGACGTGGTGCAACGCCCCGCCCAGCGGCAGGCCGTCCTCGCGCACCAGCCGGATCCGCTTGCCGCCGGGCCAGGCCAGCTCGGCCGTGCCAGCGCCAGCCGCTTCGAGCCGGCCGTCCAGGACGTCCCGGAACAGCCCTACGGCGCGGTCCAGGTCGCTGACGTGATGCTCGATCAGGTCCAGTCGGGCCGGCGGACCCGGCTCGGGCAGCTCCCGCGGCGGCGAGGACCGCGGCGAACCAGCTTGCTGAGCGACCTGGATGACGATGCCGTGAGCGCTGCGCGGGTGCAGGAAGGCCTCCTTCCAGGCCGGGTTGGCCAGGTTGACCCCGACCGGCTCGAGGCCGGACGCGGCGATCCGGGCCAGCGCGTCCTCGATGTCGCTCACGAGGAAGTTGAAGTGGTGCGGGCCCGCTCCGCGGGCGGCCAGGAACCGCTCCAGGAAGGCCGCGTCGGGGCTCTCGGCCGGGGTCAGCAGCTCGATCTTCGGGCCCGCGGCGAACTCCAGCTGGCCCCACCAGTACCCCGGAGAGTCGCCGCCGTAAGCCCAGGTTCCGCCGAGGACGCCGCCGAACAGCTCCCAGCCGTCGGCCAGGACCGGCGTGCCGATGGCAAGGTGATCAAGGGTGGCGACCATGGGACCTCACGTTACCGGTCTTAGAGGGGTACAGCCGGTCTCCGCCCGGCCGTCACCGCGGTCAGTTCGTCCACCGACTCCCGGATCAGTTCCGGCAGGGTTCGCCCGCTGGTCCCGCTGGTCCAGAGCTCGAAGGCAATCTTGAAGACGGCGATCCCGGCCTCGGCGGCCAGGCTCGCGGCCGGGTCGCTGACGCCGCGGCCCCGCAACGCGCCGGCCAGGGCCGAGGCGAGCGAGGCGAGCTTGATCAGTTCGCGCTCCTGAAGCTCAGCGTTCGCGGCGATGACGGCCTGGCGCTGCCGGGCAAACTCGCGGCGCTGCTCAAACACATCGGTGGCCACCTCGACGAGCGCCGCGGCGATCGCCTCGATCGGGGGCAAGGCGGCCGGCGCGTCGTCGACCTTGCTCACGAGGAGCTCCTGGAGCTCGCTCGCGCCGGAAAACAGGACCTCGCGCTTGTCGGCGAAGTACCGGAAGAACGTTCGCTCGGTGAGCCCCGCGCGCTCCGCGATCTCCGCGACGGTGGTGCTCTCGAACCCGCGCTGGGTGTACAGCTCCAGCGCCGCCTGCTCCAGGCGGCCGCGCGCGTTGGGCTCCCATCGGACCATGCGCCGATCGTACGCGATGATGACAGCGACTGTCATCGAGTGATACCGTGATGACAGTGACTGACATAGCCTCCCGCGCACTTCATGCCGCGGGACACCCGACCAGCTGGAGGTCGTCCCATGCGCGTATTCGTCACCGGGGGGTCCGGGCATATCGGCTCGGCCCTCGTCCCCGAACTGCTTGACGCCGGGCATGAGGTCGTCGGCCTGGCCCGCTCGGATGGGTCGGCGGCCGCGCTGTCGGCGGCCGGGGCCGAGGTGCACCGAGGCGGGCTCGACGACCTTGACGGCCTCGGGGAGGCCGCGGCAGCAGCCGACGGGGTCGTCCACCTGGCCTTCAACCACGAAGCCGTGCGCGCCGGCGACTACGCCGGCGCGGTGGCCGCCGACCTGCGGGCCGTCAAGACGCTGGGGGACGCGCTCGCCGGCACCGGCAAGCCGCTGGTGGGCACGTCAGGAACGCTGATGCTCGCCGGGCTGGGGCGCACCGGAACCGAAGCTGACGTGCTCGACGCGGGGCCGCGGATCGACGCGGAGAACGCGGTGGCCGTGCTCGCGGGACGCGGGGTCCGGTCGTCCGTCGTCCGTCTCCCGCCGACCGTGCACAGCTCGCTCGATCACCACGGGTTCGTCCCAGCGCTGATCGCGATCGCCCGCGAGAAGGGCATCGCCGCGTACGTGGGCGACGGGTCCAGCCGCTGGCCCGCCGGGCACACGCTCGACGCGGCACACCTGTACCGGCTGGCGCTGGAAGCAGCACCGGCAGGGTCGCGACTGCACGCGGTCGGCGACGAGGGCGTGCCGTTCGGTGAGATCGCCGCGGTGATCGGCCGCCACCTGAACCTGCCGGCGGTCAGCATCCCGCCGGAGCAGGCCGATGCCCACTTCGGCTACCTCGGCTCCCTCGTCTCGCTCGACAACCCGACGTCGAGCCTGCAGACGCAGGAACTCCTGGGCTGGAAGCCGGCCCATCCCGGCCTCATCGAGGATCTCGACCAGGGCCACTACTTCGGCGCGTCATCTCTGCCGTGATGCGGCACCCGCCCGGCGGATATCCGCCGGGCGGGTGCCGGTGACGCGGGCTCGCCGGGCTGAGCGGCCTAGCGAGCCCGCGCCGCGACGGGCTGCGGTGCGGCCTGCGGCCCGGAGGGCGGCTGCGGTGCGGGGGCCGGCTGGTCGGAGGCGGGCTGGCGGACGCGGGCCGGCAGGAAGGCGAGGGTGGCCAGGGCGGCCACTGCGGTCGCGCCGGCGGCGATCAGCGAACCATGGTTTAGGCCTGACACGAACGCCTGGCGCGCCGCGGCCGCCGCGAGGCCGCGCAGTCCCGGCGGCAGGTACGCAGCGGCGTGCAGCCCGGCGGTCACCGACTGCTGCGCGGCGGCGGTCAGGGAGGCCGGCGCGCCGATCTTGGCCAGGGCGGCTAGCACGTGACTGCTGTAGGCCGAGCTCATCACCGACCCGACGATGGCCACGCCGAGCGTTCCGCCGAGTTCGCGGGTCGTGTCGTTGACGGCCGAGCCGACGCCGGCCTTGGCGGGCGGCAGCGCGCCCATGATGGCCTCGGTCGCCGGGCTGGCGGTCAGCGCGAGCCCGGCGGCGATGAGCACCATCGCCGTGATGATCCGGCCCCAGTAGGCGGAGTCCACCGACGTTCCCGCGGCGACCACGAAGCCGGCGCTCATCAGCGCCAGGCCGGCGGTGACGACCGCCTTGGTGCCGAGGCGCTTCATCAGCGCGATCGCGGCGGGCGACACCAGCCCGGTCACCAGGGCGAACGGCAGGGTGGCCACCCCGGCGCGCAGCGGGTCGTAGGAGAGCACCACCTGGAAGTACTGGGTGATGAGGAAGATGAACCCGAACAGGCCGAAGAACGCCAGGGCGATGGCCGCGCTGGCGGCGGTGAACCGCGGGTTGCGGAACAGCCGCACGTCGAGCATGGGGTCGGGGCGGCGCAGCTGCCAGCCGGCGAACGCCGCGAGGATCACCAGCGAGCCGGCGAACCCGGCGATCGTGACGGCCGAGGCCCAGCCGTGCCGCGGGGCCTCGATGACGGTCCAGACCAGCAGGCCGACTCCCGCGATGGACAGCAGCGCGCCCAGCGGGTCGAACCGGCCCGCCTTCGGGTCGCGCGACTCGGGCAGCAGCCACATCCCGGCGGCCAGCGCGACGATCACGACGGGCACGTTGACGTAGAAGACCGAGCTCCAGGAGAAGTGCCGCAACAGCAGGCCGCCGGTCACCGGCCCGATCGCGACGGCCAGGCCGGACACGCCCGACCAGATCCCGATGGCGGTGGCGCGCTCGCGCGCGTCGGTGAACACGTTCGTGAGCAGCGCGAGCGTGGCGGGGTAGATGAGCGCGGCGGCGGCGCCCATGGCCGCCCGGCTGGCGATCAGCTCGCCCGTGGTGCGGGACAAGGCGGCCGCCACCGACATGAGCGCGAACAGCGCCAGCCCGGCCTGCAGGGCACGGCGCCGGCCGAACCGGTCACCGAGGTTCCCGCCGACGAGCAGCAGGCCGGCGAACACGAGCGTGTAGGCGTCCACGATCCACTGCAGGTCCTGGGTCGAGGCGGACAGCGTGCGGCTCATCGTCGGCAGGGCGACGTTGACGATCGTGTTGTCGACCACGGTGAGCAGCACGCTGAGGCACAGGACCGCCAGGATCCACCAGCGGCGGCTGGCCGCCCGGGGCCGGGACGTGATGGCGGTGGTCATCGGAGCCTCCCTATAGAACGTTGTACTATAACTATGGAACTGAGTTCTATAGATGTCAACCCCGGGGACGCGAGAAGATGACCCTCATGAGTTCTGAGCAAGGCACGGCCAGCCGGCGGCCGCGGACGCCCAGCACCGACATCGAGCGCGAGCTTGTCTCGGCCGCCGAGGCGGTACTGGTCCGGGACGGGCCTGGCGGGCTCACCGTGCGGGCGGTCGCGGCGCAGGCGGGCATCGCCCCCATGGGCGTCTACAACCGCCTCGGCGGCAAGGACGGGCTGGTCGACGCGCTGCTGATCCGCGGCTTCGACCGGCTGCGCGCGGCGATCGCCGGCGGCGACGAGCCCGACCTGCTGGAGCGGCTGCGAGCCTGCGGCCTGCGGTACCGGTCGTTCGCGCTCGCCAACCGGCACTTCTACGCGATCATGTTCGAGGCGGCCATACCGCACTTGCACATGTCCGACGAGGCCACTGAGCACGCGGCGGCCGCGTTCGGGGAACTTGTCCGCAACGTCGAGATGGCCGCGGCGGCCGGCGCCATCATCGCCCCGCAGCCGACCGAGGTGGCGCAGCAGGTCTGGAGTAGCCTGCACGGCGCCGTGGCCCTGGAGCTGAAGGACCTGGTGCTCACGCCCGACCCCGAGGCGACGTACCGGGCCACCGTGGACACCCTGCTGCGCGGGCTGGCCGCCCCGGCCTGAGACCCGTGATCGTGGCCGGCGCGGCGGCGGCGGGACGCCGGGCGGCGGAGGAAGCCCACGTCGTGCCGAACCGGACCGGCCTGGCGGAACGTGCCTCAGGTGGGGCGTGGGGCGAGCGTCGGGAGGGCTGCGGTGCCGATCCGGCCTGAGGCTGAGCGGAAGCTACGGGCGGGCTTCCAGCGACGAGTGGACGAGCAGAGCGAGCGCTACGCCGCGCCGCTGGCGCACGCCGGAGAGCTGGCCGCCCGGTTCGGGTACGGCGAGGTCGTCGGAGTCTTCAGCGCGCGGGCCGGCGGAGGCGTCAGGCCCAGCCTGTGGCGGCTGCGTGAGCCCAGGCGGTGCGTCTGGTTCTACGCCTTCGACGAGGGCTTCATGCTGCTGGACGACCCGCGAGCGGACGCCGCGCCGGTGCGCTGGAGCCAGGTCACCGAGGTCGGCGAGGTCTGGACGGAGGCTTACGACCCTGCCGCGGAGCAGTCCAGGCTGGTGCTCACGGCATACCGGCTGAGGTTGGCGGGCGGGCAGGCCCATGAGATCTCGCGCTCCTTCCGGAACGTGCGAGACCCCTACGGCGACGTCGGGCAGCTGCTGAGAGGCCTGGCGCCTGCTTCGCTGGGCCAGATCATGCCGACGTTTCCCACCATCGACGAGATCATCGCCGCGTACGCGAGAACCCCGGCTCCGGGGGCGTGAGGCCTGCGCTCGCCCTCGTCGCCCGAGCGGCCTTCAGCCTTTCACGCGGCGGCCATTCACCCAGACTCCGGTGATCTGCTCCGGGCGGCCGAGCACCGCGATGTCATCGAGCGGATCCGCGGCGACGGTGATGATGTCGGCGTCGTAGCCGGGTTCCAGCCTGCCGGACCTGGGCGCCTGCGGGCCGATCGTGAGCGGGGCGGTGGCGGTCGCCGCCTCGATAGCCTGCAGCGGGGTCATCCCGAGCCGGACCAGGTGAGCAAGCTCGGCCCCGTTGCCGCCCCAGCTGTTCGGGCGGTCGGGGCCGGTCACGCCGATGTCGGTGCCCATCGCGATCGTGACCCCGCGGTCGATCGCGCGGGACACCGATTCGGCATGCCGCTCGGCCAGCGCGGTGAGCTTGGCCGCTGCGTAATCGGGCACCGCCGCCAGGTTCGCCAGGATGTCCTCGATGATGGCCCGGGTCGGGACGAGGATGGCACCGGTCTCGCGCAGCGCGTCGCAGGCCTCGTCGTCGAGGTAGGTGCCGTGCTCGATGGTGCGCACGCCGGCCTCTACCGCGGCCATGATCCCGGGCTTGCCGTGGCAGTGCGCGGCCACGACGCGCTCGGCCAGGCCGGCCACTTCCACGATCGCCCCCAGCTCGCCGGCGGTGAACTGCTGGTGGATCGGGTCATCTATCTCCGACAGCACCCCGCCCGAGGCGCACACCTTGATCACCCGGGCGTTCTGCCGCAGCTGCTCGCGGACGGCGCGCATGCACTCGGCCGGCCCGTCGGCCAGCCGGAACTCGCCGTAGTGCACACCGAAGTCGCTGATCCACGGCAACGGATAGGAGTGCAGGTCGCCGTGGCCGCCGGTGGTGCTCAGGACCGCGCCGGCCGCGTAGATGGCCGGGCCATCGAGCACGCCCTCGGTGACCGCCCGGGCGAGATGAATGCCCAGGCCCCCGACCTCGCGCACCGAGGTGATCCCGGCCCGCAGCGCGGCCGCCAGGTCGCGCGCGCAGCGTGCTGCCCGCAACGGCACCGGTTCGAGCGGGAGCCGGCCAAGGTCGAGCGTCCGCATGCCGAGGAAATGGCCGTGGCAGTCCCACATGCCGGGCATCACCGTCTCGGTCCGGTGCACCGCGCCCCCCGGCGTGGCCGGCGCCTGGCTGGCCGGCCCGGCGTAGCTGACCACCGATCCGTCGATGATCACGACTCCGCCGGTGACCGGCTCGCCGCCACCGGGGATCAGCAGCTCAGCCTCGATCCGCTCCATCTCGCCCTCCCGCGTGCCGCTGCCCGCACCTGGTCACCAAGGAGTGACAGTGTGACAGATGAGCCTTTTCATCCTCCTCATGGCTGCCTGCATACGCTGAGTCCAGCGCCGGCGGATGAAAAGGCTCATTGTTCCGGTAGCCAGGGCGATGGAAGGGTGAGCGACGATGGAAACACTGGCCGGCCTGGCGTACTGGCCCGCCGACACCAGCCAGCCCGTGCTGGAGCTGACCACCGGGGACTTGTTGCGCGAAGCTGCCGGGGACGCCGGGACGCACACCGCCCTCATCGAGGTCGCGCCGCCGGGCACGCCGTCGCTGTCTGGCGCGGAGCGCACCGACCGGCGGTGGACCTACCACGAGCTGCTGGCCGAGGCCGAGCAGTGCGCACACTGGCTGCTGACGCGGTTCTCGCCGGGCGAGCGGATCACCATCTGGGCACCCAACATCCCCGAGTGGATCATCCTGCAGTACGGCGCGGCGCTGGCCGGCCTGATCGTCGTGACCGCCAACCCGGCGCTGCGCGCGGCCGAGCTGCGCTACGTGCTCCGGCAATCCCGTTCCGCGGGGCTGTTTCACACCGCCGCCTTTCGCGGCAGCGACATGACCGCGATCGCGCGGGAGGCAGCAGCGGGACTGCCCGGGCTACGGGCCGCGTTCTGTTTCGGGGACTGGCCGGCCACGGTGCGCGCCCACCGCGAGGGCGGCTCGCTGCCCGCGGTGCGGCCCGGTGACGCCGCCCAGATCCAGTACACCTCCGGCACGACGGGCTTCCCCAAGGGCGCGCTGCTGCACCACCGCGGCCTGATCACCAACGCCAGGTTCATGATCGACCGGACGCAGCTACCCAGCGACGGCACCCTGGTGTCGGCGATGCCGCTGTTTCACACCGCGGGCTGCGCGATGGGCGTGCTCGGCTGCGCCCACCAGCGGGCGGGTTACGTCCTGTGTCAGCTGTTCGACGCGGCGCTCACGCTCACCGCGGCCCAGGACCACCGGGCGGACCTGCTGGCCGGGGTGCCCACCATGCTCATCGCGATGCTGGCCCATCCCGAGTTCGATCAGTTCGACCTGTCCCGCCTGTCGCGGGTGCTCTCCGGAGGCAGCCCTGTCCCGCCCGAGCTCGTCCGCCGGGTCGAGCAGCGCTTCGGCGTCCGGTTCACCACCGTGTACGGCCAGACCGAGCTGTCGCCGGTGGTGACGCAGACCAGTCCCGCCGACTCGCCCGAGGACAAGGCCACCACCTCCGGACGCCCGCTGCCGCAGGTAGAGGTCGCCGTCCGCGACCCGGTCACCGGGCAAACCATGCCCACCGGCCAGCCCGGGGAAATCTGCGCCCGCGGCTACCAGGCCATGCTCGGCTACTTCGAGTTGCCCGAGCGCACCGCCGAGACCATCGATCCAGAAGGCTGGGTGCGCACGGGCGACCTTGGCATCCTCGATGACCGCGGCTACCTGCAGGTCACCGGCCGGCTCAAAGACATGATCATCCGGGGCGGGGAGAACATCTACGCCACCGAAATCGAGCAGCTGCTGTTCGCCCATCCCGGCGTCCGCGATGTCGCCGTGCTTGGCCTGCCCGACCCCACCTGGGGCGAGATCGTCGCCGCGGTGCTCGTGCCCGCCCAGCCGGGCCAGCTCCCGGCCGTCGCCGAGCTCCATGACCTCTGCCGCACCCACCTGGCGCCCCACAAGACGCCTGCCCGCTGGTTCCAGGCCACCGACCTGCCGCTCACCGGCTCCGGGAAGATCCAGAAGTTCCGCCTCCGGGAGCAGATCGACCGTGCGGAACTCGATGAACTGCCGCCCCGGCCGGCTGGCAACTTATGCCGCGGATCCGCCGGTCGCGAGCCGCATGAGGTCGGTGTCGAGGTCGATGGAGACCTCGGTGCCGCCCGCGCTGCCGTACTCGTGCTGGTAGCTGTCCCAGGCCTCGCCGGAGATCCTGTGGCTGAAGCCGCTCTCCATGAGGAGCACGAGCTCGAGGGCGGCCCGGTCGATGCGCTTGTTGAGGGCCGGGTCGCTCCAGTCCTCGGGCGCGGCGAACAGCGAGGTCGGCACGGTCATGGTGCGCAGGTAGGCGAACAGCGGGCGCATCTGGTCATCTACCACCAGGGCGTGCCGGGCGGTTCCGGCCGTGGCCGCGAGCACGACGGGCTTGGCGATGAGCAGGTCGTTGTCCAGGATGTGGAAGAACGACGTGAACAGGCCGCTGGGGCCGGCCTTGTAGACCGGGGCGGCGGCGACGATGCCGTCGGCTTCGCCGAGGACGGTGATCGCGTTCTGCAGTTTCGGCGTGATCAGCTGGGACACCAGCGCGGTGGAGATGTCGGCGGCAATCTCGCGCAGTTCAATGACGCCGACCGTCACCGCGGCGCCGTGCCCGGCCGCCAGCGCCGCGGCGCGTTCGGCCGTCCGGCCGGCCAGCAGGCCGGTCGAGGAGGGGTCGCCGACTCCGGCGCTGACCACGGCGAGCCGGAACGGCTCGGCTTGCTCGGGGCGGTTCATGGGCGCGTGTCCTGGTTGTCGTCGTGGGCGGCCGCGGGCTGGCGGCTCAGTTTCCGGCAGATCGCTTCCAGCTGCCGGAGTTCGGCGGGGCTCAGCCCGGCGGTCATGGCGCGGGCGACGCTGCGCGCGTGCCTGCGCCCGACCTGACGCTGCGCGGCCCGCCCGGCGTCGGTGAGCGACACGCGGACGCCACGCCCGTCGGCGGGGTCGGCCTGGCACTCGATCAGGCCGCGTCCGGCGAGGCGGTGCACCAGGCGGGACAGGGCCGGCTGGCTGAGCAGCACGTGACGGTTCAACTCGCCGAGGCGGGCGGGCTCGGGGCACTTGGACAGCGTGTACAGCACGTCGTACTCCCGCATGGAGAGGTCCTGCCACATGTCCTCGGCGGCGAACTGCTTCATCGCCGCGGCGTGGGCGGACAGCAGCGCCTCCCAGGCGTCGTTGGCGAGATGCCTGCTGTCACGCATCACAGGTCCGGGTGCTCGGTGCCGGCCGCGGAGGCGGTGTCAGTGTAAGGGGACGGGCCGGTGACGTTGTCGCCGCGGTTGGCGTTCGGGCGCGGCTGGCGCGGGGCCCGGTCGCCGTACTTGGCCCTGACCAGGCTGGCGTGCGTAGGAGCCTGCGGCGTCTGCGGGTCGCGCCGGGCCTCGGTCTCCTGGCGCAGCACCGGCACGACCTGTTCGCCGAGCAGGTCAAGCTGGTCGAGCACGGTCTTCAGGGGCAGGCCGGCGTGGTCCACCAGGAACAGCTGGCGCTGGTAGTCGCCGAAATGCTCGCGGAAGGTCAGGGTCTTGTCGATCACTTCCTGCGGGCTGCCCACCGACAGCGGCGTGAGCTCCGCGAAGTCCTCCATCGACGGCCCGTGCCCGTAGACCGGCGCCTCGTTGAAGTAGGGCCGGAACTCGCGCTTGGCGTCCTGTGAA
>Ga0126381_100007949_pt1 | contig 11832 bp, 7 predicted proteins | sample PanSoiMetPlot_28_FD_96465 | JGI IMG/M metagenome (GOLD analysis project Ga0126381, IMG submission 96465) | Tropical forest soil microbial communities from Panama - MetaG Plot_28 | ecosystem: Environmental > Terrestrial > Soil > Tropical forest > Bulk soil | place: Panama | collected 2016-02-17
GTGCGGTCGACCTCAATCGAGTCCATCTTTTCACGCGCGGTCTTGAGCGCATTCAGGTAATCCTTGCCCCACATGTGCTCATGCCACTTGCCAAATACATTCAGCGTGTTGCGAAGAATCTTGTTGCTCTTGACCTTGGGCTTCAGCCAATTGGGCCCGCTCTGCTCGATCTCGAACGCCTTGCGGTTCTTCAAGTCTTCACAAAGCCCATCGACCATCTCGCGGAAAACACGGTCGGTCTCGCCCTTATTCACCTCGTAGGGGCGAATCTGGTAAATCAGATCGTTGATGACGTCGCCGAGGTGCATCGCATTGAGCATGCCAAACCCAAAATCGATGGAGAACTTGAGCCCAGGCTCACCGGACGCGGCCTTGATGCCGTCGCTGTCTTTGAACAGCAGCACCCGAAATCCATCGAAACCTGCGTTCTTCAGGGCAAAGCGATATTCCGCTTCATACATGCCGAATCGGCACGGGCCACAGGAACCAGCAGTGAAGAATACGTAGTTGTCGAGGATCTGCTGCCGCGTCAGCCCTTCCTTCTCGAGGAACTGCAGGTACTGAACCAGATTCCCAACCGTGAAGTACGTGGGGTTGCACTGTCCATTGTTGCCGAATTCTTTGCCCGTCTGGAATGCCGGAACGTCAGGTACGGGAAGCTTCTCGCAGCGGTAGCCACAACCTTGAAAGACGGCTCGGATCAGGTCCTCGTGTTTCCATGTAAAGCCGCCGAAAAGAATCGTAGTATGAGGGCGTTGCTCGGCTGTGAAGGCGCGCTCCACCGGACGATGAAAGTGTTTGGGCTGGTCGAGTCCAGCAATCTTGCGCAGACGCGCGCGTTCGGCTTCGAGGCGCTCCTTGATTTCGGCATCATTTTCAATCTGGACGAGATTCGTGGCCATGGTTTCCTCCCGCTGTAGACAGCAGCGTGCAGTGTGTTTGAGGTGTGGTGATTCGAAGACAGTTTGGGAATTCGGTGGAGTGGACACAACGCAGGCTGCCGGAGTCACTCAGAAGAGCAGCTCTCCCGCGAACATCAAATCTGCTAACAAACCGCATCCAGACTCCAACGATTAGCAGGGGCCCCGAGTCTCGTGATCGACGATCACAGGCTCGATGAAGTTGGTCGAATGTCCGCTCAGAAACGGACAGCTGGGAGGCGGTCGCCTCGTTATTACATCCCCAAGTAGAACCGGTATCGACGAAGAGGCCGGTTGATAGCTTCCCTTGTAACAGAAATTCGCCTTGGTGGGCAAGTTTGCCAATCCGATTGGGCAATGCCATTTACCCGATTCAACCTTGGGAACTCCGCTGGGTTTCTAGATCAAATTTCCGGGCACAGGGTTGCAAATCATTTAGAATCGCTGCGATTTCTGACGGAAAAGGTCGCGCACAGCTGTTGGGTGCGCGACAGGCGTGAGTGCAAAATCGATTTGATGGCAAACCTGAACATCAAGCCAAGAAACGGCTGCAAGTGGGATTTGGTCAGTCTGGGCGAGGTCATGCTTCGACTTGATCCTGGCGACGAACGCGTCGCAACTACACGCTACTTTCGCGTATGGGAGGGTGGCGGTGAGTACAACGTGGCCCGGGGGCTGCGACGCTGCTTTGGCCTTGAAACTGCGATAGTTACGGCCCTGGCCGAGAATCCGGTCGGACGTCTGGTCGAAGACCTCATGCTGCAAGGCGGCGTCTCCCAGAAGTATGTACGTTGGGTGCCATACGATGGCGTAGGGCGCGCAGTCCGCAATGGGTTGAATTTTACCGAACGTGGGTTTGGTATCCGAGCTGCTTTAGGCTGCTCCGACCGTGGACACAGCGCAGCCTCGCAGCTGAAGCCCGGCCAGATCGATTGGCAGGAGATCTTCACAAAGGATGGAGCGCGCTGGTTTCATACCGGAGGAATCTTTTGCGCGCTGTCGGAGACGACTCCCGAGGTTGCGTTGGAGGCCATGCAAGCCGCCAAGCAAAGCGGCACCACCGTTTCCTACGATCTGAACTATCGCGCCTCGCTTTGGAAATCCATTGGCGGCAAGGCGAAAGCTCAAGAGGTCAATCGCCGCCTGGCCCCCTTTGTCGATGTCATGCTCGGTAACGAGGAGGACTTCACGGCGGCACTGGGGTTTTCTGTTGCCGGTCTCGACGAGCAACACTCGACGCTTGAGGCTTCGGGGTTCAAGAAGATGATTGCAGAGGTGGTGAAACAATATCCGTCGATGGCCGTAATCGCGACGACCCTGCGCAATGCAAAGACCGCCACACGCAACGATTGGGGTGCGCTCTGCTATCACGACGGGAAATTCTACGAAGCGCCCACCCGCATGGACCTGGAAGTTTACGATCGTGTCGGGGGCGGCGATTCGTTCGCCTCAGGGCTAATCTACGGATTTCTCTCCGGCAAAGACCCCCAGTGGTCGGTAAAGTGCGGAGCTGCGCATGGCGCCCTGGCTATGACGACTCCCGGCGATACAACCATGGCGACCCTTGCTGAAGTCTTGCAGGCAATGTCTTCGAAGACGGCCAGAATCGAGCGTTGAATCGAAAGCGAGGCGTGAATGCAGGTCACAGAACTCACAATCGAAGATGTAGTCCGCAGAGTCGGCGAGATCGGAATCATTCCCGTAGTGCGTGCATCCTCGGTGGAAGACGCGAACCGCGCGGTAGAGGCGATCTGTGCTGGCGGCATTCCCGTCGTCGAAATTACGATGACAGTTCCAAACGCGATCTCGGTCATTCGTGAACTTGTACAACGGCGCGGTTCAGACGTCCTGATAGGGGCGGGCACGGTAACCAATGCCGAGCAGGCCGAGTCTTGCGTGAGAGCGGGAGTGCAGTTTCTTGTGAGTCCGGGGTTGGCGACTTCGGTCCTGTCGGTCGCACGAGTGCACAATCGACTCGCCATTCCTGGTGCGCTGACCCCAACAGAGTTGATGAACGCTCAGGAGCAGGGAGCGCGGCTCGTGAAGATTTTCCCTTGCGGGAACGTTGGCGGCCCGAAATATCTCAAATCTCTGAAGGCACCGTTCCCCCACGCGCAACTCATCCCGACTGGAGGAGTGAACGCGGGGAATGCGGCCGAGTTCATCGCCGCCGGAGCGTACGCGCTCGGCGTCGGCGCCGACCTCGTGGATGCAGCTGCCCTGCGCGAAGGCAATCTGGAGAAGATCACCTCGGCGGCCCGGGAGTTAGTACAGGCCGTCGCTGCGGCACGTCCCGCCAAGGAAAGGAAGACGAGCTAAACTCAGCCTGAACCGCGCAACGCCTGATTGGGCCGGACGGTTTAGGCCGTTCTGGGTGGCGCAGCGCTAGAAACGCTGCGAATCAGCTTCTTGGTCTCTCGCGGGCTGTATCCGCCGAGGCTGAATTTCGAGCGCACCGAGGATCTACCGGTTCACGGCGCTCGCAAGCACACCGCCGTCCACGGGCAGGATAACTCCGGTCACAAAGCTGGCGGCGTCGGAGGCAAGAAAAATCGCCGCCCCGATCAATTCCTCGAGTTCACCAAAACGATCCATCGGCGTACGCATGATCACTTCCCTGCCGCGCTCCGTTCCCACCAGAAGCTTCTCGCTGAGTGGAGTTCGGAAATACCCCGGGGCAATGGCGTTCACACAGATGCCGTGCTTGGCCCATTCAATGGCGAGTGATTTTGTGAGCGAAGCCACCGCCGACTTGCTCGCGCTGTACGCGGCCACCTGGAAAAGGGCAAGGAACGACCCCATCGAAGCAATGTTAATGATCCGACCATAGCGCCGTTCCATCATGTGTCTCCCGAAAACCTGGCACGCGCGAAGCGTCCCGGTCAGGTTCGTTTCCATGATCTGGTTCCAGATTTCCTCGGGATAATCCAGGGTTGGAGCGCGTTTCGTAATGCCCGCGGCATTCACGAGAATGTCCACCTTGCCGAATTTCTCGACGCAAGCAGCCAGTAATGTCTGCAGCGAGGCGCGGTCATTCACGTCGCAGGTGACTGGCAAGGACTTGCGCCCGAGTTGCTCGATTTCGTCGGCGAGCGTGTCAACCAGGTCTTGACGCCGCGCACTCGAAACGACGTCAGCGCCGCCGGCAGCGAGCCCGAGCGCAAGCGTCCTACCAACGCCCGAACTGCCGCCTACCACCACTGCGACTTTGCCTGTCAAGTCCAGCTTTGGGTAGCCCATATCTCCTCGCATGTGTGCGCCCCACTTCTGGCCGATGTTGACAGAAGTGGGAATTTCCCTGCGAACTCAAATTCACCAGTTGAACATCGTCCCATCTAACTTGCGGTTCACGGGGAGATACGCCCGTTCGTACGGAAACTTCGCAGCCAGATTCTCATCGTAGTCGACGCCCAATCCAGGCTTGTCCCCGGGATATAAATATCCCGCATCGAAGGTATACGCATGAGAAAAGACTTCGTCGGTCTCGCGCGTATGCCGCATATATTCCTGAATCCCGAAATTGTTGATCGAGATATCGAAGTGTAAGGCTGCGGCCATGGCCACCGGTGAGAGATCGGTCGCTCCATGGCTGCCGGTGCGCACGTGATAAACCTCTGCGAACGAGGCGACCTTCTTCAAATGCGTCAGTCCGCCCCCGTGCACGACAGTCATGCGCAAGTAATCGATCAACTGCTCGGTGATGAGAATGTGGGCATCCCAAATCGCGTTGAAGACTTCGCCAACCGCGAGCGGCGTCACCGTGTGCTTGCGGATTAGGCGGAACCCTTCCTGCAGCTCGGCCGGGACTGCGTCTTCCAGCCAGAAGAGACGATACGGTTCGAGGCTCTTGCCCAAGCGTGCCGCCTCGATCGGAGTCAAGCGATGGTGTACGTCGTGGAGTAAATGGAGATCGTCTCCAAACTTCAGACGCAGAGCCTCGAACAACTTCGGTACATGTAGCAGATAGTTCTCCGTCGACCAAAGGTTCTCCGGTGGCAGACCCTTTTCCGCAGGCTCATAGAACATCTTGTCCTCCGCCACACCGTACGTCGACACCAGCCCCGGAAGGCCAGATTGGGCGCGAATCGCAAGATATCCTTGCTCTTTGTACCTCGCGACTTCGTCAACCGTCTCTGCGATATCGCGCCCGTTGGCGTGACCGTAGACCAAAACGCCGGCACGGCTTTTGCCGCCGAGGAGGTTAAATACCGGAGTGTTTAGAGTTTTGCCTTTGATATCCCAGAGCGCCATATCGACCGCCGCGATCGCAGTCATAGTCACCGGTCCGCGCCGCCAATAGGCTCCTCGGTAGAGGTACTGCCAGATATCTTCCGTCTGCGCGGGATCGCTGCCAATCAGGCAAGGAATCACGTGATCGCTGAGATAAGAAGCGACTGCCAGTTCACGCCCATTCAGCGTGGCGTCGCCCACGCCGTAAATTCCTTCATCGGTGAAAATCTTGAGCGTGACGAAGTTTCGTCCCGGAGAGCAGACGAATACTTTTGCATCCTTGATCTTCACAAAGTCTCCCTCCGCACGACCCACGAGTGTACCCAAACGTCAGATCCGGCGCACGAGGCCTCGCTCCGTCGCTTCGTTGTTCCTCACTAGCAACAGTGTCAGGACCATTCCGATGAATGGGATAATCCCGGCCACGATCATGATTGGGTCGAAGGCGTGAGTACCCGTCGCCCGCCGCGCATCGGAAACGAGGCCGACGAGCGCAGTGGCGAGTATCGCTCCAAGTCCAGTTCCGGTGCCGCCCAACCCGCTCACTGACGCCACGGAACCACTTTCGAACAAGTCCGACGGCAGCGTGTTCGCCATCACGGTAAAACCGGCATAGGTGAACGTGACCACCGCGAATATGAAGGCGATCACGTAGAGATTCGTCGTGAAAATCGTGAAGACCAAGAATGTCATCCCGATTCCACCGTAGATGATCGGGACCCTGCGCGCCCAGCCTAACGACATGCCGCGCCGAATCAAATGCCCAGACAGCCATCCTGCGAAAAAGCTTCCAACATCGGTGGCGACAAACGGAAGCCACCCTGCAATCAACCCGCTCTTCGGCTCAATCCCTTTGGCTACCAGGTAAATTGGGAGCCAATCGGTAATGAAGAAAAAGACGGGGTCGGTGAACATCTTGGCGATGATCGTTCCCCAGGTCTGAGGCAGTTTCAAGAGATGGCGCCAGCGCAATTGAACTCCCCCTGCCCTGGGAGACACCGATTCTCGCTTATCGGCTGCGATCATTTCGCGCTCGGCCGCGCCGATTCTGCTATGCGTTTCGGGCGTGTGATATAGCCATCGCCAGACAATCACCCAAAAAAAACCCAGAATGCTCGGCACCACAATGGCTGGGCGCCATCCCCACCGAGGGTAGATCCAGCCCACCACGATGATCGGGGCTATCGCCGCCCCAAGGGACGATCCGCTATCAAACAAAGCCGTGGCTAGCGCCCGCTCTTGCTTCGGGAACCATTCCGAGACCGCTTTCGTCGCTGCGGGCCAGTTCGCCGACTCCCCTGCGCCCAGCAAAAACCGAAAGGTTGCGAAGCTATAAAAACCTCGCGCCATTGAGGTGAGCATGGAAACGATGGAATAGAAAATAACGGTAACTGTCAGCCCGCGCCGCGTGCCGATGCGATCCATCAAGCGCCCGAAGACGGTCTGACCAATGGTGTACGCCACGCGGAATGCAATCGTGATCGCTGCGTAATCGAAATTGGTCCAGTGGTACTCAAGTTTCAAATAGGGAGCGAGCCAGGCGAATGTTTGGCGGTCGATGTAGTTGATCACGGTCGACGCGAACAGCAGCCCACCAATCCACCACCGCAGAGAACTAATTGGCTTGCGCGAGTTTGTCATTAATTCGATCGATCTATGCTTCTCAAGCAACTCTCTGCGGTGGCTCTCTCAGCCCGCCAACTGTTCTGCCTGGGAGTTAAGCGCGCTCGAACATTCTCAGCTGCACTGCAGCTCGGCTCGTTTCAGGCGAGGCACCAACATCTGCACGAACCCCAGCGCAACCAGATACGCCGTCCCCGCAATTAGAAAGACCAGGAGATAAGACCCTTTCCTCTGCAGGATATCGCCCACTCCGTACGACATGATCATTCCGCCGATCGAGCCCATCAAGGTTCCGAAACCCACTACCGAGGCCACCGCGCCCCGAGGGAACATATCAGAAACCAGCGTGTAAATGTTCGCCGACCATCCCTGATGCGCACCAGCCGCCAGCGCAACCAGAGACACGGCTAACCATGCATGCGAAGTCCGCGCCGCGAGCATCACCGGCATGACCGCGAGTGCACACACCAGCATGGCGGTCTTGCGGGCCGCATTCTCACTCCATCCGTGCTTTAACAGGGACGAGGATAGCCACCCGCCGCTCACGCTTCCCAACGACGCTCCCGTGTAAACCACAAAAAGCGGCAGAGCCATCGCACTCAGATCGAGTTGGAAATTCTTGTGCAGGAAATCCGGCATCCAGAACAAGTACACCCACCAGATGGGGTCGGTGAAAAACTTCCCCAGTCCCACCGCCCAGGCTTGGCGCAATTTCAGCATCATCCGCCACGGAACTGCAGTCGTTGTGACAGTCTCTGGATCGCTCCGAATGAAGCCCAGCTCCTCGGAGGAGACCAGGCGGCTCTCTTCGGGCCTGTGATATAGCGCAAGCCAGGCGACAATCCACACCATGCCGAGCGCACCGGTCCCCACGAATGCCATCCGCCACCCAAAACGATGCGTGAGCCACCGCACGATGACTGGCGCCAAAAAGGCTCCAACGTTCGCGCCCGAGTTGAACAGGCCGGTCGCCAGCGCGCGTTCTCTCTTCGGGAACCATTCCGCGACCGACTTGATCGATGCCGGAAAACTCCCTGCCTCCCCAATCCCCAGGCTGAAGCGCGCCAGCCCGAACTGAAACATCGAGGTCGCGGCCGCGTGTGCCATCGCCGACAGGCTCCAGAAAAACACGGCTAGCGTGAATCCGATGCGGGTTCCCAGCCGGTCAATCCACTTACCAATAAAGAGAAGGCTGACCCCATACGCCACCTGGAACGCAACAATGATTCGGCCATACCCGATTTCGGTCCAGCCCAGTTGGGCCTGCAACGTAGGCTTCAGCAGGCCGATCACCTGCCGGTCCATGTAGTTTATGGTGGCGGCGAAGAACAGCAGGCCACACATCAACCATCGCACGCGGCCAATCGTGCCCGTTGCGACGGATTCGCCCGCGCAGTCAGGACTCGATGTGGGTGATTGCCAGTTCAATGGACCCGGAAGACTCCCGTCAACGCTTATGCTCGCTGCGAATCGAAACTGATATATTCATCCCTGACTTGCTTGAAAGACGCGGCCATGCGGGCTTTTCTCGACAACAATTTTCTACTTTCGAACGACTCCTCGCAGAGACTTTATCATCAATACGCCGCAGCCCAGCCCATTCTCGACTATCACTGCCATCTTCCGCCCGAGGACATCGCCGGAAATCGCCGCTTCGCCAATCTCTATGAAATCTGGCTCGAGGGCGACCATTACAAATGGCGCGCCATGCGGGGCAACGGGATCGCTGAAAGGTATGTCACCGGGGATGCATCACCTTACGAGAAATTTCTGGCGTGGGCGCGCACAGTGCCCTACACGTTGCGCAATCCGCTCTACCACTGGACGCATCTCGAACTGCAGCGTTATTTCGGTATTACCGATCTTCTCGATGAACACTCAGCTCCCGCCATCTGGGAGCGCGCCAGTGCCGAACTCGCTCACGAACTGACTGTACACGGGATCTTGCGGAAGTTTCGCGTTGATGTAGTGTGCACCACGGACGATCCCACCGACGATCTTCGTCATCACCGCGAAATCGCCAAATCGCAACTCGCGACCCGGGTTTTTCCGGCGTTTCGACCGGACAAAGCGCTCGCAATCCACTCTGCTGAATTTGGCCCCTGGGTCGAGAAGCTCTCAAAGGCTGCTGATATCGAAATAACAAATCTGGGGACTTTTCTGGACGCTCTGCGCAAGCGCCACGACGATTTCCATGGGCTCGGTTCTCGCCTTTCCGATCACGGACTGGAGTACTGCTTTGCCACCCCTTGCTCCGATGCTACGGCTGCGGCGATCTTCGATAAGGGTCGAAATCGTAAACCGATGAGCGAGGCAGAAACCACGCAATTTGCCTCCTTCATGATGTTGTTTTTTGCCCGGCTCGATGCGGAAAAAGGTTGGACGAAACAACTCCACCTCGGAGCTTTGCGCAACGTAAACTCGGGCGCGCGACAGGTGATCGGCCCGGATACGGGCTACGATACCATCGCAGATTTCCCACAAATTCGCCCGCTCGCCGCATATCTCGATCTGCTCGCGCGCGAAAATGCCCTTCCGCGCATGATCCTCTACAACAACAATCCGAACGATACATTCGCGTTCGCGACGTTGATCGGATGCTTCCAGGATGGACTTGTTCCCGGAAGGATCCAATACGGCAGTGCATGGTGGTTTCTCGACCAGAAAGAAGGCATCACCGCCCAACTCAACGCCCTCTCCAACGTCGGCCTTCTATCGCGTTTCATCGGCATGGTCACCGATTCCCGTTCGTTCATGTCCTACCCGCGCCATGAATATTTCCGCCGTATCCTCTGCGACATCATTGGCCAGGATGTCACGCGCGGTGAATTGCCGGACAATGACGCGGTTTTAAGACGTCTGGTGGAGGACGTCTGCTATGGCAATGCACGGAGTTACCTGAACCTTCCAGAGGCGCCTCCGCCCGGGCCATCAGTTAAAATAAGTGGACCGGTCGCTGAGCTTTCCTGAATCCTGGTTGTGAGAGGGAGTAGTGCGCTTCACGGGTCTCATCTTCCATATTTTCCGCAGTGTTCGTAAATCGGCATCTCTTGGTTTCTTCATTGGGCTGGCTCTTACGTGTCCATCCCGCGCCGATAATGCTGCCTTCGATCTGGTCGGCCCAAAAGTTGAAGTCCGCGTGCAGCGCGCCGGGACCACCCTGCCAATCGCCCAAGTGCCAAATTTGCAAGCCGGGGACCGCCTCTGGGTTCATCCCGACCTGCCTGACAGCCAGTCAGTACGTTACCTGATGGTCGTCGCTTTTCTCCGCGGATCGACGAATCCTCCGCCAGATTCCTGGTTCACCCGTGTCGAAACCTGGGCGCACGCGGTGCACGATGAGGGAGTTTTTGTCACCGTGCCCGATGAAGCCGAGGAAGCCCTGATCTTTTTGGCTCCCGAAACTGGAGGAGCATTCAGCACGCTGCGCGCTGCCGTGCGAGGTAAGCCCGGCGCTTTCGTCCGCGCAGCGCAGGATCTGCAGCAAGCCTCGCTCGACCGGCAACGACTCGAACGGTATCTCGACTCTGTGCGCGAGACCTACACCTACGATCCCGAGCAACTGAAGGCGCACACAACCATGTTGGCGCGTAGTCTGAACATCAAGCTGGATCAGCAATGTTTCGACAAACCCAGTGCCCAGCAGGTTCCTTGCCTCACCCAGAACACCGATCAACTGGTGCTCGACGATGCGCACAGTCAAACGATGGTCGCGACCCTGACCTCGGGCCCATCTTCGGATCTTGTGGCGCAGATCAGCGCCACGCCGCAAGCTCGCGGCGGCTACTATAGTGCGTACGTCGGCGCTGTCGTGGACGTGGTCCGGATTTTAGCCACCACGCATACCGCGCAGTATCAATACATTCCGGCGTTGGCACTGCCCAAACAGAACGAACTCAATCTGCGGCTGAACAATCCTCCGTCATTCCGTAATCCCAAATCCGTGATCGTGGTCGGACTGCCGCCCGTTCGAACATCAACCCCCCCGCCTTTGCGCGCGGTAGAGGCGTTGCAAGTGTCATGCGCGGGAAAACCCTCATTGTTGCTCGCCGCAGACGGCGCTCCACTGGTTTTCGCTACCGAACTAGCCCACGATTTGGTGCTTCACATCGATGTGAAAAACGGTAAGCCCATCGATCTGCCCGCAAAGCCGGATCCCCTGCTCGGGGGATTCACCATCGATACGCACCCCCTGCAATCCGCCGATCTGGACGGCGAGCTCACCGGTATTCTCCGCGGACAATGGGGATTTCACTCCTTCGACGGGCCGCACTATCGCTTGCGGACTTCTCGCCCCGCGCAATGGACTGTCGCTTCAAAAGACGCTAGTGCCCTGATCGTCGGACGCGAGGACACGCTTCACCTGGAATCCCAGGATGCCTGCTGCGTCAGCGAAGTGAGCATGAAGGATGAACAGGGCAAGATTCAAACCATGGAGTGGAAAAGTCCGAAGCCCGAAGAACTGGAAGTCAAAGTCCCGCTGCAGAAAGCCGGTGCCGGATGGATCACCATGCAAATCAAGAAGTTCGGTCTGCATGAGGCCGATGAGATTCCTCTTCACACCTACGCCGAAGCGGCACGCCTTGACAGCTTTGGAATCCACGCGGGCGATCGCGACGGCCTGCTGAAGGGCACGCGCCTCGATCAGGTGGCGAGCCTCGACTTCGGGGGCGTGGAGTTCAAACCCGATTCGCTCACACGAGCGAACCAGCAGGACGAACTGAAGCTCATCACCGCCGACGCTGCCGTTAAGACCAGACTTCACCCGCGGGATTCAGTCGTCGCTCATGTCAGGTTGAAAGATGGTCGAGTGCTCGATTTGACGAGCGAAGTAGAAGCGCAGCGGCCGGCGGTCAGCATTCTCACGAAAAATATCCAGTTCGATCCGTCCACACCGCCGGCAGTCCAGTTCGGCAGCCAGGACGAACTCCCCCAAGATGGACGTCTGAATTTCTTTTTGAAGACCCAGTTTCCTGACCTGTTTCCTTCCACCGAGAAGATCGAGGTCGCCACGGCCGATGAATCTTTCCGGGTTCTGCTGGCTTTCAAGGATGGAAAC
>Ga0126381_100007950_pt1 | contig 11832 bp, 8 predicted proteins | sample PanSoiMetPlot_28_FD_96465 | JGI IMG/M metagenome (GOLD analysis project Ga0126381, IMG submission 96465) | Tropical forest soil microbial communities from Panama - MetaG Plot_28 | ecosystem: Environmental > Terrestrial > Soil > Tropical forest > Bulk soil | place: Panama | collected 2016-02-17
GTACTCGGGCGCTCTTCGCCTGTACCGAGGGACCGCGCTCGCTTCGCTGCACCACGAATCAGTGCCGGCAGCGACTCGTGCAGGGTCTGGTAAGGAACACTGATGCCGAGGCGATAGCGCTTGCTAAGGCGCTCAGACTGTATGGCGATGGAACTCAACTCGACTCCCGTTGAAATTTACTTAGCAGCCGCATTCGCTAGACGATGTCCGCGAACGATGTCTCCATCTTTCTGAAATACAGATATCCGCCGGCAAGCAGTACGATGACGGCAGCCGCGGAGACCCAAATCATTGCTCCGGGATGCCCGGCCCTTCCCAGAATCGACCACCGGAATCCATCGACGACTCCCGCCATAGGGTTGAGTCCGTACCACAGGCGCCACTTTGGCGGAATGATGCTCGCGGGATAGACCACCGGCGTCATGAACATCCAGAATTGCGTCAGGAATGGGATCGTATGTTTGACGTCGCGGAACTGAACATTCAGCGCCGACAGCCAGAGGCCTGCTGCTAGCGCGGTAGCGATCGCGAGCAAGAGAAATACCGGGAATAGAAAGATCGAGCGGCCGGGCGCGATTCCGTAGTGATACATCATTCCGATGAGCACAATAAATGCGAAGCAAAAATCGACCAGGCCGGCAATGACGGAGCCCAGGGGTATCATGAGTCGTGGGAAGTACACCTTCTTTATCACGTTCTGGCTGGCGACGAGGCTGTTCGACGACTCGGTGAGCGCGTTCGCAAAGTATTGCCAGGGAACCATCGCGACATAGGCGAAGACAGGGTAAGGAACACCATCGGAGGGCATTCGGGCGAGGCGTCCGAAGAAGATGCTGAAGATGAGTGTCGCCATAAGGGGCTGCAAGACGGCCCATGCAACGCCGAGTGCCGTTTGTTTGTAACGCACTTTGACGTCGCGCCAGACGAGAAAGAAGAGCAGCTCGCGGTATTCCCAGAGGTCGCCGAGCTCCAGGTCCCAGAACGCGCGGCGGGGCTGCACAATCGTGGTCGGTGCTGGCACGTGTTCGACCGGTATGAGTGCGTCCGTCGACATGAATTCCGTTCACATCCCATCCGGGCGGAATGGCCCACGTAGCTGTAGCAGCCATGCGTTGGCGATTGCGAGATGCGGGCTGAGCGGCCGCAAAACCCCGCACCCAACGCTTCGCGGCGTTCCTTCCCACGATAACCCAACTATGGGTCAAACGGGATGGAATGGTCAAGAACATGGATCTGGTTTGAAACCCGCAGAAAAAACCGGGCCCCCGCGACGGCCCGGTGGAGGAGAATGGCCGCAAAGAATGGCTACTCTTTGGCCACGGCAATTTCCCGAATCATCTTTCCAGATGTGCCTGGTTTGTACACGCAGAAGGGTTCCTCGGCAAGGAAGTCTCCGGTGGCGGCGAAGGCGCGGGCGCGACATCCCATGCAGACGTGACGGAACTCACAGCATCCGCACTTCCCTTTTAGATTGTCGTCGTGGCGGAGTTGGTTGAAGACCGCTGAGTTCGTCCAAATGTCGGCGAAGTTTTGTTTGCGCAGGTCACCGGCTAACGCAGGGAGGTACCCGCAAGGAAATACTTCACCCTCGTGTGAGATGAAGCAGACGCCGGTGCCGGCAAGGCAGCCTTTGGTCATGGCATTCATGTCGCCCGGGTGTCCGCCGGGATGACCGGTGTGGCCAACAGGGGGTCCGTCGCCCGGCTTGAGAGAGATTCCAGTTGAGCCGGGCATGGTCATATCGGTCGGCCCGATGTGGCCGGGAGGATGATGCGCCACCGGCGCCGCGGGGACAGGTTTGCCGGCGCGGCGATCGGCAGCGCGACGCTGACGGGCAACCCGGAAGTAATGCGGTGCACAGGTGGCCTTAAGCTCGATGTCTCCGGTGAGCGATTGATCGTAGAACCAGTTCAACATTCGCTCGTACTCGGCGGGAGGGACCATTTGCTCTTCGGCGATGTCGACTCCGCAGCCAACCGGGACAAGCAAGAAGGTGTGGAGCGCGTCAGCTCCGAGACGTCGTGCAAGCTCGAGTACGGACGGCAGCTGATGCGCGTTGTGGCGGGCGATGGTGGTATTGATTTGCACGGATACGCCTACGTCTTGAAGATTGCGTAGGCCGTAGACGGCGGCGTCGAAGGCTCCGGGAATGCCGCGGAATGAATCGTGTGTGGCAGCATCGGAACCGTCGAGCGAAATGGAAACGCGCTTGATGCCGGAGTGCTTGATCTTTTCGGCGACATCCTTCGTGACCAGAGTGCCGTTGGTGGCGAGGGCAACTCGCAAGCCCAAGCTGTTGCCATATTCGGCGATTTGGAAGATGTCGGCGCGGTAAAGCGGCTCACCGCCGCTGAGGACGAGAATCGGATTTCCCGAGGCAGCGATCTGTTGGATGATATCGAGCGCTGTTCTGGTGGGCAGGTCGTGGGGCGACATCAGCTCGGTGGCGGTGGCGCGACAGTGGATGCATCGCAGGTTACAACCCTTGGTAACTTCCCAGAAAACCAGGCGCGGTTTGAATTCCTTCGCGGCCCCGGTTGTTGCAGAGCCATTGTCCTCAGCCATACTCGCACTCCTCAGTGTTTCTGCCATCCCGGCTCGTTTCCACTGGGTCAACGATAGGATTTTGAGGCCGGGCGGGGCAGTGTGTCTTATCACCGCGGCCTGTGATGTGCGTCACTTTAGGAGGGTTAATTGATTTCACCACAGAGACACAGAGAATGCATCAGTCGTTTTTCGCGTCCTCTGTGTCTCCGTGGTTGATTGGTTCTTGCTATGGACCCACGCCGCCGGTGTGACAGTCGGCGCAGTTCACCTCTGTAAGGTCACCGATACCGACCGGATGCTTGAACGACTGCGCCTGCATTTGCGATTTGCGATGAACCCTCTTGCTGATCGAGTAAGGTATGACACGAATTGCAGTCCTTGCTAATCACGCGTCCGTCTTTGCAGGTTATGGACAGGCGTCGGGATCGGTCGCGGATAGCATCCGCCAAAGCCATGCCCGCCAGGCTGATGGGGTTCCTGTAGAGCTTGGGGCCACCCGAACTGCTGGAGTCTCGATTCACGTTCTGCGCGTCCGCAGCCATGAACAACCTCGAAGAAGGATCGTGAAATGAACGACCCGAATTTTCACAACAGTGCCCTGGTGCACACTTACTCGTACAGCTTTGGTTGATCGTTTGTGGCCAGAGGTCAACTGGTTTGGAGCACCCCCGCTCCGCACCGGATTTTACTTAGCAGCTCCTGCCGGCTGCTCATCTTCGTCCTTCTCAGCGTCGGACTCTGATCCGCTAGCCCTGGCAATTGCCCGCCTATCGAGTGGATGTTCATACTCGTAGTGCGCGATCGACATACGGCCGTCGAACCAGGCCCAGTTCATGGGGTAGGCATCGGGATCGAAGATCACCGCGTAAATATGCCACACGAGGATGGCCAGTGTCGCCAGGACTGCCTCGTACCAGTGAATCGCAATCGCCCCGTCCACCCACCATCCAGGCACCCGCTGGCCGACGAATCCTTTGAACCATGCCATCAGGCCAGTCGTGCCCATGACGAACATGCCCCACACCAGCGCCCAGTACTCGGCCTTCTCGACATAGGAGAAGCGGCGGAACATGGGTCGGTCGTCGCTTAAGCCAAGGTAGTAAAGCATGGCTTCGCGGATGTCGGTAACGTCTTTCCAGTCAGGCAATATGTCGTTGATGAACTGGCGCCCGTCAGGATTGGTGATGATGTACCCAACGTGGAACATGCTGACAGCGATGAGAACTACACCCGCAATGCGATGGAGGAGGCTGCGGACGTGCTCGTTGATGAACACGAACGCCAGCCAGGATGACGGGTAGCGTAGCGCAAAGCCGGTGAGTACCAGCGCAAAGAAGCTGATCAAAAGCGTCAGGTGCTGAGCACGTTGCGCCAGCGTCATACGGAACAGGATCCGCGGCTGCGCGATGCGATGCAGCAGAAGCTTCTTTCGAAACACGAGAACGTTATGCAGCACCATGCCGCCGATGACCACGACGATCAGCCAGATATAGAACTTGCTGATGAGATTGAGGACTTTCGTACCGACGTCGGCTTTTTGCATACCGTCGAGATGGACCTTGCTGGTGATGAATTTCTCGTTTGCGCCCGGGTGACACTGCCCGCAAGTCTTCGCGAGGTTGGCGCGGTTGATGGTCGATCTTGGGTCACTCGACGGCAAGATGTTGTGCACCCCGTGGCAGCTAGCGCAGTTCGCGACCGTCGCAGAACCGACTTTCGCGGCCATCCCGTGATAACTCGCCAAGTAGGTTGAGACTCGATTCCCAGGCACTCCAAATTCGGATGACAACTTTACGCTTGCGTGGCAGGATGCACAGGTATTCCCGACGTTGGTTGCCGCTACGGCCGAGTTGGGATCATGGGGAGCTTTGATCGCATGGATTCCATGGCAGTCCGTGCACACGGGAGCATGCCAATTTCCGCGGGTCAACGCTTCGCCGTGAATGCTCTGCACGAATGCCGTTTGCACATCGGCGTGGCACTTGCCGCAGGTCGTCGGCACATTGAACTTTGCGATCGGGGACTTGGGATCAGTACCGGTCAGGATGTCGTGCGCACCGTGACAGTCGATACAAACTGCGGCGTACTCGGAGCCGTCATTGACTGCCTTGCCGTGAACGCTCTGCTCGTAGGAGCTGAAAGGAGCTGAACTGACGCCGCTACCCGCCATGACCATTTGCTTGCCGTGGCAGGCGCCACATGTGGCGGGAATGTTGGCGTGGGCGACTTTCGACCTAGGATCACTCGCGGGCAGGATTTCATGGACGTTGCCGTGGCAGTCCTGGCACTTGGCAACGTTCGTATTTCCTGCCGCGGCGGCCTTAGCGTGAATGCCATGTTCGTAAGCGGTCTGCGGATCGGCATGGCAGGTGGCGCAGACGGGCTTGGCCGGTACGGGATCGTGAGGAAATGCTTTGATATCGCTATGGCAGTCGGTGCATCCGAACGAGCTGTGAATGGAAGCCTTGAACTTCGCATCGTCCACACGCAGGCTGACCTGCTTCCCGTTCTCGTCCTTGGCCAGTGTTGGGTCACTGTGACAGCCCAGACAGTCTTCGTTGCTCATCTTCGCGGCCCTGGCCCACGCTTTCGGTGCCGCCATTGCCATCGCCGTGAGCAACGAAGCAAGTACCACAATCCAACCGCTACGCTTCACGGTATTCCTCTCACTTCCAGCCAACCAGGCCAGTCGTGGCCTCGTTTCTCGAAGGTTCTTACTGCAGGGTCTTGACGTACTTCACGACTAAGCTGATCTCGTCGTCGCTGAGCTGGCCTTTTGTAGGCAGGCATCTTGCCTTTGCCGTTGGTAACCAGAGCAGTCAGGTCGGCATCCACAACTTCTGCATCTCGGGGCTGCTCAGGGATTCAGACGCATGCTCGTTCCCATTCCCGTGCTTGCGCTGCCATCGGCGCAGTGACACATCGCAAACTTCGCCTTGAACACAGCCTGGCCGTCGGCCGCGGCAAACGCAGAGCTCCTAGGCTGAAAACCAGAACCAAGATTTGATTTTCATGGCCGTGCACTTTCCTGTGTCAGGTTTACGCGTCGCCGCACCATCCCCCGCGTTCAGCCCGGCAGCCATTGGCAGACCAATAACGGGCGACTTTTTACGATCGCAGTTCCCATGCCGAAACAGCAGTGAGTGTGCTCACGCCTGGATGTGACTGGGGTCACATGGAACCTAGATCGTCACCGGGGCGCGGGACTTTCGTCACAATGTGACGGCCCCTTGAGTGATAGGTACGAAAATGTGAATTAATGCGGTGGTCAAGCCTGGACGACACCGGCTGTCGTTGGTCGCGGAAATCTTGTCGAGAGACGTCGAACGAAGGTTCGAACCGAAGGAACTTTGGTGGTTCGCCTTGATTTAATTACCGCATTCACGCAAAAGTTATGTAAATCGGTGTACTATCTCGTAGACCGGTGTCCCGCCAAACAACTTTTGAACTTGCGCTTTAGCGAAGTAACGTAGCGTCACTTCGACTCGGGGGCAACATGAGTCTTGTGAAGGGGACCAGGCTTTGGATTGTGGTACTTGCTGTCTTCTCGTGTGCGCCGGCGTGGGGAATGCAGCCGGGGCAGGCGAGCAGCACACCGGCGCAGGCGTCGGCCGCTCTTCCGGGCCAGGCACCTGGCCAATACGCCGAGACGGACGTCTGCAAGACCTGCCACGAGGAGATCTGGGAAAAGCACTTTGCCGGCACGCCCCACTCCGCGTTGCTGAAGGGTGATCAGCATGGATGCCAGGCTTGTCACGGTCCGGCGCAAGCCCACGTTGAGGGCGGCGGCGACGTCACCAAGATCATTCGCTTCGAGGACCTGAGTCCTGCACAGACAGCCGCCATCTGCACTAAGTGCCACCAATCCAGCCTGGAGACGCAGAACTTCTCCAAGTCCGAGCACATGGCGAACGGCCTCAGCTGCACCACCTGCCACAGTCCGCATAAATCTACCGATGTGAATTTCATGTTGGTCAAATCGCAGAAGGACCTCTGCTTCGGATGCCACGCTGCGCAAAAAGCCGAGTTTGCGCGACCGTACCGGCACCGCGTCGAGGTGGGGTTGATTCAATGCAGCGACTGTCACAATCCCCATGGTACGCAGACCGGACACCAAGTCCGCGCGGCAGCAGGACAATTCGCAGTCTGCACCAAGTGCCATACCGACACCATGGGACCTTTCGTCTTTGAACATGCTCCTGTAAAGACCGATGAGGGCTGCCTGTCGTGCCACACCCCGCACGGCTCGACCAATCCGCGGCTGCTGCAGGTGAACAACATCAACTTCCTGTGTCTCCGCTGCCACACGCCAAACATGAACGGCGCCGCAGGAGAACCAATAGGACCGGCTCACAACCAGTCTGCCAAATATCAGGCGTGCACCATGTGCCACACGCAGATTCACGGATCCAACTTCAGTCCGGTGTTCTTCCGGTAGGCGAGGCATGACATGGACATCCGAATCAATGGCGCAAGCATCTTGAGACTTGGCATGACGGTGATTGCCGTGTTTTTGGCAAGCGCTTCGTTGGCGCAGAATCCGTCCGCGTCGACGTCACCAGCCGACCAGGCCACTACTCCTGACGAAGGCAAGGACATCGGCGGCTTTCACGTAACACAGTCGATCGAGCTGGGCGGCCGCATCTCCGAAGTAAACGGCAGCCAGGCGATGTACAACACCCTGGTGAATTACCAGAGCGGTGCGCGTATTCTCGAACAATCGCTCACGATGCAGTCGCTGTCACATCAGGATATTTTCGACACTCTGACGGTGAGCAGTTTCGGATGGGGTGGCGATCCTGAGCAGGCGGCTCGTTTTCGAGTCGCCAAGTTTGGCTGGTATAACTTCAGCTATTCCTACCAGCACATGCAGAACTATTTCGATTACAACTTGCTGGCGAATCCTCTGAATCCGTCGGCAGGAGCGAATCCGTACATACCGATCCTTACGTCGCCGCACAGCTACTACAACCGGCAGAATCTGTACAGCTACGACCTCGTCATCCTGCCGATGCACCGCATCTCGTTTCGAGTGGATTACAACCGTAATCGCATCAGCGGGCCGTCATTCAGCAGCGTTCACCAGGGTACTGAATCGCTGAATAACGAGAACTGGGACAGCACGCTTAACGGAGTTCGCTTCGGGGCTGATTTCCGCGTCAACAAGAAAACCACGCTGAGCTATACGCAATCGCTGCAGTATTATAACGGCGGCCAGACCTACTCGCTGAATACGTTCAACTCGTGGCCGCTAGTGAACGGCCAGACGGTCACATTCGGGCTGCCGTGGTTCAACAGCGGCAGTCCGTGCACCACGCCGCAGACCAACGGGATCGCCAATCCGGTATGCAACGGCTACTTCAATTACGGCCTGTATCAGCACGTCAACACATCGATTCCGACCGAGCAGCTCAACCTGAAGTCGTCGTCGCTTAAGTGGCTCGACTTAAACGGGCAGTATCAATACAGCCATGCGAGTTCGAGCACGCCGTTATATGAAAGCTTCTTCGGCCTGGTGAGCCGCAGCAACAACCTCGGCTATACCACACCCGGCAGCTCGTCGAAGTCGCGATGGAACTCGTCGTCAGCCGATGTCTCGGGCACGATTCACATCAACGACGATCTGCGACTGGTCGAGACGTTTCGCTTCCGCAATTTCAGCGTAGCCGGCACTTTTCTGGATCAGGAGTTCGCCTTCTTTAATGCAGCCAGTCTTGGTGCGGGATCGCTATTGAATCCGATTGCGACGTTCCCGCCGACGATTTTGTCGCACTCCTCCAGTTCGCCTGCCGATGTCACGAACGAAGTCAACGTCAACCAGATCGGGCAGACGACGTACCAGAACGATTTGCAGGTGCAGTATGACGTGTCAAAGTATTTCGGCGTGCGCGCCGGGTTTGTATGGAACCAGCTAACAATTCAACCGGGCAGCAGCTATTCAGCAGCACTCGGTGATATCTACTACCCCAACACTCCCAACCGCGGCAATTGTGTCGGAGTGCCGCTGAATCCTGATGGGAGCTGCACGTTTGTCGGGGTCATTGCGCCGTTTGGAAATCCGACGACTACGATCAATCGCTACTCAGCGCTGTTCGGCGGATGGTACCGCAATGGAAAAGGCGTACATGCGAACTTTAACGCTCAGTTTGGCAGTGCCGATAACTGGATCTACCGCACCGATCCGACGAGCTTCTTCAATTTCACCGGAAATATATCGTATGCTCCACAACCATGGTTGATGCTGGGTGGCAATTTCATTTTCCAGCAGGGTAAAAACAATGCCGCCGATATCAACTACAACCAGCACAACTACGTCGCGATGGCGACCGCCACGATCACACCGAATAAACATTGGGGACTGGATCTGGCGTATAACTTCGACGCTATTCAGCAGAACATCATCCTGTGCTTCGAGGGAAGCGTGGTTCCTCCCGGCTCCATACCCTGCATCGGGGACACCAGTTTGATGCAAACATATGCCTTGTATCAGACGCACACACAATACGGGTACTTCGCTTTGACGCTGACGCCGGTACAGCGTGTCACGGTCCGACTGGGATACAACATCGTCGACAACCAGGGTAATACGACATCATTCAACACGCTGCTGCCGCTGGGCCCGCTGACTTCTACGTATCAGACACCGTTAGCTGCGGTGGACGTACTGGTGCACAAGAATGTGACCTTCAAGGCGGGGTGGAACTATTACCAATACGCTGAGGATTCGTTCGTCGGCCCCACTGCTCCTCGGTATTTTCATGCCAACAATACGACCCTGGCGCTGCGGTACGCGTTCTGACGTTGAAGGTTGCGACGACGCAGCTGTTCCCCAAGGACAACAAAGCCCGCGACCACTCGCCGGCTGAGGAGAAGAGGCACGAATTCACACCATCAAATAGCGCGGGCGTAGATCGTGCGCGGCCGCCGGCTGCGCACCAGACCGATGCTCCGGACGCGCTCGTAGGCGCCGTGCACATCCTGGCTCAACATCCGAACCACCCGCATACAGACTTGAGGATGCTCGCGCAAGAATTTCAACAGCTCTTCTCGGCGAATAAAGACAATCTGGGATGCGTCGAGCAACTCTGCCGTGATTTCGTATGGCGCGTTCGACAGCACAGCTCCCAATCCCAACACTTCGCCAGGGCCAGCCACGCGAAGAGTCAGGCGTTTTCCCAATTCCGAGCAGATCGAGAGCTTGGCGCGGCCGTCACACAGCAAGTAAATGCCGCGGACAGGTTTTCCTTCCCTAAATAGAATCGTGCTCCGAGGATAGGTCCCTACCGACTTGATCTCGTCGAAGGCCTTCAGCGAATCCAGAGGCATATCGCAGAAGATCCGCTCGGGACGAAAGTCGCAGGTCAGGCAACTCTGCTGAATCGCGCTTTCCATCATACTTTGGAAATACGTCTCCTGCTTGCCTGACGCAGTGATTGCAGTCACCGGTTTTCGTGATTTCGTTCACACTGCGTGGCCCGCACAATGCGTCCACACCGCGGTTTTAGCGGCCTTCGCTGCCCGGTAGTGACGAACATCGCGCGCGCACGTACCAAGTGCCGCTCTATTGCGTGATCGCCATCGCCTTCAGCGCGGCCTTGTTACGGATCAGCAAGGTCGAGCCCTTGGTTTGTACGATCTGCCGCTTCTTGAGATCGGCAAATAACCTCGTTACTGTCTCGCGCGAAGTTCCGATCATCTGAGCGATCTCTTCGTGTGTAAGCGCAAGCTTCACACGCGGTTCTAGCTTTGCAACTTCACCATTGCGGGCGCTCCACTCCAGCAGAAACTTCGCCAGTTTTTCGGCTGCGGAATGCGACAAGCCTAGCGAACGGATCTCACGGCAGGCACTGTTATATTTTTCGCTGAGCTGCTCCGCGACTCGCAAACAGGCATCGGCGTTCTCCCGCAGAAAGCGTAGAAAGTCGTCGCGCTTGACGAAGTTCACTTGACACGGATCGACGGTCTCGGCCGTCAGTTCGTACGGTTTGCCGCTTACCGAAGCGCTCAACCCCAGCACTTCGCCGGGCTCAGCGATTTTCAGAATCAGCGTCTTGCCATCGGTCGAGCAGATCGACAGCTTGACCCGTCCTTTGCACAGCACAAATATGCCGCGTGGCGATTGACCTTCTACAAAAAGCACCGCGCCTTTCGGGTAAGCAGTTGCGTATTTGATGTGCTCGAAGGATTGCAGGGCGGCGGCAGGAAGATCGCAGAAGATATGTTCGACCCGCATTTTGCACGTCAGACAATTCTCGATGATGTCCAGCCCGTAAGGTGAGAGCACGGCGTCCTCCTGATCTGGTCGGGAATTCTCCCGGCATTGGCCCTGACGCATTTGCCCTTGCGGGAGTGGTCCGATCCGCTTGGTTCTCGGAACCGCACGGCCCGCGGTGCTAACCGTCACATCGCCTGTGACTTCGTGTGTGACGTCAACAATCACGTCATCTCAGGGCTTCGGTTCCGATTGCACAGATGCGGATTGCTACACTCCGCTCCAGATAGTCCTTAGGAGACTGCGGGTAGGGCACAACCAACAAGTGCAAAGATCACAAGACGATGTGATGTGGAACCGGAACGGGCACCTAAGGATGACCAGACCGATCCCAGCTATCTCAATGTAGTTACGCCAGTTAACGCAATACTACGGCAAAGTTTGCCGATTCAGACTATGGATTGCGAATCACGTCAAGCTGGTGATTCATGCCACCCAAGGAAGGTGCGTTTGGAAATTTCGTGATCACGCAATCGGGCGCGTACCCGTCCGCGGATCGTCCCTTTGGTTGAAGTCGTCTTGCGAGTTATCGACCATGCGTTAGGGGCACGTTTCTTGAGTACCTATGGGGGGCTTGGAAAGGGCCTGACCGTTCCACGTGTGACTTATGCGTGGCCGTGTCTTGTTACTTCCGGTGCTCCAGTACGTTCGTATCGCCGGCGAAGGCTCTCAAACTGACGTCCCCTGTGGATGCCGGTCTTATGCAAGGCGTACCTCGCAAGGAGGGAGAGAATCTGCAGGCCATAGATCGAACTGGAGACGAAGCTGATTTGCGAAGCTTCGGGAAAGTAACGCGTAGGGACGGCAATCTCTTCGATGGTGAATCCTGCTGCTACCGCTTGCGCAATAATCTCCTGATCGAAAATGAATTTGTCGGAGTTCATGCTGAGGTTGACGGTCTCGAGCAGGCTGCGATCGAAGGCGCGATATCCAGTGTGGTATTCGGAATGGTGCAGGCCAAACGTCTTGTTCTCCAGCCAGGTGAGAAAACGATTGGCCAGATACTTCCACCA
>Ga0126381_100007951_pt1 | contig 11832 bp, 6 predicted proteins | sample PanSoiMetPlot_28_FD_96465 | JGI IMG/M metagenome (GOLD analysis project Ga0126381, IMG submission 96465) | Tropical forest soil microbial communities from Panama - MetaG Plot_28 | ecosystem: Environmental > Terrestrial > Soil > Tropical forest > Bulk soil | place: Panama | collected 2016-02-17
GGATACATGGGCTACTTCACAGGGACCATGGAGGAATTGCTCAAAACGCTACGCGTCGGGTGGCTTTTCACCGGTGAACTGCAGAAGGATGGCGTCCCTCGGGGGACGCCGGGCGATAACATCGCTCCCCAACGCTTCGTCCACTGCATTTCGAATCACGACCAAGTTGGAAACCGCGCGCGAGGCGACCGCTTGAATCAGATAGTTTCGCCCGCTAGCTACCGGGCCGCTTCTGGGCTCTTATTGCTCGACCCTTACACGCCGATGCTTTTTATGGGCCAGGAATGGGGCGCTTCAAGTCCTTTTCTGTTTTTCACCGATCATCACACTGAGCTTGGAAAAGGTGTTACCGAAGGTCGCAGAAAAGAGTTTGCCGACTTTTCCGAGTTCCGTGATCCAGCGAAAAGAGATGAAATTCCGGATCCACAAGCGACCGAAAGTTTCCAAAGATCGAAACTGAATTGGCAAGAGCTGGGTAGCGGCGGAGCTGCAAATTTTCTACGTTTATACAACGATTTCTTACGATTTCGGGAGAGTCGATTGCGGCAACGCGACAGACAGCATTGGACAGCAAACCAGGTTTCAGACTGGACAATTTCCTTGAGATTCAGCGATGGGAACGAGGAGATACTGATTCTGTCGCAGCTAGTTCCGTCGGAAACGGTTGTAGATGCAAAAGCAATGGCGCCGGCCGCCGATGGGAATTGGCAATTCGTGATGTCGTCGAATGAATCCGCTTATGGTGGCGACAGTCCCGGATATTTCGATTCGCATAGCCGGCGCTTTCTGCTGAACCAACCGGAGGTGATTGTCTTTTCGCGCTCGTTGTAGGCCTGGAGGACGGCGCTCCGTCGCCGCAGTCGTGGAGCTAGCGAGCGATTGGATAAGGAAACGATGGCGGTGACGGAGCACCGCCTCCTAGCTACAGCAAAGCCCCTTGATAGATTGATTGAATCGAAGAATGCTTGAACACTAAAGGCTGGAATTTACCAAAATGGCATCGCACCCCCGTATACCGATCGCGACCTACCGACTCCAATTCAATCGTGAATTTACGTTTCGGCAGGCAACCGACATCGTGCCTTATTTGCAGAAACTCGGGATCAGCGACATCTACAGTTCGCCGTTTTTTCGCGCCCGACCAGGGAGCAGCCACGGCTACGACGTCACTAACCATAACGAACTGAATCCGTCGATCGGCTCTCGAGAAGAATTCGATGCGATGGTCGCCGCGCTGCGCGAGCGCGGAATGGGACAAATCGCAGACTTTGTTCCAAACCACATGGGGATCACCGATCCAAACAATGAATGGTGGATGGATGTCCTCGAGAATGGTCCAAGCTCCGCTTACGCACCCTTTTTTGACATCGATTGGGACCCAGTCCAAGAGCAGCTTCGCAACAAAGTCTTACTGCCGATCCTTGGCGACCAATACGGGCGCGTTCTAGAAAACGGAGAGTTTCACCTCAGCATGGAAGAGGGTGCGTTTTACGTCACCTATTTCGACTGGGTGTTGCCGCTGAACCCTCGGACATACCACATCATTTTGCGTGCCGCTCTACAAAAGCTGAGCAGATATTCCGACGAAGAGATGTATATGGACCTCGAGAGTATCCTGACCGCTCTTGAGTACCTTCCGCAGCGGACGGAGACGGGTGAGGAAAGAGTAAGAGAACGCTCACGAGAGAAGGAAGCAATCAAGCGAAGAATAGCCAGACTTTGTGTCGATTTCCCCCAGGTCAAGGACGCGATCGAACGGGCGATGAAACAGCTTGAGGGCAAGATCGGAGATCCGCGTTCGTTTGATCGTATGGACGAGCTGCTCTCCGCTCAACCCTACCGGCTCAGCTATTGGAGAGTTGCGGCAGAGGAAATTAATTATCGGCGTTTTTTTGATGTTAACGAGCTTGCCGCAATCCGTGTCGAGAACCCTGTCGTGTTCGACACAATTCATCGACTCTTGTTGGAGTTGGTAAAACAAGAAAGCGTCACCGGTGTTCGGATTGACCACGTAGATGGTTTGCGTGATCCGAAACAATATTTGACCACACTTCAAGAGCGATGCGCCGCCATTTACGGCAGCGATAGCGGAGAGAGAGCGACTTATCTCATCGTTGAAAAGATTCTATCGGAAGACGAAAAACTGCGATCTGACTGGCCGATCCATGGCACTACTGGATACGAATTCGTATCCGACCTCACACAGCTCCTGGTAGATCCCGCAAACGAAGGCGCTTTTTCAAAAATCTATCGAGAGTTCATCGATCGATACGTGCATCTGGAGTCTCTGATTTACGAAAAGAAGAAATTGGTGATGGATGTGTCACTGGCCAGCGACATCGAGTGCTTGGGCCTCGCGTTGAGCGAGCTTGCCGAACGTGATCGATTGCACCGTGATTTCACCTTGGACTCGCTCAGGACGGTTGTGCGGGAAGTGATCGCCTGTTTCCCGGTTTATCGGACATATGTAAGCGAAGAATCAGGCGCCTCCGAGAGCGATCGTCAGGTCGTGTTAAGGGCGGTCCGGGCCGCTAAGCGACGAAACGCTGCGATGGATGTTTCTATCTTTGATTTCTTGCGCGACGTGCTTTTGCTCGAAAGGTTTAGCAACTTCAACGAAGAAGCACGCCGCCTTCACCTGGAGTTCGTGCTCAAATTCCAGCAATGCACCGGCCCGATCATGGCAAAAGGGCTGGAAGACACCGCCTTTTACATTTTCAACCGGTTAGTGGCCCTAAACGAAGTTGGAAGTAATCCAAGACAGTTCGGTATGAGCGCCGAACGTTTTCACCAGAAGAATCGAGCGCGTCTAACTGAAACGCCGCATTCTCTCCTCGCATCGACGAGCCACGACACGAAGCGGAGCGAGGACGCACGCGCCCGTATCGCGGTGCTGAGTGAGATTCCGGATCAATGGCGGGACTGGATCGACGAATGGCGGGAGACTAATAACGATTGCAAAACAGAGATCGAGGGCGAACAAGCTCCAAGCGCCAACGAGGAGTATCTCTTCTATCAAACGGTATTAGGTACGTACCCTTTCTCGCTCGACGCAATTGACGGCGCATACATTGAACGCATGCAGCGCTACATGCTGAAAGCTATCAAAGAAGCTAAGGTTAACAGCAGTTGGATTCAGCCAAACGAGAGCTGGGAAAACGCAGCAACTCAATTTGTGGCCAAGACCTTGGACGCGAAACACGCGTTTCTACCGAAACTAGACTCGGCAGCGACCAAGGTTGCGTGGCATGGAGCACTGAATTCGCTTAGCCAGCTTGTTTTGAAGCTCGCGGTGCCAGGCGTCCCAGACTTTTATCAGGGAACCGAGCTGTGGGACTTTAGCCTGGTGGATCCTGACAATCGTCGCCCAGTCGATTACGGACAGCGGCAGCAACTCCTTTCCGAAATTGAAACTGTTTCAGCCGACAAGCTTTTCTCGTCTTGGCAGGACGGGCGCATCAAGATGTTTATCACCGCCCGCCTGCTGCAGCTGCGTCATCAAATGCCGGGGCTCTTCCGGGAAGGAAACTATTCGTCGATTTATGCCACTGGCGAATTGGCGGACTGTTGTGTCGCGTTCTCGCGAGAGCTCAATTCGAAGAAGGTCCTTGTGGTGGTGCCGCGTTACACCACGCGACTCGGCGAGGCTAACAGTGATTTCGACTGGAAAAATACGGAGCTGGTCATTCACGAGACAATCCCGGCGATGCACGAGCTTTTCACAGGAATGACCCTTAAAGCCGGGATCGATGCGTTACCGCTCAAGGAGTTGAAGCGATTCCCTGTGGCTGTGTTTTATTCGAAGTAGACCTTGGCCTCGGCCACGTGGCATCCGCGCGAGGTCGCGAAGCGACGACAGCGCTTAGCCAGGGGTGATCCCGCAATCGCGCGGCAAGCCATTTCAATCCAGCCCATCACTGCTTTTTGTCTTCTGGCTCCCGGCGTTCCCCTCCTGTATCCTCAAATATGCCTCGCGATAAAAGGCAACTGTTCCGGCGTTTTCCTTGGCTAGGCAGAGTGGAACGGGAGACTGAAGCGTATCCAAAAGATGCCCCATATTTGATCGGCGTGTCTGGAGGACTCGACTCGCGCGCGCTTCTCGAGATTCTTTTATTGTTCGGCTTCGACCGGCTCGTAGTTTGCCACTTGAATCACAATCTCCGCGGTGCTGAAAGCGCCAAGGACGCTCGTTTCGTTAGGCGCCTCGCTCGGCAGCGTCACCTCGACTGCTTTTCGGAGCAGCTGTCTGAGCTCCCTGCCAAAGGTTCTCTCGAGAACTCAGCTCGTGAAGCACGACTTCAATTTTTCCAAAAAGCGGCGCAAAAGTTTTCCGCCTCAATTGTCTTTCTCGGGCACCACGCAGATGACCAGATCGAAACATTCCTGTTCAACTTGTTCCGAGGAACCGGTTCTGTCGAGAAAGCAGCGATCAAGCCCGAATCCGAGGTTAACGAACGCCAGCTCACTCTGGTCCGTCCTCTGCTTCATGTCTGGAAAAAAGACCTGTTAGAATTTGTTTCGGCGCTGCACCTGGAATTCCGGGAAGATTCCACCAATCAAAGTTTGCAAATGACTCGCAATCGAATCCGCCACGATTTGATTCCGATGATCGAGTCAACTCTCGAGCGGCCTATCAAACGGTCGCTGCTACGAACGATCGATGTTGCGGTGATTGAGGGAGAATTCATGCGCTCTCAGCTGCCAGCTTTCGCTAACCAGAATGAATTGCCGGTCAAGGATCTGCTCCTGCTCCCGGTCGCGCTGCAGCGGCTGACCATCCTACATTGGCTTCGAAAGAATCAGGTTAAAGACAGCGGCTTTGACGAAGTTGAATCCGTTCGCCGGACGCTAACGAACATGAAGGTGGCAAAGATCAATCTGCCGGGAGGCGTGTTCTGCCGGCGAAGAGCTGGTCTCTTATTCCTTCAGCGCTGATCCCGAGGTTGGAAGCCACCGAGGGCTGGACTAATCGGCGCAGGCGCAATTCAGGTATAGTTTCCTTGAGAAAACGCGATTGCAAATTGTTTGAGCTCTTGCTGCCGCTCAAGCGACACCTCTTCTGACGGAATCCCTTCGACCGCTCCTTCCAGCGCGAGCAAACTATGCATACAGTCACGAAGCCCGGCGCGCACTAATCGTTGCCAGGCGTCGATAGCTCCCAGCTCCAACAACTCATCAGCCGTCGTTATTCCTACTTTTCGAAGTTCGAGGGAAAGTTCCGGCCCAATGTTGGGCAAAGACTCAACCGGAGCAGACATGGTGGAATACGAATGGTACAACACCAAAAACCATAGGCTGAAACGCCGCTTGGTTCAAGAAGTCCTGCCCCCACAGGAAACTCTACACGTGCGTGGGCATTACCATAACTCAAACGATGGGCCTTAGCGGTTGCGATCCACCGGCGAACGCCAGAAACTACAGCCTCCATGAACACCGAAGCTAAACACTTTCTTCATCGATTGCTCGATACTCCCAGCCCGACCGGATTTGAGATTGAAGGGCAGAAGGTTTGGTCCAATTACGTTAAGAAATTCGCCGATGCGGTCGAAAACGATGCTTATGGGAATACCTGGGCAACACTCAAAGGTCGTAGCGACTTTTCAATCATGCTCGAGGCGCACTCGGACGAAATCGGGTTCATGGTTCAGAACATATCCGATGATGGTTTCCTCTATTTAAATCGGATCGGTGCAAGTGACCCTACAATCGCACGCGGTAAACGTCTCAAGATCCTCGGTGACAAAGGTCCGGTGCTCGGCGTGATTGGCAACACCGCGATTCATTTGCGAGAAAAGGATAGTGAAAAAGCGCCAGAGGTTCATGAACTCTTTGTAGACATCGGAGCAACAAGCAGAGCCGATGTAGAAAAACGAGGAGTCCGAATTGGGCACCCGGTAGTCTATACCGACACCGCAGAAGAGGTTGTCCCGGGAAAAATTGTCGGCCGCGCAATCGATAACCGCATCGGAGGATTTATTTTGTCTCAGGTTCTGGCCAATCTGTTCGTGCTGGACCAGCGTCCAAGCGGAACATTTCTCGCCGTAAACGCGGTGCAGGAAGAAATAGGTGGTCCAGGTGCCAAAATGATCTCGTATCGTTTGGAACCGAATGTCGCGATCGTCATTGATGTCACGCACGCGACCGATTCGCCAGGCATCGATCGAAACAAACATGGGGCAGTCAAATTAGGAGGCGGCCCGAGTCTGACTCACGGCACTGCAAATCACCCGCGGATCGTGCAACGCCTCATCGAACTCGCGAAAAAATTGGATGTCCCGGTTCAGCATGAAGCGTCATCCAAGTCGACCGGTACCGATACGGATCGTGTCTATTGGACGAAACAAGGAGTACCGAGTGCGCTCATTTCTATCCCAATGCGTTACATGCATTCAACGGTAGAGATGGTTGATTTGGCGGACGTAGAGAAGACGATTCTTTTACTGACAAATTTTGTGCAGACGGTCGGCAGCGAGAACGAGTTTACAGCCAAGGTTTTGTAAAGTGCCAACAATGCCATCAATGAAGAAGACGGCATCGAAGGCGGAAGCCTTGTCGGCGTTGTTGGCAATCCTGGCGTTGTTGGCATTGTTGGCATTCGAACATGCCTAGTTGGATTGCCGATATCGTTGCGGACGAAAGCGGACGGATCTCCTTCGATCGATTCATGGAGCTTGCGCTTTATGATCCAGATCACGGCTACTACACCCGGAATATCCCGGAGATCGGTGCATCTGGCGATTTTTCAACTGGATTGACGATCGGCAAAACGCTCGCATGCAGCATCGCAAGTTGGGTAAAGGCAGAAGCTAAGCTCTTGCGACTGCCAGCCACCAACATCATCGAACTTGGCGGCGGTTCCGGAACACTCGCAACCCAGATTCTGCAGCAATTTCCGCCATGGCAAAAGGTGCGGTATCAGATTCTCGAGATCTCACCGCGACTTCGCGCCTTGCAGCAGACGCGAATTCGATCAAAAAAGGTCGAGTGGCAAGCATCCATTGGAACCGCTTTGGCGACGGTCAATTGGGAAGCAATCTTGGTCGCAAACGAATTTGTTGACGCATTCCCGTGCAAACGCTACGAACTGACAGCATCAGGCTGGAAGGAAATATTCCTGCGATTGGATGGAGCCTCTTGGAAAGAGGAATTGGCAACCTCGCCACTCGTTGATTACCCGACAATCTCTCAGTCTGACTGGCAACTGGGGCAGCGCATCGAACTGCACGCTTCTTACAGGGAATGGTTCGCTGACCTAGCCGCTCATCTGCGAAGAGGCTCGGTCTTGACCATAGATTACGGTGGCACCCCAACGGAAATCTACAGCCATAGACGCCACGGAACAGTTCGGTCGTATTTTCAACATGAGCGTCGGGAAAACCTGGAAGTGTACAGACAAGCAGGACGTCAGGATATCACCGCGGACGTGAATTTCCTCGATCTGCAGGACTGGGGGCGCGAAGTAGGGTTTGAGAGTGTCAGCTATATGACCCAAGCAAAATTCATTGAGACATGGGCACCTTTTCAGAGCCGGCGCGAAGAAGAATCGGTTGATAGCTTTCTTGTCGATGAATCCGGTATGGGCGGAATCTGCAAGGTACTACACCAGAGGAAGCCGCGTAATCCAAACCCCGAAAACAGGGACGCTGCAGTCGCCTGACTAGACATTCCGTTCTTAATCTATCGGTAGCCGACCCACACATCCGATTTCTAGTTTGGAGGCGTGTCAGGAAGCGCGGCTGCGTTCGGCGGACCAGCAGCGGCAGGACTTGATCTGGCCAAACGCATGGATCGCCTGAACCTGAACGCCAAGGAAATTCGTTTGCCGGTTTGCACGTCGACAACCTGAGTTTGATCTTGGTAACCTGGTGCTCGAACGATCACCGGATGCCGCCCGGGCGGCAATATTCCTAGAATAGGCGCTTTTCCGAAGCTGAAGCCTTCGATCAGTACCTCGGAATTTCGCCGATTGCTTGAAACTAGGACCCAACCATAGTTGTGCTTGAACTCGACCGTCGTCGTCCCAGTTGGATTGGGAGTAACTTGTTTTGACACCGGTTCGAGAGCACCAATACGCGACACAAGTTCGACCGGATTAGGTGGTAGCGAAACTGTCAGCGGCGTTTTACCAAGTTCGGTTTCACCCCAGAAAATCGTCGCGCCAGATGGGTCACTGCGGAGTTCGACGCTGATTCCCTGAAAAGTATGATCGACCGTGGCCGTGACTCCTGGCTGCACACTAACCGATTCCATGTAATCGGGCCAACCAGAATGTTTCAAACGGACCTTGTACAGGCCTACGGGTAAGTTATCCAAAACCGCCGGCGCGTTTCCTCGATTTAGTTCTCGATTCGCACCGCTGATTTCAAACAGGGAACCTGGGGGCATGGATCTTATCGCAATTTGGCCGACAATGGGCGTTACCGGCTTCGAAGCCGCTTCGGCCGGCCGCGCTGTAGGAACTGCAACAACCTCGTGCTTAGGAACTGTCGTAACCTCCGGACTCGGGCGCACGACCACCTCTTGTTTCGGACCTTGGAAGATCGGTGGCGCTTTGCGCAACATCACATCGGCAATCACACCGGCGCCGACCGCGATCGCTACAAGAAGCGCGGCCCCTCCCATCCTCAGCAGTAAGGCCGAGGCTCGCGCAGATCCGCCCTTCCTCGCAGCCCATACCGATCTCGAGCGCTTTATAAGCTCCCTCTGCGGCTCTCGATCCGGTTCCGCGACAGCGAGCGCAGCGGGTGGGTCACCGGAGTCAGCCACCGCTTTCTCCATTGCCGCCAAAAACTCACTCGTGGTTCGGAACCGATCGGGATCGGTAAACCCTGCTGCAAGCGTCGCATTTGCTTGGTCGCTCAAGCCTGGAAGCGGACTTAGGCTCGCACTTGAGCCAGCTAACATCACCAGTTTCTTTCCTCCCAACAATTCATAAGTAAGTAAGGCCAGCTGCCGGACATGCAAAACCTTGTCCGGCTCAGCGGAAACACCCGTCGATTCAGTCAAGGGCCCAGCCTTGACCAGGCTCAGAGGATCGATCTTGACCGTAAATGGCGGCCAAGTGAAAACCAGCATTTGGAGCAGCTCGGCAGGCTCCTCGGAACTCTTGGAAACCTCGATAAAAATTCTTCTCGGAGAGATCCGATCGCTCAACATCCGGGGACCTGAAATGAAGTCCAACGCGCTGGACACCGGCTTGGCGATCTGAAGCGCTTCTTCCCAGGCAAGTCCACTCCGCGCTTGCAGCAGCTCTTGTATTGAGAAGCCGTCAGCTAATTCGCTCGTTACAAATGGCGACTCGTGGTTTGGTTCAAATTCAAATAATTGGAGCAGATTAGGATGACGGATTTCCCGCAGCCGATTTACCTCCAGGCGAACGAAGTCGAATTCTCGTGCGTCTGACAAGATTGCCGACAGCAACGGCCGAACTGCTATAATGCGTTCTTCCTCGAGATCTTTGGCCCTGAACAAGGTTTGATCGAAAGGAGCTGTGCCAAGAATCTTGTAGCGGTTCTGAATTATCTGCCCGACGGCAAAAGGGACAACGTTGTCCCCACCATTCTTTGCGCCATTCTCCGATGCAGGGAAAGACGATGTGGCGCTCGTACCACTGTCCGTCTCTAAGCTTTCCTTCTCAGCCATATGCGAGGAAGCCTGACGCGGCGGAAGTTGGATCAGGCTTCCGCGCTAGTCGTTCCATTTCTTCTTCAAAACATCTTTCGCCGCGTCTTTTTTATCGTCCAGCTCGTCCATTTGCCGCTCCGTTTGTTCCTTCTTCGCCTTCCATTGATCCTTGGCGGCACCGTTCGAGTGGTCTGCTTGATAATCGTAGTAATCTTTTGCTCGTTCCAGCGCTTTCTTGCGCGCATCCCATTCCGCATCAAAGCGCTCGAATGCTGCATCCTTAGCATGTTCGTAATCGTCTTTGGTACGATAACTGGACGGAGAAATCTCCTCGTTTCTGCCACTATCCAGGCTTTGGGACTGTCGCGTAACACGAGTAGTACGCGGTTTGTTGGCGGGACGCGCCACCGGAGACGGATTCGCTTGCCCCCCGGCACTGGTAAAGTTGAAATCCATCGCGATCCTTCGACCGGTCTGAACGTCGACAACCTTTGTCTGACTCGGGAAACCCGGGGCTCGAACGATTATATCGTGCCGGCCCGGGGGCAGGATCCCATCAACCGGAGGTTTACCAAAGTTAACCCCTTCGATGACCACTTCGGCATCTGCCCGATCGCTTGAGATCGCTACCGAACCGTAGTCATGTTTGAACTCGACGACTGTTGTACCGTTCGAATCCGGGACGACTTCTCTCGAAACAGGGGCCAGGGCGCCGATACGCGACACCAGCTCGACCGGCTCGGGCGGAAGCGAGACGGTAAGGGGCGTTTTGCCGAGCTCGGTGTGCCCCATAGAAATGGTCGCACCCGATGGATCGCTTCGGAGAGTAACATTGATACCCTGGAAATTATGCTCCACGGTCGCGACCGCATTCGACTGGACGTTTACGGTCTCGACGTAATCAGGCCAGCCAGCCCGCTTCATACGAACCTTGTATTGACCAACCGGCAAGTTCTCAACGGTCATCGGCGTGTTCCCAGAAGTCACTTGCTGATTCGAATCCACAATCTCGAACGCCAGCCCAGCCGGAACTGATTTCATCGCAATCTGGCCCACTTCATGAACAAGGCCAACAACGCCGACATTGGTAAGAGTTCCTTCCGTGACAGTAACCTCGACCGGCCGAGGCTGGTAACCAGGATAGTTAAGCTCGAGAATTTGTCTCCCTTTGGGCAAGGAGTAAGACGCGAGCGGCGTCTTGCCGATTTCTTGTCCGTTCCATTTTATAATAGCTCCTTCCGGCTTACTGGAGATAGAAATAGTCCCCTGCCGGCTGGCTTGAGAAACCGATTCCGGCCTTCGAAGAACCAAGTTGGTAACCAAAACCGCTCCAAATGCGATGGCTACAAAGAGAGCGACCGCGGCGATCAAGATCTTCAAAAGCCATGGCGACGCTCGAGGCAAACTATCTGCAGTAGGCGTCTTCTGCGGAGACAGAAATTCTGTCCCCTGTACAGATGCGCCATGGTTGACAGCCGAAGGAGCGACGGCACCGACAGGATCGCGGTGTTCCACAGTTGCCGCCTCGAGAGCAGTCAGAAATTCTGTCGCCGTTTGAAAGGCAGCGGGTTCGGTCGCTCCCAAGCGCAGCGTCGCGTTGGCCGCGGCGTTCAGCGCCGGAAGCGGATTAAGCCTTGAGCCAGGCAGCCCGGTCGAGGTCACCGGTTTCACGCCTCCTAACAATTCATAAATCAGCAAGGCCAGCTGTTGAACATGAGGCAGCTCCAGCTCGACCGGATCAGCAACCGTTTGTGTCGGCTCAGCCAGATTCTCGATTTTACCAAGGCTGAGCGCGTCCGCTTTAACGATAAAAGGTGGCCAGCCTGACACCTGCGTTCGGAGCAGTCCGGTTGGCTCTTCGGAGACCTGCGGGACTTCGATGAAAATTTTGTGCAAAGAGATGCGACCGCTCAACATGTGACGCTCGGAGACGAAGTCCAGGACCTTGGCAAAGGGTCGAGCTATACGGACAGTTTCTTCCCAGGACAGCCCCCCTCGCGCGCGAAGAAGTTCCTGCAGGGAAAAGCCTTTTGCCCATTCGCAAATGACAAACAGCATGCGATCGCTCGATTCGAACCCGAGTACTTCGAGCAAGTTGGGATGATGAACAGTCCTGAGCCTGCTGACTTCCTGCCGGACGAAATCCAGTCGCCGCGCATCTGAAAGAACGACCAACGGCAAGGGGCGAATACCGACAAGCCGATTCGA
>Ga0126381_100007952_pt1 | contig 11831 bp, 11 predicted proteins | sample PanSoiMetPlot_28_FD_96465 | JGI IMG/M metagenome (GOLD analysis project Ga0126381, IMG submission 96465) | Tropical forest soil microbial communities from Panama - MetaG Plot_28 | ecosystem: Environmental > Terrestrial > Soil > Tropical forest > Bulk soil | place: Panama | collected 2016-02-17
ACCGCCCCTCCGCACGCTGAACTTCGATGCAGCGCAGCCGCGCGAGTTCATAACGCTCTATAAATCGTCACCGTTCGCGCAGACCGCGCTCTTCGATCTTGTCGGTGAGCTCATCACGCGCGAAGGCCTGGGCCAGCACAACACCTTCGATTTTGTCTGCCTGTTGAATGGCGCCTCTACGCGGCTGGGCTACGAAACCGGTGGACGGCACCTGCTGATGGATCAGTTGACTCTGCACCTCGACCGGTCGATGGAAGGCCTGCTGGCGCAGTGCGCCAAGTCGGCGGGAGAGGCCAATTTCAACCTGGTGGTGGCGGGCGGTCACGGAGCACCAGCCGACCCGCCGCCCGAGAGCCGCGAGCGGATGACGGTAAGGGGTGAAGCGGTGGCGCAGGCGGTGGATCGCGCGCTTAGAACCGGCGGCATGGGGCGTGTGGAGAAGTACCTGTATCCGTTCCTGTATCTCGACACGAGCGGCTTCCGCGATCCCGAAGAAGCACGCCGCGGGGCAGCGCGCGCGGCCATGGGGCTGCCCGCAGTTAGCGGGTACTACACGGCAGCCGGCGCCTGCTCGGTTCGTGACGAATGGGAGCGGCGCTTCCGCAACAGCTTCCATCCCAAACGATCCGGCGACGTGATGCACTCCTACCGCGCGGGCTACGTTGAGTATTTCGGCAAGGGGCGCGGCATTTCCTACGGATCGCTCTATAACTACGATGTGTCCGTGCCGCTGTGCTGCTATGGGCCGCAATTCCGTGCCGGCTCGCATGAAGGGTCGGTGGAACTGGTGGACGTGGCGCCCACGCTGGCGCGGGCGTCGGGCGTGGCCGCGCCGTCATCTTCCACCGGCCGCGTGCTCACCGAGGCGCTTGCGGAATGAGCGGACAGGCGCCAGCTCCCTCGCTCGAGGTGACGCTGTGCGGCATCCCACTGCGGACGCCGGTACTGGCGGCATCGGGGACCTTCGGCTACGGCGTAGAGTTCGAGAAGCTGGTGGATCTCGACTCGCTCGGCGGGATCATAGTGAAGGGCCTCTCGCGCGAGCCTATGGACGGCAATGCCCCGCCCCGGTTGTACGAGACCGACGCAGGCATGCTCAATTCCATAGGGCTACAGAATATTGGCGTGAAGGCCTTTGTAGCGGAGAAACTGACGCAGTTGACGCGCTTCCGCACCGCCATCTTCGCCAATGTTTTCGGCTACCAGACGGAAGATTACGTGGAAGTCGTACGGGTGCTGGAAGACCACCTGGGCATAGGCGGTTATGAGCTGAACGTGTCATGTCCCAACACCCGCCACGGCGGCATCTTTTTTTCGAGCGACCCCGTGCTGCTGGCCGAAGTGGTCGCGGCGGTAAAGCGCGTGGCGCGCCGGCCGGTGATCGTGAAGCTTTCGCCCAACGTCAGCGCCATCGAACCGCTGGCGCGCGCCGCCGAGGAGAGCGGAGCCGACGCAATTTCGCTTGTGAACACGTTCGTGGCGCTGGCCATCGATCCGCGTACACGGCGACCACGCCTGGGTGCGGGATTTGGCGGCCTCTCGGGGCCGGCCATCAAACCGATCGCGCTGCGCATGGTGTGCCAGGCGGCGCGCGCGGTAAAAATTCCAGTGGTAGGACTCGGTGGTATTGCCACAGGCACGGACGCGGCCGAATTTATGATCGCCGGCGCGACGGCTGTGGAAGTTGGCACTGCAACTTTTTGGGATCCACAAGCACCGGTGCGGATTGGCAGAGAGCTAGCGGCTTTCCTACAAAAAGAAAACATTATAAAAGCTTCAGAATTGACGGGCTCACTAAAGTTATAAGTCAGCCGCAACTGCGCAGGAATCAAAAGAGTTACTCCTGCTTGTTCCTTGGCATTGCTGGCGCAAAAATCCAGACAATAAAAAGTTTCGATTTGCATCCGAGATTCGGAATCCGTTATCCTGAATTCAGAAACGCGATGCGTTTCAAGCGCCAGTAAATCTGCAAGGATTTTCACAACAAGACTATGAAAAAATCACTGCTTCTCATTGGATTCGTGTCCCTCTCCAGCCTTGCTTTCGCTGGAACAAAGAGCTATGAAATTGTTCTGGACAGCCCGATCAAGGCCGGTGCTCTGCAGCTCTCGGCTGGTAACTACAAAGTAAAGCTGGAGGGCGCTAAGGCCATCTTCACGGATACCCGCACCAACAAGTCGGTCACCGCCGATGTCACGGTGAAGACCACCGACCGCAAGTTCTCCCACACCGCAGTGGATTCGAGCAAGCAAAACGGCGGCGACCGCATCGACGCCATCGAGCTGGGCGGTTCCAACACCGAAATCGACTTCGCGTACTGACTCGAAGACTGCTTTGCAGGTGGAGGAGCGGAGATATATTGCGTTCCTCTGCTACTCGGCATCTCCGCGATTAATTTTTGTACCCGTCCACTGCGGCTCGAAAAGCCCGGATGTGGTCGGGAGTAGATCCGCAGCAGGCGCCGACAATGGATGCGCCCGCTTCCAGTAGAGGCACGACGCCGCTCACCATCTGCTGCGGCGTCTCATCGTAGGTCACCTTCATGTTGACCAGCTTTGGCTGACCGGCGTTGGGCTGGGCCATGACAGGCAGGTCGGTCACGGCGCGATAGCGTCCGACAGCCTGGCGGGCTCGCTCCATATCCATGCCGGTGCCGCAGTTCAAGGCGACGATGTTGGCGCCCTGCTCCTCCATGAATGCGGCGGCGCGTTCCGGATCGATCCCCATCATAGTGCGAAACGTCGAGCCGTCCAGCGTCACGTCGTAAGCCATCGACCCGATCACACAAGGAGCGCCGGCATCTCGCACGGCCAAGATACCCAGCAGCAATTCCTCAAGCGACGTCTGGGTCTCGATGATGATGGCATCCACACCGGCCTCCACCAGCGCTTTGGCCTGCTCGCGGAAGGCGGTGCTCACTTCCGCTTCGGTGAAATCGCCGTAAGGTTCTAGCAATCCCCCGAAAGGCCCGATGTCGCCGATGACGTAGCCATCGCGGCTGCCGAAGGCCTGGCGCGCGATCTCCACCGCGGCCCGGTTGATCTGCACGGTCTTCTCCGCATTCCCATGGCGGCGCAGCATAATGCGCGAGCCGCCGAACGTGTTGGTGAGGATACAGTCGGAGCCGGCTTCGGTGTAGCGCCGCTGAATGGCCAGCACGCGCTCGGGATGCGTCAGATTCCATTCCTCGCCGCAATTTCCCTGTTCCAGGCCCGCCAGCATCAGTTGGGTGCCCATGGCGCCGTCGCCCACGAGCGGGCGCTGCCTTATGGCATCGAGTAAAGTTGGCTTCATAAAGTTGCACATGTGGCCCGATAAGGCGCACGCCGGAACTGGCACGGCCCAAACGAGCAGTTTTCACACGGCCGCAATTCAGTGAGGCGCGCCACCCGGTCGACATGCCGTGTGACGCCGAAAACAGCGAGTTGCGATTTTTTGGGTTGCAGCGCTCCCGAACCCAGCGCCTCGAGTGGGCCGGGAAGCGCGCGCTCCCGCAGCAACGCGAGCAGCCGCGGCTGTTCGGCGATATCCCATCCGGAATAGCCGGGGCTGTAGTGCGGCAGAACGGCCATCGATCGTTCTTCGGCCCAGGCGCACAAACGCGCGCCGAGGCCGGTGACGAGATGTTCCACTACCGCTCCCGCAAACACCTCCAGGAAGAAGTACTCGTCCGGTTTCTCTTCGCGCCAGAGCCGCTGTGCCTCGTCTTCGGCTTCGGCCCCGGCGCTGGCTGCCGCGAAAATCACGGTGTGTGCGCCGGCACGTTCCAGCGTGCGCCGCAGACGGTTGGTATGAAACTGCGCACCCGCGATCGCGATAGAGGTATCGCAGACTTGAAACGATTCGGCCTCGCACGCATACACCCACGGCCGGCCGTTTTCGGCATACCAGGCCCTCGCCCAGTCGGCCAGTTCGGCGGCGCGGCCATCCAACTCCCGCCCGCGCGGATAACCTAGCAGCCGCACGTATTCGGCAGTCGCGACATTCGTATCGGGATGGATATCGGCCAGCTCGATCATGAGGCAACTCGCGCCTGCGAGCCGAACGGCTGAAACAGGCAGCCATCGACAAAGAAATCGAAAAAGCGCGGATGCGTTTCCAGGCGGCAGTGCTCCACGCGCCGCACCAGCTCTTCCAGTTCCTGCCGGCGATCGGCCGAAAGCAACGCGAGGGAAGCGCCTTCGATGGCCGCATTGCCGGTCTGCACGATGCGCGATTTGGGGATGCAAGGCAGCAGGCCGATGCGCATCGCGGCATCGACACTCATATGGCGTCCAAACCCGCCGGCCAGGTAAAACACCTCGATATCGTCGAACGACGCCCCGAAATTGCTCAGTACGATCTCCAGGCCGGCCACATGCGCACCCTTCGCCTGCGCGAGCTCGTTGACGTCGCGCTCCCGAAAGGTCACTGCCCCGGCCGGATCGAGCACGACGGTTTCGATATCGTACTCAAAGCGGCCGCGGTCGTTCATGCGGCCGGTGCGGAGAAGCTCGCTCAGCAGGGCGACCAAACCCGATCCGCAGATGCCCTGCGGCGCGACGCCGCCGATCACGTCCAGGTGAAAACTCCCTTCCCCGTCGATGGCCACGTTTTCGATGGCACCGTCCAGCGCGGGCATGCCGCACGTAATCGCCCCGCCCTCGAATGCCGGTCCGGCCGGGCACGAGGCGGCCAGAATCTTGTGCCGGTTGCCGACAATCAGCTCGGTATTGGTGCCGATGTCCATGATGGCCACCAGGCGGTCTTCGCGCGCCAGATCGACCGCCAGCATGCAGGCCGCAGCATCGGCTCCGACGTGCCCGCTGATGATGGGTGCACCATACACGCGGGCGTGCGGGTGTATGGGCAGCAGGCAGCGGCGGCCCGTTTCGACCAGGCTTGTGGTGGCGCGCTTGCCCTCGGTCATTTCCAGTTCGGTGAGCGAACGGTAAGGGCTCTGGCCGATGGAGTGAACGCTCAGCCGGAAAAACAGGTCGCGCATGGTGGAGTTGCCTACCACCACCATTTCGCCGATGGATTGAGGATCGACCGGAAACTCCTCGATAGCGTGCGTCAGGTAGCCGGCCAGTGTGCGGCGCAGCAGTTTCCCGGGATGGTCGGTGTCGTACTGGATCCGGGCCATGACGTCTGATCCGCCGAAACGCTGCGGATTCTCGAATGAGGCATCGGCGACGAGAGCACCGGTCGCGAGATCGTAGAGGCGCAGCACGACGGTGGTGGTGCCAAGGTCCATGGCCAGGCCATAAGGGCAGGATGGGGCCAGAGGCCGGGAGCCGGGGGCCAGGGGAAGGCCTTCGGCCTGCGACTCGATTCTCAAGCGCCCGCGGCGCATAGTGTGGCAGCGGATCTGGCCGTCCTCAGCCGCAACCACTGATTGGCACGAGAGGCGGAACGGCGGTTTGAGGTGCTGCTCGAAGAGCGTGGGGGGCAAAAGGCAGTCGGCGCCTTCGGCGATCTCTACCACACACTCCTTGCACTTGCCGAGTTTGCGGCAGGAGGTCGGAACGACCACGCCCAACTGCTGGGCGCAATCGAACAGCAATGCTCCGGGAGCGGCCTCAGCAGTCTGGCCGTTAATGCTGAGAGTTACGGGCATACAGTGGGGCGGGATGGTATCCTGCGCGCCGCCTGGTAGCCAGCGCCGCTGGGCGGATTGCCCATCCACGGCAGGTTAGCAACCTGCCTTACCATGCCGCGCTCGCCTCCAATTCGGCCCTTACCCGCTCGGCGACCTCGCTGGCCGAACCTTCGCGCTCCTGCTCGTCGCCCCAGCGCCACTGATCGAGATAATCCTCGGATCCATACAGGCCGCGCTGCATCGCCAACTGATCGATGCGCTCCTGGAATTTGGGATCCAGCGGAACAGTGACGTCGTCTGCCTCGTCTTCAGCCCTGATTTGAGACGGAACTTCCTGCCAGTACAGAATCTTGTAAGTCGCCATTGGTCTCGCTCTTGTGCGCCAGCAGCTTCAGGAACAGGTCCACCGCGCCGGAGGCGTTGGCGCCGTAGCCGTCCGCGCCGATTTCGTCGGCGAACGGCTGGCTGATGGGCGCGCCGCCAATTGCCATCTTAATATGACCGAGGCCCGCAGCTTCAAAACCGTCGATCACGGTCTTCATGTACAGCATGGTGGTGGTGAGCAAGGCGCTCATGCCGATGATATCGGGCCGGCACTTGGCGGCCGCCGCCATGAACTTCTCCACGCTCTGATCCACGCCGATGTCATGTACTTCGAAACCGGCGCCCTCGGCCATCATGGCCACCAGATTCTTGCCGATATCATGCAGGTCGCCGCGCACGGTGCCCATCAACAGCACGCCTCTTCGACTGGCTCCGCTGTTCGCCGTAAGCAGCGGCTTGAGAACGGCCATGCCGGCCTTCATGGCGCGGGCGGCAATCAGAACTTCGGGCACGTAGAGCACATTGTGCTTGAAGTCCTCGCCCACCACGCTCATGCCGGCGATCAGTCCGTCGTTCAGGATCTCCTGCACAGGGCGGCCTTCCGCCAGCGCGTCCTTGGTGCGCTGCTCCACTTCCTTGGCATTGCCCTCGTAGAGGTATTGGTTCATGAGGGCGTAATCAGGCATGCTGGGCCCCTCGGCTCGCCACGCGGGCGCCATTGAATTCGTCCAACGCTTCCAGCATCGCCACTACGTTCTCGCGGGGCATGCCGGGACTGGTGCCGCCGCCCACGGAAAGGATGATTCCTTCCCCGCCCGATCCCTCCAGTACGTCGAGCGTTGCTTCCTTGACCTCTTCGGGCGTACCGCGCACGCCAATTTCGAGTGGGTTCACATTCCCCATCAGACACATGCGGTCGCCGACACGCTGCTTCACCTCGCGGATGTCCTTCTGTTTGCCCCAGTTCAGCACGTTGAAGCCAGCGTCCGGCAGATGGTCGAGGCAGGCATCCACTTCCGCATCGTTGTGGTAAACCTTCACCCAATTTTCGGGGAACGCGTCGCAGATGCGTTTCAGGTACGGGTGCGCAAACTCCATGTAGTGTTCTTCATTGATGAAGCCCACGATGTCGTCAAGGATGAAAATGCTTTCGACGGTGTCCCCCATCACCTTGTGTTGAGCCTTGAGCCAGTCTATTACAACGCGCGTGCAAAGGTCGATGAGTTTGTGCGCGCCCTCGGGATTCTCCACCAGGTCGATCATGAAGTGCGTGGTGCCGCGTACGAAGCCGGCCGTACACAGCGGACCGCGCGACGTCACCATCGGCAGAATGTAACCGGCATCGAGGATGCGTTGCCGCTGCATGCCGATACGGTGCAGGGTCAGCGCCGCAAACGCGTCCGCATCTACTTCATATTCCGGAAACTGGTCGATGTCTTCCAGCCGGTAGAGCGTGTGATACTCGCTCGGGGTGTTGTCCTGCCAGAACTTGATCTTAGCGCCCAGGACCGATGGTTCGGCCGCCATGCCATACTCCATCCACCAGGACGGAACAAAGATGATGTCCGGGAACTCCTTCATGATCTTGAGGTTGGATTGAAACCAGAGTTCCGGGTCGAGGTAATAATCCAGATGCTTGATTCCCAGGTAGCCCGGAATCCACGGACTATCGATGATGAGCGCCATTGGAATGCGGTCCAGCTTCTCCAGCCGGGCGGCGCGTTTGAAGATTTCCCATTGTTGGGGCAGCATGGCAGTTTCTTCCCGGGACGGCGGGGAATTAGTTTTATGGTACAACAATAGTCCCGGTTTCGTGCCAACGAGTTGATCCGGTCGGCCGCCATGGCCGCCGCACACCCCTATCGGCCGGCCTCGAAGAGCTCAACCAAGATGATCTCCACCCACGCCGGAGAGCGGAATTAGGGCGTCAGGACTCCAGAGTGGCCTGCTCTTAGCGAAGCCGTTGCGTATTTTGTTTTGTGCTACAACAAATTCATGCAACCTGTCCCTGAAGACCGGCAGCGAGCCCTTGTCTCGCGCCTGATGGATGCCTGTGGCGGCTCCTATTCTCCTGAAACCAGACGGAAATATTTCCTTTCCGGCCCGCAGTGGGCCGCGGCTTACCAGGGGCAGGCGTTGTTTCACGCCCCCACCCGGCCGGCCCTTAGCTTCGAGGAAATCATCCGCAAATATGGCGAGCTCGGCATCGGCTACTGGACGACCCACGACACCGACGTGATCCCCACGGAAGAGCTCGGGAAGGAGGGCCAGTGCGAAATCGTCGGGCGCATTCAAAAGGCGCTAAAGGAATACGGCGTCGGATGTTCCATGGTCACAACTGAGACCTTTTACCACGCGGTGTGGGCGGCAAGTCCGGCGGCGGAAGCGCCAGCCGTGCGCGAATACGCGAAGTTCCGCGTGCGCAATACGGTCGAGATCGGCCACGAGCTCGGCGCACAGTTCGCCGTTTACTGGCCCGGGTCGCTCGGCTACTATGTGCAGGGCGCAATCGATGAAACAGATACACTCCGTTGGTACGCCGACGCGTTGAACGCCGCCTGCGATCGCGACATCGAAGTCGCCAAGCTAAAAAACCGCCCTGTGCTGAAGCATTGCCTGGAGGCGAAGCCGTTCGAGCCGCAGGCCGAGATCCTGCTGCCCACCAGCGATGCCATGCTGGCGTTCATCGCCTCCGGGCTGCTCACCCATCCCGAGATGGTCGGGCTGAATCCTGAATATCTGCACGAGCTGATGTGGGGTGCGGCACCGCGCGCAGCCCTGGCCCGCGCGCTGCTGGCCGGCAAACTGTTCCACTTCGACATCAACGACGGTTACCGCCTCAAGCATGACGTCGATATCGGCGTGGGCTTGGTCAATCCGCTCGATTGGCTCAACGTGCTGGTGCTGCTGCGCAGCCACGGCTACAACGGGCCGTTCAACCTCGATTACAAGCCGCCGCGCACCACGAGCCAGTTCGGCGTCTTCGAAGTGAGCTTCCCCACCGCGGTCGACCGTTTCATCACGCTGTGGGAAATGGCGGGCGAGGTCATCTCCGATCCAGTCATTAGAGAAGCTACCGACGCGCTCAAGGCCGGCGGCGTACCCCTCAGCGCCGACTTGCATGACGCCGACGCGATCGCTCGCGCCAACAGCGAACTGCTTACACTGCACGAGCTGATCGCTCACCGGCTGGTACAAATTCTCCTGGGCCTTCACCGCGGCCGGAAATTTTCGATAGGATAAGCTTTCAGTTAACAGTCGTCGGTTATCAGTTGCGAGGTGCCGGTATTTGAAGACTGAAAACTGAGGACTGAGAACTGTAAGCTGTGAGCTTTCCCGCGAAAGGATACTCATGACCGAACGCGTGATGTCGTTGAGCGGAGTGGATCTGGCGATCATCGCCATCTACTTCGTCATGGTGCTGGTCATCGGTTTTTATTTGAAACGCTTCGCCAAGACCGGAGAGGACTTCTTCCTGGCCGGCCGCGAAATGACCGCATGGGTCGCCGGACTCAGTTTCGTCTCGGCCAACCTGGGTTCGCTCGAGCTCCTGGGTTGGGCCGGTTCCGCCTATCAATATGGAATTCTGGCGGCGCACTGGTATTGGATCGGCGCCATCCCGGCCATGATCTTCCTTGGCCTGGTGATGATGCCCTTTTACTACATCTGCAAGACCCATTCGGTTCCAGGCTATCTGCAACTCCGTTACGGCGAAAAAGCTAGCGGATTGAGCGCTGTCTGCTTCGCCGCCATGACCATCCTGATGTCGGGCGTCAACATGTTCGCCATGGCCGCGGTCATGAAAGTCGTACTCGGCTGGAACATGCACTTCAGCATCTGGGTTTCATCGCTGACCGTCGGCGTCTATGTCGCGGCCGGCGGACTGTTTTCGGCAATCTTCAACGAGGTGATTCAGTTCTTCCTCATCTGGTTCGGCGCGCTACTGATCCCGATTCTGGGAATGATCGAGGCGGGCGGCTGGGACGGCATGGTGGCGCGCATTCAGCACAATTTTCCCGGCCAGGACTTCACCCACATGTGGAGCACCATGGGCAACTTCACCGACAACCCCATGGGCATACACTGGACCGGCATCGTCTTCGGACTCGCCGCCGTGCAGTCGATGGGTTATTGGACCACCGACTTCCTCGTCGTCCAACGCGTGCTTTCCGCCAAGGACATCCGCTCCGCCAAACTGGCGCCGGTTCTCGGATCGTTCTTCAAGATGGCGGTGCCCTTCATCGTCATTCTGCCCGGGCTGCTGGGCTTGGCGCTGCTGCCCTCGATGGGCATCCACCTGGTGCCGGAGAGCGAAGTGGGACCCGGCCAGTTCAGCTTTAACGAAGTGCTACCCCTGATGATGAAGCATTATCTTGGGCCCGGGCTTCTCGGGCTGGGTGTCACCGCGCTGGTGGCAGGCTTCATGGCTGGCATGGCGGGAAATGTCAGCGCGTTCGCCACTGTGTGGACATATGACATCTATCGTCCGTTCATCCGAAAAACGGCTCCCGACCAGCATTACGTTTCCATGGGTCGCTGGTGCACCATGATCGGCCTCGTGATCTCGATCGGCGCGGCGTACCTGGTAATGGGCTTCGCCAGCATCATGGATTACGTGCAAGCCCTGTTCGGCTTCTTCATCGCGCCTTTGTTCGGAACCGTCCTGCTCGGCATGTTGTGGAAACGTGCCACCCCGCTGGGCGGCTTTCTGGGGCTCCTGGCGGGTACGCTTTCTTCCATCGGCATGTTCCTCGGCATGAAGTTCGATAAAGACCTGATCGCCGTGTTCGCGCTCTCGCCCAACGCGAAGGGCTTAGCGCAGGATATGTACCAGGCGCTATGGTCGTGCGTGATCTGCGTCGTGGTGACGGTCTTCGTGAGCATGGCGACTCAGCCCAAACCCGAATCCGAATTGGTCGGGCTGGTCTACAGCCTCACTGAAAGGCCCAAGGAAGACCACGTGGCCTGGTATGGCCGGCCCTTCTTCTGGGGCATGGTGTCGCTCGCGGTGTTCGCGTTCCTACAATGGAGGTTCTGGTAAGAGCCATGTCCGAAAAAGATCGAATTCTGCCCGTCTGGTTCTTCGTCGGCGTGCTGTTCGTCATCTACGGGGCGCTCATCCTGGCGAGCGGCATATCGGAGTTGTCGTCGCCGCCGGACACCGCCCTGGCGAACCTCCACGCGCCGGTGTGGTGGGGCGCGATTATGCTGGCGGTCGGCCTGATCTACACGATTGCGTTCCGCCCGAAGCGAGGGTGAAGGTTAATCCGGCTGCCGGATGCGGAACGCCAGGGTGATCGTCGAGCCCGTAATGCGCTCGGTGACGCGCTCGAATACATCGATGTCGAAAGCTTGGCCGATGCGGTTGCCCGCCAGGTCTTCGATCGCGGTGTCCACTACCAGACGATAGTCGCCCGGCTTCCAGGCTGCGCGTGGCGTAAATAGCCATCGCGTTTCGGAACGCTCCACGCTCGCGGTGCCACTCACACTTCCGCGCGCATCGGCAATCCGCAGCATACGTTGCAGCAGCACATAGTTCATCGGCTTGGGGAAATCTACTGCCAACGGCGCGGTCGTGCCCGCCCCGGGTGCGCTTAGACGCCACTGAGCCGGGTTGGGAGGGGTGCGCTCTCCCGGTCCCACGCGAAACGATTTGCGGAAGCCCTCCACCATCGGCACGTCACGGGCGTCGGGCCAGTCGCGGTCGATGACTAGTGAATAGCGCCGGCCCTCGACCAGCGGCGGCCCCATCGACGTGTTCGATCTCAGTCCCCGCTTGATCCTTCCGGGATCGAACGTCATGGTCAGGCGCTGGAACCGCGGGTCCCAAAGCTCCTCGCCCGGAAGGAATACGGCGGGCAGTTCCTTGCCCGCCTCATCCAGCAGGTGCGTGCGCCTGCCTGCCTCGCCCTGGCTCATCGGAGCC
>Ga0126381_100007953_pt1 | contig 11831 bp, 12 predicted proteins | sample PanSoiMetPlot_28_FD_96465 | JGI IMG/M metagenome (GOLD analysis project Ga0126381, IMG submission 96465) | Tropical forest soil microbial communities from Panama - MetaG Plot_28 | ecosystem: Environmental > Terrestrial > Soil > Tropical forest > Bulk soil | place: Panama | collected 2016-02-17
CGATGAGAATGACAGCGCAGAAGAACGACAGGCTAGTGCACGACTTCATGTTACCAAGCATTGTAAATGGCGTGTGACCTGTGCTGTGCGATACGGCCCCAACCCCACGCTGGTGGCGGTGTGTCACTTTAAGGCTTCCGATGTCCCATGTTGCGTTTTAGAATTGACTCCACCGGTTCACATGCCGTGACCAGTCGGAGGTTCAGCATTTTTTGGCACTGCGCCTCCTGGGCCCTCACCACATCTGCAGCTTGCACCTGAAACAAGATTGTCAACGGAGCTATCGACATGAAGACCCGCGTCTGTATTGCCGTAGTTTTTTGCTGCTGCCTCGCCTTGAACGCTGCCCAAGTCACACTGAAGAACGGTGACCGGCTTACCGGTACGATCGTCAGCCTGTCTGACAAGAAGCTCACCGTAAAGCCAGACTACTCCGATCCAATCGCTATCGACTGGGCCTCAGTGGCGCAGTTCACCTCCGATGCCCCCATGGTAGTGACGCGGACCGACAAGCAGGTCATTTCGGGCCCGGTCACAGCCCAGGATTCGTCCGTAGTGGTGACCACGTCGTCGGGATCGCAGACGATCCCGCAGGATGACGTAGCCTTCATTCGTTCGCAGGCCGATCAAGCTGCGTATGAGCATTCCCTGCATCCGGGCTTCCTGGAAGACTGGACCGGAGGCGGAAACTTCGGCTTCGCGCTGGCGCGCGGCAACACCGACACCACCAACCTTGCGCTGGGTTTCAATGCCGATCGCAAGACCACGACCGACGAGTGGAACGTCACCGTCGCCTCGTTGTATACCACCAGCACGGCGGCAGGGGTTACCTCTACCACTGCCAACACCCTGGGCGGCGTCCTTACGTATAGTCACAATCTCACTCCGAGGCTTTTCGCCTTTGGGATGTTTGCCGGGCTCTACGACGATCTGCAGGGCCTCAACGAACGGCTCAGCCCCAACGGCGGTCTCGGCTTCCATGTCATCAACAGTAAAGTGACCACGCTGGACGTTCTGGGCGGCATCGGCTACACCTACGAAAACTATGTCGGCGGTGTAGTGCACAATTTCATCAACGCCAACGTGGGCGAGGTGTTCACCCACAACTTCACGGCGAATACTTCGGTCAACGAGAATCTCTACTTCTATCCATACTTGAATGACGCTGGCAACTACCGCGGGGTCTTCAATTTCGGTGTGGCCAGCAAGTTCTATAAGGCGTTTACGTGGAACCTGAATTTCGGCGACATCTATAACAGCATGCCGCTGACGGGCAAGAAGAATAACGATCTAGTGCTGACGACCGGGCTCGGCATCACCTTCGGCGCTAAGCCCAAATAACCATGCCAGTGCTGCGGGCGGCCATGCGCCGCCCGTGAACTCCTCCAAATCTGCTATTCTCGCGCCGTGTCCAAGCGATCATCGCCCAAGGCTCGTCCGTCGATCAGCATCGTTGGTCCGGGAAACCTCGGAACCGCTCTGGCCTTGACTTTGCCTGCGGCGGGATACGAGGTTCCGTTCCTCTGCGTACGCGCCAACCGTCCGGGCAAGACTTACACGAAATCTTTGGCTGGCAAGATAAAGGCGCGAGTGATTGCGCTTGGAGCACAGCCGCTCGAGACCGAAGTTGTTTGGATTACCGTTCCGGACGACGCAATCTCCGGCCTGGCGCGAGCGCTGGCACCATCGCAGGATTGGAAAGGGAAGATTGTCTTCCATTCCAGCGGAGCCCTGAGCAGCGACGAATTGGCTGCTCTGCGTGACAAGGGTGCACGGGTTGCGTCCGTCCATCCCATGATGACCTTTGTGCGCGGCAAAGTGCCAAAGATGGCCGGCGTCTCGTTCGCGGTTGAGGGCGATGCCGCCGCGGTTCGCATGGCGAAGACCATCGTTGGGGACCTTGGCGGAAGTGCCTTCGTCATTAAGAAGCAGAACAAGGTGCTGTATCACGTCTTCGGCAGTTTTGCTTCCCCGATGGTCATTGCTCTGATGGCATCGCTGGAGCAAGTAGCGCGCGCGGCCGGCCTTCGCCGCTCCGACGTCAAGCGGGTGATGATGCCGCTGCTGATGCAGACCCTGCGAAATCATCTCGAACAGGATGCCGCGTCCGCCTTCAGCGGTCCCCTCGTGCGAGGCGATGTCGCGACGATATGCAAGCATCTGGATGAGCTCGAGAAGCTGCCGGAGGCGAAGGCGGTCTACGTCGCACTGACTCGCGCAGCTCTGAAGCTGCTGCCGGTCAGAAATCGCCAACCTCTCGAGAGGGAACTGAAGAAGCAGTGAGGCGCCAAATAGCTACGAGCGCGAGCGCGTGCCGTCAGAGCTACGCGCTCAGCTCGATCTTCAGCGCGCCAGGTAGCGCACCGCCAGGACGCATCCCGCGGGAAGGCTCGACAATCTCCGGTCCCGCCGCCGGGGCGCTCGCTGGCGCAGCATCATCAGGAACATCAGCAGCGGCTCCAAGCGGACCATCACCGGCTGGCCGCACTGTGCATTGACCGCCTCAACCAGGCTGCGGATGATCGTGCCCGACCTCGGCTGCCGCACTCCGGAAGCTGTCCTGGGAAGGACGTGGTTCGCTTTCACGACGCCCTCCTCGCTAGCAGCCGTGCCGACTGCTGGGCGTCAAAGTGCGGCTCGGCGCCGACCAGCCTTTCCATCTCGCTCAAGGTAAGAAAACAGTCGCCCGTCTGGAAACCGAAGATCACCGCATCGTCGCCCTGCAACAGCGGCGAAAAGCCGGGATGCTCGTCCAGGAATTTTGCGAACTGCTCCAATTGATGCGCTGGGATGATAGCCGACGTTTTCATGGTGTCCTCCTTCCCATTTCATGCGCGGCGGCGCTGCTCCCGGCGCCGCCGCCCGTATCGGGCCCGCAGGCGGCAGATTCGCCGTTCCTGGCGGGGACCTTAGGAGAGCTGTCAAGAGCCGTTTTGCTTTGATCTCTCCTTTTCATGTGGGCAGAATGCCTCGACTCGGCTTGTACTTCAATGTCCAGCTAGTGATTTCGGGGTGAATTGCAGATGATCAGCCAACCAACTGATAAGGCAAGAGTTGCCGTCGTTGAGCAGAGCTTCTTTGACTAGATCACGCGCTGAAGGACATCGACGATCCACGATCCTGGATCGTCATCGCACTTGCAACACCGCCAGCCCATTCGCTGGTAGCTGTAGCACCAATGTCCCATCGACCAGCTTTTCGCTGTCCGCCGCCACTGTGCCTGACACCCCTCGCAACTGCTCCGTCTGGCTCTGGGTCGGATACGACGGACTTCCCATCCTCTCCCAGGCGCCAAGAGTATTTCCGTGTTCGTCATCCACCCGGCGGATATACGCACGGGCGTCGGACTTGACGCCTTTGAACGCCAGCTTGACGGTCTTCGCCTCGCCGCTGGAGCCGGGGTCGACCACGTTCCAGACGGCCACCACCAGAGACTTGTCAGTGGCCTTGGTGACGAGCACATTTTCGTTGCTGTTCTCCAGACGCTCATTGCCCAGCCGGTGCAGCAACTGCATCGCATAGAACGACGGCTTGGGAATATTGCCCGCTGCGATCAGCCCAAAGCCGCCATAAAACGGCGTCTTTACCACGCCCTGCTCCTCGAAAACGTCGGAAAAGGTCCACAGCGACATCATCTGGGTCAGGCCGTCGCACTGCGCGATCGTCGTCGCCAGCCACGGGCCCATATAGACGGAATCGGTGACCGCAACTGTGTTGTCGTAGGCGGCGTTGTATTCGCTCCAGATCAGCGGCATGTTCGGGCGCGAAGACGACTGGATCTCCTCGTGAACTTTCTTCACCGCGCGGCAGACCATCTGGTCGCGAGGGATGTTCTCGTTGGTGTGGAACACGTCGCTGGCTTTGTCGTTGCCGTAAACATGCGTAGAGACAAAGTCGAGGGGCACGTTCGCCTGGTCGGCGTGCTTGATCATGTCGCCCACCCATGCCGCCTGCGCGGTTGCCGGTCCGCCTACCCGCAACCTCTGACTCACGGCCTTGATGTCGCGCGCGGAGTGATCGTACAGCTCAAAGTACGTCTGCTGCCTTGGCGTGCCGCTCCAGAAATCGAGGTTCGGCTCGTTCCACACCTCGAAGTACCACCGCGCAACTTCGTCGAGTCCGTATCGATCAACGAGATGCTTGACCAGTTGCGTGATCATGTCGTCCCACTTGGCGTAGTCCTTCGGCGGTGAGACGTTAGGGTGATACCAAAAGGACTGCAGGTCCGGTCGCGCCGCCAGCTTGTAGGGCATGAAGCTGAGCTCAACGAACGGCTTTACATCCGCGGCGAGCAGGCCATCGTAAATCTGGTCCACATAAGAGAAGTTGTAGACCGGCTTGCCCTGCTTGTCCTCGTCATAAACGCCGACATCATCCAGCAAAATTCCATGGAAGCGGATGTAGTCGATGTCGGTGATCTGGCGCACAGTGCGCAGATCGCGACGATACGAATCGCGCAGGCTCAGGATGGCGCGCCCCGAGCCGAACATCTGCTCCCAGTAATGTGGAAACGGATGAGCAGGAGCACTGGCATCAATCGTTATGGTTTGCATGGGAGCCTGTGCCAACATCGGAAGCACACAGAGCGCAAGCGTGAAGACTAAGAGGATTCGGGTCCGCATCGTTCTAAACGGCCATACAGCCGATAAGATGATTATGCGCACTGTGCAGTTTTCTGGAAAGAGCAGGTATATGTGATCCTGGGCGAGGAGCCCGTAGTTCTCTTACTCTGTCATCCTGAGCGAAGTGAGGCGAAGCCGAGCGGAGTCGAAGGACCCCTGCAATTACCCAATCCGGCGCGCGCTAGCATCTATCCTCAATCTCCAATAATCTAGTCCGGCCAGAGGATTGACTGTGAAGCATAGAAAACTTGGTACGTCCGACCTCCACATCTCCGTCATCGGACTTGGCTGCAACAACTTCGGCTTCGTTGCCAACATGGATGTCGCAGCCTCGCGCAAGGTCATCGACCAGGCCATCGATTCCGGTGTCAATTTTTTGGATACTTCCGACAGCTATGGCACCTCGGAGAACATTCTCGGCGAAGTGCTCGGTGAGCGGCGAAAGAAGATTGTGCTGGCGACCAAATTCGGCTCCCGGCAGAACGCTCTGGGCGAGAAGAGCGGGAACTCGCGCGGCTACATCCTGGCGGAAGCCGAAGAGAGCTTGAGGCGCCTTCGAACCGACTGGATCGATCTTTACCAGATCCACTATCCCGATCCCAAAACTCCTATCGAAGAAACGCTTCGCGCGCTCGACGATGTGGTGAAGAGCGGTAAAGTCCGTTACATCGGCTGTTCTAATTTCTCGGCAGTTCAATTAGAAGAAGCAGAACAAACCGCGAAAAAGCATCACCTGACGAAACTTGTTTCCAGCCAGGATGAATTCAGTTTGCTGGCGCACGACATTAAGAGCGATCGCCTGCCGCTGATCGAAGCGCACGGCATGAGCGAGCTGCCGTATTTTCCCCTGGCCAGCGGCATGCTTACCGGCAAACACAAGCGCGGCCAGCCTGCGGCGAAGGGAACGCGGCTCGCGGAGAAACCATTTCTGGCCGAGCGCTACTTGCACGATGCCAACCACGCCAAAGTGGAACGACTCGAGAAGTTCGCCAGGGATCGGGGCCATACGCTGCTGGAGTTGGCATTCGGCTGGTTGCTATCCCATCAGGTTGTCGCCAGCGTGATCGCCGGAGCCACCAAGCCCGAGCAGATCGAAGCCAACGCCAAAGCTGGAGAATGGGAGTTGAGCAAGGAAGAGCTGGCCGAAGTCGATCGGATCACCGGTGCAGCCTCGCAAGCGGCATAACGTCCGCATCAGCGCGCTTCAGCGCATCGTCTGGTGGCATGCCGGACCCAAGAAACGGTACTCGCCGTAGTGGAGTGGGAACCACCAAAATTGTCATCACGAGGAGCCCTTCAGGGCGAGGAGGGATCTGCTGTTCGCCGCGAGCCGCATCATGCAGGCGAGCGAAAAGCAGATCCCTCCTCCGGCTGAAGCCGTCGTCGTGATGACAATTCTTGCAAATGACGCGTGCTGAATATCTCGGTGCCTGATTTTCAAGCGACGGGAACAACGGCTGCTTCTCTTACGATCCAGCCGCGACAAGCTGTTGGCTGACCAAAAAATTTTCCGCCACCGCCCCCGCATCCTTCTTCTCGCCATCCACCGCGTAGTTCATCGCGCGCATGTCGTCAGCGGTAATGCAGCCAGCGAGGCGCTCGAAGGCTGCCCTAGCCTGCGGACATCTCGCAAACAGCGCCGGTCGCACAATCGGAACCGCGTCATAAGGCGGAAAATAGTGCTTGTCATCTTCCAGCACAACTAGCCCGAGCGCAGCGATCAGACCATCCGTGTTGTTGCCGGCAACGATATCGACGGACTTATTCTGTAGTGCGCGATAGAGCAGGCCCAGGTCCATCACGCGAGGCGTCTCGGCGAAGCGCAGGTCGTAAGTCTTCACCAGTCCCCTATATCCGTCCTGCCGCTCGAGGAACTCGTAGCCGACTCCAAGCTGCATCTTGGGCGCGAAGGCCGCCACCTGCGACAGCGTCTTCACGCCCGTTCGCCGCGCGTCGTCTCCGCGCATCACCATCGCGAAGCTGTTATTGAATCCCAGCGGCGGCATCACCTCCAGATCGAAGCGGCGTTTGTACTCCTCCTTCACCCGCTGATAAACCGCAGCTGGATCGCCCGAGTACTGCTCCTTTAGAATTGCCGCCAGCGCCGTGCCCGTGTATTCGACGTAGGCATCGATGCGCCCGGCAAGGATCGCCTGCTGGCAGATGTATGTCCCGGCGAGGTAGAAACGGCCCTCCACGGGAGTCCGGCAAACATTGCTGAGATATTGTTTGAGTATCTCGCCCAGGATGAGCTGCTCGGTGAAGTTCTTAGAGCCGACCGTCAGCTGGGATTGACGCGAGATACAGCCGCTGCAACATGCCAACGCCAATCCGGAGAGAAATGTGCGGCGGTCCATAGGGGAGCTTATTAACCACAGAGACACAGAGACACAAAGGAAGCTAAAAGTTTTCGTTCCGAGTGAGTCAACAGTGGTTCCCGATTCTTAAAGCGTTTTTCGGAGCATTTAGTGGAGAATAATTCCTGGTTCTTTTCTGTGCCTCTGTGTCTCTGTGGTTAATTGCTTTTCCGGTGCCGTACCAGCAGCTGTTCCACCCCGCTCAGCAACAGATCCGCAGCTAGCGCCATCAGCGCGGCAGGAATGGCGCCTGCAAGAATCACACCGTTATCGACCATAGCAATGCCGCGAAAGATGAACTCGCCGAGACCTCCCGCGCCGATAGCAGCCGCGATCGTCGCAACTCCGATGGTGATCACGGTGGAGGTGCGAATGCCCGCCAGCATCACCGGCAGCGCCAGTGGCAATTCGACATTCCACAGAAGCTGTCCCGAGGTGAGCCCCATCGCAACCGCGGCCTCGTGCACTGGCGGGCTGATGCCGGAAATTCCCACGTAGGTGTTGCGAACAATCGGTAGCAGCGCGTAGAGAGCCAACGCCGCAATCGCCAGCCTATCGGCCCGAGCTCCCAGCCACGGCAGAGGCAGCAGCAGTCCGAAGAGCGCGAGGCTGGGTATGGTCTGAATGACGTTGGTACTGCCCAGGACGACAGCTTTCCATCTCGGCCGCCGCGTCAACAGAATTCCCAACGGCACCCCAATCACGATTGCCAGCAGCATCGACACGCCGACCAGCCACAGATGCTCGGCGGTCAACGTTGCGACCTCGCGCGGATGAGTGAGAAGGAAGTGCATGTTGGCTCTTGGCCCTTGGCTCTTGGCCACTGACTCTTAGCTCTTAGCACTGGGCTTATGGGAGAGCTCTTGTCCTTTCGCTGAAGCCAAGTGCCAAGAGCCAACAGCCAATGGCCCTCGGCTAGTTCCGAAACATCTCCTGCCCCGCGCGAAACACATCAACGTAGGCTTTCACCGCCGCATCTGTTGCCGCCAGAAACTCCTCAGGCGCGTAAACCCCTCGTAGCCCGCCGTTCTCCATCAGCGCAATCCGAGTTCCGAGTTGCAGCGCCTCTCCTACATCGTGGGTCACGAACACGACCGTCTTGCCGAGTTTCTGCTGTAAGCGATTAAACTCCGCACGAATCTCGGCGCGTGTTATTGGATCGAGCGCGCCGAAGGGCTCGTCCATCAGCAGGATTGGCGGATCGGCGGCCAGCGCCCGTGCCAGCCCGACACGCTGCCGTTGTCCGCCGGAGAGCTCATTGGGAAACCGCGACGCGAAGTCGCTGATTGGCAATCCCACCAATGTCAGCACTTCTTCGACGCGCGCTGCGATACGCTGCCCCTCCCATCGCTCCAGCTTCGGGATCAGGGCCACGTTTTCGTAGATGGTGTAATGGGGGAAAAGGCCGACATCCTGAATTGCATACCCGATGCCGCGCCGCAGTTCGATTGTGTCCCACTCGCTGACTGACTTGCCGTCAACACAAACTGTACCCGACGTCGCGATGAGCAGGCGATTAATCAGTTTCAGAGAAGTTGTTTTTCCCGATCCGCTGCGGCCTACCAGGGTCAGCGTTTCGCCGCGGTTCACGGCAAGATTGAGGTCTGACAGCAGGGGCCTCCCGTCAGGAAGCCGAAAGCCGGCGTTAGCGAACTCAATGGCGACATTGTTCTCGCGTGGCATCGGCGATAAGAATGCCGCACAAGCGTATCAGAGTCGCGCCCGTAGCTTGATCGGCACAAACACAGATGCCGGAGCAGTCCCGCGAACCGCTCCGGCAATTCTTGACCTCAGCCCTGTGCAGGACGACTAGTACCTATTCCGTCCGCCACCGCCACCGCCACGTCCACCTCGTCCACCGCCGAAATCGCGGCGAGGCCGGTCGGTCTTGGGACGCGCTTCATTCACCGTCAGGTTGCGGCCGCCGAGGCTCATGCCGTTCAGCGCTTCCATCGCCTTTTGGGCCGCATCATCGTCCGGCATTTCCACGAACGCGAAACCACGCGACTGCCCGGTGTCTCGGTCCGTCACAATGCTGACCCTGTCGACTGGGCCGTACGCTTCGAACATCTGGCGTACCTCGTCTTCAGACGCATTGAAACTCAGGTTCCCCACGTAAATATTCTTCATCGCTTCCTCGCTTTTGGATTAGGCCGCTTGCCGCCGATGCTTCTGGCAGCTCAGAGCGCCGCAGATGGGGTTCGCACGACCGAAGACTCAACTGACTTCTATCGCCGGAAAGAGAGGAGGGCGACATTCGCCGCCCTCACTTCGGATGCCTCAGTTACAGAACCTGAACGTTCTCAGCCTGCCAGCCCTTGGCGCCACGCTTCACGTCGAAGCTGACAGCCTGGCCTTCCTGCAAAGTGCGGAAGCCGCTCGACTGAATCGCCGAGAAGTGCACGAAAACGTCTTCGCCGTTCTGACGGGAGATGAAGCCAAACCCTTTGGCATCGTTAAACCACTTTACTGTTCCTTGTTCCATTTGTGTTCTTATTTTCCTTAATGTTGATGTTGCGTCGGTGAATCGGAAGGTTACAGGCAGGAATCGCTCGAGACAAAGGAGGGATGGCTGCTAAACGCGCCGTTCGAACATACGCAAATACATTCTACCTCAAGCGTTGCAAGAAACATATAGTCGCGCCAATCCAGGATCCTCGCAGGTCGAAGTCAAGCTAGTCTAGTGCAAGTGTGGAACCTTACGGGAGCCCGTTTAGAGACCAGCGCCACAAGGTATTCACGTATGTGAAACTCTTCTTCGGGATTTACCTTGACTTCCAGCCGAGACCACAGCAAAATGCGGCCAACTGACGCGCGTGGGCCCTCAGAACATCGCGCTAGGTTATTGATAACAAACGCTCTTCGTACGCAGCATATTCCCCGGGTGCGTCCGTACCGTAGCGTGGAAAGAAGCGACAAGATGCAACTTAAAAGACAGCTTCGGCTTTTCCCGCTTGTACTGTGTCTCCTGACGTGCCTCCTGGCTGGCACCGCGGCTGCCCAGGGGATTCGATTTGTTCCCGACTTCGGTACACCCCAGGCTATTCACTTGCAATTGAACGGATCCTCGCTGGGAACCTGGAACTCGCAGGTCGTGTTGCGTCTGACCGACGGCAAGCCAACCCTGGAAGACCATACGGCGTACTTCAACATCGCGCAAAACGTTTCCAAGGGCTTCACCACGTACTTCGCTTTTCAGATGCATGCCCCCACCAACTGCTGCAACCCCGGGGATGGCTTCGCGTTTATCATCCAGAATTCCACGGCGACCGACACCACGCAAGGCGCCTCGGGCACAGGCATTCACGCGGTCGGCTCTGAGGATGGTGGCGAGGGTTACTCAGGCATTAACAACAGCCTCGCAGTCGAATTCGATATCTTCGGGGATCCTTGGGACCCGACCTCCAACCACATTGCCATTCAAACTTGCGGCGGCAGCCTGAGCCTGTTCAATTCTCCGGTGCATCTGCCCGGACAGTACACGATCGGCAACAACCACGATGTTACCAGTTGCCTCCTGAGTCAGGACGCGATCAACAGCAACATTTCGCAACTCGGTCCGGTTTGCAATGGCAGCAGCTGCACGGATGGCGCGGTCCACCAGGTAGTCGTCGATTACGAAGCGCCACCGACCAATCAGCAGCAGGGAACGTTACAAGTGTTTCTCGATCCAACCTTCTATCCGGGCACGCACACACCAATCAACGGATCGCAGCCGGTGATCAGCGTGCCCTACAACGTCGTTTTCACGTCCAGCAATCCTCTGGGGCTCAACCTCTCCAATAGCGGGCAGCTGTATATAGGCTTCGGCGGTTCACAGCCTGCCACGGGCAATATGAACGGTCCAAGCGGCGGCACAACGATTGACCTCCTGTCGTGGGAATTCAACACGCATGGTCCGAGCGAGATCACGCATACGATTCCGGCTGGTGGTGTCGAGGATGACTTCACGTTCGGCGCCCATCAATTCGCAGTGACTTATCCCGTGGGATTCACGAATCCCCAGGACATCACGATGTCGGTGCTGGCCACGCCATGGAACCAGCAGACCTTCTTTACGCAGCGTCTGATGGGGACGGATTTTGCTAACGAGAATTGCCTCATCTACCTGGGAACGGGCGGCAGCTGCATCGTGTATACCGTCAGTTGCTCGCTCGACGGAGACCCGATCACCTGCCCGCAGGAAGTCGAGGACGATATTGACATCTGCAGCCAGTTCTATCTTCCTCAACAGGTTTCGAATCTCGTCACGGATTTTCTGAAGGCCGATCCCAGCGGTTCCAATAACTGGTGCAGCATCTGGCGGAAGTTCGACAGCGGGTTGATGGATCCAGTGGTCTCGGGGAAGGGCAGAGGTTTTTCCGATATTGTCGCGACTATCAGTTCGTCGGGGCAGGGCCCAGCATGCCGATTCGATTCGCTGGAAGAGGCGACGCAGATACTTGAGCAGCAGGTCAGCGATCCGATACCGATGGGCTTCTGCCCACCGCTCGCGCCAGGTCAGTAGGACCAGGTTCGGACTGGGTCGTTGATTTCCCAGACGCGCTCCCATCAGGACGGTGGAAGCGCGTTTTTGCTTGACGACTTACGCTCCGCCGTTCTGGTACGACTTCGCCGCATCCTGGTAGACATTCTTCAGGTCCGCCCGCTCAAGGACGCGTCCGGCGCCGTCCTGTTTGCTGAGAGACTCCAGAATCTTCGCCGCTTCGCGATAGTGCGATACGGCGTCCTTAGTGTCGCCGCTGCGGTCCAAAGACTTGCCCAGCCAGTACTGGGCTTGGGCCTGCTGGATTCGCAAGCCGAGCTTGTCAGCATGGGCGACGGCATTGTCCAACTCCTGCTGCGCAGCCGC
>Ga0126381_100007954_pt1 | contig 11830 bp, 10 predicted proteins | sample PanSoiMetPlot_28_FD_96465 | JGI IMG/M metagenome (GOLD analysis project Ga0126381, IMG submission 96465) | Tropical forest soil microbial communities from Panama - MetaG Plot_28 | ecosystem: Environmental > Terrestrial > Soil > Tropical forest > Bulk soil | place: Panama | collected 2016-02-17
GAGCAACCGAACCAGCGACCGTAGCATCCCAATCCGACGCCGTCGGGGCGGCAGGAGGAAACCTTCCATGGCAAACGAAAAGGAATCACGCGGGAGCGGATCGGCAAGTGAGCGTCAGTCCGGGAGTAAGACAGGAGATACTACCCAACGCAGACAGCCAATCTCACGCGAGGAGGAACGGGGCCGGCACCGCCGCGACGAGGATTTCGAGAGCCAGCAATCGGACGCGGATGCGGAAGGGGGATCGCGCCAAACCAGCACCGCGGAGGATGAGTTGGGCCAGGTGTGACAAGGTCAATTTTCCAGTTGCCCACTGTCCGCCGCGGTGATCGCTGCATACCTGCGATCAGCACAACGCAATGGCAAGCATCAAGGCAGCGCACCGATAATCTTTTTGTATTCGTCCTCGGTAAAGGCGCGACAGGTCTCGGTCGTGAAACTTCCCTGCGATGTTGAGGACAAAATCGCCTTTGCAAGCGCAACATCGTCGGGCGCTTCCAGAATCGCTATCATGTCGTATTGGCCGGTGACCATCCAGAAGTGCGGCATTTTAATACCGGCGGACTCATAAGCTTTCCGCGCCGCATTCAGACGATCAGGGCTCTGTTTAATATTTTGAAGCCCCTGACCAGTCCATTTGGACATAACGACGTAGGTAGGCATAGCGGCCTCTCTAGTGGGTCATTCTATGCCAATTCATCGGCGGCTGGAAGTGCACATCAGTCACTGTGACGATACGCCGACTCTTCCATTCATGCCCGTATCACCGGCGAACCGGAAGTTTCGGCGAAGATTCGTCAAAGTTCCGGATTGCCGACCGCCCAGAACGAGTCTCCTTCACGATGGCCACCCGTCTTATTTGCTCTTCGTTATGAGAATTTCCACGATGCTCTGGTGATCCCCGAGCTGCGCTAGATCGAGCGCCGTTCGACCCTGTGAATCCTGAATCGATGGATCTGCTCCGGAAGCGAGCAAAGCTTCGACGATTGCCTTGTGGCCTTCCCGGGCTGCTTCGTGAAGCGGAGTGGCTCGGCCTTCAAGAATATTGACAGCTGTAGGATCCATGCGAAGAACCATCTCGAAGATACCTGCGAATCCCCAACTCGCAGCCACGCATATCCCAAAGGCCCTGGGAGTGCAGTCATACTCGTGGTCCCGAGCGGTTGGATCAGCCCCGGCCTCAAGCAGGAGTTTGACAACTTCTGCCTGGCCGCTGAAGTAGGCCCAGTGCAGTGCCGTTGCGCCGAGGAAGGCTCGAAACGAGAGGTCGGGATCGTGCGCAAGGAGCTCCCGGACAACCTGCACGTGGCCGTTTCGGCTCGAAAAATAAAGGGCGTCCGATATCCGCTCGCGGGTCGTCGCAGGCGGGACCGGCAATCTCTTCCCGTCAACCCATCGCGAGCTCCCTGTCCGCGATGCATTCTTTCGAAGCTTCCCCCGCGCATCGAAAAACGATCGCACTCGCTCGAGGTCGCCCATGCCCGCCGCGGAGAAGAAGTCCGGCTCGATGCCATGCAGAACCAGGGTCTCTGCCGCATTCTTGGCGCCGACGGTCAATGCCCAAGAGAGTGCATTGTGCCCGCTCCTTCCGAAGTAGGTTCGTGGATCAGCACGATGCCGGAGCAGGAATTCGATCACACCGGGGTTATCGCATTCGGCGGCCACGTGAATCGCAGTTTGGCCTTCGGATCCTGCGAGCCTCACGAGCCGAGGGTTGCCCTGGACAAGGGAGCCTATCCTCGCACGATCGTCGTGCCGGATCGCATCGAAGAGCTTGGGAAGATGTGTTAACTGGTCAATGCGGTCTTTGAGCCTCCGCCAGCTTGAAAAACCGTGCTCCCGGGCAACATCAAGTTGCGCTTCAGCGAGTCTTGTCTCGGGATGATGCACGCGCAATTGGTCGAGCCGCTTCTTCGCGGACTTTTTGTACCAATTGAGGTCGGGGCGAACAGGAAGCGCTTGGGCTTCTGGCATGATACCTTCCTCCAATCTCGCCCGCTGTCCGCGTGATCGGGCTTGAAAGAAGGTATTGCAAGCGGAGACAACACAGGCGGGAAATTCCCTTTACGCGGACCGTCGGCTTCCTGATAAGCCTCGACCGATTATATGGGCCGAATTGGATTTGTGACAATAACCCGCTTCTCGCCACAGGTACGCATTCCGTTGATTGGAGTTGTCCACTCGTTTTGAAAAGGTAAAAACAGTCCGTGGTTCTTCGTTTGCCTTAGCGAATATGCCACGCGCCGAGACCAAAGGCACGGTAAAGCGTGTAGCAGCAGCGATCATCGTTGCTCCGCAAATCGATCAAAGTCCCGAGTCACCGGCAGACCGAAGTTACGCCGCGCTGGGGGCGAAAATTCGTCAGAGTTCCCGCGAGTCCGGACCATTTGGGAGCATCTGGGCATCAATGGCCTAGAATGACCGCATCGCAGAAGTTCTTTGCAATCGCTGAGTTTGGAGGTTTGCCCTGGACGGGTCAGCAATATCGCTTGTGCTACGACTTGCGGTGGTGACGGCAGGAACACTGTACATTGCCGGGCAGGTGAAGAAGCCAACACGGTTCGTGGGACGGCTGTTTGCGTGGCTGATGAACGGTAGTCACTCGGCTCTTACCGACTGGGCGCTGACTCATCTCAGAGTTGACAGATACGCAAAGGTACTCGACGTGGGATGCGGCGGTGGCAGAACAATTGAAAAGCTGGCGGCGATGGCAACCTCGGTCTACGGAATCGACTATGCCGCTGGAAGTGTTGCCGCATCGTGTGCGCACAACAAGCATTTAATCGAAGAAGGCAGGGTCCATGTCGAACGGGCTTCGGTGTCACGGCTTCCGTTTACGGATGATTTCTTCGATTTGGTAACCGCAGTCGAGACGCAATACTATTGGCCGGATCTCCTCAACGACATGCGGGAGATTCGGCGCGTTCTGAGGCCGGGCGGAGATCTCATGGTGGTAGCGGAGTCGTACAAGGGTGGGCGTCACGACTGGCTTCTGGGAACGGTGATGAAGCTAATCGGCTCGCACCGAATGAGCGTTGAAGATCATCGAGCTTTGTTTACGGCAGCTGGCTACACAGAGATAGAGCTATTTGAAGAACTGGGCAGAGGCTGGCTTTGCGCCATCGGGCGGAAACCCATCATGTAGGGAGGTCACGTCATAGACTCAACAACTTAAAGAAATCCCTTCCACCAAGTGAAACTAAAGTGAAAGGGAGACGACGATGCGGTCGTGAATACTCACCCGACACGTTTACCTCTAAGGATGGGAAACCGCCACCCCTATACGAAGCAAGGGAAGCCTGTTAGAGTCGCGCGATGATGGGCAGTGCGTCTCACTATTGGATAACTGCCCGTTCTCAACGCGAGTTGCAATCGTGCGATCAGAGCGTCTTTGGGACGGCACCTCCTATGTAGAGTCGCGCATTTGACTGGGGTGTTAGATATTGCTCGATCGTTCCATATCGATCGCTCTCGGGAACAGGATGTTGTTCTCGAGATGAATATGTTGGTGCAGATCCTGCTCGAATTCGTGGAGTCCCCGGTAGAACGCGTGAAACGTCGGGCATGCGCCAACTGGTGGGTTAAAGTCGCTGCTGAGTTCGCGCATCCGCGCAACAAGGGCTCCGGCAGAATCATGCTCCTGGGTCATCATCGCGATCGGGTTCGTAACGGAGCCGAAGCAGCCGTGTGGTTTCGGTGTCCCATCGGCAACCGCCCGCTCAAACTTCGTTATGTACGGGAATAGGACTAGCTCTTCCTTCGCACAATGCTGCAGCAGTTCCTCGCCCAACTCGCTGAGCGTTAATTGGATTGCGGGTAGTTCGGGCTTGGTGTCTCCGTGCCGGCGGACTACCTTTTCTGCCAGTTCCGTAAGGCGCGGCAGTTCCCTTCTCACATACGCGTGGTGCGTGTTGACAATGTGCGCAGCGAGCACGCCGAGCGGTTGAGCGCTCCAGTCTTCGATCTCGCGTTCGGCCGGTCCGGTACTCTCAAGCGCTTTGACCACTTCATCCACCGAAAGATTTCTTGCGGTGCATGCCTCGCTTAGCGGCTTCTTGCCGCCGCAGCAATAGTCAATACCGAATGCTTCAAATACGCGAATCGTGGCGGGGTTCTCCAGAGCTATGTCGCGAACAGTCCTTGTGGCTACAGTCATTTCGACCTCCATGCATTTCAGCCTAGACATGTCATGATCGGGCCTCAGCGACTTTGGTCACTCGGAGACGCCTTTATCGCTAACGGAGCCGACGCAGGTATGCGTCCAGTTGTCCGTATGCCCTTGTGGCATTCGTCGACCCGTCCCACTGCTGCTCGAATACGCCCAGAAACCCGGATTCCGAGAACATGCGCTGTCGCACGTCCCCCTCGAGCACGGCACCGGCTGGTTTCCAATCCGGACCCAACGCCTGCTTGGCCGATTGGAGCAGCGCGGCCGCGCTTCGGAGGTCTCCACGCTTCCAGGCGACATACCCGCGGAAATACCATGCATTGGCTGCACGCGGATTTGCCTGGCAAACGCGGGAGAAGCTTGATTCCGCGGAGGCCAGGTCTCCCCGCGCAAGCTCTACTTCTCCAAGCAGGGCCAGCGTTCCAGTTTCCTCCGAGTTGAGCTTCAGTGCGGACCGAAGTGTCTCGCGTGCCAACGTCAACTGGCCCCGCGATGTCGCAGAGGCGGCTAAAAGTTCTCCTTTGCGCTGGAAGGCGCGGTGGTTTTGGGGATTAATATGCAACAGTACATCGAGCTCTGCGATTGCGGCGGGAATATCTCCAAGCGCGGTAAGGCAGTTGGCAAGATAGTAGTGTGAATCCTCATGGTTCGGGTTGAGAGCCAGTGCCTCGCGAAATAGGTCGGCGCCTTTCGCGAAATCGTGCTCTCGCTTCATGGCGTCCATGGCTGCGTGCTGTTTCAGCCAGAACTGCACCGCAATTGATTTGGGATCTTCGTTCTTGGCTGAAGTTGACGGAGCCGGTGCACTCACGCTAGTCCCGAACGGCTTCGCCTGCGCTTCTCCCTGGGTGATATCCCAGATCCGGTTGGCGGCGACATGGGTCCACGTCTCCGACGGGCCGCGCAGCCAATGTACTTCGAGGCGGTCGATGACATTTGCAGAACCAAGACCGATATGGACCCGATGGCTGTCCTGTGAAAGATAGGAGGAACTTCCAACGCTTCGGCGGATTGGCACGCCCTTCACCCATGCAATTACGGTGGCGCCGTCACCGAACCCAAGCGGCGCATTCGTCGGAGGAACTCGATCGTGCAGCCGTAGTTCCACCCAGTTGCCCTGTGGGATGTCGTTGCGAAGCAGGCGCACACCCTCACCGTGATCCACGATTGCGACGTCCATCGCGCCGTCATTGTTATAGTCAGCAACGGCAAGACCGCGGCTCACGTGCGGCTGCGAGAAATTGCGATTCCAGGGTGCAAGGTTATGAAAGAAGTCACCCTGCGCATTCCAGAACAAAAACGAAGGCATAGGGCTGAGCCGGCGAGGCGAAGTCTGCTTATCTTCGAACGTGCTCCCATTTGCGACAAGAAGATCGAGCCACCCGTCGGAATCGATATCGACGAAGCTTGTGCCCCAACCTACGCTTCGCATCGACGGCTCACCTATCCCGGTTGTCGCTGCGACGTCAGTGAAGTGGAGATCGGATTTGCCTTTCTCTTCTTGCTCTTTCAATAAGGATTGATAGAGCGCGAATCCCTGCGCAATCCAGTGCGAGATAAACAGGTCATCGTCGCCATCCCGGTCAAAGTCGCCGGCGGCCAAACCCATCGATCCGCGATATTCCTCCACCCATGCGTCCTTTCCTGCATCGACAAATGTTCCGTGATGGTTCATGTAGAGCTTGTTTTCGGAAATGTCGTTGGCCACGTACAGATCCGGCCACCCGTCGCCATTGAAATCGTGCCAAAGCGCCACCAGGCTCCGACCGTCTGGATTTGCAACGCCAAGGTCTTTCGCCACCTCTGTGAACGTGCCATTTCCGTTATTGCGGAAGAGCAGGTTTCGTTCAGGCTCATACGACGCCGGGTTCAACGTGAAAGGGACCTCCATCCCAAACTGGGTGGAGGATGTGGATTCCTTTCCGGTGTCGGGCTTGTACTTGACGTATCCGCAGACATAAAGATCCAGGTAGCCATCGCGGTTATAGTCGCCCCACGATGCCCCGGCCCAGAAGCCCTTAGGAGAAGGAAACGACCTGTCGCGGACAAGGTGGCCGCGATCGTTGCGAAACAAGATGATGGTGTCATACCCCGTCACAACGAGATCGAGCCAGCCATCATTGTTGTAGTCACCCCATGCTGCCGCCATGCCGTGAATGCGCAGATCGGGAAAGTCCTTGACGCGTTCAAAGCGGCCGTTGCCGAGATTGCGATACAGACTCGAAGGCGCAAGTTGCGACACGGCCGCATTGAGCGGCCCTCCGCCGCTCACGACGAAAACATCCTCAAGCCCATCGTTATCAAAGTCTCCCCAGGCCACACCGGAACCCATATCTTCGGGCAACTGCGATGTTCGCGCGCCCTGGAACTGGCGAAACGAATCGAGACCGGCAAGCTTCGTAACATCGGTGAATAGCGGCTCCGGCGCGCCCGCCGGAAGCTTCTTACCGGGGTCGAGCAGACGGTCCACCGACCCGGACAACTTCGTCGTGCTCCTCAACGCTGGAGGCGGAGCAGTGCGCTTCTCTGCACCTCTCTCGGCGACAACATTCGTGATGTCCTTCGAGGCCTCGCCGGGCACATACTCTTCGGGCTGGTTATCCTTCCGGATACGCCAGGTGACGACGCCCGAAATACCGACGAGCACGAGTAGCCCGGCGGCAGTCCAGCTCAGGCGACGAAGGCGCTTCGAAGTTCGCTTCGGCTTCTCAAGCGTGTCTATCGGCATATTTCTGGCCCTCCCTGGCGGTTTACGCACACAGTCGCAGAGGCACTTGAGATATCAACCACCGGAGCCGTAAGTCCGGACTTCTCACCCATGACGTAATTCAGCAAAAACTGATCGATCTTGCGATAGTGGAGGATCGCCTCAACTCGCAGCGGTCCGGGGTCGGTTGCTCCAGGAACTGTGAACCGCTGATCCGATGCTTTTTGCGCAGACCTCTTCGCGGGGTTCCCCGATGGGCAGATCACGCTATAGTCGACCGTGTCGGAGTATCCGGGAAAGAGGGAGCGACGATAGCGAACGCCTACCATCTCCCACAAGTTGTGCCGGTCAATGAGGTTGCCATATTGGTCGACAGGTTCTGCTTTGAAGAGAAACGTGCCTGGTGGGAGGAAATTGCGTTCATCTCGCTGTCCGGATACGAATACTGTCTTACCTGTTGCGTCAGTGACACGCAACTCAACCCAGCTCTGGATCATATCCAGCGGGCCGGTCGGGTAATCGTGGCCCACCTTGTTCGAGGTCATAACAACGCGAATGGGAAATTGCTTGCCGGGCGCAACCGATTGCGGCGCTTCAATCCGGATCTTTACCACCGGACCGTCTGTCCATTTGTTTCGAATCTCCGGAATCTCGATGTGGCCCGTCAACCAGTCCGTCGTCAGCTTCACGTGCTGGTTGGCTCCATCCAACTTCAATAGCGCTGGGACGAAATTGTTCGCAGCAAGAAAACGATGGCTCCGATGCTGATGATCGCCGGGGCTTCGGTTGTAATCCATTGCATCGCCGGCGGCCGGATCGTGCGAAGCCATAAGCGGCATGTGGCACTCACGGCACTCGATCGTGCTGCGTGCATCGCCTTTATGGTTCCAGTGACTCGCGGCCCAGTTGTCATATTGATTCTGCAACTGCACCCAGCCGACACGATTGATCTCTTGATCGATGAACTGCTTGTGACATGCCGCGCAATACTCCGGTGTCTTGTACATCCGTTTGTTAAGCCGATTGTGCTGTGCGGGCCAGGAGCGAATCAGAAAATTGCGCGCAATGGAGCCTAAGGTGTGATCGGGGCTCCATTGCCACAGGTACTCCTTCGGCTGCGCGATGGTGTAGTTTGCGTTTCCCCGGATATCCGTTTTCTGGATGGAGTGGCAGGCGAGGCACGATATGCCTTCGTTGTAGCCGAGTTGCCCGGTCAGATTGGCAGCAAAGATGTTCTTTGTACCGGAGAACAGAGAGATGGGGTCGTGGCAACCGCCGCAGTAGCGCGTCGACTCTGGCCCGTTCTGTTTCGCCATGACGTTTTGGATTCCCTGAAAAATGGGATCCATGGCGGCGTACCTGTGCGCGCTGGTTTTCCACTCGTTGTAAATCTCGGTATGGCATCTGCTCTGTCCACAACTCTCCGAACCGGCGAGGGAGCGCGGATCATATGCCCCATTGGTCGACGTATGCGCAAGGCTGGGAGCAAAAGGCCGATTGGCGCCATAAGCATAGCTGTAGTCTCGAGGAAACCGGTTTTGGTACTTGGTGCCGGAATAACCGGAATTGCAAAGCCAGACCAGTATGCCAACGGCGAGAGTCCCAGCGACTGTTGTGGACGCCCAGCCCACAACGGCCCGTGATGTACCGGTCTTGCGGCGCCGCCAATACGCCAGAGCCAGGTGCGGAAGTGTCGCGGCAACTCCGAGAAGCGTCGAGATCAAATGCAGGTACCGCAACCAGGCCCAGGTCTTGACCAAGAAGAGCGCTTGCCCTGCAAGGACGATACCCGTGACCATGCAAATCGTCAGCACACAGGCGCCTGCGTAACCCAGTAGCAACACATCTGACATGGCCTGAGTACGATAGGTTTTCCAATGGTGAACGAAGTACCAGACAAGAGGTGCGACCGAGAGAACACCCACGACCGTGTGAAATATCAAGCCCCATTCAATGGCGGGATGAAACGGTCCGAACGTGATGGCCAAGCCTGAGGCGAGCTCAAAGAGAAGAAGCGCTGCTATGCAGCGGGACAGGATAGAAGACCAGCCGGGCCGTGTGGATTCGGCCGGAGATTCGTTGATTTGCATTCGAGCCTCTACAGAACTCAGTCAACATAGAGGCTCGAATGCAGCGCGGAAAGCGACCAAAGTCACAGGCTTTGACCCGTTTAATTCCTGTATCCATCGGAAGGTGGACTATCTGTTCAGCCAAAAAGGTGAGATGTTCAAACATACGCGAAACGCCGAGGCCTTAAGGGTGCTCGCCTGTTTATTCGCGAAAGTTTCTTTGAGCCTCCCGATCGAAGCGAAACACGTAGCGTAGCAAACCCGCATTCAGGCCGAATAAACCGGTCGAGGCGAGCGCCGCAGGCACAAGCGTCGAGTAGTGCCCGCGCAACAACGCCTCCATAGAAAAAGTAAGCAACCAGAGCTGAAGCACAACCGTAGTAGCCACCAGGATCAGGATTGCCGTGAAGAGGGTAGTGCCCTGGCTGCGGATGGTCATTTATGCCTCCCAGCCGGTGGCAAAGATCTGATCTCCGCGCTGTTCCAGTTTCACCCGTGGCAATCGGCGGGTCGGTGGTCCGGCAACCGGCGTTCCCTGATTTACATCGAAGATGCCTCGATGACACGGACAAACAATCTGATTCTCCTGCTTCTCATAGACCACCGCGCAGGATAGATGTGTGCACACCTGCGAATAGCCAACGAGCTGTCCCTGTGGCGTGCGAATTGCAATGCACGGCGACTCCGGCGTAGGGTAACGAAAGAGCATGTGGCCGTTTGTGTCGAGATCCTTCGCCGGTCCAAGCAGCCGCACCTCGTTTGAATCCCTCCGGACCAGCCGTCTGCCCAGCGCTGTCGCCCAGTTCGCGATCGTCAGCAGCAGCGATCCGAGGGTGAGAAACTTCACCATTTCGCGACGGCTCACATAGTGATCGCCTTCCCACTCAATGGGGAAGTCCCGCTGATAGAGCGGACTCTTGCTGCAACCGGAGCAGCTCTGAGGCTCTGTTGGTTCAATGGGCTGCATTACGCTTCAACCTCCAACATCAATGCAACGTCATACGGATCGGCAGGAAGCGGCTTCGGCGTCGGCTGAATCTGAACCAATTCAACTTCAACCCGTTCCACTTCACGAGGAACCATCACGTAAACCTTTGTCTTCACTTCTTCACCGCCAAACTTCCAGCTATTCACGGGGATCCCGCGGCGCGTGCGCTGAATCTCCTCCATCGTGGTGTAGGTGAGAGCACCTGAGGGGCACACTGTCGCGCACATTGGCTTTTTCCCGATGCTGCTACGGTCGTAGCACATGTCGCATTTCATCATCTGCTCGAATTCGGCCATGTACTTTGGCACACCAAACGGGCAGGAGATGACACAGTTCGAACAGGCGATGCAGCGCGGCTTAAGAGAACTCTGCACAACGCCATCGGGTGTCTTCTTGATTGCGTCCGCAGGGCACACGCGCGCGCAAACGGGATTCTCGCAGTGCATGCATACTTGTGGCGCAGTCTGGACGCTGTCAACTCGCTCGATCGTCTCAAGATGAATCATGCTGGTACCACGGTGCGTATCGCATTCGGCGCAGGCTTGCACGCACGATTGGCATCCGATGCAGCGCGAATAGTCGATGAAGAACTGTCGCTCGCTCAACGGATTCCTCCCGCCTCGAGACCCAATTTCGCGATCTCGTCAGTCGGTTCGTCGGTCTTGGTGACGCGAACTGCGCATATCTTGAATTCGGGAATGTTGGACACAGGATCAATTGCACGAACAGTGCAGTTGTTGGCGGATCGATCAAGAGGCCAGTGGTAAGGGACAAAAACGGTATCCGGCCGAATGGTCTTCACTACCATGGCACGCACCACGATCTGCCCGCGCCGGCTTTCAACCTTCACGCAGTCACCATCTGATACTCCCAGCTGCTCAGCCAGGCGAGGATGCATCTCGCAACGGGGCTGCGGATACTGGTCCATCAGCGCGCCGATCCGCCGTGTTTGGGTTCCCGAAAGAAAATGCGAGACAACTCTGCCGGTCGTCAGAATAATGGGAAACTCTGCATCGGGCATCTCAGCCGAGGGCCGCCACTCTACTGGCATAAAGTGAGCCTTCCCATCTGCGTGTCCAAACTTGCCGCCTTCATAAAGCCTTGGAGTTCCTGGATGACCCGGCTCCGGACACGGCCAGAACAGGCCATTTTCCGCATCGATTCGTTCCCAGCTCATTCCGTAATAGTCGGACACCCCGCCTTTCGAAGCGATGCGCAGTTCCTCGAAGATCTCCTTGGGCGAGTCGTAATTGAATTTCTCTTCCTTCCCGAGCCGCGCGGCGAGATCGCAAATGATCTTCCAGTCTTCGCGGGCATCCTCCGGAGGCGAAACCGCCTTTCGATGCAGAATGACGCGCCCTTCCACGTTGGTAGTCGTGCCTTCGTCTTCCTCCATGAGCGAACCGGGCAGAACAATGTCCGCATACCGTCCCGTTTCCGACAAAAAGAAGTCGATATTCACATAGAACTCAAGCCTTGACAGCGCCTCGCGCACGAAGTTCCCGTCCGGCAAGGAGACCGCAGGGTTGAAGCAGATCGAGATCAATCCTTTGATTCTCCCGTCATGGATAGCTTCGACCAGCGGCACCGCTGACAAACCCTTCTGCGGAATCGACTCCTCGGGAACGCCCCAAAGATCTGCGATGTACCTCCGGTGTTCTGGATTGCTTATGTCGCGATTGCCGGGAAGCTGATCGCACTTCTGTCCCTGTTCGCGTGCGCCCTGGCCGTTGCCCTGTCCGGTAATCATCGCGTATCCGCAGCCTTCGCGTCCGATGCGTCCCGTGGCCACGACAAGATTGATGGCAGCCATGCAGTTGTCAACGCCCTTGGAGTGATGCTCGATACCGCGTGCATGGAGAAGAAAACTTGAAGGAGCAGGACCCCACAACTCAGCC
>Ga0126381_100007955_pt1 | contig 11830 bp, 12 predicted proteins | sample PanSoiMetPlot_28_FD_96465 | JGI IMG/M metagenome (GOLD analysis project Ga0126381, IMG submission 96465) | Tropical forest soil microbial communities from Panama - MetaG Plot_28 | ecosystem: Environmental > Terrestrial > Soil > Tropical forest > Bulk soil | place: Panama | collected 2016-02-17
TGCAATCCGGGCTCCGGAATTGCGCGCATTGCCAGACGCCCGGGCCTCCGCGGACCCTGTGGAGTCAGCTTTTGAATATACCCTTCAGGAGCAATGGCTGGGATCTGAGGATCGGGCATGATCGGACCTCAAGGCCAGAAGTCGAATCAACCGGGGCCGACTGCGATCTTCGTCTTACTTTGTTGGAGTTTTGGCTTGTTTGGCGATGATCAGATCTTTGATCTTGTCGTAGGTCGCCTGCGGAACAATCTTCTTCTGCACGAGCTCGTTCTTCGCCCGATATGGACGGCCATCGATGATCTTCTGCGAATAAGCATCGCCGATCCCGGGCAGTTCCTTCAGCTGATCTTTCGTGGCCGAGTTGATGTCGAGTTTTTCGGTAGCGGCTTTAGCGGCAGCTGCCGGACTGCCCGAGGGGGCAGGATTCGCCTGCGCTGATGCCATCCCGCTCACCAGCGAAAGTGCAAAGACCAGAACTGCGATTTGCGCCATCAACTTTCGTTCGACAGCATTCATGGAGATCTCCTTTCGGAAGACTTATGCGTAAATTCCGCGCTGGCGGATCGTGTACGCCACGCGGTCGATCGCGAGCATGTAGGCGGCGATTCGGTTGTTGACCCGGTGCGTGTCTGCGTAACGGACCACGTCGTCAAACGACGACTTCATAATCGTCTCCAGTTGCTCGTTCACCACGGATTCCTTCCAGAAGTATCCCTGACGGTCTTGGACCCATTCGAAATAAGACGTGGTCACGCCACCAGCGTTGGCGAGAATATCGGGAATGACGAACACGCCTTTATCGGCGAGCACATCATCGGCGGCGGAGGTAGTCGGCCCGTTCGCGCCCTCTGCCAGAACGCGGCATTTCACCCGATCGACGTTGCGGCTGGTGATGACATTTTCGGTCGCGGCGGGAATCAGGATCTCGCACTCGGTCACCAGCAAGTCCGCGGAATCGGCCTTGTCCGCGCCCGGGAATCCATGGACCGTGCCATTTTTCTGGCGGAATTCCACGAGCGATTTCAGATCGATGCCGTTCTTGTTGTAGAGCCCTCCCCCAACTTCCGCGATGCCCACTACTTTGTATCCAGCTTCGTGCATCAGTTGCGCGGCATTCGAACCGACGTTGCCGAAACCCTGCACGATGACCCGTGCGCGATTGCGATCAATATTCAGCTTTTTGCAGGCCTCGTCGCACACGATCATGACGCCACGGCCAGTCGCTTCCCGCCGACCACGGGATCCGCCGATGTTAATGGGCTTACCTGTTACGACTGCGGTTACGGTTTGGCGCATGTGCATGGAGTAGGTGTCCATCATCCAGGCCATGACCTGTTCGTTGGTGTTGACGTCAGGCGCTGGAACGTCTTTCTCCGGGCCGATGAATTCAATTAACTCCGCTGTGTAGCGGCGGGTCATTCGCTCGACTTCGCCCATCGACATCTTGTGGGGATCGCAGATTACGCCGCCCTTTGCGCCGCCGAACGGGATGTTCACCACCGCACACTTCCAAGTCATCCAGCTGGCCAGGGCGCGGACCTCATCGAGCGTCACGTCTGGCGCATAGCGAATGCCCCCCTTGGCGGGACCTCGTGCAATCGAGTGCTGTACGCGGAATCCGGTGAACACTTCGAGATGGCCATCATCCATCTGCACCGGAATGTGAACCGTAATCTCGCGGTTGGGATACCGAAGCACTCGCCACAAGCCTTCATCGAGATTCAGCTTTTGGGCGGCCAGATCGAAGCGCGCGCGTTGCGATTCCCACGGATTAGTCTCTTTATCCACGTGCGGAGGAGTCGTCATCGTCGTCATGAAAATAGTCTCCGGAATAATGGCAGATGAGGGAATGCCCTGCTCTGTCTGGGTCGTTTCTGAGGAAAACTGGGCAAACGCTCAGAGTATATGGGGGCGGATGGCGGGGTGGCAAGTTACGGAACCACCACTGGAAACGTATCGGGCGCCTTGCTCGGCCGCAAGGAACTTGCAACACAGCTCTGTCATGTAACTCTTGAGAATGACTTAGTTTGAATAGTTAGAAAAGGCTGTCTCCTGAAAGCGCGCGTTTTCACCGGTGCGCCGTCTGCCACGAGTTCTGTTCAACGGAGATCCCTGTCTTCGCCTGAAAAACGGCAGGAATTTCAAATGAGCCCGGTACTTAGCCCTGTCGGCACTCTGGGGGACTTCGGTCACATGCTTTCTTTGACGATCCTGTTTAAGCCCTGATAAACTCTTAATTTAGCCAGCCATTGCTATTATCCAGAAGGGAAGTCCGTGCGCGCAGAAACCCGCCATCATTTAAAACAAGACGCTTTTAGCCGAGTAACAATTGGCGCCGCCGAGAAGACCGCCGATTGGACGGTCGAGCATCGGACCACACTCATCATTGCCGCCATCGTTGCGGTCGTCGTGATCGGCGGAGTTATCGGAGCCTGGTACTACTTGAACGAGCAGGACCAGAAGGCAAGCCTCGATCTCTCGATTGCTGTTCGCACGATGGATACCCAGCTGCGGCCTGCCGGAAGTCCCGAACAGCCGGACTTCCCTACATTCACCTCGGCCAAGGAGCGGGCTCAAGCGGCCCAAAAGCAGTTTCAGGCCATCGTCGACAAGTACCCTCACACCCGCTGTGCGGACATGGCTCACTATTTCTTGGGCGTCACCGCGCAGACATTGGCAGACAATGCGGCCGCCGAGCAGCACTTTAAACAAGTCGCGTCCGTTGGCAATCGCGATCTCGCGTCCGTCGCCAAGGACGCTCTGGCTGCGCTCTATGGCCAGACGAACCGTACCAAAGAGGCCGTGGCGCTTTATCAGGAACTGATCAAGAAGCCAACCGCCTCAGTCAGCCAGGTTACGGCGCAACTGCAATTGGCTGAGCTCTATCAGAATTCCAACCAACCGCTCGATGCCAAGAAAATGTACGAGCAGATCAAGAAAGAAAACCCCGGCAACGAGGCCGCGGAGATCGCGAATCAGAAGCTGGCCCAGCTGAAGTAAGGATTTAGGGACTAGCAGGGCCACCTGCTAGTCCCTAAACCCTAGCCCTAACCCCCAACCCCTGCTCCCTGATACCATATTCTGCGATTTCCAAATCCAACCAACCGGACCCCCATGGCCGATCTCACACTCCGCGTTAACGGAAGTGAAAAGAAAATCTCTGTCCCACCTGAAACGCCTCTCCTCTGGGTCTTGCGCGACACGCTGGAGCTGACCGGAACCAAATTCGGGTGCGGTGCCGGGTTATGTGGCGCTTGCACCGTGCACGTTGATGGGAGCGCGATTCGTTCGTGCTCTACGCCGGTCTCGCAGGTCTCGGGCAAAAGCGTAACCACGATCGAAGGACTCGGCGCGAACGGACTACACGCTTTGCAACAGGCGTGGGTCGAGGAAGAAGTTCCCCAGTGCGGCTACTGTCAAACAGGGCAGATCATGTCGGCCGCGGCACTACTCGCGAAATCGCCAAACCCGACAGATGACCAGATCACGCAAGCAATGAATGGAAATCTCTGCCGCTGTGGCACCTATGAGCGAATCCGCAAAGCAATTCACCGGGCGGCCGGCAAGGGGGGTGCCCGATGACCCCACTTTCACGGCGGGAATTTGTAGGGGCCGGAATTGCTGCCGGCGCGGGTCTCATGATTGGCTTCTATCTTCCTCATAAAAACGAGTCGCGCAAGGAATTCTCCCCGAACGCCTATCTGCGGATTACGCCAGACAATAAGGTCACCATTGTGGTTGCGCGATCGGAAATGGGGCAAGGCGTTCGCACCGCGCTGCCCATGATCCTCGCCGAAGAACTTGAGGCAGAATGGAAACAGATCGAAATCGAGCAGGCTGGGGCAAGCACGTTCTTCGGGGATCAAACCACGGGCGGCAGCGCCAGCATCCGCACCACGTGGGACCCGATGCGCAAAGCCGGCGCGATCGCGCGCGAGATGTTGATCTCCGCCGCAGCATTGACGTGGGGTGTGCCACGATCGTCCTGCACAGCCGAGACCGGCCACATCAAGCACGCCGCTTCGAATCGAAGCCTGAGTTATGGCGAACTCGCAAGTAAAGCAGGAACCTTGCCCATCCCCGCCGATGTCCCCCTGAAGCAGAGCAAAGATTACAAGATTGTCGGACAGCGGCTGCGGCGCCTCGATTCTCCCGCCAAGGTGACCGGCGAAGCCGTCTTCGGAATCGATCTGCGCATTCCCGGCATGAAGTATGCCGTGCTGTCGCGGTGTCCCATGATTGGCGGGAAAGTTTCCAGCTTGGACGATAAGGATTCCAAGAAGGTCAGGGGCGTCAGCTATGTCGGCAAAATCGGCGATTCGGCTGTGGCCGTCGTCGCCGACAGCGTCTGGGGCGCGATTGAAGGACGCCGCGTCCTGTCCGTCAACTGGGACGAGGGGCCCAATAAGGATCTGAACACTGCAGCAGTCGCGGCATCAATGAAGCAAGCGGCGTCGAAAAAGGGCGTGAACCTGTACTCCGCGGGCGAGCCCGCCAAAAGTTCAGGACGGCACATCTCTGCCGAGTATTCCCTGCCCTTTATGGCGCATGCTCCCATGGAGCCGGGAAACTGCACCGCTCATTTTCAGGGCACCCTCTGCGAGTTGTGGGCGCCCACCCAGGTTCCCCAAGATTGCCGTGACTCGGTGGCCACGGCTGTAGGTCTCGATCCCGATCAAGTCAAAGTAAATGTAACGCTGATGGGCGGAGGATTCGGCCGCCGCCTGGAGCATGATTACGCGGTGGAAGCAGCCCTCGTTTCCAAGGTGGTCAGCGCTCCCGTGAAAGTTGTCTGGACGCGTGAAGACGACATGCGATCGTCGACCTACCGCCCGGCAAGCCTGCATCAACTCAGCGCGACGCTCGATGGATCAGGTTACCCAACTGGTTTGACCCACCGCATCATAGCTCCCTCCATCAGCGGACAAAAGGGGCAGCCGGTGCCGAATGGCGTAGATCCCGATTTGCCCGATGAAGCCGGTCCAGTCTATGGGATTCCAAATTATCTGATCGAGTATGTTCTGACCGAAACTCCCGTGCCGCTCGGCTGGATGCGCTCCGTTTACGCGCTGCAGGCGGCATTTGCGCTGGAAGGTTTCATTGACGAACTCGCTGTCGCGGCGGCAAAAGATCCCCTGAAGTACCGCCTTCAACTTTTGAGCAAGGATCAGGATCTGGCCTATTTCACCACGACGTGGCACACCGCGCGCATGCGCGGCGTACTACAACTCGCTGCGGAAAAATCAGGATGGGACAAGCCGCTTCCTCCTGGGCGCTTCCGAGGGGTTGCGTGCTTCGGATGCTTTCAGTCGTACATGGCGGAAGTCGTCGAGATCTCGATGGAGAATGACCAGCCTCGCGTCCATCGCGTAGTGGCTGCGGTGGATTGCGGACAGGTCGTGAATCCCACGATTCTCGAACAGCAGATCCAGGGCGGAATTGTGTATGGTCTTGCGAATGCCCTGCGCGCCAAGATCACGATCGAGAAAGGACGAGTTGTGCAGGGGAACTTCGATGACTACGCCCCTCTGCGCATGGAGGAGACTCCGACAGTCGAGGTGTATGCCGTACCGAGCCAGGAGGCGCCCACAGGAATCGGGGAACCATCGGTGCCGCCGATTGCGCCCGCAGTATGCAACGCAATTTATGCCGCTACGAAAAAGAGAATCCGGGCCTTGCCCATTCTGAATTCGTAGCTCCGGCTTCCCGGCAGGCTGTCCCGAGAGCGCCGCCGACAGCTTCGCAGTAGCGACTAGAAGATCGGAAAAGCAACGCCGGATCTGGACCATGAGGCTGTCAACGGCCTCGGACTGAAAATGCCGTAGCGACAACCTACCTGCAGCCTCGTGACTCGCTGGAGCTTTTCTGCCGGGCGCGGTGTCTAAGGGAACGGTACCTCTTCGCTTTCGTTTGCGCGCATCGTCGTCACGTCGATCCTACTGCTGGGGGTTCACCATGCTCGAAGCTGCGCAACTCACCAAGCGATATTCGTCTTTACACGCTGTGCAGGATCTATCGTTCCGATTAAACGCTGGACAAGTTCTGGGCTGTCTCGGTCCTAACGGATCCGGCAAAAGTACAACCGTCAAGATGCTGACCGGGCTGCTCGAGCCCTCGCGAGGAGTCGTTCGATTTAATGGGCGACCGATTCAGGAAGACTTGGCTTCTTATCGCACGCATCTGGGCTACGTTCCAGAAGAGGCTCATCTCTACCCTTACCTGACGGGTTGGGAATATCTGGAGATGATCGCTACGTTGCGGGGAATGGATCGCGACGGAATGCTCGTGAAAATCGATTCCTTGCTGCAACTCTTATCCCTGCATACGGCGCGGCATGCCAGCATAGGAACATATTCAAAAGGGATGCGGCAGCGAATTCTTCTAATCGCGGCTCTGATGCATGATCCGGAGATCTTCATTTTTGACGAACCGTTATCCGGGCTCGATGTCACCTCTGCGCTGATTTTTAAGAACCTTGTGCAGACGCTCGGTCGTGCTGGCAAACTCGTTTTTTACTGCTCGCACGTGCTGGAGGTCGTGGAGAAGGTTTGCACTGATGTGCTGATCCTGCGCAAAGGTGAGGTCATTGCACACGATTCGGTTGCGAACGTCGGGAAAATCCTCGGACAGTCACTCGAAAACACGTTCCTCCACCTCGTCGATAACGTCGACACGATGCATGTCGCGCATGACATTGTCCAAGTCATGAAGGCGGCCTGACATGATCCGCGATTTCGCTCGTCAGGAATGGGAATACCATCGCGAGCGTCCCTTGGGGAAGCTAGTGCAGCTGTTTGTCGAGCGCATCTTCCGCGGTGGCGGAGATACGGATGCTGAGGGACTCGATCTCGGCGTCGGACTGGTTCTCACCTTGTTGGCGATTCCGGGTGGATTCGTCTCGGTGTTCCTGTTTGACAAATACGGATCCCTGCTGCAGTGGTTGCGCGGGCACACCCATGTCGACGCTCTGTCGATTGCATTTCCGGACGAGTACTTTTTCATCGTGCTTTCCATGACCGTCACTGGAGCGATCACTGTCTGGCGTTGGGACGCAATCTTTCCCGATCGCCGCGACTACATGAACCTGGCGCACCTGCCGGTCGCAACCCGTACCATCTTCTTGGCCAATCTTCTGGCAATCGTATTCCTCGTCGGATTGGTGGCTGTGGATGTCAACGCGGCCTCGTGCGTCCTGTTCCCGATGGTCGTGTCGGCCTCTCAGGGAACGCTCCTGTTCTTCTTAAAGTTCGCTGCGGTACATGCGATGGGCGTGCTGCTCTCCAGTCTCTTCTCTTTTCTGGCCGTGTTCGCAATTTTGGGCTTGCTGATGGCGATGCTGCCTCCCCCGCTCCTTCGCCGGGTGTCAACCTACGCGAAGGGTATGGTCGTGATCTATTTGGTCACCCTGCTATGCACCAGCTTCGCCATCCCTGACCTGCTGCAGCGAGTAAGAGGACCACAGCCATGGTGGACCCTCCTTTTCCCATCCTGCTGGTTCGTCAGTTTGTGTCAATCACTGCGAGAGCGCACCAATCCAGCGATGGCTGAACTGGCGAAGTTCTGTATCCCGGGGCTCGCAGTCCTGGCGATTTTCGCCTTTTGTGCCTACGCGATCGGTTACCGCCGGCATTTTGTGCGGATTCCAGAAACCACCGAGGGAGCCGCCATCATCCATGGGTCAGGGCTGTGGCGCTGGAGACTCCTCGAGCGGATGATTCTGCCGACACCCTTTCAACGGGGGTGCTTCCGTTTTGTCGAAACGACATTGCTACGAAGTGAAGCTCATCGACTCGTAGTGACCGGTGTTACAGGGTTGGCGCTGGTGCTCGCTTCGCAGGCCTTGATGCATGCTTTTGAAGGCGGAAAGTTGGCGCGGCAAGCTTCGATGACATCCGACGCCCTTTCCATTCCATACATTCTCTCGTTTCTGCTGGTCGTCGGGTTGCGAACAGTATTTGAGATTCCCGCAGATTTGCGAGCGAACTGGATATTTCAATTGATGCTCGATCCGAATCACCAGGAATGCGAACCACTGGCAAGAAGGGTTATTTTTTGTTCCGTCTTACCTTGGATCTTAATCATTACTTTCGCGGTTTATTTCTATGTCCAAAACTTTGCCGTAGCTATGCTCCACACGACCGTGGTGGCGATCTGGGCCTGCTTACTCACAAACCTGGTGCTGGTTCGTTTCCGGAAAGTGCCATTTACCTGTAGCCCACCGGTGTTCCAACAACATTCCATCGTGATCCTGATCGCACTTTGTTTCGGTTTCCTCGTTTACGCAGGATCGACGGCAGAGTTCGAATCCTCGGCCTTGACTGAGCCCATCCGGATGCTAAGCCTGATACCAGTTACCGTGGTGGCCTGGTACATTCCGCATTATCTAGGGAAAAACACCATCGACTTGGACAAACGTTTGATCTTTGAAGAGGCAACCACGCGAAGCGTGGAACTGTTGCAGCTAAGCGAGTAGGAAATTCGACGGAACCCGTAAAAAATCGATTTTGTCGGTTGACACGGGCCCTTTCCCTGTCGCAAAATTTCGCCCGTTAGGAAGGAGGCTTATGCCGAATACCAGCCCGTTGACCTTGTCGTCTGCTCAATTCGGCAGTGTGCTCCGATTCATTGGAGTAGCTGCATTCCTGCTGGCCGCATTCATGGCATACCCGTTGTCAGCCGAAGATTCCGGCTCCTACCGCTTTCAGAATGTCGTGATTGGCGGTGGAGGCGGCTTCATCCCAGGCATCGTCTTCAGCACAGCCCAACCCGGCCTCGTGTATGCCCGGACCGACATCGGCGGCGCCTACAGGCTGGATCCGCCATCCGGCCGATGGATTCCTCTCCTTGACTAGATCGCCTTCCCTGACTGGAACCTCAGCGGCGTCGAGAGCATTGTTATCGACCCGCGCGATCCCGACCGTGTGTACCTCGCAGTTGGAACCTACACGAATGAGTGGTCGAGCCAGAACGGGGCAATCCTCCGCTCTGATGATCAGGGGCGCACGTTCCGCAGGTTTGACTTGCCCTTCAAAGTCGGAAACAACATGCCTGGCCGCGGCATGGGAGAGCGCCTGGCCATTGATCCAAACAACACTCGCGTTCTCTATCTGGGAGCTCGCAGCGGACACGGGCTGTGGCGCAGCGTGAACGCGGGTGAAACCTGGTCACAGGTCGCGAGCCTCCCTGACTCTGGCCCGTACCACGAGCCCTCAGGCGGTCCTTCCGACACTTACGACAATGATCCAATCGGTGTGGTCTGGGTAACTTTTGATGTGCGCACGACCGTGAGCGTCGGCCACAAGACGGTCTCGCAGAATATCTATGTTGGGGTGGCGGACCCTGCGAACAGCCTGTGGCATAGCGGCGATGGCGGGCAAACCTGGTCCCCAGTCATCGGCCAGCCAACCGGAGTCATGCCGCACCATTGCAAACTCGCATCCACCGGCATTCTGTTTCTCAGCTACAACAACAACGCCGGTCCCTACGACGGCTCGGCCGGCGATGTATGGAAGTACGACACCGGTTCGGGCACCTGGACGATCATCACGCCGCCTGCGTCGCCTCTCAACGGGGGATACGGCTTCGGCGGCTTGACGGTCGATGCACAGAATCCCAGCACGATTGTGGTTGCCACTCTCAACCAGTGGTGGCCCGACACCCAGTTCTTGCGCAGCCTCGATGGCGGACAGACCTGGAACCTGATCTGGAACGTAAGCTTCACCAATCCCGCGGGATGGCCTCCATATGTTGTTCCGAACTACGCTTGACTATGCGTCAGTCGCGCCCTGGCTCACCTTCGGCGCAACCCCGGCGAATTGCACCGAGACAGGAACCGCGAATGGCCTGTGTCCGCAGCGTACGCCCAAGTTAGGCTGGATGGTCGAGTCGCTCGAGATCGATCCGTTCAATTCCAATCGCATGTTTTACGGCACTGGCGCCACCATGTACGGCACAAATAACTTCACGGCGTGGGATAGCGGCGGCGTGGCCAACATCTCCGTAGCCGCAGTGGGAATCGAAGAAACCGCGGTGCAGGACCTGATCAGTCCTCCAGCCGGCACGGCTCATCTCATCAGTGCAGTCGCCGACAACGGTGGTTACACGCATAACGATCTGAGCGCCCCGAGCGTGATGGACGGGAACCCGGTGTTCACTACCGGCAACAGCCTCGATTACGCAGAACTGAATCCGAGCTTCATCGTTCGTGTGGGAAGCGGCGGAACAAACGGGGCGAACATTGGCGTCTCTTCCGACGGCGGACAAACTTGGACTCCGGGCACCAGCCCCTCGGGCGCTTTCGGGCGGAACAGTCGCCGCGTCGTGTGGAGTTCCGGATCAGGAGTCTTCTTCTCGATTGACAATGGGACTACTTGGACCCCGTCCACGGGCGCACCGGCCCGGGCAAGCGTGCGCTCCGATCGCGTCAACCCGCTGAAGTTCTACGCCTTCGCGAATGGCACGTTCTATATCAGCACCGATGGCGGCCGGACATTCGCGGCCACGGCAGCGAACAACCTGCCACCAGCCGGCACTTCCGCACAGTTCAAGGCAACCCCCGGCCGCGAGGGCGACATCTGGCTTGCGGGGGGAGCACAACAACCGTGTACGGCATCTGGCATTCGCTGGATGGCGGCAATTCATTCCGGAAGCTGTGGAATGTCGACGCGGCCAGCACGATCGGCTTCGGCAAGCCCGCTCCTCGGCGCACGTATCCCGCGTTATACAGCAGCGCCGAAGTGCGAGGCGTGTGGGGCATTTATCGCTCCGACGATGCCGGACTTAGCTAGACGCGAATTAATGACGCTCGCCACCAATACGCACTGACCAACCAAACCATCACGGGTGATCCGCGAATCTACGGACGCGTGTATTTCGGTACCAACGGCCGCGGAATCATTTACGGAGACCCGAACGGAGATTGAGTCGGCAAAATAATGTTCGTGTGTCATCCTGAGGCGCGTTTTTTTTGCGCCGAAGGACCTTAAGCCCTCGGTTCGCAGCAATGGCGATTCCGCGGACTGCATAGGTCCTTCGGGCCGCAAATGACGCCCCTCAGGATGACAAAAATTCAATTCACTTGCGCACACCACACACTACCTTCGCTGGGCGAATACCGACAACTCCAACTAAGCCCGTTGGGATCCTGCTTTCCATAACCCCAAACGCGGAAATAGGGAGTTTTCTCTTCGAGTCGCGAGCCTTCCACAAACACATGATCGTTCTCGCGCAACGTCGGCCGCAACTCAACATCCACCACCCTCTGGATCAAGCCGGCAGCGTAGAGCAGCACAGGCTCCACTGATGACGACGCTGCGAACACCAGAGCCCGCGAGGTTTTCTTTTCGAAGTATTGCATGACAACGAGGAAGTCATTGTTCGACCAAGCCACGGCTGCAATCCCAGATAGTCGCAAAAGCTTCCGCGATCGCCCCGTCGTCAACTCGGTCAACCACAGTGAGTGAGATGCTCCAACCAGTTCTCCCGCAGAACTTTCTGGTGCACGTCGCGCACCTCAAATCGTCCATCGGGTGAAACCGGACGTCCGGCCTTGGGAAACATCGAGAATGGTCGCCGCATGGACGTGAACCGCCACGCAGCTAGTGAAAAGAGCGAGCCAGTATGCATCCCGGACAAGTCGCATGGTTCCTGCACTATTCCATTCCGGGAGCGGTTCCAAGATGGTGATTCTAAGCACATCCGGCGTTACGTTCGTGTGACATCGAACTTGACCGCCGGGGGGCGGTTTCGTCGAAATTTCGGCCTTCTGTCGGTAGTCCTTCGTTACACCGCGCGGGCTTCCTACCTAGTATTCGTGCATTCGGCAGCAGAA
>Ga0126381_100007956_pt1 | contig 11829 bp, 11 predicted proteins | sample PanSoiMetPlot_28_FD_96465 | JGI IMG/M metagenome (GOLD analysis project Ga0126381, IMG submission 96465) | Tropical forest soil microbial communities from Panama - MetaG Plot_28 | ecosystem: Environmental > Terrestrial > Soil > Tropical forest > Bulk soil | place: Panama | collected 2016-02-17
AACCAAAAGTGTTACCGATGTTCTGAACCTGCACCACGATGACAGGCGACCCACCGTGCGTTAACGTACGGATCACGGATCACGGTTTACGGACGACGGTTCAGCAAAGGAGATCAGCATTGGTGAAAGCTGCTGGAAATCCAGATCTTGGTCCAGTTGTCCGACTCTTTCTGTCTGTTAACCCGCCGCCAGAGGTTATAGCCCGGCTGGTTACTGAACAATCCAGTCTTCGCAGCCGGCTCTTTGATCGGTTTGGTGACGAGCTCGCGGTCCGGTGGACCAAACCTTCCCAATTTCACATCACACTGATTTTTCTAGGCAACCAGTTCTTACATCAGACTGATCGGATCCGGGACGAAATCAAGACTACGATCGCGGCTAGTCAGACGCTTCCGACAATGGAGCTTTCCGGTCTAGGCTGTTTTCCTCGAATCCGATCGCCGCGGGTACTTTGGATTGGGGTCAAACGAAATTCGCAGCTTGAGAAACTTCAAACAGCGCTGATGGAACGACTCACTCCGCACCTGGCGTTGAACGATCGAGATTTATTTTCTCCCCACATCACTCTGGCTAGGATCAAGGCAAAACGCGCGCCACGCGATTTTGCAGAATTCATCACCGAGTTATCGCGCTCTCAATCAAATCCCATCGCATCCTGGACCGCGAAGTCAGTGAGTCTGATGCAGAGTGTGAATGGATCGGATGGAGTGGAGTATCGTTCGATAGCTGAGTTTGTTCCTGTGTAGCGGGGAAAGGGCCGTTATGCCGTCTCTTGGTGCGACCCGTCGCGCCGCCGATCGGTTGCCCTAGCAGGGCATTCGTCGTTCACATTGGTGACCCAGGGCTAAAGCCCCTGGGTCAGGAGTTCGCTTAACGTTTCAATCAAGGTCGCCCATTTTTCCGAGTTGGTAATCGCGGAAGGCTTCCAGGATTTCGGCGCGAGTGTTCATGACAAACGGTCCTTGGCCAACGATTGGTTCGTCAATCGGTTTACCGTCCATCAGCAAAAGTTTGGTGTCTGCTTTGGCTCCGAGAACGATACTATCGCCGGCGCGGCTGAAGATCGCCAAGTCGCCTTCACTAACATCTTGGTCATCGTTCACGACGACACTGCCGCTCAAGCAGAGAACTGCTGTCGCATGGCCGTCAGGCAGCGATAGCTTCACTGACTTTCCGGAATGCAGATCCAGATCCCATAGGTTGATTGGCGTAAATGTTTTTGCCGGACCCTTAGTCCGATCAAATTCGCCAGCAATTACGCGCACCATTCCCGCATCCTGCGGTAAAGCGACGGTCGGAATCTGTGCCTTCAGCAGAGATTGGTAACCCGGCTTGGCGCCCTTATCTTTTGCTCTCAAGTTCACCCAGAGCTGAGCCATTTGCAGCGTGCCACCTTTGCGGGTGAAATCGTGGGAATGAAATTCCTCATGGACGATGCCGTTGCCAGCGGTCATCCACTGCACATCGCCAGGACCAATCTTGCCGCCGCCACCGCTGGAATCGCGATGCTCCAGTTCGCCCCGGTACGCGATTGTGACAGTTTCGAAACCTTTGTGCGGGTGACCGCCCACACCACGTTTTTCTTTGCCTGGCGGAAACTCATGCGGCGCAGCGTAATCAAGCAGAAGGAATGGGCTGAGCTCGCGGCCAAGGCCGGCGTAATCAAAAACAGAGCGGACCGGGAAACCATTGCCGACCCAATGCACTTCGGAACTTCGCACAATCTGAAGCAGCTTTTTCATAGAGTCTTTGTTGACTACAACGTGAGTTAATCTGCTGAATCCCCGGCAGTAAGGAAAGAGCTTGTTGCTTTTTCCGTGATACCGGGCGGGCCTGGGCGCCCTCCATATCATTTCGTCAAGATCAACAATCTGTATCAAAATCGCGACTCGGACGCGCTATACCAGAGACGAAGAAATAAAAGCCAACTCAACATGAATCTGCCTTGTCCGCCTGCTCAGCTCATGGGAACGGCTGCGGCTGAATGTCCGGCCTTAAATAAAGTGGGTGATGGGGCGAGCCATCCTTGTTTTTTGAAAGACACTTGAACGCGACGCCGGCCAGGAGGCTAAGAACTTGCTCATCCCGGCTCAGAAAGTTGCCATGGTTACCCCAGCAGGCGACCACCAGACTGGCGGCTTGAACTTCTTGTAATAGGTAGCGATCGTTATCAGGCCCGATCGAATTGGCCGCTCGCTTCAAGTCCTGCGGGTAGGTTGCGCGATAGGCAAACAGATTGAGCATCACGATCTCGGCGAAACCCCACCTAATAGAGTAGCGGCGCACGGCCTCCAATGTCGGGTCGAGAACCAGTTCGTCGGCTGTGCTCGGATTCAAACCGATCCAGGCAATTCGTTTTGGGTTCGCATCCAATCGATCAGAACAGTCGTGCCGAAGCACGTATCTGTAGGTTCGGTCGGGGCTGAAGTTGCACGCATTCATCGTAAGGGCCGACCAATTCATCCGATTATGTTTTTTATGGATTCGAGCAGCATTGTTCAGTCCGAGGGCAGCCAGACAACGGGGATTATCGGGATGGCTATTCAGTTATCGATTCTTGTAATGGCCTTAAAGCCGGCAGTCCCAGTACGCAAGAGAGTTACCAGGCCTCAAAGGCGACGATGAACCTAACCAGCTCGATCGGATTCAGTTCCCTTTCTAAACAATCTGTCGTCGGGAACAGTGAAAATCGGCGGTGAACTCGCCCCAGTTTCGATCGACTGAATAGCGTTCGAGATTGACGGTGAATATGTTCGGATGAACACTGCCACGGTGTCGATTGATCCGAACGAAATTCTTGCCTTGGTCAGAGAAGTCGAGCGCTCGCGAGCGTCACGGAGGAGGGCGTGGGACAATCTTCAGGAGATCCGCTGGGTCCTAAAAGATGTAGCCCAAATTGAGATCCCCGCGGCGCCGCGAAAGACAATTGATGCAGAGGGTCGGATTGTTAAAGACGCGATACGAAAAGCGTTACGCGAACGCCAGGAAGCATTGGAGACGTTGGTTGGCGCTGTCAAAGAATATAAACGGCTTGCGACCCATCCCGAATCGATCCGCGGCTCTGAGTACGCCCAAGCCATTCATGCTCTCGGCAAAGCACTCGATCTGGCTGAGTTGCTCATTCCCGATTGATCTTCCTCAGGGCTCTTCTGGTTCTTCGCGCAGAAATTCTCCTTCGATGGAGTAGATGCGTTGTTTCGGGAATACCGCTTTCGGAACAAAGACGACGCGGCTTCGCTTGACCAGTTGGCCGCCGCAATTTGGATGTTTAATTCCGACGATAGCCTCGCCGGCGGGACGATTGATAAAACAGTGCGAATCGCCTCAGGACTGTCCCGATTTGGATCGCGACAAAATTCCCCTGCTGTTCCGAAGCGTACATATCGTAGCGCCGGCAGCCCGCCTCCTTTCGAGCAAGCGTCAATCGCGGTTTGGGGTTAGCCATTCTTTCTTCATATGCAGTTGCGCTGACCGGCGCAATAGGATATACAATGATATCCCCGTAAATCGATTTGAGTTGCCCAGGGTCTCCGGGGTGAGAATATGACAGCTAAAAATAAGTCGCCAGAGCCAGGAACAGAAGCTCCCAGAACGGGCCGTTGCAATGCCGGTGCCGCCAGGAAAGCGGCGCGCCGGTTATCACTCATGTATGATAAGGTATTAGCGCCGAGTGGCCTCAAGCTAACCCAATTCGGAATTTTGTCGGCACTAAACGCAAAGGGGGCAGCCTTGCCCACGGTGAGCGAATTGGCTGAGGAACTGGTGATGGACCGTTCCACGGTAGGGCAAAATTTACTGCCACTGGAGCGAGATCAGTTAGTTACGCTGCTTACTGATCCAAACGACCGGCGTAGTCGATTGATCGCATTGACCAAGCAAGGAATTGCCAAATACAACGAAGCAAGAAAATACTGGAAGATTGCTCAAGATCGTTTTGAGGCCGCTTTCGGTAGAAAAGAGGCAGCGGAGCTTCGCTCGATATTGTTCGGGATCGCGTATAACGAAAAACTGGAGAAAGTTGGAGGCAGCTAATTTCGTTCCGATCACCGGAGCGTAATGTTGACGAGAAACAACACAAGGTAATTAAAGGATATCCCTGTAAATGGTTTGATAAGATATTGGCGAAAACGCTGTGTCAGATCTCTGACAGAAGAGCCCCACTATGACGTCAACTCGCTCCGTCGTTTTTGTAAATCCGGTCCGGACCGATCGGTACCTTCGGCGGAAGCCTCAAGGAGGTCGCGGCACCTGATCTGGGTGCTGCGGCGATCAAGGCCGCAATCGGACGCGCCGGGCTCAAGCCCGATGATGTCGGCGTCGTGGTTATGGGTAACGTTATCCAAGCCGGCGTGAAGATGAATCCGGCCCGCCAAGCAGCGATCCACGCCGGTCTTCCGGTAACGGTGCCGGCGATGACGGTTAACCGAGTCTGTGGGTCCGGGGCACAGGCGGTCGTTTCGGCCGCTCAGGAAATCCTCTTGGGCACTACAGACGTGGCCCTTGCCGGCGGCATGGAAAACATGGATTTGGCTCCCTATCTGATGCCGCGCGGCCGCTGGGGCTACCGGATGGGCGACGGAACCCTTTACGACAGCATGCTGCGCGATGGTCTTAAGATGCCTACTCTGACCAGGCATCGGGCTGGCACACGGAAGATCTGGTCCAGAAGTTTCAGATCGGTCGCGACTTACAGGATCAATGGGCGCTGCGATCGCAGCAGCGATTCGCCGCTGCTCAAGCCGAGGGCAAATTTAAAGACGAAATCATCCCGATCAACGTACCCGGCCGCACAGGGCCGATTATCTTTGATAGGGATGAGCATAACCGGCCGAAAACGACTCTGGAGGCATTGGCTGCGCTCAAGCCGCCTTTCGAACGGATGGGACGATTACCGCAGGCAACGCGCCTGGCATCAATAGCGGCGCGGCGGCTCTGGTTCTAACGGACCGTCAATGGGCGGAGGCGCTCGGTCTGGCGCCGGCGGCAACCCTGATTTCCTACGGTATCGCCGCCGTTGAGCCCGGCATGTTTGGTCTGGGCCTAATCCCGGCTGTCAGGCAAGCACTCGCACGGGCGGGCTGGCGGCTTGGCAATATCGAACGCATCGAGATCAACGAGGCGTTCGCCGCCATTGTTATCAGCGTCACGCGCGAACTGGGATTGCCGGAGGATATTGTCAATGTTGAGGGTGGCGCCATTGCGCATGGGCATCCGATCGGCGCGACTGGCGCAGTGCTCTTGACACGCCTCATTCACTCGATGCAGCGCGATGGACTCCGTCGTGGAATTGTCACTTTGTGTATCGGTGGCGGGCAGGGGATTGCACTGGCAATTGAAATGATAAGCTGATGGATCTGCGCCAGATGCGTTATTTTGTGGATATCCACCAATATAGGAAAGATAATCGTTAGCAACGATATGGGACCCGCATGTCGTATTGGTGGGGCGAAGCTTGCTGAGCGGTCTCGTGGGGCCTGCCACGCGCATGAGGCGCCGATGAATCGGCGCCCTACCGACCGCGCACTTCAACTCTATAACTGGTAGGGCGGAGCTTTAGCTCAGCCTCGTGCGCGTACCGCGCTCACGGCACGGTTCAGCCAGCTTCGCCCTACCATTTTGGGGTAGTGGGACGCTGGGAAGTCCGCTCGATGCGGACAGGTGAATGAGAAGATAAATGTTGACGAGAGCGCCAAATAGTGGGATATCCCCGTATCATGCGGCGGTTGCTTGAACGTTGGTTGCCTGACGATTCGTACCGGACCCGGCAGCTGTGGTTCCATCAGCAGAGTCTTGTCGCGCGTTTCTATCACCCGCAAGGGACAACAGCGAACACCAGGTTGGCGCTTTCAACATCGGGGGCGACAGCCGCGTCGTACCGAAGCCTTGGCCAAAGCGGAAGCGCCGCCCTCCCACGGCTTGCATGTGCAACTCGGTTGCACCTTGGGAACCACACATCTGGCATATGTGGATCGTAAAATTAGCTCTTAATCGCCCGTATACTTTCATCGTACTGGCGCTGCTCATTTTCGTTCTGAGTCCGCTGGTAATTCTTCGAACTCCCACCGATATCTTTCCCAATATTGATATCCCGGTTGTATCGGTAGCCTGGACTTATACCGGGTTAAATCCGGAAGATGTCGAGGCTCGACTGACCACGCCGTACGAGAAGGTGTTAACCACCCTGGTCGACAATATCGAGCATATCGAGTCGACAACTTATAACGGGTCAGCTGTCATCAAGATCTTTCTCCAGCCTCGCAGCAGCTTGGATCGAGCAAATTCTCAGGTAGTCTCCGCTTCTCAATTTGCTCTCCGATTTTTGCCACCGGCCATACAGCCGCCGGAAATCATTAACTTCAGCGCTTCCAGCGTTCCAATTCTGCAACTGGGGCTCTCGGGAACGGGCCTGTCGGAGCAACAGCTGAATGATCTGGCACTCAATTTCGTTCGGACGCAACTGATCACTGTTCCGGGCGCGGTGTTACCTCTTCCCTATGGAGGAAAGCAGCGTCAGGTCATGATCAACATGGATCACAACCGGATGCAGGCGAGGAAAATTTCGCCGACCGATGTACTCGGCGCCGTAAACGCACAGAACCTGGTTCTCCCCTCCGGCACGGTAAAACTCGGAAAGAGCGAATTGGACGTGCGTACGAACACATCCCCGCGGACCGTTGCTGAACTCAACGATCTTCCGATCAAGCAGGTAGGAAACACCACGATTTACCTGAGAGATGTCGCCACAGTGAGTGACGGGTTCGCGTTGCAAACCAATGTCGTACGACAAGACGGGCGGCGTGGCGTGCTCATGAGTATTTTGAAGGCTGGTAACGCATCGACACTCAGCGTGGTCAGTGGGGTCAAAAACTTGCTGCCTCGAGTCGCGTCAATCGTTCCGCCATCTTTGAAAATGACCCCGCTGTCCGATCAGAGCATCTTTGTTCGTAGTGCAGTCAGTGGAGTAATTCGAGAGGGTGTGATTGCGGCCGGACTGACCGGTCTGATGATTCTCTTATTTCTGGGCAGTTGGCGAAGCACGCTGATTATCGCCGTCTCGATCCCTTTGTCGGTCCTGACATCGATTATCGTGATCAGCCTGTTGGGCGAGACCATCAACATCATGACGCTCGGAGGATTAGCCCTGGCCGTAGGCATTCTGGTCGACGATGCGACGGTAACGATTGAAAATATCGAGCGCGTCCTGCATGAGGGGAGATCGCTTCACGACGGTATCTTGAAGGGCGCGGCCCAGATTGCGGTTCCAGCGTTAGTTTCGACATTATGCATCTGCATTGTGTTTCTTCCGATGTTTCTGCTGGATGGTGTCGCGCGCTATCTTTTTGTGCCTTTGGCGGAGGCGGTAGTTTTCGCCATGTTAGCGTCTTACATTCTATCCAGAACACTGGTGCCAACTCTGGCGATGTATCTGCTCAAGACAAAAGAGCACGCATCTACCTCACGAAATCCGTTTGCCCGAATACAGCGTTCGTTCGAGCGAGGCTTTGAGGCAGTGCGCAATAACTATCAGCGCTTGTTGACGGCCCTTTTGGCTAAGCGAAAACTGTTCGTGCCCGGCTTTCTTGTGCTCTGTCTGAGCGGACTTCTTTTATTGCCTTGGCTGGGTCAGGATTTTTTCCCTGATACCGATAGCGGTCAATTTATCCTTCACGTACGGGGTCGAACGGGTCTGCGGATTGAAGAGACTGCGCGCTTGTTCGACGTGGTAGAAGACTATATTCGGCAAGCCATTCCAAGGTCGGAGGTAGACAACATTCTCGATAATATCGGGCTTCCCTACAGTCCGCTAAATACGATGCATTCGACCTCTGGAGTTCTCGGCGCGAGTGACGGAGACGTGTTAGTTTCGCTCCGCCAGAATCATCATCCCGTGGCCGATTATATTCGCGACTTGCGTACTGAACTGCCACGGCGATTTCCCGAAGCAACTTTTTACTTTCTGCCGGCTGACATCGTCACTCAGATTCTGAATTTTGGGCTTCCGGCGCCAATCGACGTACAGATTGAAGGGAATGATGTCGTAGCCAGCCAGCAAATCGCTGAAAAGATGGTGGCACAGATGCGCCAAGTCCCGGGATTGACCGACCTGCGCGTGCAGCAGCCACTCGACTATCCGACGTTAGAAGTAGCGGTTGACCGGGTGAAGGCCGGTCAAGCCGGCTATACCGAGCAGAATGTCGCTGCCAGTGTGTTAAACGCGTTAAGTGGCAGTTTTCAAATAACACCGATGTTCTTCATGAACTGGAAAAACGGAGTCAACTACAACTTGGTTGCCCAGACTCCTCAGTACCGGTTTCAGTCGATGAGCGATCTTTTAAATGTTCCGCTGAATGCGAACAACCGGACAGACACGGAAATCCTGGGAGATGTGGCGTCGGTGTCACGCGGCCACGAGATGAGGTTGATCACGCATCATAACATTCGCCGGGTCATTGACATTTATGGAGCGGTTCAAGACAGAGACCTTGGCGCTGTCAGCCGTGATATAGAAAAGATCGTGAATGCGAATCAAAAGCTGCTTCCGCGCGGCACTTTTATTGCCGTAAGAGGCCAGGTTCAGACGATGAGAATTTCCTACCTGGGACTTCTAGCGGGCATGGTATTAGCCGTCGTCCTGGTCTACATGCTGATTGTCGTTAACTTTCAATCCTGGCTTGATCCTTTTATTATTATAACTGCGCTTCCTGCAGCCCTGACCGGCATCGTTTTATTTCTATTTCTAACCCATACCACATTGAGTGTGCCGGCTCTGATGGGTGCCCTGATGTGTATGGGAATTGCCACCGCCAACAGTATTCTGGTGGTCTCATTTGCTAAAGAACGTTTCCACGAACATGGTGATTCCATCCGCGCCGCCATTGAATCAGGCGCAACCCGATTCCGTCCGGTGGTCATGACCGCCTTAGCAATGGTGATCGGGATGGTTCCGATGGCTCTTGGATTGGGTGACGGCGGCGAGCAGAACGCACCTCTTGGTCGCGCGGTTATCGGGGGACTGCTAGCAGCAACCTTAGCGACTCTTTTATTTGTTCCCACTGTGTTCAGCCTGCTCCATCGGAGTGCGCCAAACCGAGACGCTGCTGTTGCAGGCGGACCTAACGACTCGTCGCAGTAGAAAGGGAGAAGCCCAATGTTATCAGACGGATCAAATCAAACGATGACTGAGTCACTAGCTGCGAAAATAAGAATCGAGCGAGGGCGCGCGGATTTACCTGATCAGTCGGCCGCACGCAAAAGAACGATCATATTAGTGGCCGCGTTTCTTTGTGCCGGTTTCGCCTTTCTTATCTTTTTAGGTATCCACTCTCGGATCGAAGCCGAAAAAGGATTGGAGAAAAAGGTTAAGTCCAGCGCTATTCCCGTGGTGACAGTGATTCATCCAGAGACAGGGTCGAAAGCTCAAGAGATCGAATTGCCGGGCACCACCGAAGCCTTCACCGAGGCGCCAATTTATGCGCGCACCAGTGGTTATCTCAAACAGTGGTATCTGGATATCGGTGCGCATGCGAAACAGGGACAACTTCTGGCTGAGATCGAAACGCCGGAGCTTGATCAGCAACTGGAGCAAGCTGAGAACAGCCTGAAGACGGCGCAAGCTAACCTGCAACTCGCCGAAGTTACCGCAGACCGCTGGGTTTACTTACTCAAGACGAACGTCAGTTCCAAACAAGAGACGGATCAAGCGGTGAGCGACTACCATGCAAAGAAAGCAACCGCCGACGCCGCCGAAGCTAATGTGCGGCGTTTGCAAAGATTGCAGCAATTTGAGCGCGTTTACGCACCGTTCGATGGAGTTATTACTGCCCGAGACACTGATATCGGAGCGTTGATTCAGAATGGTGACAGTACCGGACAAAAGGAGTTGTTCCATCTCGCTGCGATCGACAAGCTACGGGTCTATATCTCGGTTCCAGAAGTCTACGCAACCGCAGTGAAATCCGGTGAAACCGTGACACTGACACTGGATGCTTTTCCGGGAGAGACATTCAGCGGCACGATCGTTCGTAACTCTAATTCGATCGACTTAACGTCCAGGACCTTGAAAGTAGAAGTAGACGTCGATAATCCAACCGGCCGGCTTTTGCCCGGAGCCTACGCTTTCGTTCATCTAAAGATCCCTGCTGCGGCTGGAGCTGTGACGATTCCAACCAATACATTGCTCTTTCGGGCAGAGGGCTTGCGCGTTGCGTTGGTGCGTAGCGGTGAGGTCAAGCTGATGCCCGTCACCATCGGTCGCGACTATGGAAGCAAAGTCGAAGTGACTTCTAACCTGTCGGCGGGCGACGCTGTTGTAATTGATCCCTCAGACTCCATCACCGACGGTTCTCGAGTGGAAATCGCCGAGTCCGGCCGAGGTCCGAACAAATCGCTGTAGGGCGGCACAGCTTGTCGTGCCGTAGCCTCCTCCTTCGTCCGGCCAAATGCCGGACTATGGGGGACAGGTTGGCGAAGGAGGGCGCTGGCGCCAACCGCACAACGCGAGAGCGTTCCGCGCCTTATCAGATCTCTTCCAGGATCGCGATAGCGGCGCGTAGACGGCTCAATGCGCGGAGCAGCGTGCGTTGACCCGGATGACTCGTGTTAACCTCCGTAAAAACATCATCGATTTTACGAGCTGCAGTCGCCAACAAAGCTCTTGCTTCGCTCAGCAGCGCCTTTTGATTCTCGCTAAACATTCCTTACCTCTTTTACATCTCTAAAAGGTCTATCTCTCTTTTGCTCGGTTTGATGCACGGAGAGATGGGGGATCTATCACCACTCGGCAGGTACCACACGTAGCGCAAGATTCAAAGGGTTCCGCCCTTTCTTACACACTTGTAATTTCTGAGTAAGGTTGTCGGGCTGGGCGCAAAAAGGATCTCACGCAAAGTCCCGCCCGCAACGCTTCCGCCTTTGGCCGATGCGGGCGCGGCGTCAAGATGCAAAGATTTCGGAGAATGATTAAACTCTTTCCAATCAAAGAATGATAAACTGAAGGCGGCGAAGCCGATGGATCCACTGAAGATTTCGATCAAAGAACTAACTCCCGCTTTGTGGAACGATCTGGAGAAGCTTTTCGGTGAGAAAGGTGCCTGCGGCGGATGTTGGTGCATGTATATGCGGATCGGCAAAGGCGAAAAATGGGCGGATGTTAAAGGCTCCGAGGCTAAACGCCGGCTGAAAGCCATGGTCAAAAATGGAACTGTCCGCGGTCTTCTGGCGTACTCCGGCATAGAGCCCATCGGTTGGTGCACATTCGGCAAACGCACCGATTTTGATCGGCTGAACCGGGCCCGCACATTGAAATGTGATGATGCCGACAGCGTCTGTTCGATCCCGTGCTTTTACATCAAGAACCGTTACCGGAAACAAGGCGTTGCGAGCGAACTGCTCAAGGCCGCTGTGGCACTGCTCGAAGGTGAGGGCCAGACCATTCTGGAAGGCTACCCGGTCAAACCGGCAAAGCCTGGAAACAAGAACATCCCGGGGCCATTCGCCTGGACCGGCACGATTCCAATGTTTGCGAAACTAGCATTTACGTTGGCGGGGAGCCCGTCGACTTCGAAGCTGCGATATCGTCGGCATCGAGCGACATCGAGCGACATCGAGCGGGATCGAGCGGGATCGCCGCGAACGCATGGAACCGAAAACCGACCTGTCCGACGTAGCATTGTGCAAAGTCGGAAAACTGAAAACCGAAAACCGCTAACCGCGGGACTGAAAAGTCCTGCATTAGGTGTCCAAAACGCGCGGGTTCGTTCGTCGTGATTTAGAAAGGTCACAAAATCTCAAGACAAAATCACCATGACAACTACAGCTATCAACTACCCA